>ERZ773146.209-NODE-209-length-40495-cov-4.852226_pt1 | contig 40495 bp, 32 predicted proteins | sample MGYA00580847_ERZ773146 | MGnify/ENA primary metagenome ERZ773146 (study PRJEB29015, sample SAMEA2737830) | human gut metagenome | biome: human gut; feature: human-associated habitat; material: faeces | place: China | collected 2012 ...
TTTGTGAAATTACAGATCAGCGGATTTATTGTAAAAAGAAATCAACAGACAGAGTCACAAAAAAGATTATTTGATCTTCTGATGCAGTATTCAGAAGAATATCATCTGCCGGTTATAGAAATACCGGCAGATATGTATTATTGGGGAATTATTAAATATGTATTGATGCAGATATTCGATCTGAAGATTGCAAAGCTATCCTATTTTAAAACAACACATGATAATCTGAGTGTGCTTCTGTTAAATGAATTAGATGTCTTGAAAAATATTGATAATATTCTTCAGCAGATAGACAGAATGGTTGGAAATCCGTTATCCTTATATGATGAAAACAGGAATTGCATTGCTACTACGGATCCAACGTTGACAGGGTTTGAATTTGCTAAAGAAGTGGAAGAATACAGACCCGATGTCATGGTTGCAAAATATCCCTATCTGCGTCAAGCAAGAGTGTATACAGAATATATTAAGAAATTTGATGTTTATACACAGATGGGATTCTATCTGGTTATCACGGAAAAAAATGAAGCATTAACCACATTAGACTTTATCAGTCTGGAAAATGCAATTGTTGTTCTACAATATCTTTTGATGCGGAGGGCAGCAGAAGAGAACATTGCGAAGAAATACCATAAAGATCTTGGCTACCGCATGTTAAATGGTTCTCTTACCAACACCGAACTTAGAGAAGTGGCAGGTATCCTGGGCTTTAAGAAAACAGATGAGTTCCGGGTCATTACCTGTTGTCTGGTGCCGCCAGACAACACAGCAAAATTCACTCCACTTCAATTGGAAACAACAGAGTTTGTAAAACAGGAACTTTTGCAGCTGTTACCAAAAAGCTATATTTATTGTAATACGAATCAGATTATCTATATTCATAAAGAACAGGACGAAGAAAACGAATACGATTTCAGGAAGAACCTGGAGAATATTCAACAGAGCATACAAAATCAACTGATTCAAAAAGAAATAGAGATCAATTTCGTGATCGGTATTGGAAAGCGCGTAAAAGGATACTCACAACTGAAAGAATCGTTTGAAGATTCCCAGACAGCGATCGAATATATAGATATGATTCGAACTGTGATTGGAGATAAAGACAGATCCGTCGTGGATTCTTCAAAACTTGGCTTTTTCCGTATGCTTGCAAAACCAGAGAACAAAGAACAGTTGTGGTCCTGTATACCAGAATCCTTGTATAAACTATATGATTATGATACTCAGAAAAAAGGAGATTTGGTTGATACGTTAGAATGCTTTCTGAACAATAATCAAAGTCAGAAGAAAACATCAAAAGAGATGTTCGTCCACTATAGAACAATTATGTATCGCTTGCGTAAGATTGTAGAGATAACAGGGATAGACTTTAGCAATCCGGCAGAAATGCTGATCGTCCGTAACGGATTGATGCTGATGCGGATCGTTGAAAAGATGTAGTGGAAAATCAGATAAAGTTCATAAGAGATTAAAATAATGAGCTGTCGCTTCGTGCGATAGCTCATTATTTTTTTTGGCACACTTTAGACAAAAAGAGAGGGCTAAAATATAACCATTTGGTGCATTACACAAAAAATATTAAAAATATATAATTAATTGGTAGAAATGATCGGAAAAATAAACATATTGTTGAAATCATAGGACATTATAGATAAATCAACTCGGATGGGGGAGTTCGCCGGTGGAAGAAAGTACCAAAGACAAAAAGAAAAAAGTGGGAAAATACAGGTTTTTATTTCGTTTTATACGGAAAACAGTTGTACTGATCTTGATTATCGTGTGTCTGTTGACATTTGTATTCCAGATTTTCCGAATGACGGGAAACAGCATGTATCCATATGTGAAAGACGGAGACTTCTGTATCTTCTACCGGTTAGACAAGATTTATTTGAATGATGTTGTTCTCTATGAGGATGAGAACGGTAAAAAAAGAGTAGGTCGCATTATTGCATCCGGAGGGCAGGTTGTTGAATTTGCAGAAGAAGGTGGATTTAAAGTTGATGACTATCAGCCGACAGAAGAAAATCCATATAAGACCTACAAGGCAGAAAAAGGAAAAGTGAAATATCCACTGCAATTAAAAGAAGATGAATATTTTATTTTAAATGATTTCCGACAGATTACAACAGATAGCCGGGAACTTGGTGGTATTAAAAAGAACCAGATCAAAGGAAAGTTATTATTCCTTATGAGACGAAGAAGCTTTTAATATTGGGGTAGGATCACATGAGTAAGTTGAAAAAAGTTATCCATATCTTAAGTGAGATAGAAGATGCGTTCGTTTTTCTGATCTGTGTTCTGCTGTTTCTGATCGGTTTATATGCACTGATTGACAGTTACCTTGTCTATCAACATGCAAACGATACGAGTCTGTTGAAACATAAACCGGGCTATGAAGCGGAAGAAGTTGACAGAGAAATTGTAGGAAATATGGTGGCGTGGGTATCTCTGGAAGGTACGAATATTGATTATCCTGTCATGCAGGGTATTGATAATGAAGAATATCTGAATAAAGATCCATATGGTGACTATTCCCTGTCAGGGTCTATCTTCCTGGACTTTCGGAATCAGCCGGATTTCACAGATTCCTATTCTTTGATCTACGGTCATCACATGGAAGGAAACTATATGTTCGGGTCACTTCATTCTTATTTAAAAGAAGATTTTTTCAACAAGCATACGAAGGGAGAATTGATCGTTGGGGATATGACTTATGACCTTAATCTCTTTGCTGTTATGAATACAGAAGCGACAGATGATCTGATCTTCTCACCGACAACATATAAGCTACAAGACGTCATCGATCATATAAGAAAGATATCAGAAAATTACAGAAAAGATGTAGAGGAACATCTGACGGAAGATACCCGGATCGTGGCACTGTCTACCTGTAAATATCCGGATTCAGTTTACCGAGTTGTTGTGTTCGCAGAACTGACGAATCCACATCCGACAAAAACACATGATAATTAGCAAGAAGTCTACTTGCTTAATTATACGAAACAAAGAAGAAAAAAAGGAGAAAAGACTATGAAAAAAAGAACTATTGCAAAAACAGGAGCAACAATGTTAACTATGGCAATGCTGTTGAACGGAACAACAGTGTTTGCGGCAGAAAGAACGAATTACGGTACTACAATTGAAGGAACAACAACTACTACTTTTGACAAATATCTGGTAATGGACAGTCAGGCAAACGTTCCGAATGCAACATTTACATATGCAGTAACAGCAGGTAATGCAAAAAATTACAATGTTGAGGGAAATAAATTCCAGGTTCTCGCTGGTGTTGATGCAGATAAGATCACTATGGCAGGGGTTGGAACGACTACAGCAAATACAATTGCATATACTCCAGGAGATACAACTGCTAATAATGAGAATACAATGGTGAAAAATTATGATAAGACAAAAGAAAAATATGCACTGAAGACAGCTACACTTGATTTCTCAAAGGTTCGGTTTACAGAGCCAGGCGTTTATCGTTATATCATCACAGAGTCCGGCAATAACCAGGCAATTACAAATGATGATGACCTGACCCGAGTTCTTGATGTATATGTATATGATGCTACAGGAGAAGATGGCATAATGAAACTGAAAATCGAAGGATATGTATTGCATGCATCAGAAGAAGAGATTACTTCAGGTGAGGATTTTGGAACAACAAAGACAGATCCAACAGGAAAATCCCAGGGATTCACAAATAAGTACGATACATCCGATTTGACATTCAGGAAAGAAGTTGCAGGTAACCAGGCTTCTCATGATAAATACTTTAAGTTTACTGTTAAGATTACAGAAGCAGTTAAAGGTACAGTATATACGGTAGATGTTGCAGGTGCGGACAATCAATCTGGAACAAATGACGCTACAATTACAGAAAATAAAGGAAAAGAAAATGTTAAAACTCTGACAGTAGGAGAGAATGGAACAATTAGTCAGGATTTCTATCTGCAGCATGGACAGGAAATTAAAATACAGGGAATCGCAAAAAATACTAAATATGATGTAACAGAAAACAAAGAAGATTACAAATCTGAAGCAAAGGCTGTAACAGGATATACGGATGATGTTAGCGGAACAATTGTAAGTGCAGATCTCAAGACTTCTTACCTCAACACCCGTAAAGGTGCCATCCCAACAGGTGTCATCATGACAGTTGCTCCATTCGCAGCCGTAACATTACTTGGCGCAGCAGGAATGGTAACAATTAAGATGAGAAAGAAAGAGGACGACGCAGAGTAATCCGATAAGGAAGGTACATAGTATGCAGGAAAGAAATCCTATACGAGAAAGGAGTTATGTACGAATGCATGATAAGAAAAAGAATGTCATAGCGATTACAATACTGGTCATGACACTGCTAAGTGCTGCAGTATGTAACTCCATAAGTGTGGAGGCAGCAGAGCATACAGAAAAGTCGGTAACAGTCAGCATTCCGGTTTCTTGTGAAAAAGTTGATTCGGAAGAAACTTTCCAATACCAGATAAAGGGAGCTCCGTCTGAATTCGAAGAGATAATACAGACGGAGCTGGGACTGAAAAGCGGAGAAAAAGGATATTTCCAGATAAGTTATTCCTATCCGGGAACCTATTACTACACCGTCAGCCAGATTGCCGGGGCGGATAAGAAGACCACGTATGACAGCACTGAATATCAGGTTGATGTCTGTGTGATAGAAAATGAGGAAGGCAAATTATTCGCCCAGCCAATCCTTTATCTGCAAGGGTCGGATGAGAAGAAAGCAGAACTTGTATTCAAAAATACAAGGGAAGCAGAAAAACCGTCTCAGAACAACCCGGATACAGCGAAGGGAAAAACCGAGACCAGACAGACGGGGCAAACCAAACAAAAAGTAAAAACAGGAGATGCGACAGATCTGTTACAGTGGAGTGTAATCCTGGGTGCGTCAGGAATACTTCTGATACTTGCATTTTGGAAGAAATACAGAAGAAGAGGGGAGGAAAAAGAGCATGAATAACAACCAGAATCCATCAGATAAAAGAAAATGGTATCGAAGGATTTTAAGCGTTTGTCTGATCATAGCTATGGTCAACAGCTCTATCCTGCCACATTTTGAACACATCGGTCAGGTTCAGGCGGAAGAAATAGATCCGGAAGAAGTAGATGCAGTAGATGCAGTGCCAGAGGATGAAACGCCGGAAAATGACAACTTACAGGAACAGTCTGAAGTGCAACCACAGGAAGCACAGGAGAGCCAGAAGCCACAGGAAACTACAGCAGATCAGGAACAGGTACAGCCGGCCAATGTTCTGCAGGCAGATAATACAGCACAGCGAGAAGAACAGAAAGAGAAACAAAAGGCAGATGCACAGCAAAAGATCAGTCCGGAACTGTCTGTGACACTGACAGCGCAGACAGACTTTCCGGAAAATGCTGTTGGAAAGATCAATGTCTTAGAGGGAGAAGGTCTTGACAATTTAAAGAAGTCCTTAAACCTTTATCTTGAGAAAGACAAACAAGAACTTTTGGAAGTGCATCTTCCAATGGAAATCGGCTTTGTAAATGAAGCCGGAGAAGAACAGGAAAAGAAAGAACAAGTAACAGTAACTGTAACACCAGGTGAGGAAGAACTTTATCAGCAGTTGAAAGCACTGAATCAGGAGGAAAAGTTACTTCTTTATCATCAGAAAAAAACAGAAGAAGGAAATGAATGGGAGAAACTGGACTACCAGTTTTATGATAAGACAGAGGATGCTCCTGCGTACATTGAATTCAAAACAGAGAGCATGAGTCCATTCCTGTTTGTAGAGACAACAGAGAAAAAGGAAGAGGAGAAAAAAGAGGAGAAAATAGAGGCGCCAAAACCTCAGAAAACTCCTTCCGGTACAGCAGCAGAAGGGACAGCTTCCGTGGCTTCGGAAGATAAAGTAAGTGTGGAGCAGTTTAACGCCGTTTTTTCAGATGGAGCTACGAAGAATTCATCCGGTCAATGGGTATGGAATCCGACAGAATCTGCATCAGGACATCTGTTTGTCTATAATCTATCTTATTCAGTCTCAGGAATTGTTTCAGACGAGCCGGGAGCATTGAGATTCGAACTTCCGCTGCACATCTTAAAAGACAGGGATGGAAACGGGGCAGATACATTTGAATGTCCGTATATCTTAAAGTCAGAAGTGCAGGAAGGGGATGACATAGACTTTGTCTATGAGATTGATGAAGCGAATAATAAAATAATCATTTCTAATTATAAAAAAATCACTACAACTGCAGGTTATATCGAAGTTGGATACAGTACCGCGAAATCCACATTGGATTATAAAGATATGGAATCATCTGAGAACATGACCGCTTCGATTCAGGTAAAGGGAACAAATGGCACCAGTGCTGAGAAATCAGCGACAGGTGATCCGGTATATATAGATACTCATGCTACCATTGCATGGACACAGAAAATGCCAAATCCATCTTATTACAGCGAATGGCAAAGTGGATGGGGAGGCAGACCGGCAGTTGCGGAACAATATTATTATCTTGTGTGGGAAATTCGAAGTTCTGTCAACGAGGTTACGTCCCCTTATACATTTCAGTTAGACGATACGTTCACGGATCTGTCAGGAGATGTGGTGGGGTATAAATTCTCAGGGCAAAGTACCTTTACAGAGAAGAATACCTCAGAAAATAACCGCTGGGATGGGATCCGTTATGATTACGTACTGACCCGTTATAGCAAAACACAGGCAGATGGGAAATTGGAAACGGATAAAAAATATACGCTCTCCAATAAGATCAAAGCAACCGTGACAGCAACAGACGGAAAGGATGCGAAAACCACAGCGGATGCTTCACAGACATGGACCTATAAGATCCAGGAGAAGCCAGAAGAGAAGTACCAGATTCCAACTGGGGCACTGTACTCAGAGAAATATGGTATCTATGGTCGGGACTCAAGAGTACGCTCTTCGCAGGATATCTCAGATTATACACTGGAAGAGTTTGTCAGCAAAACTAAAGGGTCTATAGAACCATTAAAATTCAGTACATAGGATATCCGTATCCATACACATTAAGTCAAGGTACAGAACCAGGAACGGAAACAGATGCACTGGAAGAACACTACGGTAAGAAGAACGTATCTTATAAACTTAGTGACGATACGTTATTTTTGGAAGGAACACCACTTGACGATAAGGACTATGATATCCGGGGAATCCAGTGGAGCGCAAAGATGCGTACTGCTACTTATAATAAAGATAAGAAAAGTTTTACAGAAACAGCGATTCAAGACTACAAAGACGAAGACAAAATAACAATTGAAGTTCGTATCGGCGCAAAGGATGGGGCTGATGCATGGAAAAAAGCAGCGGTTTACAGTATGAAGACAGGTAGTTATGAATCTATAGAGAGTACGTTGGTAACTGAAAGTTCCGGCGGAAATCTGACATTCGCAGCCGGAGTCAAAGGAGTACGGTTATCTTGTGAGAATGCTTACTACTATACCACTCTGAATATGGATCTGTCTGTATCATTAAAAGGAACAGAGAATGTCCTTGGAATCATCAGCGACAAGACGAAGGTCGAGCTGAACAATCAGGCAGAAAGCACGATGCAGCAGGGAGAGAGAATCATCTTTCAGAGAACGCGAAGCGGATCAGACTACATTCAGAAGGTGATACCGACCTCGGATATACGAAAAGATATCATGCAGACAAAAAATGATAAACGCAAGAAACGATATCTTGTAAACTGGCGTGTGCAGGTGCAGGAGCGTTATACAGATAACGAAGGATTACATTATTTACGTCAGGATGCTGGTACCTTCTATGATCTGCTTCCGGCAGGGGCAGCGCTGACAAGAAGCTCTGTTGAAGTGCAGGTCTCCGGGTCCAAACTAAATGACGGAAATTATAACGTTACATTAAAAGAAAATTATAAGGACACAGGACGCACGTTGGTGACGATACAGATCAAAGAGCCAACTACAACAGGGTATCAGGTTTCTTATCAGACCTCACATGATTATGATGCGATCCAGGATCACGGCAAAAATCTGTTGAATTCAGCAGCGTATGAGACCGGAAATGCGAAAATCGCAAGTGGATCACCGGATGACGGTGGTTCGATCACAGAAAAGAATCTGATGGCAGGACTGGATGCCGCTTCAAGTGGAAATAAATTCCTTTATGCAGAATCCAGACATTATATCAGTGTTCTGATGGCAGGAAACAATGGTCTGAAAAAACAAGTTAAAAATGAAAAAGAAGACGAGTATCGGAATGAATCTTATGTGAACCAGGGAGGAAATTATTCCTACAGGATCCGTGTGGCGAACAATAAAGTGACCCGCTGCAAAAGTCTGATTTTCTATGATTCGCTGGAAAGTTATTATAATTTATCGGAACAGACAACAGAAGTAAAAGTATCTGACTGGAAAGGAACATTTACAGGAATTGATGTCTCTACATTAAGAGAGAATGGAATCCAGCCGGTTGTATATCTGTCAACTGTGGATCGGATGAATCTCAATCAACATCATGATCTGACAGAAAAACAGGAAGATGGAACACCGGTATGGATCGAATCTAATGAATTCTTAGAGACGCATAAGCTTGAGGATGTACATGCTGTCGCAGTCGATGCAAGCAAGAAGACAGACGGATCAGAATTCATTCTGGAAGGACAGAAGTCCCTTTCCTTTACCCTTTATATGAAAGCACCAGAGTCAGACAGCACGGGCAAAGCAGATCCAGTGGCTTACAACAATATCTATATGCAGCAGGACTTTCTCCATGGAGAAGGTGTGGATTCAGAGGGGACAACACAGTTCTTGCATCAGGATTATACTTCGCTGCATTACCGTGTGACCGGAGATATTAGGCTGAAAAAGGTGGATGCGACAGATGATACAATTCCTGCATCCGGAGCGACCTATCTACTTCGCGGAACATCTGATTATGGAACAACCTACGAGACTACGAAGGTATCCGACCGAAAGGGAGAGTTCAGCTTTACAGAGATTGAGAAAGGAACCTACGAACTCTTAGAAACGGCGTGTACGAATGACTGGATGTTAAACACAACCGTCTATACTGTGAAGATTGACGGAAACGGAACTGTAACGATGGAAGGGCAGAGTCAGGATGCAAACGGACAGTTCCTTGTAAAAGATGCACCTCGTATTCACGGTGACTTACACTTTAAGAAAATAGACAGCATTACAGAAAATCCGATCAATGATGTGGAATTCCTTCTGACCGGAACGTCTGACTATGGAAATGATGTATTCCAACAGGCGGCATCCGAGGGGAAAGAAGCAGAAAAGTATGATGCCGGCGAAGTGACATTCAATAACCTGGAATTGGGAACATACAAGCTTTCCGAGACAAAGACAAAAGATGGTTATATCTTAAGCCGGACAGAATGGACGGTTCAGGTGAATGAAAGCGGTATGGTAATCCTTCGGAATCCTGACGGAAGCGAAGTGAAGAGAGATACAGACAGTACTTACATGATTACAAACGAACCACTGCACAGTATCCGGTTTATAAAGACCAGTACTTATGGAAAAAATATCACTCTTACAGGAGCGGAATTCTCCTTGACCGGAATATCCGATTATGGAACGAATACAGACAAAACAGGAGTGTCTGGTAATGATGGAATCGTAACGATTGATGGGCTTGAGCCGGGAACTTACCAGCTGAAAGAGACGAAAGCACCGGAGAATTATGAATTAAATACAACGATTTATACTGTAATTGTAAAGAGTGACGGTGACTTTACGATCGATGGACTACAAAAGGTAACAATGGGTAAGGCACAGATCTATGAATTTAAAAACATTCCGACAGGTGGAGTGGTAAAGCTTACAAAAATCTGGAAAGACAGCAAGACAAATGCTCAACGAAAGATTCCGGATATGACAATTTCTACGAAGAAACCGTCGAAAGATCTCAGAGGTTATACGATTACCTTTGATGCAAATGGAGGAACCTTTGCAGGTGGTGCGACTACAAATGAGATGGTATATTCGACAGATGGAACTAAAGTAGACGGAACATATTACAAGCCGACAAATGGAGATAGTAGTTTCAGAGGATGGTATACGAAAGCGAAAGATGGAACAGAATATGAGGTGGATGAATCAGGAAAACCTGCTACAACCTTAACAGAGGATATCACCGTCTATGCGCACTATCTGCCACCGATGAAATACGCAGTAGCAATCTATGGAATCTGTGTGGATCAATTAGAGTCTGGAGAAGCAGGATTAACCTTTGGCCCGGCATTGGGAGAAAATTATGTACAGAGCTTTAAGAGTCATGAACCAGGTGGAATAACAACGCTAGGAAATGAACATCGTTGTGTACATAATGATGATTGGAACAAGATCATCGAATGGAATAAGAAAGATCCGTACGTATATGAACAGTGCATTAAGGAAGGTTGTACTCATAGCGTAGTACTTAGTAAAAATACAACAACGATCTTAGAAGAAAAATTTAATTCTATTAAGGAAACTGGAGATGGTCCAAGTACTTTGTACTATGAACTTGTAACCGAAAATCAAAATGGAGCGTGTTTCGAGAACCTAAGATGGCATCCAAATGGCGGAACTGAAGGAACCAACACAGATGGATGGGGAGCGACCAGGATCCGTGCAATGCTAAACGGTGCAGACGATTTGACCGACAAAGGAGAGAATAACTACAGTAAATATGCATCAAGTGATGTGAATAAGTCTGCAAACATTTATACACCATATAACTGTTTGTTCGCAACCTTCCCGCAAGAACTGCAGGCTGCAATCGGAAAGCGTAAAGTGAAGTATGATTCCGTAAATAATCAGAAGAATGAAGATAATCTAAAAACAACAAATGATAAACTGTGGTTATTTAGTTCAAATGAAGTGGCGGATATGATAAGCTATAGTGTTTATAACCATCCGTTAGAAGGCAGTGTATATAAGAAGTTTAAATATACATTCGATTCCGTTGAACATGAAAGAAGACCATACCGTTTATACTCAACAAGCACTGGAAACACATATGGTGCTATGTTTGGGGCGTGGCTGCGCTCGTCGCATGAAAGTCTTAATCAAAAAGCGCTGACGCTAAATAATGGCGCCCTCAGCTATAGTAATGCGTACTCCACCTATGGTGTTTCAGTCGGCTTCACGCTTGAGCGATGACACGAGTCATCAAAAAGTGTGGCACGATATGGGGAGAAGCGATTTACCAGGGATGCGGGGCATAGTCCCCGTATCCCGACGAGAAGGAAGAAAAGAGGGACCGCCCGTAAGGGCGGCGAAAAATATGGCGAAAAAATATCAAAGACAGGCATCAACAGGAAGAGAATATGTGGATGCGGCAAAGAAAGAAGTTGATAGAAATTGAAAAAAAGAGACAAACCATTCCGATTATCAAAAAAGATACTGGAATGTCTCGCAGTGATCCTGCTTTTTGGGATGACCACATTCGCAGCATCCGGTGGAATGCCCGGTACAACGACGACGTATTCAACAGAAGGGAGCACTTCAGCAGAGGATGCGACATATAGTACAACAGGAGGTGCCTGGGTTCAGGTAGATGAGAATACCTGGACGATGGATAAGGATCACGATGGGAAAACAGATGTCACTCTGGTGAAAAAAGGGGATCAGTGGGAATATCTGTTCCAGACAGAAGATCCGGATGCTCAGTATTATGGATGGGAGGAGAGCGTTCCAGATGGATACAAAGTTGTTGGAAAAGGAGAACGAAAAGATCCTGCAACTAATAAAAATGTAACATCAAAATACTCGCATACACCGAATATCAGTGACGATGGAGTTCCGAGTGGTAATTACGCAAATAATTCAAACTTAAATGATGTTGTCACGATACCAGGGGCAACGAAACTGCATGTCAAATTAACTTACGGTGGGGAAAGTGACAGATATGATTGGGTTTGTATGTGGGAAGGAAATCATCCGGACTATACAGCATACAATAATTATAGAACGGCTGTCAGTATTAACGGCACAAAGAAATTCGGCGGAGGTAATGGAACGACAGTAGAATGTGATATTGTAGGAGATACCGTTACCTTTGGATTCCGATCAGATAGTAGAGGTTGCGGAAATGGTTATGGATATTATGCAGTAGTAACAAGTGATGCTACGTCAGATTTCTCCATTACCAACGAAGAGGAAAAAGTTACAGAGCCAGAATATGGTTCCTTGAAGCTTTCGAAAGTCGTTGCCGGTGAGGATATTGATCCATCACAGAATTTCCTCTTTGAGATCAAGCTGACATCTGCGGATCCTGCACTTAGTGATAAGTTAAATGGAAATATCACATTCGGTGATGTGAATTTCAAAGATGGAAAGGCAACCGTTTACTTGAAGCATAACGATGTTGTTGAACTAAGGAATATCCCGGCTGGTGTTGCATGGGAGATTAAAGAAAAAGCGACAGAGGGATATAAGACAGAAGTGGTTGTAGGAAATGATTCTGCGACAGAGACCGACACTTCAACAGGAGTACAAGAATCTGAATCGGTAAGATATCTCCAATTACATAATAAATCCCTTCTTCCGGATTATCAATAATGTAGTGGCGTACTTCTTTCAAATGTCGGATCAGTTCTCTTGGATATCGTTTTGACACTAAGGTGATTGTCAGCTCTTGAATCGGAATTTCATTTACCTTCCCTGTATCTGCTTTATAAAAATTCGTATATCCATATACCTTATAGAAATCGTCCACGGAAAGTGAATCAGATGGTGATTTATATTCGATGATATTATACTTACGGAATATTTTCCCAATATTTTTATGGATCGGTTCCGCATTCTTCTTTTTAATGATCAACACATCAATTGCCATTGGCTTTGAACTTAATAGATACTCCCGTTCAAATTTTAATTTTTCTTTTTCTTCTCTGAATTCAATCTGCAAGTCTGCATAAAATGCAGGATGCCACTGAAGCAGCTTTCCATCTGCCGGTTGCTGTTGTTCCGGCAATTGCTTTCCCTTTTGTTTCATCTAAGAGACCTCCTTATGTGATTTTTCACAGAAGTTCTCTCTTCATCAGAAAACCTCTGCTTTAAATAATGGATTTTAAAAGCATGAATTTTCTGATTTGACAGGTGTATTCTACCTGTAATGAAACCTTTTATATGAATTTAGATGTTTTAGAAAATATGCTTTGAAATAGGATAACATATTTATATACAATGCACAATGTTTTTTTGATAATAACTTACAATAATCAAAACTGATCGTGTTACTGTTCACACGATGTGCGGCCAGCAACGCATCACACTGCTTAAAAGCTGTTTAAAAACAGAGTGCACTCTTGCAATATAAATCATCATCTGCTAAAATTTATCTTAATGAATCATAAGGAGGACTCTAAAATGAGCAAAATTGATGAAATCAGAAGCGCTATGGTCGCTGCAATGAAGGCAGGAGACAAAGAACGAAAAGCCGCACTTTCCTTTCTGCTCTCCTCTCTGAAGAATAAAGCTATCGACAAACGTGCCGACCTGACAGAAGAGGAAGAAGGACAGGTAATCTTAAAAGAAATCAAACAGTTAAAAGAAACAATTGATATGACACCTGAAGATCGTACAGATCTGATTGAAGAGGCTCAGAAGCGTCTTGCTGTTCTTGAAGAATATGCACCAAAGATGATGAGCGAAGATGAGATCAAAGCAGTGATCACATCCGTTCTTGCAGATCTTGGTATCGATGCTCCTACAGCAAAGGATAAAGGTAAGATCATGAAAGAACTCATGCCGAAAGTAAAAGGCAAAGCTGATGGTAAAGAAGTCAATCAGATTCTTGCCGGCATGATGAAATAAATACAGATTCCAGAATAAAGACGTAGCAAAGAGGGTGTCGCACTAAACGACACCCTCTTACTTTTTGTTAATTATTTCATTTTTTCTGCTTATTTTGTTATCTGTTTTCCCACTTATGATAAATCGCCTCAAGTGCATCTACCGCACCATCAATTCCAAGAAGACTTGTATTCAGCAGGATTGCATTCGCATCAATACTTCCCCACTTACGGTCTGTTCTACCTTCATAATACAGGCGTCTCTCTCTGTCAATCTTCTTAATCTTATCTACAGCCTCTTTCTCGGAAAGCTTATAGATATCCATGATTCGATTGATTCTATCATCCTTATAAGCATAGATAAATGTATTCACAACATTTGAATAATCCCCAAGAACATAATCTGCGCAGCGTCCCACAAAGATTCCCGGTCCGCGTTCCGCCAGCTTGCGGATGATTGCTGACTGTGCGTCAAAAAGTTGATCACTTAATGGTTTCTCCACTTCCGGACTGAGCATAAATGTAGTATAATCACCCATTCCAATATAATAGCTTGATAACACATTTCCAAGTCTCGTCTCATCTACTCTTCCAGCATCTTCGTTCGAAATTCCAAGATCTCTTGCTGCCATTCGAATCAGATTGTGATCGTAAAGAGGAATGTTCAGTCTCTCTGCCAGTCTGTTTCCTACTTCATGACCGCCACTTCCGAACTGTCTTCCAATTGTAATAATTGTGTGATCCATCATAAGCAAGTCCTCCTTTTTCTGATAATTCTATTCTATCACTCTTTGAATTAAGAAAAAAGACTTTCTTCCTGTTTTCCGCTAACAATTTTGTAATACTGTTTCGAAGTCACCATGTAGACAATGATATAGAATAATGCAAATACTAAATAGGAGCACACTGTCACCAGAATCAGGAATTTTCTGTCAGAAAAAGCAAGCAGATGCACCATTTTTTCTATCATTGGAAATGCAAATGCCGTATGAATTCCGGCAGCCACAAGAGGCAGGAAGAATACTGTCATTACCTGAGAATTGATCGTCTGACGCACTTCTTTCTGTGTCATCCCCACTTTCATCAGAATCTGGAATCTGTCCTGATCCTCATAGCCTTCTGTAATCTGTTTATAATAAATGATCAGCACCATTCCAAGAATGAATACGACTCCAAGAAGGATTCCAAGGAAGAACAGACCGCCGTACAAAGCCTGGTAATCAGCTCTTGATGCGGCTCTGCTGTCTGTAGAAGCTCCAAAAAATAGGGTATCTGATTCCTCTGATTCCTGTTCAGCCAATGCATTGATTTTCTTGTCAATCTCGTTTTGAATCTGGATCTGCTCTTCATCTCCACAGGACAGATCAAAATTGTAGTACCATTTCTCATAAGAACCATTGGCACCGTAAACGGAAACATTTCCTTCTTCCAAAGCTTTTATATCTTCCAGTCCGGAAAACACCAGATAGAAGCTGCTGTTCATATTTGCCATATTATTTCCATTTGAAATCATTTTATCCAAATGTCCTTTAATCCTCCATGTCCCGGAATTCTCCACCGTGATCTGATCATAGGGGAAATCGGAATCTTTCGCATACAGATACGCTTCCCCGGGAGCAAGCTCCAGATTCGTCCCCATGATCCGATTATACGCTTCCAACGGCAGAGCATAGAACATTTTTAAATGATCAAATGTATTCACTTCATTGACTCCCGGAGCATTCTCCGGATTAAAATAGATTTCATTTTTTGAAACAATTCCACTGACTGTAAGCATCCGGTAATTCTCCGGATTCTCCGCGGTCTGGTTATGTTCTTTCAAAACCTTCTGTACAAGCTCTATAATCTGTCCATTCTGATTCTCTTTCATTTCTTCCGTCTGCTCCGGTTTCGTGTACATCTCAATCTGGACAGATTTCGGATATCGAAGATTCAAGCCATGTTCCATACTCAGATACAGGCTGGTTGTAGAAGATACCATAACCAGAACCATTGTGGACAGAATACAAATAGACGCTAATCCTGCCCCATTTCGTTTCATGCGGTAAATCATGGATGAAAGTGAAATAAAATGATTTGTTTTATAATAATATCCTTTCTTTTTCTGCATTATTTTACAAAATGTGACCGAGCCGGCAATAAATAACAGATACGTTGCAAGGATTACCAGCACGACGGCAACCATAAACCAGATCATCGCTACAAGCGGATCTTTGATTGTCAGGGATAAATAATAAGCCACACCAAGCAGAAGCAACCCGAGTACTGCAAAGATCCAGTTTGCCTTCGGAGGTTTCTCTCCTGTCTTTTCACTTTTTAAAAGTTCTACAGGTTTTAACCGATAGACGGACACGATCATCCGAAGCATGATTAATGCAAAAATGACCAGGAATAACAGTGCCGTAACCACAAGTGCCGGAACACTGATTTTCATAGAAAGTCCGGCATTACTTCCAAGTATCTTCGCTGCTAGAAGTTCCCCCAATTTAGAAAACAGGATTCCTCCCACGATTCCTCCTGCAATCGTCAGAACACTGATGATCAGATTCTCAAGAATCATGATTTTTACAAGGTCAATTTTTCCCATTCCAAGGATGTGATACAACCCAAACTCTCTCTGTCGTCTGCGGATCAGAAATGAATTTGTGTAATACAGAAGGATCAGAGAAAAGATTGAGATCACACCAGAACCAAATCCAAGGATCATCTGCATAGTATCCCCACCTTTGATCTTGGCAAACTGCGGACTCACTGCAAGATAATCGATCAAATAGAACATCATAACCATACAGATACAAGTAATCAGATAAGGAAGATACAGCTTCTTATTTTTCTTAATTCCATTAACGGAAAGTTTCAGATAAAGTCCACTTTTCATTGTCTCTCACCACCTGTCGCAAGCATTGTCAGTGTCGCTGAGATATTCTGATAGAACTGTTCATCTGTCTGTTCGCCTTTATATACCTGGTGGAAAACTTCTCCGTCTTTAATAAATAACACTCTCCCGGCCTTGCTCGCTGCTTTGACAGAATGTGTTACCATAAGGATCGTCTGTCCCGATTGATTGATCCGCTCAAATACCCCGAGCAATTCATCCGTTGATTTCGAATCGAGTGCCCCGGTCGGCTCATCCGCCAGGATCAGTCTCGGATCTGTGATCAGCGCTCTCGCCACTGCTGCACGCTGCTTCTGTCCTCCTGATACTTCATACGGATACTTCTCCAGAAGTCCTGCAATTCCAAGTTCTTTCACGATTGGCATCATCCTGACATTCATTTTCCTGTAATCAACTCCCTGCAGTACCAATGGCAGTAAGATATTGTCCTTTAGATTAAATGTATCCAAAAGATTGAAATCCTGAAATACAAACCCAAGATGATCTCTCCTGAACTTGGACAGATCCTTCTCACGGATTGCTGATAACGGTTTTCCATCCAGATAAACTTCCCCTTCAGTTGGTTTATCCAATGCTGCCAGCATGTTCAGTAATGTCGTCTTCCCCGAGCCACTCTCTCCCATGATTGCTACATATTCGCCCTCTTCTACTGAGAATGTCACCTTAGAGAGTGCCTGTACCTGATTACCGCCAAAACGGGGACGGTATATTTTTTTCAAATTTTCTACTTCCAAAACTGTCATTTCTTACGACCTCCTCTTCTTTCTTTCAACATCCTCAGTATAGCAATACAGCCAGAATGCCGACATTGATTTCTGTGACATTCCAGCTGTCTGATGTGACAAATTTGTCACTTGTTTCTCTCTGTGTGATTTAGTGATTTACTCTGTTCTCAACGGATACTCTGCCAGATCTATTGTAAAACTGCTACCTTCCCCCAGCTTCGACACAACCGTGATCTGATGCCCAAGTTTCTTTGCCGCCATCTGACTCAGATACAGACCGATTCCCGTTGATTTCCGTTCCATTCTTCCATTATATCCCGTATATCCTTTTTCAAAGATTCTCGGCAGATCCTCCGGTGCAATCCCCATTCCGGTATCTGTAACTGTCAGTTTCTTTTCTTCACTGACAGTGATCGTCACAGTTCCTTTCAGTGTATATTTCACCGCATTGGACAACAGTTGTTCAATGATAAATGAAAGCCATTTCTCATCCGTCAGAACAATCTGATCTGTCCCTTCATAGATCAGACGGATTCTCCTTCGAATAAACTGTCCTGCATATTTACGGATCGATTTTCTTACAATTTCATCCAAAGGATACTGTGCGATTACCAGATCCTTCGTGCCACTGTCAAGACGCACATACCCAAGTGCCATCTCCACATACTGCTCCACCCGGAACAGTTCAGCTTTCAGATTCTGATTCGTCTCGGTATCTTCCTGCTGGAGTAATACATTCATCACAGCAATCGGTGCCTTGATCTGATGCACCCAGGTTGCATAATAGTCCTCCATGTCCTGACCGGACTTCTCCCATCTGGCATGTTCTTTTCTTTGCTGTTGTTCTTCTTTTCTGATCAGCTCCTGATATCCTGACTCAATCCCATCTTGTGCGATCGGAAGTGAATCCTCATAAGGTCCTTCTCCTTGCAGTAAATGTTCCAGCTTCTGCCCGGTTTTCTTATACCGCAAATATCCACAGAGAAGAAAAAGTAATCCAAATGCCAGACACAACACTGTCGGATAAACCGCTGCCTTCAGATTAATCTCTTCCAGCACAAAAATCAGAAAAAAGATTCCCGCACACAGCAAACTCCACAGAAGCACAAATCGGATTCTTTTCAAATATTGTAAAAACATTTTTACTCCTTCTCGATGATATATCCACCGCCGACTTTCGTCTTGATAAAGCCTTCCATTCCCGCTTTTTCCAGCTTTTTCCGAAGTCTTCCGACATTGACTGTCAATGTATTTTCTTCGATATAATTGTCTGTCTCCCACAGCTTTGTCATTAGCGTGTCTCTGCTGACCACGCGTCCTTTATTCTCCATCAATGTCTGCAAGATACGAAATTCATTCTTTGTCAACTCAATTTTTTCTCCATTATAAGTCATTGTTGTATCATAGAGGTTCAGGATTGCTCCTCTATGTTCCAGCATCGGTACTTTTCCTGATAGATCATATGTTCTTCTCAGCAGAGCCTGAATCTTCGCTGTCAGTACACTTAAGTCAAACGGTTTTGCCACAAAGTCATCTCCGCCCATATTCATCGCCATGATAATATTCATATTATCCGCTGCTGAAGAGATAAAGATCACCGGAACGCTCGATATCTTACGGATCTCGCTGCACCAGTGGTATCCATTATAAAAAGGAAGCGTGATATCCAAAAGCACCAGATGTGGACCGTACTCTGCAAATGTCTCAAGAACCTTTGCAAAATCTTCCACATAACGTGCTTCATTTCCCCACGCTTCCATCTCTTTTTTAATTGCCCCTGCCATCACAAGGTCATCTTCTATGATTAGAATCTTATACATTCTGCGGATTCCCCTTTCGCTCTTATCCACTACTATATATCATAGTATACAGTATTTCAAGAGCACACGGTCATACCGTATCCGGCGAGATAACCCGCTGGATATGGATTGCAAGAAATCCGATTTCTTCTTTTGCGACCGGTTGTTTCAGCTGTCTGGACATATAGTCACACACTCTCTTCGCCGCCTCTCCGGTCCTTGGGTAATTCTGAAAAATGAACTCATTAAAGTCTGCATTCGTCCCTTCACCCTTACGTGTTCTCAGAATCATATAATACATATGACTCATCAGACGTGTACATCCAAGTGAGCCGCTCTCCAGCTTCTGATCGAATTCCTGTTCAATCATGGCAATCCCTTCATTTACAATCCTGGTCGCATCCAGAGTCTGGGATACTGCCTCATCAGAAAGGCCTGCATGGATATGTAGCGTAATGAATCCGACTTCATCCTCTGAGATTTCATATCCTGTCAGCTGCTGTATAATTTCCCGCCCTTTCAGGGCCACTTGATACTCCTCTCCAAACAACACACGGATATCCGGTGTAAATGGATTCGGAAGCTGGCGGTTCTCCTTCGCTCTCTTCGCTGCAAGCGCAATATGATCTGCCAACGGAAGCAACATCTCATGATTGATCTTCTGAAACACGTTCTCTGCTTCTTCAATGATCTTTCCTGTTGCCTCAATAAACTCCGGGCGGATTCCATTGACCGTTTTCAGAACAGACTCCTGCTTCCTTCTTGTGACAAGAGAATATACTTTGGCTCCGGGAAGTTTCTCGATCTGCTCTGTAGGTTTCTTTCCAAATCCCACACCGTTTCCGAGAAGGATCATCTCCTTCCCTGTCTCAACATGATATACAAGAATCCCATTATTATTCAGAACTTTAATGACTCGATACATCCCCCCGGAGCCTCTCTTTCTTTCTCTTAATTCAAGCTTACGATTTCTGCTGTCTTCTCAAGCTTCTCTACTTTTCCGCTCTTAGACATTCTGATCTCTTCACCTTCCTGAAGACTTGTAAATACAACCATACATTCATCGGATTTTGCATGCTCTTGGATATATTTTATATCAAAACCTATCAGTTTGTCACCCTTTTTTACTCGGTCTCCGTCATTTACAAAAGTTTCGAATCCTTTTCCATCCAGATTTACAGTATCCACGCCAATGTGAAGCAGATATTCGGTTCCGTCATCACTAGTCAGACCAACTGCATGTTTTGATGGGAAGATAAAAGATACAGTTGCATCTTCCGGCGCATAAGCCATTCCCTCTTCCGTGCGAACCAGATAACCGTCTCCCATCATTTTCCCTGCAAATGCTTCGTCACACGCTTCTTCGATTGGTGCTGCCACTCCTGTGAATGGAGAGCAAAGCTCTTTCTTTACAGTTCCGGCTGCAACAGTTTTGTTCTCATCTTTCTTCGCTTCATCTTTTGTCTCTGCACATTTATTCGTTTCTTCTGCGCTGTTTTCGTTTTCTTCCGGAAGATATTCCACATTCGGAGCTTTCTCCAGATAATCTTCCAGATTGGATTTAATCACAGAAACAGCCGGTCCGTAGATTACCTGGATTCCCTGTCCTTTTTTTACGATTCCGGATGGGGATGTCATTCTTAAGACATCTTCATTTACCAGTTCCGGCTTTACTACCGTACAACGAAGTCTTGTCGCACAGCAGTCTACATCAGAAATGTTTTTCTTTCCACCAAGTCCTCTTGTGATCAGTGCGCTCTTCTGATCTTCCGGTGTCATTTCATTTTCAGAATCTGCATCATTTCCATCTACTTTTGCTTTATAATCAGCTTTTGTATACAGTTTCGTTTCCGCATCATCATCTTCTCTTCCCGGTGTCTTCAGATTCAGCTTCAGAATCAAAGTACGGAAGATGATATAATATAAGAAGAAATAAATAATTCCAACCGGGATGATTCTGATCCAGCTTGTCTTAGCATTTCCCTGAAGGATACCGAAAAGGAACAGATCAATAAATCCACCGGAAAATGTAAGTCCTACTGCAATATTTAACATATGCGCGATCATATAAGCAGATCCGGCAAGGATCACCTGTACCGCAAAAAGGATCGGTGCTACAAACAGGAATGAGAATTCCAGTGGCTCTGTGATTCCGGTCATCATACATGCAAGTGCTGCAGAAAGCAGAAGTCCGCCTGCCTGTTTCTTCTTCTCCGGTTTTGCACACTGATACATTGCAAGTGCCGCACCCGGAAGACCAAAGATCATGAAAATAAATTCACCGGAAAAATATCTTGTCGCATCCGCACTGAAATGTACTGTGGATGGATCTGCAAGCTGCGCAAAGAAGATGTTCTGACCGCCCTGTACCAGCTGTCCCGCAACTTCCATTGTTCCTCCAACCGCTGTCTGCCAGAATGGAAGATAGAATACATGGTGAAGTCCAAATGGAATCAACGCTCTCTTAATAATACCAAAGATCAATGTTCCAATATAGCCTGTTCCTGTTACAAGTCCGCCGAGTGCATAGATTCCATTCTGAACGGTTGGCCATACAAAATAGAGTACGATTCCGACAGCCACATAAGTCAACGTTGAAATAATCGGAACAAATCTTGATCCACTGAAGAATGACAGTGCATTCGGAAGCTGGATTTTGTAAAACTTATTATGAAGTGCTGCTACTCCAAGTCCAACGATAATACCGCCAAATACACCCATCTGTAATGTCTGGATTCCGCAGACACTTGTCACAGTTCCTTCCAGAACTCCGGCTCCAAGTGTTCCGTCTGCAAGAAGATCTCCACGGATCAGAAGCATGGCATTCATTGTTGCATTCATTACAAAGAAAGAGATCATTGCCGCAAGTGCCGCAACTTCCTTCTCTTTCTTCGCCATACCGATTGCTACACCGACAGCAAAAATGATCGGCAGGTTATCAAAAATAATACTTCCCGCTTTGCTCATAATTGTGAGCAGGGAATTCAGAATTGTCCCCTCGCCTAAAATTGCCTGAAGATGATATGTCTCAATCATCGTTGCATTTGTAAATGAACTTCCTACTCCAAGCAGAAGTCCTGCTACCGGAAGAATTGCGATTGGAAGCATAAAACTTCTTCCGATTCTCTGCAATACTCCAAAAATCTTGTCTTTCATCTGTAATCCTCCTCGTATAAAATTTCTCATAGAGTTAGCGCAACAAAAAAAGCATAAACTAATCCTCAATAACTAAATCCACCTTATCTGGTGAACTTATTAAGGATAGTTTATGCCTGCTTTACCAGTAACACTCTATCGTGCGCTTTTCTCTTTTAACCACGTATAGTATAACCATACTCACTTCCAACAGTCAATCTGTAATATTCAACAATATTTATCCTGTTTATTTGTTGAATATGTTACTTAGTGATTATTTTAGTAAATTAAAGTTTTTCTTTTGATTCAAATTAACTTCTCTTCATTTTACGCTTCTGGCTTCTGCTTATTTGCTTTTGTAATATCCAGACGTACATTCACACCAAATGGATTGATTGCAACTCCCTTTGCATCCGGAATCAGTATCTCCGGAATCTTATCCGCCGGGATTGCTGCTGTCTTCATCTTCTTGCCCTGTGCAAATCTGGTAAATTCTATCATATCTGTAAAGATCGGCTGATACAGACTTCCATCCGGCTGTCTCAGAAGTGGAACCTGATTATCTTCCTGAACTCCTACGATAAAGGTTCCTTTCTTATAATGCGCCATCATCTCTTCCTGAAGTTCCTTCACATTCTCCGGCATCTCCGGTCCGATATTGCGGTGCATCTCCTGCATCAGATACATTGCTGTCAGATGAAGCTCCGGATTCTCGATCAGTTTCTTTCCGTCAGGCAGTTCTTCCTTATTCTTACGAACTACAAGATGTTCTAGCTGAACCCTGATCTCCTCCTCTGTACCAACATTCACTGCCAGTGCATTCACGCCCATTGTATACAGGTTTGTAAAAAATCCAAGTCTGACATTCTTTTCAATCTTGGCAATTCCTACATGATAACGATCTTCTGCAAGCGTCTTTGCCTTTTCCTTTGCAGACTCTTCCTGATAATAAACCAGAACCTCGTCATCAAATGTCTCTTCATCACAGAGGACAAACGGCATCTTCGTCACACCTGACATGATCACATAAATCTCTTCGAGATTTCGCAGATTCACCAATGCCTGCTTCATCTCTGTACTGACAATTACTTTATTCTCATCCATCTCTTTGTTTTCCTTTCTGGTTGCTTTTCTTTATATACATGTTGCAGTAGTGCAAAATGATGTGAGTGTCAAAAGTAAATTTTGCCACTCACTGATGTAACCGGATTGCTCCATTGCTATGCAATTCCCGCAATCCTCGAACACCTCAAACTCCCATAAAATGAGGTATAAATATGATACACCCTATGATCACAGCCATGATTGCCGTAAAAAGCACTGCGCCAGCTGCCGTATCCTTCGCGATCTTAGCAAGTGGCTTTCTCTCTTCTGTCACAAGATCGACAACAGCTTCCACTGCCGTATTCACAAGTTCCAGTGAGATCACCATTCCAAAAAGGAGAAGACAGATACACCATTCCATCGGTGTTAATCCTACAAAGGTTCCAACTGCTGTTACAAGAATCACTGCAAGGCAATGAATCTTCATATTCCTCTCTTTTAAAATCCCTGTCCAGATTCCTTCAAAGGCATAGCCAAAGCTTTTGAATAAAGGCTGTTTTCGATTCTTCATTCGTAGTCTCCTTTCGGATTCGTATCATAGATCAAGCAACAAATCTAATATCTATGATACCACATCTGGCTCCTTATCAAAAGAGGTATTTTCCTATTATTATCAAAAGAATACTCGGATTTCGAAGCTCATATCCTTTTCACTTATTTACAAGCCTCAACCATACTCTTTACATATTCTGCAACATACGGCACGCAGTCTTTTCCGTATTTCTCACACAACTTAACGATTGCACTTCCAACGATCGCACCGTCTGCGCTCTGACACATCTTCGCCGCCTGCTCCGGAGTGGAAATTCCGAATCCGACCGCACATGGAATATCATTTTCCTCTTTTACAAGCTTCACCATTGCTCCGATATCCGTCGTGATCGAGGATCTTGTCCCTGTTACACCAAGTGAAGAAACACAATATACGAATCCCGATGCTTCTTTTGCAATCATCCGGATTCGGTCATGAGAAGTCGGTGCAATCAATGAGATCAGATCGATTCCGTACTTTTTGCACACGATGTCAAATTCTTCTTTCTCTTCAAATGGAACATCCGGAAGAATCAGACCATCCATTCCGACATTTTTCGCTTTCTCAAGAAATCTTTCTGTTCCGTAAGAGAACACAACATTTGCATATGTCATAAAAACAAGTGGAATCTGTGTATTCTGACGGATTTCTTTTACCATATCGAAGATCTTATCTGTAGTCACGCCTCCTGTCAGCGCACGCAGATTTGCTCCCTGTATAACCGGTCCTTCTGCTGTCGGATCGGAAAATGGGATTCCAAGCTCGATCAACGCCGCCCCTGCTTTCTCCATCTCATAGACAATCTGTTTCGTCGTCTCAAGATCCGGGTCACCACATGTGACAAATGGTATAAATGCTTTCTTCCCTTTAAATGCTTCCTGTATTCTACTCATGAAGATCCTCCCCTCTGTAACGTGCGATTGCTGCACAGTCCTTATCGCCGCGTCCTGAAATATTAATTACGATAATCTGGTCTTTTCCCATAGTCGGCGCAAGCTTTCTTGCATATGCAACTGCATGCGCACTCTCGATCGCCGGAATGATTCCTTCTAATTTAGAAAGGTACTCAAATGCATCGACTGCCTCATCATCAGTGATTGCTACATATTCTGCTCTTCCCTTATCATAAAGGTCTGCATGCTCCGGTCCGATTCCCGGATAATCCAGTCCGGCTGAGATTGAGTAAACCGGTGCGATCTGTCCGTACTCATCCTGACAGAAATAAGATTTCATTCCGTGGAAGATTCCAAGCTTACCGGTCGCGATCGTTGCAGCTGTCTCTGCTGTATTCACGCCGCGTCCTGCCGCCTCGCATCCGATCAGGCGCACGCCTTCATCTTCAATGAAATTATAAAATGCACCGATTGCATTGGACCCACCGCCGACACAGGCAAGCACTGCATCCGGGAGTTTTCCTTCTTTTTCAAGGATCTGCTCCTTGATCTCTTTAGATATAACTGCCTGAAAATCACGCACGATCTGCGGAAATGGATGCGGTCCCATACAGGATCCGAGTACATAATGTGTGTCATCAATTCTTCTTGTCCACTCACGCATCGTCTCCGAAACAGCATCTTTTAAAGTACCAGTTCCACTTGTAACCGCGTGTACCTGTGCTCCGAGAAGACGCATTCTGTATACATTTAATGCCTGACGCTCTGTATCTTCTTTTCCCATGAAAACTTCACATTCCATTCCCATCAGAGCCGCTGCTGTCGCTGTTGCAACCCCATGCTGTCCTGCACCGGTCTCAGCGATCACTCTTGTCTTTCCCATCTTCTTCGCAAGAAGAACCTGACCTAACACGTTGTTGATCTTATGGGCACCTGTGTGATTGAGATCTTCTCGTTTCAGATAAATTTTCGCCCCGCCAAGATCTTCTGTCATACGTGCTGCATAGTATAAAAGAGACGGTCTGCCTGCATATTCATTTAATAATGTATTCAGTTCGTCATTAAATTCTTTGTCATTTTTATAGTAGTTGTACGCCTTTTCCAATTCGATCACTGCATTCATCAGTGTCTCCGGAATGTACTGTCCACCATGGATTCCGTATCTTCCTTTTGTCATGGTTGTTCCTCCTTCTTTCTTGTTTCTATTGTTTTTGGTAAATTTATTCATTCACCTGTATACTCTTTTGTTTTTTTTAATGTTTACTGCTTTCAAAATTTCTCACAGTTTTCACAGCTTGAAGAATTTTCTCACGATCTTTCTTTCCATCTGTCTCCACTGCACTGCTCAGGTCAATTCCCCAAGGGTGTATTTGCTGTATTGCCTCCGGTATGTTCTCCGGATTCAGTCCTCCTGCGAGGAAATACGGCCGCTTTGTCCAGCCTTCCAAAAGACTCCAATCAAATGTCTCGCCGGTTCCGCCTTTTCCGTGATCGAGAAGAATCAGATCTGCATTGCTCGCTGCCGCCGCATCAAGATCTTTTTTCTCCTGAATCGAAAATGCTTTCATCACCGGATGGTCTGTCAGACTTTTCAACTTCTTTATATATGCCTCATCTTCCTGCCCGTGAAGCTGAGCGATCTGAATGGTTCCTTCATTTAATAATTGTGCGACCTCGCCGCAGTCTTTATTGACAAATACTCCGACCGGGCAAATCTGCGATTCAAGATTTTGAACCAGTTCACGAACTTTCGAAATGGATACATTTCTCCGGCTCTTCGGAACATCTATAATAAATCCACAATAATCCGGTTTTGCCTCATTTATATAGGTAATATCTTCCGGGCAGCTCAAACCGCAGATCTTAATCTTGGGCATGTTCATTTTTTCTTGTCTCATACTATATCTTCCGCTAATTCATATCTAGCTGCCTTCCTGTCTGCTGCTTCAACTCCATCAGTGCTGCTTTCCGATCAGATTTTCTCATCAGAAGTTCTCCGATCAGTACCGCATCGGTTCCATTTTCATAAAGTGCTTTCATATCTTCCACTCCGCGGATACCGCTCTCAGATACGAAAACTGTTTCCGAACTGACCTTTTCTCTTAGCCGAATGCTATTCTTGATATCCACTGTGAAATCTTTCAGATTCCGGTTATTTACACCGATAATCTTTGCACCGATCTTCTGTGCTCTTAAGATTTCTTCTTCGTTATGTGTTTCTACCAAAGCAGATAGTCCGAGTTCGTCTGCCAGCTGATGATACGCTTTTAACCTGCCATCTTCTAATACCGAACAGATCAGAAGTACTGCCGAGGCTCCCATTGCTTTCGCCTGATAAATCATGTATTCATCACAGGTGAAATCTTTTCTGAGTACCGGAATGGATACATTTTGCACAATTTCTTTCAGATACGCATCACTGCCCCGGAACCAAAACGGTTCTGTCAGACAGGAGATTGCTGCCGCGCCGCCTGCTTCATAGTCTCTGGCGATCTCAACATATGGAAAATCCGGTGCGATTAATCCTTTGGAAGGAGAAGCTTTCTTTGCCTCGCAGATAAAGGATAATCCGTCTGCCCGAAGTGCCTGTTCGAATGCAGGGATTTGATCTTTAATTCCTTTTTCTTCCGCCTGTCTTCGAACCTCTTCTAATGGAACTATTTTCTTTTCTTCTTCGATCCGCTCTTTCGTGCGCTCGGTAATTTTCTCGAGTATATTCATACTATTTGTTCCTCTTTTTCTTTCAAGTTGCTTCTTCCATTCTCCCCTGCATAGCCGGGGATCAGACTTTTTATTTATTACTTTCTTCTTTAAACTGCTCCAGCTTCTTCAGTGCAAGTCCTTCGTCAATGATCTGTTCCGCTTTTCTTACACCTGCTTCGATTGAATCTGCTTTTCCTGCAAGATAGATTGCTGCTCCTGCATTCAGGCAAACTGCATTTCTCTTTGCTCCCTGCTCTTTTCCTGAAATGATATCCAATGTGATCTGTGCGTTTTCCTGAGGTGTTCCTCCTGTCAGTGCGCCTTTTTCGCATCTCTCATACCCAAACTGCTCCGGTGTGATCTCATAGCTTGTAAATGTTCCGTCTTTAATCTCACAGACTGTAGTCGGTGCACACATGGAAATCTCATCTAACTTATCCTGTCCGTAAACGACTATTCCGCGGACGACTCCGAGATTCGCCATGACTCTTGCAAGTGGCTCTACAAGGCTTTCATCATAAACTCCCATCAGTTCCATGTTCGCTCCTGCCGGATTGGACAGTGGCCCAAGAATATTGAATACGGTACGGATACCAAGTTCTTTACGGATCGGTCCGACATATTTCATCGCAATATGATAATTCTGTGCAAATAAGAAACAGATCTGAATATCTTTGAGAAGCTGTGTGCTGCGCTCCGGTGCGACATCGATCTTCACTCCAAGTGCTTCAAGTACATCTGCCGCACCGGACTTAGAAGATGCTGCACGGTTACCATGCTTTGCGACCGGGATTCCTGCTGCCGCAATCACAAGGGAGGATGTTGTTGAAATGTTAAATGAATTTGCTCCATCTCCCCCTGTTCCTACGATTTCCAGCACATCCATGTCATGCAAAAGCTTGATGCAGTGTGCACGCATTCCCGCTGCTGATGCTGTGATCTCATCGATTGTCTCACCTTTCATGGAAAGTGCTGTCAGATATGCTGACTTCTGAACATCCGATGCCTTTCCTTCCATAATCTCATTCATTACTTCTTCTGCTTCTGTATAGGTGAGATTTTCTTTCTTTGATAATTTTATAATTGCTTCTTTGATCATTTCTTAATTCTCCTTCAATGCTTTTGCATAGTTAATAAAGTTCTCTATCATCTGAAGTCCCTGCGGTGTCATCACGGATTCCGGATGAAACTGTAACCCAAAGATCGGATATTCTCTGTGTTCCATCGCCATGATCTCGTTATCCTCGCTTCGCGCTGTCACAACCAGTTCTTCCGGAAGTGTCTCTTCCTTTACTGCAAGCGAATGATATCTTGCCACCTGGATTGGAAATGTCAGATTCTGAAACAGGACACTGTCTGTCTTTACATCTTTCAGCTTTGAAGTCTTCCCATGCATCAGCTGTCCGGCGTGTCCTACCGTTGCTCCGAATGCTTCCGCCATCGCCTGATGTCCGAGACAAACGCCGAGCATTGGAATCTTTCCTTTCAGCTTCTGAATTGCTTCGATACAGATTCCGGCATCAGAAGGTTTTCCCGGCCCCGGTGAGATTACCAGCGCCTCCGGTGCAAGTTCCAGAATCTCTTCCGGTGTGATTTGATCATTTCGTATTACTTTCACTTCTGAATCAATCTGATCTTTTTGCATGTCACCTCTTTTTGATTCTACTTCTGCGATAAACTGATACAGGTTATATGTAAAGCTGTCATAATTATCAAGTAATAGTATCATTCCAATCCTCCTTTCGCAGTTTCCACAGCCTGAAGTACTGCCCCTGCCTTATTTAAACACTCCTGGAATTCATTTTCCGGGATACTGTCTGCTACGATTCCGGCTCCTGACTGTACACAAATGTATCCATTTTTCTTATAAGCAAGACGGATGGAAATGCATGTATCTACATTTCCTGCAAAATCGAGATAGCCGACTGCTCCTCCGTAGATACCTCTCTTCTCCTGTTCAAGTTCTGCGATAATCTCACATGCGCGGATCTTCGGTGCTCCGGAAAGCGTTCCTGCCGGGAGAATCGCATCTACTACGTCCAGCGCATCTTTGTCTTCCCGAATTTTCCCTGTCACGGTGGAACCGATATGCATCACATGAGAATATCTCTGGATTTCCATATATTTATCAACTTTAACTGTTCCCGGCTGGCTGATCTTGCCGACATCATTTCGCCCAAGATCTACAAGCATGTTGTGCTCTGCAAGTTCTTTCTCGTCTGCAAGTAGCTCTTTCTCCAATTCCTGATCTTCCTCTTCGGTCACTCCTCGCTTCCTTGTACCGGCAAGAGGAAAAGTGCACACCTGTCCGTTTTCTAACTTCGCCAGTGTTTCCGGTGAAGCCCCTGCCACTTCAATATCATCACTTGAAAAGTAGAACATATACGGAGATGGATTCGAGGTTCGAAGCACCCGGTAGGTATCAAAAAGACTTCCTTTTGCCTTCGCTGTCAGCGGATTGGATAAAACGACCTGGAAAATATCACCTTCATAAATGTATTCCTTAGCTTTCTCAACCATCTTGCAATAATCTTCTTTATCCACTCCCGGATGGAACTCTTCTTCTAAAACAAGTGGTCGGAAATCTGCCTGCGCCCCGCTTCGGATCAATCGTTCCATCTCTTCTAATTCCTGCTTCGCGTTCGTATAATTTTCTTCCAGATCACCTTCCAGCTTCACGCCTGTAATCAGGATCAGCTTCTGTCTGTAATTGTCAAATACGATGACACGGTCAAATAACATCAAGTCCGCATCCCGGAAATCTCTTACTGCCGTTTTTGCTGCTGTCTTTCCTGTAGTCTCATTCTTCTCTTCCAGGACTGGCTTCAATGTCGGTTCTGCATATTTGATGTAGTCATAAGAAAAATATCCGACAAGTCCTCCGGTAAATGGAGGAAGTCCCGGAACAACCGGACTTTTATATGCTTCGAGAATTTCTCTTAGAACCTTTCCCGGATGGTCGGTTAAAACTTCCCGTCTGGTCTTATCCTCATCTTCATGCCCTTCGCTGATGATCACACGCCCATCGGTACAGGTGATCTCCATCGTTGGTGCATATCCAAGGAAGGAATATCTTCCCCACTGCTGTCTGTCCTCCGCACTTTCCAACAGATAGCAATGCTTGCTTGCCGCCCGCAGCGTCCGCATCACACTGATCGGCGTAAATGCATCTGCATACAGCTCTTTGCTGATCGGAACTCGCTTGTATCTGCCTTGTTCAGCGTAGGATCTGATTTGTTCTAATGTCTTGTCCATGTGTATTCCTCCTTGAAGTTATGCTGCAAAATGAATTTCTCTTTTATCCCGATAGGAAATATATGTTTATAGTAGAAAAAAAGTCCCTGACAGAATATTTCTATTCTGTCAAGGACGGTAAATCTAAATCTTTTCCGCGGTGCCACCTTGATTCACGGGTACGCTCCCATGCGCTCTATAAGATACTAACATATCTCCGGCAACTGACGTATGCCTTCACGTCACAGAGTACTCGGATTCTCAAATCCTTTGACTGTGCCCTCAGCGGTCCATTTGGCAACCTGCATCTCGATCCGGCTCTCAGCTTCCCGGACTCTCTGTGCGCGCATAATTACTTTGATCTCCGCTTCATCGGTTTAAAGCGTTATTCCATTTGCTAGGAGTTTATCACTTTAAAGCGATAGTGTCAATGCACTATTTTAATCTTTTTCGCGAAATTGTTGAAAAATTTTCTCAATTTTCTTATCTTTATTTTCTTTTTCTCTTCCATGCAAATCCGCCAACTCCTGCTCCGAGTGAGGAGAATGCAAGTCCTAATAAGCCAAGAACATTTGCCGGATCACCTGTCTTTGCGGCTTTTGATCCACTTGTTCCTTTGGAAGCTGATCCATCCGTAGTTGTTCCTGCCTTCTTTGTAACAGTCGGAGTTGCACTTCCATTCTGGCTTCCATCCTGTTTTCCATTCTTTACAAGTGCTTTGATTGCTGAATTCAACTTATCTGTTGCTTTATCAACTTTTTCCTGGCTTTCTTTTGCATTTAATGCGCTCTTAGCGTCTGTCAGTGCACTCTGCAATGCCTTCCAGCTGTCAACTGTGTAATCAGCTTCTTTCAGAGCTGCCGCATCACTGATTACTTTCTCAAGGGAAGAAGTATCAACTGCTGCCGGCTCTTCTGTCTTATCTCCCTCTGCCTTAACAAGTGCTTCAACAGCTGCGTTGAGGTGGCTTACTGCCTCGTCTACAGTTGCCTGAGTTTTTGGATTTTTCAATTCATCTTTTGCTTCCTGAAGTTCCATCTGCATAGATGCCCAGCTTTCCGCTGTGTAGTCACTCTCTGTCAGTGCCTCTGCTTTTGCAATAGCTGCCTCAAGCTCTGTTGTTGTGATTGTTTTATCCTCAGATGCTTTTACAATGTTCTCCTCTGTTGCCTGGAATTTGTATGTCACATCATTATATCCAAGTGCTGTCAGTGTAATGGTCCAATATCCTGTTCCATCCGTTCCTTCCGGAAGTGTACAACGAAGAGAATCTGTCAGTCCAAGCTGAATTCCCATTGCTTTGTGCATCCAGTTATCTGCTGCAAACTTTGTTCCATAAGTAGCTTTTGCATTTGTATATGTGCTGTCATCTCCATAGTAAGTCCATGTAACAGTCTGGAGATTTGATCCAAGATCACCATAATTTCCTGGCAGATCAACTCTTAAGAATTCTCCATAAGATCCGCTTGCTTCTTTTACTGTCAGCCCTGCTTCCTCTGCTGTTGGCGCTGTCTTGAGTGCCTGATCTCTGATTCCGGACTCTGATCCATTATTCACTCTTGCAGAGAAACTGAAAGATCCATCCTCATTCTTTGTTGCTGTTTTCAAACCGTTTGTATTCTCTGTTACATTGGCAACCAGTCCTGTATAGCTTACCAGATTCTTTTCTGAATATCCTCCTGCAAGTTCACTTCCGTTTTCGATCACACGATAGCTTGCTTTCAGTGCATCCAGATCAGATGTTTTTACTTTCACCGGCACATATTTCAGTCCGAGTACATCATACTCTGTCATCTTTGTTGTTGCACCGGATTCTTCTGTGATCTCTCCTCTGTTAAATGTAATCTTGCTTCCGTCTGTCAGAACTGCAGTAGTTCCATCTGTCCAGTACTCTACTGCATACTCTTTTCCATTTTCCGCCTTGATTACTGCGTTGCACTGGAAAGAACCTCTGTGAAGTCCATGAGTTACGGTAGCTCTTGTTACAGTATCGAATGCACCCTTGTCAGACTCTCCTTTTGAATCCTTTGCATCTGAAGAAGATGTATCTCCTGCTGCCTGCACATTTTCAGCAGTCCAGTACTCTGCCCAGCTAAGTCCTACATATGCGTAAGTATACTCACTCTCCTGTGATAAAGTATAAATGAATTCACAATCCTTTGCATAGCCTGTTGCTTTCACTGTAATCTTAAATTCCTGTTCATTTTCTGCATTCTTAAACGGAGCTGCAGTTGTATCAATTGTTCCATCTTCTTTGATGATCTTCACTGCACGTTTTCCTGTTGCCGCATACTCTGTTCCGTCAACTGTTACGGATTCGATATTCTTTACATAAGAAGTTACATCCTCTGCTGCATATCCTTCTGCCGCCACAAGTGCTGCACTTTCACTGTTAAATACAACCGGTACAGCTTCTGTTGTCAATTCAAAATCTGTCGTAAGATCTGCATATTTTCCGGATTTATCAGATACTTTCAGAGTATATTTACCTATCTCAGCGCCTTTTGTCTTATAGGTAAGTACTCCGTCTTTTACCTGAACATCCTCAAGACCTTCAACTGTATATTCTGCCTGATAATCACCAGGAAGTCCTTCTACAGTTACATTTACTTTTCCACTTTCAACATCTGCATTCTCTGCTGCGACAGTCCCATTGAATTTAACCGGCACATATTGATCTGCGTCAATCTCATAGATTCCATTATCTGTGTAATATGTGATTTTATTGATTGTCTGACCCATCATCTTTTCATAATCTTTTGAGTCCAGTGTGTTTCCATGAGATGTTGTCACAAATCCTGTACTCCATGCCAGTTTTGTCTTTTTCCAGATATTTTCAAGATGACGAAGTCCGTAGTTGTCTCCTTCTTTTGTGCTGATCACAACTCCATATACTGTATTAACTGTTTTTGGGAGTCCATTTACATCTAATTCATAATCTCCATACTTTGTGTCTGTTGTGAAATCAATTGATGCATCACTCAACTTCTGTGCAGTTGCACCTTTCACTTCACTAAAGCTGAGTGAACCATCTGCATTTACTGTTGCTTCCTTATAATAGGAAGGAGTCTCACTTAAAATATAGTAAGAATAGCTTGCGCTCTCGAATAACGCATCTTTTCCATTATATTCTGTTGTTGTCTCTTTTCCTTTCATATTCACTGTAATAGAAAGCTTGCTGTCATCTGTGATCTGTGTATAGTTTTTCAGTACAGATGCATCACTGATCTTAACCGGATATATAATACCTGTAATATCTGTTCCATCACTGTTTACATGATAAGATCCAGCTACAAGTGTTGATCTTGTTTTCGCTTTTGTAGCGGAGGATACACTGTCTGCTCCTACTACCTGATCAGCTGCATAAAATTCAGAATATGGAATATTCATCAACACATACATTTCTTTCGCAACTTCTGCCTTTTTCAATGCCTTCACTGCTGCATTCAACTCATCTGCCGCTGTGTCCACTGCACTCTGGGATTCCTTTGCTTTCAGAGCTGCCTTCGCTACAGTTAATTTTGTCTGCATTGCACTCCAGCTGTCTGCTGTATAATCAGATTCTGTCAGTTTCTCAGCCGCTGCAATTGCTGACTCCAGCTTTGCTGTGTCAATGGTAACTGTCTCCCCAGCTACCGGAGCTGACTGGATTGCTTCAAGTGCAGCTTTTTTAATTGCATCAGAAGTACGTGTTGCACCGGAAACTGTATCCCAGCTGTTAATTGTATCTTCTGTAGCAGCCTGTCCTTCAAGCTTTGTTTTAAATCCTTTTGTTTTGGAATATGCTTTATTAAAGTAGGATGCATTTCCTTCGTCATATCCTTCTTTCGGTGTGACTGTGATCTCAGAGAATTTTCCATCCTCTACTTTCAGACTTACTTCTACATCATATTCTTCCCACTCATCGTCACTGTCATCTTCTGTTCTGGTTACATGAGCTGTCTTTGTATAAGTTCCATCCTTTGCAGTCTGACTTCCTGTTGCCGCAAAGATGGTTGACGGGCAAAGTCCTACTACCATAGACATTGCCACTGCCATGGACATTGCCTTTACTTTCATTTCTTTGTTTTTCATAGAAACCTCCTTTTTAACTAAAATAGTTACATACAGATCCTGCCTGTCGCAGTTCTGCTTTCCTGCTTCCGCATGGAATATATTATCAAGTTAGCTTTTGCTAACCCGTAATCAAAAAGTATATATCTATACTGTCCTTACAGCTTCTTTCTTCACAACCGGTAAAATCTTTCCTGCGACAATTCCAATCACGAACCCTGTCACTGTTCCTGCCACAAGAAGAACCGGCAGATAATAAATCAGTTTCAGATTCTCCACCACTGCCATCGCAACAAGAATCTGTCCTATGTTATGAAAGACGCCGCCAGTGATACTGACTCCTACAATGGAATTTCCATCCATCTTCTTTACAAGTACCATGGCAAGAAGGCTGACAACCGCCCCTGCCAGACTGTAAATAATCGACATTCCATTTCCAAAAAGAAATCCTGTCAGAAGCACACGCAGTACAGATACCGCCAGTACTTCCGGAATTTCCAGAAAATAAAGACCTGTTACAGTGACCAGATTAGCCACTCCAAGCTTCATCCCCGGCACTCCAAAATTAATTGGGATCAGGCTTTCCACATAACTAAAAATCATTGCCAGCGCAACAAGCATTGCCATGTTCGCAAGTTTTTTATTTCTATTCATACATTCTCCTTTACAGTCGAACAATTGATTTATTTAGAAATTGTATCCGGTAGATCTTCCTTTTCATTTTGAGAATCATCAGAATTCTCAACCTCTTCTATTTCCACAACCAGCTTGTGAGGCAGGCAGACAATTGTCTGTGTCCGGTTATTGATCTTTCCCTGCTCTTCGCAATATCCATCCGGACAGTCAGCCTCTTCCATATACGCTTTTCCATCCTTGATCCGGACACGGTTGTAAAAGTCTCCATCCTGCACTTCGATCACCTGGTCTTCATCCAAAGCATATCTTCCGTAAACTTCTCCAGCCACCTTGATCACAACCTGTTTTTCCTGAATTTCTTTTTGCCCGCTTTCCTTTGCCTGTACATACTGCATCAGGTTCATCACAAGAAACAGTACACATGCCGCAAAGAGGATTCCGCCTCCTAAAAACAGATCTTTTCTCTTCATCTATTACACTCCTGCCCAGATCATAATTACAAGTAACAGAATTGCCCGAAGAATCGTAAACCAGAATTCATTTCCCTTCAGACCTTTGATTCCTGTATGGATATGCTTCTTTGGACAGGTATCAATACATTTCTGGCATTGGAAACAATCTCCCTCGACTTTGAGTGATCCGTCTTCCGGGAGTCCGATCCCGGATGGACATTTCTTCGTGCATCCGCTGCAGCCTTTGATGCAATTTTCTCTGTCGCGGTGCAATGCAAAGAACGGAAGCACTGGAAGCAGTGAGAATACCGCTCCCATCGGACACAGATTCCGACAGAAAAATCTTTCTTCCAGACACATTCCTACAATGATAAGAAGTAGTAGTATCACTCCCGGCAAATATCCCTGCAAGTGAAGATTTCCTGCATGCAGCATAGAAAAAACATCCCATGGGCTTGTCCCTTTTGCCTTTCCGTATACTCCCGCAAAACAAAGTACTGCGATTACGGTCAACACCAGATATTTCAAATAGCTTAACTTCTCTGTGATCTTTTCTGAAAGCAGCACCGGCTTTTTCTTTCTCTTCTTAAAACACCAGATATAAAATGCATGAATTCCATCTCCAAGACTTCCGAATGCACATGCGAATCCACAGAAGAATCTTCCGAAAAGAATCGTATACGCGCAGAGAACTATAAGCACCGTTACAAAAGAGGTCAGCCCGATTACCTCGCCTGCTCCTATCTGTGTGAAAATGTATTTCACGCCGGCAAATGCCGCTGTATACACAGATGGCAGAAACAAAAAATAAAGGATCTGAATCAAGGCACGAAGCCAAGTATGCAATTTTTTAATTTCTTTTGCTTTTAAATTATGTATATTCAACTTCTTCAAACTACTTTACCGCCTGTTCTAATGCCTGTTCTGCTGCATTTTTAATTCCTGTCGAACTGAACGTTGCTCCGCTAATCGTATCAACTTCTGCACTCTGCGCCTCTATGATCTTTGGAATGATATCTTCCGCCATTGTAAGATATGCACTGTCTTCCTTCTCGGCGGAAGTCACTTCTACCGCTTCAATCTTTCCATCTTTTACAGTAACTTCTACCGCAACCGTTCCGCCAAATCCATCCGCTTCTCCGGTATAGGTTCCATCCTTGTATCCTGCTTCATCTCCTGAATCACTCCCTGACTCAGAATCACTGCCGGCACCAGATGACTGTACCTCCAACTGTGCATTCAGTTTTGCGATTTCCTCATCCTTCGCACGGACATCCAACACTTCGTTATATCCGAAAAGGACACCGACGATTGCCAGCAGACTAAACAGTCTTACGATAAACTCTTTCATCCTACTGCGCCTCCGTCTCTTCTGGTCTTAAAGCCATTTCCAGTGCCTTTTTGCATCCGTCAATAATCGCATTCGAAGAACAGGTTGCTCTGGATACCGTATCGATTTCTTCCGGCATTCCTTTAGTAATAATCTGGGAAACGACACCTTTTTTGCTTGAAGTTCCATTTGCCGCCTTCTTGATATAGCTGTCATTCGCTGCATCCCCATCTCCTGACACGTCAGTAATGGATACAATTTTGTCATTTCGTATTGTCACCTTCATAGAAAGCTGATACTCTGTAAAATCTTCATCCTCTTCCGGCTTACATGGTACACTCACCTCATAAGTTCCATCGATGTATTTTGTCTTCACTTCTTCCTCTTGATCTGACTTCTTTTTCTCAAGCTGTGCAACTGCAAGGTTCAGATTCTCCACTGCTTTGTCAACAGCCTGCTGTTCCACTGTTTCATTCGCAGCTGTTTCCAACAGCTCTTTTGCATCATTCAGTCGGAGACTCAGAACCGCCCAGCTACTCTGCGTATACTCCTCCATCACAAGTGCTTCTGCTGACTTGACTGCATTTTCCAGTTCCGTTGTATCTGCTTTCTCTTCAATGGATTCTCCATTCGTTACTTTCTCCGCCTGTTTCAAAGCATTCTTTATTGCTCCGAGAAGTCCCTTAGAACTGTAAGTTGCACCAGATACAGTATCTACATCTGTATTCTGATTTTTAAGCACATTTTTCACTACACCCATTGCGCGGTTGAAAAATGCTTCATCATCTGATGTCTCTGTGACTAAAATTGCTTTGATCGTATGCTCCTGGATCACCACAGCTACCGATACATCTCCACTGTATCCTTCCGCTGTTCCATAATAGATTCCTTCTTTGTATGGAACTGTTCCGGTTGTTGATGTACTCTGATTCTGACTGGAAGAACTGTTCGAGCTATTCGTTTCAGATGAATCCGAAGTCGCTCCATTTCCACTCACTGCCGCCTGACTTAATGCATCTCTTACTGCCTGGATGATTCCAACCGAACTGTACGTTGCTCCAGACACGGTATCTACATTGGTGCTCTGACTGCTGATGATCGCATTGATCAGTGCAGAGGCTTTGGAAATGTATTCGCTTCCATCTTGATTCTCCATAATCTGGATGTCTGTGATCTTTCCGCCACTGATCTCAACCTTTACTTTCAGTGTTCCACCAAATCCAGTCCCTGTTCCGTAATAAGTTCCGTCCTTATATGCTGCCGGGTCTTCCACTGTTGCGACAGAAGTAGAACTTCCTGCTGCCGCGCCGCCACCAGACTGTAACTGTCCTGTTGTTCCGCTGTCTTTTTCTCCTGTCAGTGCATTCTTCACCGCACTGATGATTCCCCGGGAACTATAGGTTGCCCCTGAAACAGTATCGACTTCCAATGTCTGTCCTTCGATGATCTTATCAATCACTGCCTGTGCACGTTTGAAAAATGCTGCATCGTCAGATGAACTCAAAATATCAATTGCTGTGATCTGCCTGTCTTTGATCTGCACAGCAACTGTAATATCTCCTGCGTAACCTGTTCCGGTTCCTTTGTAAACACCATCCGTCAGATCAAAAGAACCTTTTACCGCCTGCTCCTGCTCTTCTGACTTTGTAGTCTCTTCTTTTACAGAATTCGTTTGCTCCTGCGCTGCATAAACCGGTGGCTGATATCCACTCAGGGTGCCTGCTACACAGGATGCCACAACTGCTACCGAAAGTACCGGTGCAAATGGTTTCAGCTTCTTTCCTGTTTCTTTTAAATCCATTTTTCCTCCAAAATCTACTCTGTCTTACACTTTTCTATCGAATGATCTCAACTGTTCTCTCCGTTGAAAAATCATTTTCCAGCCCTTCTGTTACATATAGCGTCCCATCATCACTCATAAGGATTGCATCAAAATCATCCTTATGTTCTCTCCAGAAATCTGCCGCTTTCTCTTCTCCCATAATAAAAAGTGAAGTAGAAAGTCCATCTGCCAGTGTTCCGTCCGTACTTACAATTGTTACAGATACAAGTCCGCTTTCTGCCGGGTATCCGGTCTTTGGGTCAATGATGTGATGATACGTCACACCATCCTGTTCAAAATACCGTTCGTATCCCCCCGAAGTAATAACTGCCTTGTCCTGAACACTCAAAATTCCCAGATAATCTTCTGTGTCATCGGGACTCTGCACTGCAATCTTCCATTTCGTTCCATCCGTCTTTGTTCCGAGTGCCTGCACATTTCCGCCAAGATTCACTAATCCACTTGTGATTCCATTGTCTTTGTAAATGTCCATAATTCTGGATGAGGTATATCCTTTTGCAATTCCTCCGAGATCGATTTTCATTCCTTCTACACCGAAAGATATCTTTCTCGTTTCTTTGTCATAAGAAATGTTTCCCGCATCAGTGAGTGGAAGAAGCTGATCCACTGTCTCCTGTGACGGAACCTGGAAGTTCTGTGTTGGGAATCCCCATGCTTCCATCACCGGATAAATCGCAATATCAAACGCGCCATCTGTTTCCTGGTAGAGTTCCAATGCGCGTTCCGTCAGATAACCTGCATCTTCGGAAAGCTCTGCACTTCCATCTGCGTTCAGTTTTGCGATCTCGCTGTCTGCATCTCCTGTCGCTAAAAGTGCGTCCAGACGCTCAATCTCTGCCTGTGCTGCATCAACGGCTGCTTCTGCATTTTCTCCATATGCAGTCACTGTCATATAGGTATCCATTGCAAAAACATCTCTGGATGCTTCCTGAATATCCTCCGACTGATTCTGTGCACTTTCTGACGATGTTTCGGATTTATCTGCTGTCTTCTGTCCGCATCCGACCAACAGGGCCGATGCACAAAGACAGACTGCAAGTAAACATTTTATATTTTTTAATTTCATGTAATCGCTCCTGGTTATGCTTTTCTAACTCGTGTTAGTTTAACTAACTCCGTAAGTATACAGGATGTCTATTATCCAGTCAATTGGATTTTTATTATTTGAGAACTTTTCTCATTTATCTGTTTTAAACTTATATATTTTTCTCATGAACAAAGGATGTGCCTCGGCACATTCTTGCGCCTGCGGCGTTGCTAAGCGCCAGTGGCGCTTGTTTAGCAAGGACCGAAGTGGAAACGTAGACCGCTTGCGACACCTACCTTGTACGCCGCAGTGCGCATCCTGAGCGGAGCGTTTTTTATA
>ERZ773146.212-NODE-212-length-40181-cov-21.464537_pt1 | contig 40181 bp, 35 predicted proteins | sample MGYA00580847_ERZ773146 | MGnify/ENA primary metagenome ERZ773146 (study PRJEB29015, sample SAMEA2737830) | human gut metagenome | biome: human gut; feature: human-associated habitat; material: faeces | place: China | collected 2012 ...
CAGCCGCTCCACGCCCTGTCGATGCAGAAAGTCCTCCACCTGCCGTATTTCGTCCAGCTTGCTGACATATTTCTGCCCCTCGCAGTAAACGGTGGAGGTGGGCAAGATGCAGAAATATCGATCCTGCAAATACCTCGCAATCGGTTCGCTGCTCGCTCCTGTCACACCCATTGCATGAAAGAACAGCACGGCAGGATTCCTCCTGTCGCCATATGTTTGAAACAGCATTTCTATCACCTCATATTTTCATAAAAAGCATCATAATCGCCGCCAGTGTTGCCGAAATGACCGCCATACCAATTGTGCCGAACAGCCACTTTTTGCCCTTATCCTTGGCTGTAATGTAGGGTTTCAGGTCTTCCGTTCCCGGAATTTCCCATGCGTTCGTATGTCCTACCCAATAACCGTCAACCCCAAATCGGTCTATGAGATTCATAACGGACAGTATGACCAGCAGCTGCCAGAAGCCCGCAAGAAAGCCACGCGCACCGTTGCGTGCATAGACGCAGACCAGCACATAGGCGATGTATCCGGGGACGCAGACAGCTTTGAAAATCAAAGCATTTCGCTTGATTTTCGCGTGTGTTGTAAGTCCCAGCGTTACGCACCGCTCCTGCACCTCCGGGCTGTAAAGATGCACCATGCCCACCGCGCCCTTGCGGATACCGATGGCGCAAACCAAAATGAGCAAAACGCCAAGTCCTATGCCTTCCAAAATCACCTGTAAAATCATCATTTACTTCCTTATCCCAGCGCCACATCCAGCACCATCATCACGCTGAAGCCGACGGCAAAGAAAACCGTGCCGATGTTGGAGTGCTTTCCCTGCGACATCTCTGGGATAAGCTCCTCCACCACGACGTAGAGCATGGCTCCCGCCGCGAAGCTCAGAAAATACGGCAGCGCCGGGATCACAAGCTGCGCCGCGAGAAGCGTCAGCACCGCGCCGATAGGTTCCACCACGCCGGAGAGCACGCCGCCGAAAAATGCCTTGCCCTTGCTCTCGCCCTCCGCCCGCAGCGGCATGGAGATGATCGCTCCCTCGGGGAAATTCTGAATGGCGATGCCAAGGGACAGGACAAGCGCGCTTGCCGCCGTAATTTGCGTATTTCCCGCGAGGAAGCCCGCGTACATCACGCCCACTGCCATTCCCTCCGGGATGTTATGCAGGGTCACTGCCAACACCATCATGGTGGTACGGCCGAGCCTGCTTTTCGGGCCCTCAGCCTGATTGCTGCCCACATGAAGGTGAGGAATCAGATGGTCGAGCAGGAGCAAAAACAGCACACCAACCCAGAAGCCGATAAAGGCCGGAAGGAAGGACAGCTTGCCCATGCCCTCCGACTGCTCGATGGCGGGAATCAGCAGACTCCAAACGGACGCTGCCGCCATCACCCCGGCGGCAAAGCCGGCAAGGGCGCGCTGGACCAGATCGCCAAGGGATTTTTTCATAAAGAACACGCAGGCCGCACCCAGCGTTGTGCCCAAGAAAGGGATCATGATTCCAAGAAAGGTTTCCATTTGTCTCACCGCCTTTGCGTTGCAGTACTATTTGTTTCTTCTGAATCCCGCCTCGTCCCGGTATTCGGGATGTTCCTTTAAGTATGGGTCTTTATCGCCGCAGATGGTATAGTCGCATTTGCAGCCATCCACGCAGGTAGTCGTCCGCACCAGCCTTGCGTGGAGCAACTCCATGGACGCATAGTCCACATTGCACAGGGCTGGCATGATATCCGTAAGATCGTGGCGGATGGCAAACTCCGCTGCCGGACACGATGTAAATTCATAATAGATGGGCTTGCCGTTTTCATAAGGCGCAACTGTCATCTCGTAATCGTGCCATTTGTCGCAGCCGCTTTTCGCCCGTACAAACGCCCTGTATATCAGCTTCCTCCAGAACGGCTTGTTGCAGTCCACGAATTTCAGCTTGCGGAAGGTCGGCAGGATCAGATTTTCCTCCATCTCCTCGATCTCGCGGAAGGATGTGACAGCTTTGCAGACTGTGTAATAGCTCATAATGGCGATGCAGTCGTAGGTGCCGCCTACGCCGTTGTGGAAGTTCCGTTTGCCACCCAAGTCGGTACGCCAGTCGGAGAGAAACTCCGCATACTACCGCTGTACCTGTTCCCATATCGCCTCCCGCTCCGCTTCCGGGTAGTGCAGGGCGATCTTCGCCCGTATCTCCTTCTTGCAGGGATTGGAATACAGCACATGGCATTTGCGGTCGAATGGGAGCTTCTTGTCCTTCATCTTCCTGCTTCTCCCTCATTTCCGCGCCGTGATGCAGAGCCAGCTTTTCCTTTTGTGTATTTGCACCTCGTGAAAACCCGCCTGTTCCAGATACGCCTTTAATTCAATGTCCTTATAGATGGTCATGCCGCCGATGATCTCCGTCCACTTTTCGTCCCTGTCCGAGTCGCCGTTGCTCTCGTTGCAGATGAGAAATGTCGCACCGGGCTTCAGCACTCGATAAACCTCCCGGAAGCATCGGGGCAGGTCAGGCCAAAAATAGACGGTTTCAAAGGCCGTGACCGCGTCGAACCAGTTGTCAGCAAACATCATATCCGCCACGCTGCCTTGCAGAACGGTGCAGCGTCCCTCCATGATGGCGGCCTTGTTGACCTTTTTCGACTTCTCCGCGCTGACGGGCGAATAGTCGATACCCTTGACGACGCCCTGCGGGCATTTTTTCAGCAGCCTTTTCATGTTCGCCCCGCCGCCGCAGCCGCAGTCCAGCACCTTGGCGTCCGGCGCAGCATTCAGAAATTGAAGCCCCCACCGGGCCACGGCGCTGTGCCCGACATTCATCATGGCGACCATAATTTTCCCGCCAAAGCCCACGGGCTTGCGGGTGTTTTCAAAGAATGACATATCACACCTCCATTTTTACACACTCGGCATAGGTCAGCGGGAACGAGGCTTTCAGCACAGCGCTTTTCCGCACCGCCCAGCCGTTCTGCCTTAGGAAGCGCAGGTATTCCTCGCTCGTCCACCTGCTGTGGAGAGGGAAGCCTGCCAGCTTCATGAAAAATGCCCTGACCTTGCCGGTAAACGAGTTCCCCGCGTGGGTGAAGGTCGGCGCGATGAGCACGCCGTCATCCTTCAGAACCCGGCGGATCTCGGCAAGGGCTTTCTCCGGCTGCGGCACGATGTGCAGCGCGTTGGACACGATCACCACGTCAAAGGACTCCTCCGCATAGGGCAGGCGGAACATATCCTGCACCGAAAAATGCAGCTTTGTCGAGTGGTTATCCCGCTTTGCCTCGGCGATCATCTCCGCGGAGGCGTCCGTCGCCTCGATGTGTGCCGCCGCATTCACAATGTGTTTTGCGATCAGCCCCGTGCCGGTGGCAAGCTCCAGCACTGTCTTGTGCCGCACAATTGGCCGGATCAGCTCATACATCTCGTCATACGCCGCCCGATCCTTTCGCATAAAGCGGTCGTAGCGAGCGGCATTTCTGTCCCAGAAGTTCTCATGATCTCTCATGCCTGTCATTCTCCTCATGGCGGGCATCCGGCCCGCCGCTTGACATATTCCAGCAGTATATAGCACGCCGGACAATATTCCTCGCACCTTTATCCCATGCACGCCCTGGCAATACCGGCGCACTATGAGGGTGGCGGTCTCTGTTTTCGTTGCATTTTAAGTTAGCCAACGCTAACCGCTTGGCAGAAGAAAAGGCAGGCCATCTGTGTGCAGTCTGCCAGAACCTATTCTTTCGCCCCTTATTATATCCATATCCTCCTTTTTGTCAACTGCTTTGGTGTCTGTGATTGATGGTTTTATCATTTTTACGAGTTTCTATTGACAGTCTGAACTGTATCTGATATAGTCACAGTATAAACTGTATCAACGACAAACACAGTTACGTTGGAGGTTAATAATGCGTCAGATATTACTATTTGCGGGTCTTGTCGCCTCGCTTGCGCTGCTGGTCGGCTGCGGAGCGGTCAAGGGCGAGCCGAACACCGCGGAGGACGTGCCCGATAAGGCGGAGTATCATAAGATCAGCGGCGAGGAAGCCTATGAGATGATGGCCTCACAGGAGGTCGTGGTGGTGGACGTCCGCACCCGAGGGGAATACGACGCCGGGCATATTGAAAACGCCATCCTTGTTCCCAACGAGAGCATCGGGAGCGAAATGCCCGCGGCTCTGCCCGATAAGGAGGCGACGCTGCTGATCTACTGCCGCAGCGGCCGCCGCAGCAAGGATGCCGCACAAAAGCTGCTGAAGCTTGGGTATCAGAACGTCTACGACTTCGGCGGCGTTATCGACTGGCCTTATAAGCTGGTGAAGGAGGAATAATTTATGGACAGCTCTTTTAATCTGGCCGTCCACGCGCTGGTCTGCCTGAGCCACAGCGGGCGTTCATTGAGCAGCGAAGCGCTGGCGGAGAACATCTGCACCAACTCCACCCGCGTCCGCCGTGTTATGGCGGGGCTGAAAAAGGCGGGGATGGTGGAGACCCGGGAGGGCTTGGACGGCGGCTACCGCCTTTGTTCTGACTCTGCGGCACTTTCTCTCCGGCAGGTAGCGGAGGCGGTAAATGCCCGCTTTGTGGATTGCGCGTGGCGCAGCGGGGACATCGACCGGGAGTGCGCCATCTGCTCCGGCATGGCCGGGGTGATGGACGCGCTCTACCGGCAGATGAATGAACAGTGTGCCGCCTATCTGGCGCAGATTACCGTCGCAGACATTGAAACACAACTTTTTGAGAAACAATAGGAGGATATACGATGCTTACCATTACGACCAACAGCTTTGAAAACGACGTTCTGCACGCGGACAAGCCCGTGCTGGTGGACTTCTGGGCGCAGTGGTGCCCCTACTGCCGCCGCATTGCCCCGGCCTTCGACAAGGTGGGCGAGCAGTACGCCGACACCCTCATCACCGGCAAGATCAACTACGACGAGGAGCCGCAGCTCATCGAGCGTTTCGGCATCGACACCATCCCCACGCTGATGCTTTTCAGAAACGGCAAAGCGCTCGGCTCTGTTGTTGCTCCCGCCTCCAAGGCGGCCATTGAGACATTTATCCGGGAAACGCTGGCGCAGTGAGGGCGTGGCTATGGAACAGATCTATGACATGATCGTCATCGGCGGCGGGCCCGCCGGATACACCGCTGCCCTGTATGCCGCCAGAAGCGGACTTTCTGTGCTGGTGCTGGAAAAGCTCTCCGCCGGCGGGCAGATGGCGCTGACGGAACAGATCGACAACTATCCAGGCTTTGGGGACGGCATCGACGGCTTTACGCTGGGCGAAAAAATGCAGCAGAGCGCCGAGCGCTTCGGTGCGGTGACGGAGCTTGCGGAGGTGTATAAGGCCAGCCTTTCCGGCAAAATCAAGACGCTGGAGACCAGCGAGGGTGTCTTTCAGAGCCGCACGGTGGTCATCGCCACCGGCGCATCGCCCCGTCCCCTGGGCGCTCCCGGCGAAGAAGCGCTCGTCGGAAAGGGCGTTCACTACTGCGCCGCCTGTGACGGCGCGCCCTATCGGGGCAAGACCGTGGCGGTGGTGGGCGGCGGCAACTCCGCCGCGGCGGATGCCCTGACCCTGTCCCGCATTGCAAAAAAGGTCTACCTCATCCACCGCCGGGACAGCCTGCGGGCAACGAAGGTCTATCATGAGCCGCTGATAAACGCGCCCAACGTGGAGTTCTGCTGGAACAGTGCCGTTTCCGCTCTGCTGCACGAAAGCCGCCTGACGGGGCTGCGGCTAAAAGATGTCAACACCGGCGCGGAACGGGAGCTTGCCTGTGACGGCGTGTTCGTCAGTGTGGGACGCGCCCCGGCGACGGAGCTGTTCCGAAGCGAGCTGGCACTGGACAAGTCCGGCTATATCGTGGCAGACGAATCCACCAGCACGAATCTTCCCGGCGTGTTCGCCGCGGGTGATGTGCGCACCAAGGTGCTGCGGCAGGTGGTCACCGCAGTATCGGACGGCGCGGTGGCTGTTCACTTCGCGGAAAGATATTTGGCGGAGAAGCCATAAAAGGGGCAGAGCGTTCGCCGGGAGCTCCCCGGGCATAGGGGAGGTGTCCATAATCACCGACACAGCATCCCGCCGGTTGAGCAGCACCGCAGACGACCGAACCTCTCCGCTATTCGAGATAAGACTGCGCCTTTCCGAAGAGCTTCCCTTCCCACACGCCGGCTGCGTCGATATATGTCGTTTTGTGTCGCTGAACGTCCGGCTGCCGTTTCCTGCCATATTATGGAATTGCATCAGAGCGGAAAGGCGGTTCCCCAAATGACAGAAAGCGAACGGCTGCTGCGCAGTATTCTTGGCCCAACAAGATCGGATATCCGCCCGTTGGCGTTTGCAATAGCCGTGGCGGAGGAACTGCTGTTTAATCAGGGCCTCGCCATGGACGATGTGCAGATCACGAAGCAGATCTATCCGATGGTTGCCAGACAGTTTAGAAAAACCGACAATGCCGCGGCAAAATGCGTTGAGAGATTATCGCGGCTCTGTTGGGAAGCCATGGTAGCGCAGGATCTAGTCGCGCAGTATCTGGGACGCGCCATACAGCAAAGCCCGACGCCGCGAAGCCTCATTGTATATTTGGCGGTGTATTCCCACACCGGAAGCCCGTTTTATACGGTGATCGAAGAGGATCCGTATTTTCTGTTCCAGCTGCCGGAAAGCGTACAAAGCCCCTCAGCTGCTGATTCGACGTCGGATGAACCTCACACGCCGAGGGAAACGGCGCTTTCCGTATGTCCCTGCTGCGGGGCGAGGGTGGAGCTGCAAAATATCAATTCCGGCTCGGAGCGACCGGCGGCGGAGTCCGATGCCGCATCTCAATGTCCGTATTAAAAACAGAAGCGGCCTCTTGTACACGTCGCATGATGCGCGGCCTCAATCCATAAAGCCTGCCTCCAAGCACGCGGATCTGGTGCTTGGGGGCAGGCCTTTATATATACATCGGAACGCGCCGCGGAGTGAATATTTTTAAGTGTAAAGAAGCTCTACATGGACGCACAGGAGGTTATGCGCATGACCGATTATAGCAAAAATCACAGCCCTTTACTCCCGCCTTTCCGTTGGCGACGAGAACAGGGACGGCGGCGAGAGCAACAGCATACAGAATCAGGAGTCGATTTGTCAAGGGGATATTTCGCATTGCAATACGGCTTTGTAAAAACAGAGGGGTGTCAACCCCTCTTGGCTGCATAGTGCTACCTGCCGAAGAAGGCAACCGTCCCCCCCTCGGAGAGCGCACGACTGCCGCAGGCAGTAGCACCGCCCACTTTTGAGTGGTGAGTAAGTGCGCCCTTAGACGGATTAAATTGACTATCCTTTTGAATATTGATATAATGTGAGCGTAAGCTAAATCAAAAATTTCTTAACAGACAAATTTAAGAAGGAGTGATTCAGATGAAAAAGAAAACTAAGACTGTAATTGGTGTTATCCTTGCAGTAGCTCTGGTAGCTGTCTTGGTAGTTGTAGGATTTATGACTTACCTGGGAATTACCTGGACAAACAATCATGAATTCGGAGAATATGTCAGCAAGGAAGGTCCTTGGGGAATGACTGCTACATGGGTATCTGAGGATAGCAGCAGTTATCTCGTTTGCAAAAAGGAGAATGATGAACCATTTGCCAAGGTTACAGCCTATTTTCAGGGGGTGGATGGTTGGCAAGCCTATGAACTGCATGGCAGAGACCGGATTGCTTATCTGAATACTGTGGAAAACGATACAACCATTGATAGCACCAGCGGAAATATGAAATTTGATGGAACTACATTTACCATTACAGATTTAGATAAAGAAATCTTCGGCACAAATGAATTTAATTATGTTATCACTGATAAGGAGTTCAGCCCCGATTAAAGTGCCAGAACTATTCCGATACGGTGGAAACATAACCGATGGAAAAGCGGAAACAGTGTATGCTATTACGTTGAGAACACCCGAAAGCCGAGAAACCAAATAATCGTTACTCTACCAATGGTTTATGTCCATATCGAAAAGGTTGATGTGAGAATAGAATAATTCTGTTCGACTTATTCCGATTATTCTAACAGATTTGCTCAGCACAAGGAACCCTGCGTGGGGGCAGATATATTTGCAAAGGATTTTACATAAAAAGCTGCTGAACAATCCAGAAAAGGAGAGTTTCAGCAGCTTTTTCATACTCTGTACTGTGTGCCCATCAAGAAAATACTGGATTCTATTGATTGACCACCGCCTTTCGGCTGCATACATTCACCACAAATGAGCCGCCAGCCGTTATGTATTCAGGTGGCAGAAACCACCCTTTACAGAGTACATCACAAAAAATATTTTTGGAGAAGTATGCCAGAGGACAGCGCCTGACCAATATCCGGCGCTACATCGACAATGACGAAAGCGGTAGATTTTTTGACTGTTCCGCCTCCTCTCGCATGATGGACGATATGGAAAACGGGGAAATCGGTGTCTGCATTATGAAAGACCTTCCCCGCTGGGGGCACGACGATCTCCAAGCCGGCAACGCGATGGAGATATTCAGACAGAACAACGTGCGCTTTATTGCGGTCACCAACGGCATGGACAGCGAGAAGCCCGACACATTGGAGCGTGCGCCCTTTATCAACATCATGTCGGAGTGGTACGCAAAGGAGATCAGCAAGAAAGGGAAAACGGGCATTAAGACAAAAAGGCATGAGCGGAATGCCGATTGCCACCGAAGCCCCCTGCGGCCATATGAAAGGCCCGGATAACAAGGATTTTTGGATAATTGACGAGGAAACCGCCGAGATTGTGCGATTTTTCGCCTGTTTATCGGCGGCAAGCGGCACGTTGCCTATTGCGGCGAGTACCACAAGGGAAAAGCCAAGAACCCCAACTGCCATTCCCCGCACATCATGGACGCGGATTTGCTCATACAGACCATCGCAGAAGTGCTGAAGAAAATCGAGGACTATTCTATCAGCAGCCGGGCGGAATTTGAAGCCTTGGTGAAAAAGATCCTTGCCATAGGAAGCAGCCCCATGGATCATTTCCATGGGGCTGTCGTTCGTTTCTGCTGGATATATGTGCGTGAACCGGAAGCTACCATTGATCTGGCAGCTTTTTTTAATTATCCGTTATGTCATACCTGCGCGGGGGACATTCGTCGGGATCATCTATTTCCACTACAAACAGAGCCGAAAACTTGTCACTGGTGTTCCGGAAGCTATGCGGGGAATCGGCGGGGTATATCGTCGTGTCTCCTTTTCGAAGATGGCGCAGCTCCTCTGGCCCGTGGGAAAGCGGATGTATTGCCAGTTCAAAGCTCCCCTCCAGCACCAGCACATACTCCAAGCCGCCGTGATGGTCATATTCGAACCATGCGCCGGGCTCGAAATAAAGGTAAAATCCGCCGAGGTAATAGGGATCCTCAGTCTTCGCCAGGCAGAAAACCTTCACGCCAGGCTCGGAAAGTGCTTCCGGGGCGGAAGAGAGGTTTATGATCCGGCTCTCTGAGGAGGACGCGGTGGTAAGGTCAGAAAGAGTTTTTCCGTACAGCGACAGAAGGGCGTGCACCTTCTGCAGGCTGATGCCAGACTTCCCGTTTTCAACCATACTTATAAAAGAGGAAGTAACGCCGACGGTTGCGGCTGCGGCTGCAATAGAAAGCCCGGACTGCAGCCGAAATTCCTTGAGCTTTGCCCCCATAAGATGGTTGAACATAATCGTGGCTCCGTTTTAAATGATTTTTCCGGCTATCGGATGTCCTTGACGACATTGCTGAAACGCCAGTTTACATTTTTGGGTATTATACCATATTTCTGCGCTTTTGCGAAATGCTTTTCGAGCGGTTTACTCGAAATGATAGACAAAAATACTTGACACTTAAGTAGAATGATTGTACAATTAGTCCAGACTTAATTATTAAGTTAAATTTAAAGACAAAGGAGGTAGTGTTAAGTTGAGACGGTTTATCATCGAATTCGGTCTCGGCACGGATTTCCATGGTCAGGATGTAAGCAAGGCTGCGCAGAAGGCCGTGAAGGACGCCATTTCCCGCAGCTGCCTGTGCGGACTGATCGACGTACTGGAGATCCGGGACTTCAAGAGGGACGTGAAGGTAAACGTAACGGTTGCAGTATCGAGACCGGAAGCTGTCGACACAGAGGCTGTAAAGAGCTGCCTGCCGGTAGGCGAAGTGGAAGTACACGCCGTTGCGGGTGGGTTGAATTTTCCCGGTCTGTATATCCCGGGGTTTGGCGACAGCGACGACAGTATTGAGGTAGCCGTGGCAGCAATTGAAGTTTTTGTTCCGTAAACATGGCAGAAGGCAGCAGAGCATTGGCAGACCGGCTCCTTCGCGAAACCAGCATCGAAAAGCAACCTCAGAAACGATCCGTCACACTGCCGCCGCACAGCGGCGAAAGCACATCAAAAAATCAATAAGGAGGCTGTTTGAATGAATATTGCTAAAGAAGCTATGATGGATATGTACCTTCGGATGGTACGTATCCGCGAGTTTGAAAACAAGGCACAAAGCCTTTTTGCTGAGGGCAAGATCCCCGGCTTTGTGCATCTGTACCTCGGCGAGGAAGCCGTTGCCACCGGCGTATGCGAATGCCTTCGGGACGACGATTATATTACCAGCACGCACCGCGGTCATGGGCATATCATCGCGAAGGGCGGCGATCTGAAGTACATGATGGCGGAGCTGTTTGGAAAGGCGACCGGCTACTGCAAGGGCAAAGGCGGCTCGATGCATATCGCCGACCGCGACCGCGGCATTCTGGGCGCCAACGGCATCGTGGGCGCGGGTCATAATATCGCGGTCGGAGCGGGGCTTTCTGCGAGCTACCGCGGCACGGATCAGGTATGCGCCTGTTTCTTTGGCGACGGTGCGACCAACCAGAGCACCTTCCATGAGGGACTGAATATGGCAGCCATCTGGAATCTGCCTGTGGTGTTCGTGTGCGAAAACAATAACTATGGCATCTCCATGAGTCAGGCCCGCCATCAGGCGATCAAAGATGTATCCGACCGTGCCGCCGCCTATGGTATGCCCGGCATCGCGGTCGACGGCAACGATGTGATGGCTGTGTACGAGGCGGCTTTGGAGGCTGTTGCCAGAGCAAGAAAGGGACAGGGACCCACGCTCATCGAGTGCAAGACCTACCGTCACAGAGGTCATTTTGAGGGAGACCCCTCGGTGTATAAGCCCAAGGATGAGCAGGCGGAATGGCTCAAGAAGGATCCCATCCCCCGCTACAGAAAATTCCTGCAGGAGAACGGCTTCGCCACGGAGGATGAACTGGACGCGGTTGACCGCCGGGTGCAGGAGGAGTTGGCTGAGGCTGTCCGCTTCGCCAACGAAAGCCCGCTGCCTACGCCGGAATCCGTTGTACAGGATATCTATTCAGACATCGTTGAGGAGGTGCGCGCCAGATGAAAAAAATGAGTTATGCAGAAGCCATCCGTGAAGCCATGAGCATCCGGATGCGTGAGGATCCCAACGTGCTGCTGTTCGGCGAGGACGTGGGCGCTTTCGGAGGATGCTTCGGCGTATCCGCCGGAATGTTTGATGAGTTCGGCGAAAAACGTGTGCGCGATACCCCGATCAGCGAGGGGGCCATCATCGGCGCCGCCGTCGGCTCCGCGGCCACAGGGCTCCGCCCCATCGCCGAGCTGATGTTCTGTGACTTTTTGACCGTCGGCATGGATCAGCTGGTAAACCAGGCCGCCAAAATGCGCTATATGTTCGGCGGCAAGATATCTCTGCCGATGGTGGTGCGTCTGCCATGCGGCGCGGGCGTGGGCGCAGCAGCGCAGCACTCCCAGTCGCTGGAAGCGTGGATGACCCACGTCCCCGGCCTGAAGGTGGTCTATCCCTCGACACCGCAGGATGCGCTGGGTCTCATGCTCTCCTCCATCGACGACGATAACCCTGTCATGTTCTTTGAGCACAAGGCCGTATACGCCCTCAAGGGAGATGTTGAGAGCTTCGAGCCTATTCCGCTCGGCAAGGGCGACATCAAGCGGGAGGGCAGCGATGTCACGGTGATCGCCACCGGCAAAATGGTATACGAGGCGCTGGCCGCCGCGGAGAAGCTGGACAAGGATGACATCTCCGTGGAGGTGCTGGATCCGCGCACGCTGTACCCGCTCGACAAGGAGCTTATCGCGCAGTCGGTCGCCAAGACGCACCGGGTGCTCATTGTCACGGAGGAGAACCGCCGCGGCGGATATGGCGGCGAGATTTCCGCGCTGATCGCCGAGGAGATGTTCGACAGCCTCGACGGTCCGGTCATCCGCATTGGTGCGCTCGATTCGCCGGTACCCTTTGCCCCCGTGCTGGAGCAGCTGTACATTCCAAACGCCGACGACATTACAAAGGCTGTGCGTGAAATGTTCTGAGCCGACGCAGAAGCACGGCGTTCACAGGAAGGGAGGCGGCTCATGCCTACAATCGGCATCATAGCAAATCCTGCGTCCGGCAAGGACATACGGAGACTGGTATCCTATGCCACCACCATAGACAATCGGGAAAAGGTCAATATCGTCAAGCGGATCACGCTGGCGGCGCAGTCCATGGGTATAGACCGGATACTGTTTATGCCGGATACCTTTCAGATCGGCCGCACGGTCATGACCGATCTTGCAAGGGACGGTCTGCTGGAGGCGGAGCTGTGCGTCCTCGATATGCCCATTACCGCCTCCTATGAGGACACCATCCGGGCGGCGGAGCTCATGGAAGCTATGGGAGCGGGATGCTGCGTCGTACTCGGCGGTGACGGCACCAGCCGCGCCGCCGCCAAGGGGCTGGACGAAACCCCCATCCTTCCTGTGTCCACGGGAACGAACAACGTTTATCCCACCCTGACGGAAGGGACGGTCGCCGGTATGGCTGCCGCTGCGGCGGCCATACTGGGTCCCTCCGAAAACTGCCGCATACGGGATAAGCGCATAGAGATATCCATAAACGGACGCTTTGCAGATATCGCCCTGGTCGATGCGGTGATAACCGCGGATCTGTGGGTAGGTGCAAAGGCGATTTGGGATACGGGAAAGCTGCGCCGGGTGATCGCGACCCGCTGCCATCCGGCCAGCATCGGTTTTTCCTCCGTGGCAGGCTGTGTCGGCGTCGTGCGTGACACGGATGACTTCGGCGTGGACGCCGTGCTGGGCGACGCCGGAGAGCGGGTTCTGGCGCCCGTGGCAGCCGGCGTGCTCTCCCCCGTGAGACTCTCCCACATAGAGCGGATGCCGTTGGATCGCCCTCTGAACATACCGCTCAGTGAGCCCTGTATGATCGCTCTTGACGGTGAACGCGAGCTCCGCGGCAGGAGCGGCGATGTGCTCACCTTTACTGTGACACGCAGAGGCCCGCAGCGGGTAAAGATACGCGAAGCGCTTGAGGAGGCCGTGGCGCGGGGGCTGTTCCGCTTCGGCGCGGATCCTCATCACCAAAAACAGGAGGTATTCTGATGGCATACGAGATACTGATGCCGAAGCTGGGTCTTACCATGACGGAGGGCACGGTAGAGGAATGGAAGTTCCGGGAAGGCGACTATGTAAAAAAGGGAGACGCGCTGTTCTCCGTTTCCACGGACAAGCTGACAAATGACGTGGAGTCCGAGGCGGAGGGCGTGCTCCTCAAGATCCTGCTTCCCGCCGGCGAAACGGCGCCCTGCAAGGCAGTCGTCGGCTATCTGGGGCAGGAAGGCGAAAGTGTACCCGGCGGTGCGAAGCCGGACGAAGGAACGGCAGCGCCGCAGACGGAGACCGCGCCTGCCGCGAAGCCGGCGTATGAACGCCGGAGCGGAGAGCCGGTCATCGCCTCTCCGGCGGCGAAAAAGCTGGCAAGGGAAAAACACATCGAGCTGAGCCTCGTGGAAGGCACCGGCCCCAAGGGGCGCATAACGCTGGAGGATGTGGAAAATTTCCTGAAGGCGGAAGCGGAAAAGCCGCCGGTAAAGACCAGCCCGACGGCGGCAAAGCTTGCTGCAGAACTGGGTGTGGACACGACGACGCTTGGCGTAGAGGGCAGGGTAATGAAAGCGGATGTTCTGGCGGCCGCCGAATCTGCGGGTGTGGGGCGTGTGCCTGAGAGCAATGAGTTGCCGCCCGTAAGGGTGAACAGCCTGCGCCGGAGCATTGCCGCCAACATGCTTAACTCGTGGCACACCTCGCCGCGAGTGGTGTATACCATGACTGTGGACTGCACTGCCATGAAGGCACTGCGCGCCCAGCTGAAGGCGCGCGGCGCAGCCGTGAGCTACAATCATATCATCATGAAAGTGGCAGCCAAAGCTCTCACGGAGTTCCCGGATATGAACGCCCGCTTCGCGGACAATTCGCTCATCCGATACAGGCACGTCAACATGGGACTTGCAGTTGCAAAAAACGACGGGCTTATCGTGCCAAACGTGAAGCAGTGCGAGGAAAAATCACTTTCCGAGATTGCCCAGGCTACGGAGAGGCTTATAGAGGCTGTCCGCAGCGGGAGCATAACCATGGATGATATTACCGGCGGCACCTTTACCATAACCAATCTGGGAAACTATGGAGTCACATATTTCTCTCCCATCATCAATCAGCCGGAGCTCGCCATACTGGGCGTGTGTGCCATGGCAGACACCCCTGTAGTACGGGATGGTGAAGTAGTGATACGTCCTATGATGAATCTATGCCTTTCTGCCGATCATAGGGTAATAGACGGCGTGATGGGCGCAGCGTTCCTCAAACGCGTATGCGAGCTGCTGGAAAATCCCTGCCTTTTGCTCTTATGACGGAGAGCTCTTTGATAGGATTGGGAGACAAAAGCAGAATATGAGCTGCACGACCTATCTGGAGACCGGGTCCTTCGACCCCTGCTTTAATCTTGCTTTCGAGGAGTTCGTGCTCTGTAACCGGACAGAAGGCGACTATCTCCTGCTGTGGCAGAACCGCAACACAGTGGTAGTAGGACGAAACCAGAACACCGAGGAAGAGATCAACCGGCCGTTTGTCAGCCGGCACCGGATTCATGTGGTGCGGCGGATGACCGGCGGCGGTGCGGTGTATCATGATCTAGGGAATCTGAACTATTCCCTCATCACCGACGCACCCGATGCCGAAAGAATATCCATGGAGCGCTTCACCCTGCCCGTGGTCAACGCGCTGCGGGGGCTGGGGCTGGATGCGGAGGCTTCCGGCCGCAATGACATTCTGGTTTCCGGCCGTAAGGTTTCGGGAACGGCACAACGGCTGTACCGGGACAGGATTCTCCACCACGGCACACTGCTGTTTGATTCCGACCCCGAGATGATCGCCGGGGCGCTCTGTGCGGATCCGGAGAAGTTCCGCTCCAAAAGCACCAAGTCCGTGCGGAGCCGCGTGGGGAACATCCGGAGCTTCCTGCCAACCGACATGACGCTGGAGCAGTTCTGGGGCTATCTGAAAAGCTGCCTTTGCGAGAACGGCTTTGAGACCGGAGAACTGGACAAGCAGGAGCTGAACCGCATCCGCGGTCTGAAGCGCGAAAAATATGACACTTGGGAATGGAATTACGGCAAGTCTCCCAAGTACGACATGACAAATCGGAGACGGTGGTCCGGCGGCGGGCTTGAAGTGAGAGCACAGATCGAAGAGGGACGGATATGCGCCCTCGTATTCTACGGAGATTTTCTCGCCATGCGCCCGTTGGAGGACATAACCTCCGCGCTGGAGGGCTGCCTCATGCGCCGCGAAGATGTTGCGGCGGTGTTGGACGGATTCCCGCTGAATGAATACTTTGGCGGCATATCGCGGCAGGAACTGCTGGATACCATATTCAGCGCTTAGAGCGGCGCAAGAAAGGAATCTACAGCAATGGTAAAAGAACGATCGGAAACAAACGGACAGAACAGAGCCAAAACCGTTTTGGTCATCGGCGGCGGTCCCGGCGGGTATGTGGCGGCGATCCGCGCAGCCCAGCTGGGCGCAGCGGTGACGCTTGTCGAGAAAGAAAAGCTGGGAGGCACCTGTCTGAACAGGGGCTGCATTCCAACAAAATGCCTTTTGCGAAGTGCAGAGCTGATACGGGATATCCGTGAGCACGGAGCGGAGCTCGGCGTCCGAACAAAGGGTGTTGAAGTGGATTTTCCGCAGATCATCGCCCATAAGAACCAAATAACCAAGACGCTTACGCAGGGCGTAGGGGCGCTGCTCAAGATGAACGGAGTTACAAGCATCCAGGGCGAGGCGGTCTTTACTGCGCCCAAAACCGTAGAGGTCACAAAGCCGGACGGTGTCCGGGAGACCATGACACCCGACGCCGTGATCATCGCCGCAGGCTCAGGAAACGCCGTGCCGCCCATTCCGGGCATAAAGGAGAATCCCTGCTGCATAGACTCCACGCGCGCACTGAGTCTCGAAACGCTTCCGAAAACGATGGTGATCATCGGCGGCGGCGTGATCGGGCTGGAGTTTGCCTGCGCCTACTCCGCTTTCGGAACGAAGGTCACCGTCGTGGAGGCGCTGAAGCAGATGCTGCCCATGCTTGACGAGGAAATTACGGCGGTAGGCGTGAAAAGCATGAAAAGGATGGGCGTAGATTTCCATCTTGAGTGTCCTGTGCAGTCCGTAGAGCCTTGTGAGGCCGGGGCTGCGGTGATCTGCCGTGACAGAGATGGAGGCACTGTCCGCTTCGAGGCAGAAAAAGTCCTTGTTGCCATCGGCCGCCGGGCGAATACCGAGTCGCTTGGATTGGAGGCCGGAGGCCTCCGGCACGACAGAGGACGGATCGTTGTCAACAGCCGCATGGAGACGGGCGTCCCCGGCGTATACGCTGTGGGAGACTGCGTGGCAAACTATGCACAGCTTGCCCATACTGCCTCGGTGATGGGCGAGATCGCCGCCGAGAATATTATGGGCATCAAGGCGGAGTATGAGGAAAAAACCAACCCGGTCTGCGTGTATATCGAGCCGGAGGCCGCTTCGGTCGGACTTACCGAGGCGCAGGCGAAGGAGCGGGGTCTGGATTACCGGGTGGGACGCTTCTCCATGAGAGCGAACGGCAAGGCGCTTATCCTGAACGGCGGCGAGGGGCTTGTCAAAATCATCGCTGATGCGAAATACGGCGAGGTGCTGGGGATGCACATCATAGGACCCCGCGCCACGGATCTGATCTGCGAGGGCGCTCTCGCCATCCGGCTGGAAGCCACGGTGGACGAGCTTATATCCACGATCCACTCCCATCCGACCGTTACGGAAACGCTGCGCGAGGCGGCGCTGGACTTTGAGAAGCGGGCAATCCACATGAAAAGTTGAAGGAAGGAGACAAAACACCAGACGAAAAAGAAAGGAGAATACGCGATATGTTGAAGCTGGACTTTATCGGAAAAAATGTGCTGGTGGTAGGCGGAGGCCGCGGCATAGGTAAAGCCTGCGCACTGAACTATGCAGACTGCGGTGCGAATATTTTTATCGGCAACCGCAATGAGGAGCAGGGAAAGAGCACAGTTGAGGAAATCAAAAAGATGGGCGCACGTGCCGACTTCTGCAGGGCGGACATTTCCAAGAAAGAGGACGCCGTAGCGCTGCTGGACGCCGCGCTGGAATTCTTCGGCGGCACGGTGGATGTCATACTGCATAACGCCGGCGTTATTTCCACCTACGACTTTCTCGTGATCGAGCCGGAGGAAGTGGAGAGGCTGTTCAGCATCAACGTGCTCGGTGTTTCCCATATGCTGCAGGAGGGCATGAAGCAGATGATCAAGCAGGGTCACGGGAACATCGTGACAATTTCCTCCATCGCGGGCCGCACCAACATGGGTTTGCTGCAGCACTACTGCGCGACAAAGGCTGCGGTGATCAGTCTGACTCAGGCAGCCGCCAAAAAGGGCGCGCCGCACGGCGTTCGGGTAAACTCCGTCGCGCCCGGCATCATCCGCACCAATATGTGGGAGGAGATCCTGGACGGCATGGCTACCGGCTGGCAGGGCACCGAGGGCGGACGTACCGCCATCACTCCGGAGGAGCGCGAGCGGAACTGGAACAATTCCATCAAGGATCTGATTCCGATGGGTCAGGCGCAGACCGAGGACGATATCGCCTACGGCGTGCTCTTCATTTCCTCCGATCTCGCAAAGACCATTACGGGACAGGTGCTCACGATTGACGGCGGCTGCACGATGGTGTAAACCTATGTACCCGGGTGACGAAAGGAGAAAAAGAATATGAAAGCAGCACTTTGGTACAAGTCGGGAGACATTCGTATTGAGGACATACCAGAGCCTTCACCCTGCGCCGGAGAGGTGAAAATCAAGGTGAAGTGGTGCGGCATTTGCGGCAGCGATTTGCATGAGTTTACTATTGGTCCAATATTCATACCGGTGGAAAATCCCCATCCTATAACGCAGGAAGTCGCTCCGGTGATAATGGGACATGAGTTTTCCGGCGAGATAACGGAGGTAGGCGAGGGAGTGACGAATCTGGCTGTCGGCGACCGCGTGACGGTTGAGCCGTTGATCGTATGCGGCGAATGCCCCGCCTGTAAAGCCGGACATTACAACCTTTGCGATAAGCTGGGATTTCATGGCCTTATGGGCGGAGGCGGAGGTCTTGCCGAATACACTACGTTCCCGGCGAGGTTCGTACACAAGATACCTGACACGCTAAGCTATGAGAAGGCTGCTCTTGTGGAACCCATGAGCGTTGGCTATCATTCTCTTGAGGTCGGTGGCTTTCGGTCGGGGCATGTGGCGGTCGTTGCAGGGGCAGGCCCAATAGGCCTTGCTACAATAGAATGCCTCAAAGCCCTTGGCGCGGGAAAAATCATTGTCGTTCAGCGCAAGAGCGTCAGACAGGAGTATGCATTGCGGGCGGGAGCAGACATCCTTCTCGAGCCCGGCAAGGATGATGTCGTTGCTGAAATATATCGGCTTACCGGCGGTGCTGGGGCAGATATTGCGTTTGAAACTACGGGCAGCGAGCAGTGCCTGCTGCTGTTATTGGAATCCATAAAGGCTGCCGGTACACTTGTGGTTACGAGTATATGGGAAGGGCCCGCAACGCTGCATCCTAACCTGCTGGTGATGAAGGAAAGGCAAATGGTAGGCAGCATCTGCTACTGCGGCGACTTTCCGAAGGTAATCGAGTTGCTTGACAGCGGCAGAATACCTGCCGAGGGTTATGTTACTAAGAAAATCTGTCTTGAAGACGTAGTGAAGGAAGGCTTCGCATCGCTTACCGGCCCGGAGAAGAAATCGCAAGTAAAGATACTCGTGACGCCGGATTGTAACCTGCTATGATGGCTTGTTTACCGAAGATGTAATGCGTTCTTCAATCAGTTCATATTGTTCTGTTTTAGTGGCAGCTGAACGTTATACAATGGTGTAACCGTGTGCGGTCGAAGAAGGATAAATCGATTGTAAAAAAATCGAAAAATGAAAATAAGGGTTGTTATAGCATGATCTGTTTGTGATAAAAATCACAAAGGTGAAAATACATACCATGCTGCAACGGCAGAGAACGAAAGAGAGGTTACAGTTATGGCACGTTTTACGCTACCCCGAGATCTGTATCATGGAAAGGGTGCGCTTGAAACGCTCAAAACGTTTGAAGGCAAGCGCGCGATGATCTGCGTCGGCGGCGGCTCCATGAAGCGCTTTGGCTTTCTGGATAAAGCTACGAACTACCTGCGCGAAGCGGGAATGGAAGTCGAGCTGTTTGAAGGCATTGAGCCGGATCCTTCTGTCGAGACCGTCATGCGCGGCGCGGAGGCCATGATCCGCTTCCAGCCGGATTGGATCATTGCCATGGGCGGCGGCTCTCCCATCGACGCGGCCAAGGCCATGTGGATCAAGTACGAATATCCTGAGACGACGTTTGAAGATATGCGCAAGGTATTCGGTTTGCCGAAGCTGCGCAAGAAGGCGCGCTTCTGCGCCATTTCCTCCACGTCCGGCACGGCCACCGAGGTGACGGCTTTCTCTATCATCACGGACTATGCCAAAGGCATCAAGTACCCGGTTGCCGACTTTGAGATCACGCCCGACGTGGCCATCGTCGATCCAGATCTCGCTGAAACCATGCCCAGGAAGCTGGTTGCCCACACCGGCATGGACGCCATGACACACGCCGTTGAAGCGTATGTTTCCACCGCCAACTGCGATTTCACCGATCCGCTGGCGCTGCACGCCATCAAGATGATCCAGCACGATCTGGTCGATTCCTACAATGGCGATATGGGAAAGCGCAACAGCATGCATAACGCCCAGTGCCTCGCCGGCATGGCGTTCACCAACGCGCTCCTTGGCATCGTCCACTCCATGGCGCACAAGACCGGCGCTGCCTTTGACGAATACGGCGCGCACATCATCCACGGCGCGGCCAACGCCATGTATCTGCCCAAGGTCATCGCCTTCAACGCCAAGGAGGAGACCGCGGCCAAGCGCTACGCCGAGATCGCCGACGTCATGCAGCTCGGCGGCGAAACGGTGAAAGAGAAGATCGCCCTGCTCATTGCGGCGCTGCGCAGGATGAACGACGATCTGAACATCCCCCATTGCATTGCCCACTACGGCGCGGACAGCTACCCCACCGAAAAGGGCTTTGTGCCGGAAGACGTGTTCCTGGCCAAGCTCCACGATATCGCGGTCAACGCCATCGCAGACGCCTGCACGGGCTCCAATCCCCGCCAGCCCTCCGTCGAAGAGATGGAAAAGCTGCTCAAGTGCTGCTACTACGATACCGAAGTGGATTTCTAAACATCCTTCGGAATACAAAAGCATGCGGGAAGATGCAAGCCGCGAGGCGCTTCGCACGAGCCCCGCGCAAAATCAGCTCCAGCAAATGAGCCGCCGAGCACCGGCTTAAAAAGAGTGAAAGAGGAGAATTGCGTCAGCCGCTTGTTTTTTGCCCGGTGGGAGCCCTGCCTGCCGGCGGCAGATCGTCCGAAACAGCAAACTGGAAGCTTTATCACAGATTTTACCCCTGCCGGCGATGACCGGCAGGGGTATTGTCGTGCTTTATGACCTCTTTGATCGGATCGAGCAGTTCCCGGTCATTCTGAAAGAACGCCAAATATTTGGGCATACCACCGGTCACAGCATACCGTTCAACCGCCCAATCAAAAGGTATCTCCGGAACGGCATAATTATCTATGAAGGACAGCGCATGTTTGCTCAGTGCCTGCTGGCGGAAAGAGCTGCCCAATGCCGGCGAAACAGATTTTGAGATGATGTATATCCATCTATCAAATGGACGGCTGCATGTTGTCGTGGGGGACTGTGACAAGTGCAGCAAGGAGGAGATGTTCCGCGTTGTCCGCCGCGTGGTGAAAGCCGCACCTTCGCTGTTCCGATCGCTCCAAAGACCTCTTGCTTAACATAGACCTTATGCTTGCGTGGTATAATAAGCTTTGCAAAATGGTCGATGGTCAAAGGAAAGGATGGAGCAGATTATGAAATCATTTCGGCAGATACTGCCGGCTATATGTGTTATTCTTATCGCTTCCGCATTCACGGGCTGCGGCGCGGACGCTGATTCGCCGGATAAGCGTCCGGCATTGGAAAAAATTGCGTACACAAATCTCAACGACAGCGTATCACGGAAACTTTTGGAGGATATGCTTTCCGGCGCCGGGGTGTCGGGAAGCCGCATTCAGGGCTTCTTCAACCGAGTAGACAGCTTCAATGAAAGCATGAGGGAGGAATGGCTGACGACGGGCTTTGAGGAAGCGGAGCTGCTGTATACGAAATATGACCCTTACGCGATGCAGGACGAATGGACGGCGAAAAACGGGACGTTTCCGGGCTATAACTGCCGGATCACCGCCATGAACCTGTTTGGGGACTTCCTCTCCGTAAGCGCAGACTCTCAAATCAATGCCGGCGAAGATGTGCTGTTTGTGGACGAGGAAGCGCTGAAAACAGATCCCGATGCGCTGGGCGGAAGCAGCCTTGCAGATTTCCGCGCACTGTATTCCTCCATGAAGGCGGAGGATACCACGGAGATCAAGCGTCATGTACAAACCGTACAAGAGGAATGGGCTTCCCGCGGCGTTGCCTTTCAGGAGAATGAAAGAATTCGCCTCATCACGGTGTTCTTCCATGATAAGCCGTCCGAGGAGGAATCTCTGCTGTTTGTCGGGCATGTCGGTGTGCTGCTGACGGCGGAGGATGGGACACTGTACTTTGTAGAAAAGGTGGCCTTTCAGGAGCCGTACCGGCTGCTGCGCTTTGCGGATCGAACGGCACTGAGCGATTACCTTATGGGGAAATATGATACCTCATGGGGACAGGATACGGCGAGCCCCTTTATCATGGAGAATGACAAGCTTATGAATGGCTGGCGTACAAACCCGGCAGGTCATATTTTATAAAATTGGCACAAACCGCATCAGCAGCAATCAGACGAAAAGGGTATAAGAAAACCCCGGAAATGGTGATTTTCCGGGGTTTTTGAGCTTTTGAGCTGTGAAATTGCGTCCGATCAGCGCTTGGAGAACTGAGGTGCGCGACGAGCGGCCTTCAGACCGTACTTCTTACGCTCTTTCATGCGCGGATCGCGGGTGAGATAACCGGCGGCCTTGAGCGTGCCGCGGTAGTTCTCGTCGACCTTGAGCAGGGCGCGGGCGATGCCGTGACGGATCGCGCCGGCCTGGCCGGTCATGCCGCCGCCGGCGACGGTGGCTTCAATGTCAAACTTCTCGGCCGTCTCGGTGGCGGCGAGAGGCTGACGGACGATGAGCTTCAGAGTCTCGAGACCGAAGTACTCGTCCAGCGTGCGGCCGTTGATGGTGATGCTGCCGCTGCCGTTGGGGATGAGGTGGACACGGGCGGTGGAGGATTTCCGACGGCCGGTGCCGTAAGCGTAGGGACGCTTGCTCTGATAGGTAGCCATTCTAAAATTTCCTCCTTTCCTTATTCGACCGTCCAGACTTCGGGCTTCTGCGCGGCGTGCTTGTGCTCATTGCCGGCAAAGACCTTCAGACGACGGAGCTGCCATTTCTGGGTGGGGTTCTTCGCCAGCATGCCGCGGACGGCGAGCGTCATGGCGAGAGTGGGGCGGGTCGCCATCAGGCGATCGTAACGGGTCTCCTTGAGACCGCCGGCGTAACCGGAGTGGGTGCGGTAGTACTTCTGGGTGAGCTTGTTGCCGGTGAGAACGGCGTCCTTCGCATTGATGATGATGACGAAGTCACCGCAGTCGACGTGCGGCGTGTAGTCGACCTTGCGCTTGCCGCGCAGCAGGTCGGCGGCGAGAGCGGCGGTCTTGCCCAGGGGCTTGCCGGCCGCATCGAGAACGTACCACTTGCGGACGACGTCCTCTTTTCTGACCATCGTAGTGGACATTGATGTGCCTCCAATATCATTGTTTTTTCTTGCTTTTTCAAGGCGCGGCGGGTACAATATACCCTCAAGACGCGCTCTATTTTTATAGCACAGCGCTCCTTCGGTGTCAACCCCTGTTTTCCAAGATTTTTATTTACGGCATGGCAAGCTCGCAAATGCTCTGTTTTGCTCGCAAATGCTCCGTTTTTCTCTGTTTCGATTTTTAATTTTTGAGGTGTGAACTATGGATTCTCTCAATGCGTTTACCGGCGTTGTGCGCCGGTGCGTGGACGATTACGGCATGATCTCCCCCGGCGACCGCATCGCCGTGGGCATTTCCGGCGGCAAGGATTCGCTCGTGCTGCTCGCCGCGCTCGCGTATCTGCGGCGGTATTACCCCGCGCCGTTCGAGCTCGAGGGCATCACCATCGATACCGGCTTCCCCGGCATGGACTTTTCCGGTGTGGAAAAAATGTGCGAGGAGCTCGGCGTGCCGTATACCCGCGTGCCGACGGATATCCGCGAGATCGTGTTTGACGCCCGGCAGGAGGAGAACCCGTGCTCGCTCTGCTCGAAAATGCGGCGCGGCGCGCTGAACACCACGATGAAGGAGCACGGCTGCAACAAGCTCGCGCTCGGCCACCACTTTGACGACGCCGTGGAGACGTTTATGATGTCGCTCGTGTTCGAGGGGCGGCTCAACTGCTTCAAGCCGGTGACGTATATGTCCCGCGCGGACGTGACGCAGATCCGCCCGCTTCTGTACATCGGCGAGCAGCGCAGTGCGAATCTCGCCGGACAGCTCGAGCTGCCGGTCGTGAAGAGCACCTGCCCGATGGATCACACGTCCAAGCGGCAGGAGATCAAGGATCTGCTCACGACGCTCTCGGCACAGTACCCGGATGTGCGCAGCAAGGTATTCGGCGCGATGCAGCGCCTGCCACTCGACGGCTGGGGCCCCACGCCGCACGAGCGCGTCAAAACGCGCGAGAGAAAAAAAGAGGAATAACCCTGCGGGGTCTATAATATAATAGTATAGGGGAATATGCCCTCTCGGCAGCCGAGAGGGCATTTAAATCGCTTCCGGCAATACCGGGGGAACCACAAGGTATAGCGGTTTCTGCGGTAAGCAATCACTACCTGTACAAAATGTTAAAAACTGTTAAGAATTTGTTACAAATAATGAAATGTTACGTAAACCTATGGAAAAATTCCCCGGCATTGTGTAAAATGAAAACAACATAGTAGGATAACTATACCCATGCGCAGAAAAACCATGTTCCGGCACAGAAAAAGCCGTACATTTTCTCCCAAAATTGTCCGACAACGAGGGAGAGGTAAGTGAAAACAGGAGGACTGTATGAAAAAGAGGAATCTGATCGCGCTGCTGATGGTAGTATGCATGATGTTCTCCCTGCTCCCGGTGAACGCGATCGCCGTTGGAGACGAGGGGATCATCCCGGCAGAGGAAACGCTTCTTTCCGAAAATGGAAACGATCCCGCGCCGGCTGGCAGCACCAACCCCGCCGGAGACAAAGACTCCATTCCGGACACAGGCGAAAAGCCCAGTGCGGCGGAAGAGCCTGTGAAGGACGAAGAGCCCGGCAAGGACGAAGAGCCCGGCAAGGACGAAGAACCCGCGGAGGGCGAAGAGGGCGGCAAGACAAACGTTGTCCCCATGAGAGTTGTCCGGCCGGATACGGACAAATATCTCACCTATGTCTTTCGGGTAGACGGCGCGGAAGTCTCGCGCCAGATCGTCAAGAAGGGCGACACGCTCTATCAGCCCGATTCCCCCGTGAAGGACGGCTATAAATTCACCGGCTGGTTCGTCGGCGCGTCCGAGCTCGCCTTCGGTACCGTGGGCGAGATCAGCGAATCGGCGCAGATCAACGTGGACGCCGGATTCACGGAAGTGCTGTACGTGTTCTTTGCCGACACGAACGGCCGCATTGTCCATACCAAAGAGGGCGTGAAGGGCGACGTGATCAAGACTGACGATGTGACCTACGGTCTTGAGAACACAACGCACGCGATCACCGGCTGGTATCTGGAAGGCAGCTACCAGACCCCTGTCGACTCCGTCACGCTGGACAAAAAGAATATCACCGTGTACGCCAAGGTCGAACCGGGCCACTGGCTCCACTTCGATTCCGACGGCGGTACATATATCGCGCCCCAGTTCTACAGCGCAGACGCAACTACGGCAAAGCCCAATGTGGAGATTACGAAGCCCGGCTACACGTTCAGCCACTGGGAATACAACGGAGCACAGTTCAACTTCGGCAGCCCACTGACGGAGAACATCACGCTCAAGGCGCACTGGAACGTCAATACCAGTACGCGGTACACCGTCATCCACTGGCAGGAGAATGCCGATGACGACGGCTACTCTTATGTGGAAAACGAGACGCTGTATGGTACGACCGGCGCGCAGACGAGCGCCAGAGCTAAGACCTATAATGGTTTTACCGGTCAGGCGATTACGCAGGAAACCATCAAGGGCAACGGCGCTACCATTGTCAACATATATTACACGCGCAATGTGTACGAAGTGAAATTCTACCGGAGCACAGGAAGTGGCTGGAATCCCAGTTGGAGCGAAATAACCAACAATAGAATCAGCGCTAAGTACGGTGCGAATATCCGCGACCGGTGGCCTGGCGGACAGTGGAAGGTCAGTCCGAGCGGCAGTGTTTACCAGACCAATATAGATGTTATGCCGCTGGGCGGCACCAGCTTCTATGAGACGAGCCAGTACAATGGTTCCGCTAAGTACTATCTGGAAGATCTTAACGGCAACTATGTGCTGGATCACACGGATACCGGTGCGAGTACAACTGCCACTATTTCAAAAGAGGATCGCTACAATATCACCGGCTTTACCGTAAATGAAAGCAAAAGTGGAAAGGACGGCGAGCGCTATAATGGCGCCAGCTTCTACTACGACCGCAACAGCTACAATGTAGTGTATATAAGCCACGGTCAGACGGTCAACACGGCATCGTATAAATACCAGCAGAGCATTGCCGACGCTGGAAATTATAAACTTACGACCCCGCCGGTCGGCATGGAGAAATATATTTTCGCAGGCTGGTGTGCTGATCCCTTCGGTCTGCCGGAATATGTATTTGATGGCAAGACCATGCCCGCGCAGAACATTACGGTATACGCCTACTGGGCAGCGCCCACGGTAAGCGGCGTTGCCTACATCACCATGGAAGGCACCGGAGGAAAGAATCTCACCATCCCCTACGGCGGCACCATTGACGAGAGCATGCTCCCCGATCCGCAGAAGCCGGCGGGCGATGGCTGGACATTTGCTGGCTGGACGACGAAGAACGGCGATACTTACACGCCCTTCCACTTCAGCACCAAAATTTACGACAATATCGAGCTTTACCCCTACTATACCAATAAGAACAGCTACACCGTGACATATACTGACGGCAAGAATACTGTCACGGATATGAAGCACTATGCCTCCGGTGCGCACGCCGACGTGCGGGCCAACACCTTCCCCGTTCCCGAGGGCAAGGTGTTCCTCGGCTGGGCAGAGACGGCGGACGGGGCGGTCAAGTACCAGCCCAACGACAAGCTGCGCATGGACGCGAGCGTCACGCTCCATGCCGTCTGGGGCAACAAGGACGCGGTCGTCTCCCTGACATATAACGCCAACGGCGGCCAGGGCGGGACCTATGTCGAAAACGGGTACGTCAATAACGGTCTTGTGACGCTCTGGGACGGCAGCGGCTTCTCCCGCACCGGCTATACCCTCGTCGGGTGGAGCAGCGATCCGAACGCTGCCAGTGCGGAATATAAGACCGGCAGCACCGCCCGCGTGGACAGCACCGGGGACAATATCCTCTACGCCGTGTGGAAGGCGAACGAGAATACTGCCTATAAGGTCGAGTTCTACTGCGAGCAGACCGACGGCGCCTACACGCTCGCAAAGACTGAGCCGCGCACCGGCACGACGGACGCCACCGTTTCCGTCACCGATACAGACAAGGGATACGGCGTGCCCGCGCATGTGTACGATGCGGCCAATGCGAACAACGTCGAATCCGGCACCGTGGCTGCGGACGGCTCGCTGACGCTGAAGCTGTACTTCAAGCGTAACACCGCGGAGTACACCATCCACCATTACCTCAAGGGCACGGAAGTGAAGGTCGCTCCCGACCAAACCGGCACCATGACGATCGGCGATACGCTGACGGCGAGCGCCTCGACCGCGCTGGGTGAGGAATATACGTCGGCGCATGTGGACAGCTACTCCCCCAGCCAGTCGCTGAAAATGAAAGCGACGGGGAACGTCATCACCGTTTATTACACCGTTCCTCTGACGATCACCGCAGAGAGCGCGAGCAGAGCCTACAACGGCCAGCCGCTCACGCAGCCGGACTTCAAGGTCGAGGGCCTTGTCAACGGCGATCAGAAGACGGATATCACCCTCTCCATGACGAAGGAGAGCACCATCACCAATGTCGGCAGCGTGTCGAACGTCATCGATACGACCACTGTCCGGTTCAAGGGCGGCGCGCTGCCCGGCGGCTACTATGAACTGCCGACCTATCAGCCCGGCACGCTGACGATCACGGCGGACGAGACCGAAGTCGTCGTCACCATCACCGGCAACCATGACACCCGGGTCTATAACGGCAGCGAGCAGTCCGTCACGGGCTACACGACGGACGTCGGCGAGAAGACCATTACCGTCGCGCTGAAGGAAGGCTCCAAGGCGGAAGCGAAGGGCATGAACGCCGGCAAGTACGACATGGGTCTGACGGAGAATAACTTCACGGTCACGTCCCGCAACTACAGCAATATCAAGGTCGTCGTGAATGACGGCTGGCTCAAGATCGATCCGATCGCCGATAAGGTCACCGTGACCGTCACCGAGAACTCCGCCGCCGTTACCTATGACGGCACGGAGCACTCCGTCACCGGCTACAAGTCCATGACCGCGGACAACACGCTCTACGACGTGGAGAAGAACGTCGCCGAGAAGCCGACCAAGGCGTGGACGGCGAAGGGAAAGTATGTCGGCACCTACCATGTCGGCATCGAACCCAGTGACTTTAAGAACATCAGCGGCAACTTCACGAACGTCGAGTTCGTGATCGTGGACGGCGATCTGGTCATCACCCCGGCGAGCGTCGCCATTGTGAAGATCGCGGGCAACACGAAGACCGTCACCTACAACGGCGAGGTGCAGTCCGTCGAGGGCTACACCGTCACGAGCAACCCGGCGAACGCGACCGTGACGCTCGTCGGCGAGGCCATCGCCTCCGGCACGGACGCCGGCACCTACCCGATGGGCCTCAAGCCCTCCGACTTCACCGCGACTTCCCCGAATTATGATAAAGTCACCGTCGAAGTGACGGACGGCTATCTGGAGATCGATCCGATCACCGATAAAGTTACCGTCACCGTCACCGAGAAATCCGGCTCCGCCGTGTATAACGGGCAGGAGCACTCCGTCACCGGCTATGAGACCATGACGGCCAACAACGCGCTCTACGACGTGAAGAAGAACGTCGCCGAAACGCAGACCGCGGCGTGGACGGCGAAGGGCGTGGACGTAGGCGAGTACCCGGTGGGCATCGTCTCCGGCGACTTCGCGAATACGAGCAAGAACTTTACGAACGTCGTGTTCACCGTTGTGGACGGCACTCTCACCATCTCCCCCATCTCCGAAAAGACCATCACCGTCACCGCGGCGAGCGGCAGCAAAAAGTACGACGGAACGCCGCTCACGAACAGCGGCTTCAGCTGCACCGAAGGTGTGCTGGTGCCCGGCGACGTACTGACGGCTGTTGTTGAGGGCAGCGCCACGAACGTGGGCGACGAGGGCAAGAACGTCGTCAAGAGCTATAAGGTCATGCGCGGCGGCGCAGACGTTACGGGCAACTACACCTTTACCGACAGTGTGGACGGCAAGCTGACCATCCTGCCGCGCACCGTGACGCTCACGTCCGAGACCGCGAGCAAGGAATACGACGGCGCGCCGCTGACCCGTCCGGACGTTTCCGTCACGGGTGACGGCTTCGTCTCCGGCGAGGTGACCGGCATCACGGCCACCGGCAGCGTGACTTATGTGTCCGACGGCACGGTCGAAAATACCATCACCTATACGACGGGCGCGGCCTTCCGCGAGGCGAACTACGATATCACCGAGATCCCCGGCAAGCTCTCCATCACGCAGAGCTCGAACGCGATCGTCATCACCACGCCGTCCAAAAGCAGAGAGTATAACGGCCAAAAGCTGCTGGACTACCAGACCACGCATACCGGAACGCTGGCGGAAGGCGACCGGCTGGTCGTGGAGTTCCCGGCCGACGCCGGTCTGACCGACGTGGGCACCAAGCGGAACGAATATAAGTCCTACCGTGTGGAGCGTTCGGACGGCGCGGACGTGACCGCCAACTACACCTTCGGCGAGCCCGTCATCGGCACGCTCACCGTCACGCCGGTGGCGATTGAGCTGACGGCGAACAGCGCCGCCAAGGCGTACGACGGCACGCCGCTCACCGACAGCGGCTACACCATCAGCAGCGGCAGCTTCGTGGGCGAAGAGGGTCTTGCGGGCGTCACGGTCGAGGGCAGCCAGACGGCTGTCGGCAGCAGCGCCAACACCATCACCGGCCACAAGCTGAAGAGCAACACGCTGGCCAAGAACTACACCATCACCTATAAGCCCGGCACGCTGACCGTCACGCAGAGCGAAAAGGTCATCACCGTCACGGCGAACAGCCGCACCTGGGAGTATGACGGCAAGGAGCACTCCGACGGCGGCTACACCGTTCGCTACGACGGCGAAACATATACCGTGGCCGCGGGCGAGAGCCAGGAGCTGCCGACCGGAGGCCTCACGCTGACGGCGACGGTCGTCGGCACGGTAAAGAACGTTGCGGACAGCGCGAAGGACAATAACAAGATCACCGTTGTGGCCATCACGGACGCAGCGGGCAATGTCGTGAACGATCAGTTCAAGACCATCACACTCGTCCCCGGCACGCTCACCATCACCAAGCGCGGCGCGGGCGAAGAGAAGGTCATTTTGAAAGCCGCGAACAACGCCGTCGTTTATGACGGCCAGCCGCACGGCGTGTGCCTGACCGCCGACGGCAAGGTCGAGGCCGGCACGAGCTACACCATCACCTATCTGGTCGATGGTCACAGTGTGGAAACGGTCATCACCGGCAGCCGGACCGCAGTGGGCAAGTACCCCGGCATTCTGGTGCCGGACGAAAACAACACGCACATCGTGGATGGAAGCGGCAACGACGTGACCGATAACTATGAGATCACCTACAGAAACGGCGATCTCGAGATCGTCGCTCCGGGAACTGTGGTCGTGGAGATCAAGGGCATCCGCGACAGCGTGGTCTACGACGGCAGCAAGCACGAAGTGAACGGCTACACGGTCGTTAGCATCAGCAACCGCGCGTATACTAGGGCGGACTTCAGCCTCGCGGAGGGCAAGAGCGCCCATGCCGAGGGCACGAACGTCGGCGAGTATTACATGAATCTCGAGCCCGAGAGCTTCGTGAACAACAACACGCAGAACTTCACGTCGGTACAGTTTGTCATCGTGGAAGACGGTCTGCTGGAGATCACGCCGATCACGGATGAGGTCACCGTCACCATCAACGGCAATACTGCCACCGAGGTCTACAACGGCAGTGAGCAGAGCGTGACCGGTTACACCACGGACGTCGGCACGAAGACCATTTCCGTCAAGCTCAACGAGACCGGCAAGGACACCGCGAAGGGAACGAACGCCGGGACCTACCCCATGGGCCTGACGGCGGAGGACTTCACGGTCACGTCCCGCAACTACAGCAATATCAAGGTCGTCGTGAAGGACGGCTGGCTCAAGATCGATCCGATCGCCGATAAGGTCACCGTGACCGTCACCGAGAACTCCGCCGCCGTTACCTATGACGGCACGGAGCACTCCGTCACCGGCTACAAGTCCATGACCGCGGACAACACGCTCTACGACGTGGAGAAGAACGTCGCCGAGAAGCCGACCAAGGCGTGGACGGCGAAGGGAACGGATGTCGGCGAATACCCGGTGGGCATCGTCTCCGGCGACTTCAGGAACACCAGCAAAAACTTCACGAACGTCGAGTTCGTGATCGTGGACGGCGCGCTGAAGATCGACCCCGTCAGCGACAAGGTCACCGTGACCGTCACCGAGAACTCCGCCGCCGTTACCTATGACGGCACGGAGCACTCCGTCACCGGCTACAAGTCCATGACCGCGGACAACACGCTCTACGACGTGGAGAAGAACGTCGCCGAGAAGCCGACCAAGGCGTGGACGGCGAAGGGAAAGTATGTCGGCACCTACCATGTCGGCATCGAACCCAGTGACTTTAAGAACATCAGCGGCAACTTCACGAACGTCGAGTTCGTGATCGTGGACGGCGATCTGGTCATCACCCCGGCGAGCGTCGCCGTTGTGAAGATCGAGGGCCACACGAAGACCGTCACCTACAACGGCAAGGAACAGACCGTCGAGGGCTACACCATCACGAGCAACCCGGCGAACGCGACCGTAACGCTCGTCGGCAAAGCCATCGCTTCCGGCACGGACGCGAACACCTACCCGATGGGTCTCACCGCCGCCGACTTCACCGCGACTTCCCCGAACTACGAGAATGTCCACGTGGAAGTGACGGACGGCTATCTGAAGATCAACCCGATCACCGATAAGGTCACCGTTACCGTCACCGAGAAGTCCGATACCGTCGTATACGATACGAACGAGCATTCCATCACCGGCTACGAGACCATGACGGCCAACAACGCGCTCTACGACGTGAAGAAGAACGTCGCCGAAACGCCGACCGCGGCGTGGACGGCGAAGGGAACGGATGTCGGCGAGTACCCGGTGGGCATCGAAGCATCCGACTTTGAGAACACGAGCGTCAACTTCACGAACGTCGAGTTCGTGGTCGTGGACGGCGCGCTGAACATCACTCCGGCGGAAAACATCGCTGTGAAGATCGCGGGCAGCACGAAGACCGTCATCTATGACGGCACCGAGCAGACCGTCGAGGGTTACACCGTCACGAGCAATCCTGCGGACGCGGCCGTGACGCTCGTCGGCGAGGCCGTCGCCTCCGGCACGGACGCGAATACCTACCCGATGGGGCTCAAGCCCTCCGACTTTACCGCGACTTCCCCGAACTACAAGAAAATCACCATCGAAGTGACGGACGGCTGGCTCAAGATCGATCCGATCGCCGATAAGGTCACCGTGACCGTCACCGAGAACTCCGCCGCCGTTACCTATGACGGCACGGAGCACTCCGTCACCGGCTACAAGTCCATGACCGCGGACAACACGCTCTACGACGTGGAGAAGAACGTCGCCGAGAAGCCGACCAAGGCGTGGACGGCGAAGGGAACGGATGTCGGCGAATACCCGGTGGGCATCGTCTCCGGCGACTTCAGGAACACCAGCAAAAACTTCACGAACGTCGAGTTCGTGATCGTGGACGGCACGCTGAAGATCGACCCCGTCAGCGACAAGGTCACCGTCACCATCACCGAGAACGCCGATACGGTTATTTACGACACGAAGGAGCACTCCGTCAAGGGCTACAAGTCCATGACCGCGGATAACGCGCTCTACGACGTGAAGAAGAACGTCGCCGAGACCCCGACCGAGGCGTGGACGGCGAAGGGAACGGATGTCGGCGAATACCCGGTGGGCATCAAAGCGGACGACTTTGAGAACACCAGCGGCAACTTTACGAACGTCGAGTTCGTGATCGTGGACGGTGCGCTGAAGATCGCCCCGGCGGAGAGCATCGTCGTGAAGATCGCGGGCAACACGAAGACCGTCACTTACAACGGCGAGGAGCAGTCCGTCGAGGGCTACACCGTCACGAGCAACCCGGCCAATGCGGATGTAACGCTCGTCGGCAAGGCCGTCGCCGCCGGCACGGACGCCGACACCTACCCGATGGGTCTCACCGCCGCGGACTTCACCGCGACTTCCCCGAACTATGAGACCGTCGTTATCGAAGTGAAGGACGGCTGGCTGAAGATCAATCCCGTCAGCGACAAGGTCACCGTCACCGTGACCGAGAAGTCCGATTCCGTCGTCTACGACGGGCAGGAGCACTCCGTCACCGGCTACGAGACCATGGCGGCGGACAACGCGCTCTATAACACCGCGGACGTCGCCGAAACGCCGACCGAGTCGTGGACAGCGAAGGGAACGAACGCCGGCAAGTACCAGGTCGGCATCAAGTCCGGAGACTTCAAGAACACGAGCGTCAACTTCACGAACGTCGCGTTCGTGATCGTGGACGGCGAGCTGGAGATCACCCCGGTCACCGACAAGGTCATTGTCACGGTCGTGGAGAAGTCCGACAACGTCACCTATGACGCCGCGGAGCACTCCATCACGGGCTACGAGACCATGACCGCCGACAACGCCCTCTACGACATCGCCAACGTCGCCGAAACGCCGACCGCGGCGTGGACGGCGAAGGGCACAGAAGCGGGCGAGTACCCGGTGGGCATCGTTTCCGGAGACTTCAAGAACACCAGTAAAAACTTCGCGAACGTCGAGTTCGTGATCGTGGACGGCGCTCTCACCATCACGACGGACGACACCGAGGTCGTTGTTACCGTCACCGGCAATACGAAGACCGTCGTTTACGACGGCACCGAGCACTCCGTCGAAGGCTACACGGTGGACGTGAACGGCCTGCCCATCACCGTGACGCCGAAGGCCGGAACCGCGGCGAAGGCCAGCGGCACGAACGCCGGCACCTACTACATGGGTCTGACGGCGGACGACTTCACCGCGGAATCGAATAACTACAGCAACATCAGGATCGTCGTGACCGACGGCTGGCTCAAGATCGACCCGATCACCGACAAGGTCACCGTCACTGTTACCGAGAACGCCGGCACCGTCGAGTATGACGGCAAGGAGCACTCCGTCACGGGCTATGCGTCCATAGTTTCCGATCACGCTCTCTACGACGTTGCGAACGTCGCCGAGACACCGACCGATGCGTGGACAGCGAAGGGCACCGACGCCGGCACCTACCCCGTCGGCATCAAGTCCGGAGACTTTAAGAACACCAGCGGCAACTTCACGAACGTGGAATTCGTGATCGTGGACGGCGAGCTCGTCATCACGCGCCGCGGCGAGAATCCGGGAAGCCCGGTAACGCTCCGCGCGGATGACAGCACCGTGATGTTCGACGGCGATTACCACGGCTATGTCGGCCACATCGCGACCAACCTTGCCGAGGGCCACAGCGTCCGCAGCGTGAAGAGCGACTTCACCGCGCGCAACGTGGGCCGCTACGAGGATAAGATCGACCTGCACGACGCCATCATCGTGGATGCCGACGGCAAGGACGTGACGCGCAACTATGTGCTCACCTACCAGCCCGGCACGCTGGAGATCACGCCGTTCGAGGGCGAGGTCGTCGTTACTGTCACCGGCAACACGGGCCTCTTCCGCTATGACGGCAAGATCCACACCGTTGAAGGGTATACCTGGGAAGCGACCGTGCCGTTCTTCACCGAGGACGACATCCGCTTCACCGGTGACGCAACCATCAGCGAGGTCCGCCCCGGCGATTATGTGATGAATCTGAAGGATGAGGAATTCTCCGCGGCGAACGATAACTTCACCAGCGTGAAGTTCGTCGTCATCGACGGCAGCATGCGCATCTATACCGTGCGCTACACCGTCGCGTGGATGTTCGACACCGACCAGATGCTCACCGGCGATTCTCCGAACCGCTACTTCACCTCCATGGCAAATTACATCGACCGCTCGGACATCTCCCTCGTGCTCCACAGCGGCAACGTTGTGGCGGACGCCGGAGCGCAGAGCCAGTGGGATGTGTTCAACAACGCGATGCAGCCGCTCTACGACGATGAGGAAGTGGACGTTCTCATGATCGCCGCCGAGAAGGAAGCCGCCTCCGGCAGCCTGTTCCTGCAGCAGCCGGTCCGCGAGGACTTCAAGGAGGAAGACCTCTTTGAAAACGGCAAGGGCTTCGTGCGCCGCTTCAACATCGGCGAGAAGAGCGTCATCCTCGTCGGTCTCGGCGCGGACGCCATGACCGAAGAGGGCTACAAGTGGGCGCGCGAGAAGTTCAACTCCGACAAGGACGCCTCCGGTATCCTGCTCGTGAACAACTACCTGCTCGAGGATATGAGAAAGCCCGATAAGATCGATGAGCGCGCTCTCGATCTGGAGAAGAACGTCGTCAAGGCGTGCTCCAACGTGCGCATGGTCCTCAGCAGCAGCGGCGGCTACTCCAGCCACTACGAGTTCTATTACGGCGAGCGCAAGGTGATCGCCATCAACTCGGACATCGAAGCGGCAGCCAAGGCGGGCTACTTCACGCAGCTCACCTTCAACGAGGATCTCAACATCCTCAGCGTCACCAACCTCTGCCCGTACACCTACGACTTCGTGTATAACGAGAGACAGGCGTATAAGGAGTGCTATGTGCTGAACAACGTGCTCTGAGACCTCGCGGGACGAACGTCCCAAACCCCATAAGCAAAACGATCCCCGGCGGGCATGCCCGCCGGGGATCTTCCTATGAAAAAACTTTCCGCAAAAAAAGCTGTCAACGGGAAACGTCCCCGTTGACAGCTTTTTTGCGTCACGCCGTGGCTGCGCTCTCCTGCACCGCGCGGAGCGTCCGGGCGATCAGCGTGTCCGGCTCCCCGCCCAGCATGGCCGCGCCGAGCAGCCCGGTCAGCTCGTCGGCGGCATAGAGCACCTTTTCCGTTTCGTGCTCCGGTGTCGGGAACATTTGGATATCGCGCCTTTCGGAAAGTAAAAGGGAGACTGCTGTGGAAGGCAGCCTCCCTGCGTTGTATTTCTCAGTCCGCGAACAGCGGCGTGGAGAGATAGCGGTCGCCGGTATCCGGCAGCAGGGCGACGATGGTCTTGCCCTTGTTCTCCGGCCGCTTCGCCAGCTCGATCGCGGCCCACACGGCGGCGCCGGAGGAAATGCCCACCAGCACGCCCTCCTTCCGGCCTACCAGACGTCCGGCGGCGAAGGCGTCCTCGTTCTCTACGGGAATGACCTCATCGTAAACCTTCGTGTCCAGCACGTCGGGGACAAAGCCGGCGCCGATGCCCTGGATCTTGTGGCTTCCGGCCACGCCCTTGCTCAGAACGGGGGAGGAGGCCGGCTCCACGGCAACGATCTTCACACGGGGGTTCCGGCTCTTCAGATATTCGCCGACGCCGGTGACCGTGCCGCCTGTGCCGACACCCGCCACAAAGATGTCCACCTTGCCGTCGGTGTCCTCCCAGATCTCCGGGCCGGTGGTCGCGCGGTGAACGGCGGGATTGGCCGGGTTCACAAACTGGCCGGGGATAAAGCTGTTCGGGATCTCCCTGGAAAGCTCGTCCGCCTTGGCGATCGCGCCCTTCATGCCCTTGGCGCCCTCGGTGAGCACGAGCTCCGCGCCGTAGGCCTTCATCAGCTGGCGGCGCTCCACGCTCATGGTCTCCGGCATGACGATGATGATGCGGTAGCCGCGGGCGGCGGCCACGGAAGCCAGACCGATGCCCGTGTTGCCGGAGGTCGGCTCAATGATCACGGAGCCGGGCTTCAGCAGACCCTTCTGCTCCGCGTCGTCGATCATCGCCTTGGCGATGCGGTCCTTTACGCTTCCGGCGGGGTTGAAGTACTCCAGCTTGCCCAGCACCCTGGCCGCCAGACCTTCGGACTTTTCAATATGTACCAGCTCCAGCAGCGGAGTCTTGCCGATCAGCTGGTCGGCAGATGTATAGATCTTACGCATGGATCGTTCCTCCTGAATATTTTATGTTGTTATCGGGTGTTCCGGTGTGCATAGGCGCCCGGCAACATCGGAGGGCCATGGAAAAGCTCATCTCAATACCAACCTTTCTTGTAGGTTTGTGCGGATTATAAATCGCCGCCGCGCATTTGTCAATAGCAAAAGGAAGATTTTTTGTTGATTTACCTACTTCCCTGCTATATAATAGGATTTATACACAAGGGAGGAACGGAAAATGCTGATCTCAACCAAAGGGCGGTACGCGCTTCGGGTCATGGTCGATCTGGCCGAGCATTCGACGGACGGATTCATTCCTCTGAAGATGATCGCGGCGCGGCAGAATATCTCCGAAAAGTATCTGGAGAACATCATCAAGCTGCTCGTGAAAGCAAAGCTGCTGACCGGCGTGCGGGGAAAGGGCGGCGGATACCGCCTGACAAAAGCGCCGGAGCAATATACGGTCGGGGACATTCTGCGTATGACGGAGGATTCGCTGGCGCCCGTCTCCTGTCTGGAGCCCGGCGCGGCGGCGTGCTCCCGCGCGGCGGAATGCCGCACGCTTTCCCTGTGGAAGGGGCTGGACAAAGTCATCAACGATTATCTGGATAAGTTCTCGCTCGCCGATTTGATGCACAACGATCCCGGCGGATACGATTATATTATTTGAGCGGAAACGAAAAGATGCCCGCCCGTGAGTTGTCCTCACGGGCGGGCATACGTTTATAATTTTAAAAAAATGGGCCTCTGCCCTGTCATGCCGGCGTGTTCACGATCCCCGCGAAGAGGATCTCGCCGCTCTCGCCGGTGACGGCGAAGAGGAACGGCCGGTCGAGCGTGAACTCGACACGCTCATCCGGCGGCAAGGCGGCTCCGCACGCGACCATCACGGTGTAGGCCGCCGCAACAACGCCCTCCTCGTCAATGGTGACGCGCGCGGAGTGCTTGGCCTGTGAAAGGAAAATGGCGTCGGCCTTGTCGGTGAGCGGGGAGAAGTCGGCCTTGCCCGCGTCAAACACATCCGTCACGCCGAGCGCGCGCAGCGCGCCGGAAAGGTCGGTATCAGCGGAAACGTCAAATTTCGGCACAGAGAGATCAATGGTCATATACTTGCTCTCGGCGCTCTCCGGCGAGAGGAAGAAATCGACCGCGCTGCCGTCGGAGAGCAGCTCCTCCGGCGTCACGCCCTCGTCCGGCAGCAGGAACCACATCGTGCCGCTGCCCTCGAGATATTTGCCGACGGCGGCAAAGCTATCGGCGGCGTAGTACGTGCTCTCCATGGTCTTGTGCATGAATTTGTGCGTCACGTCGCCGTCCGGCGCGTGGAATACGCCGTCCGCCGTGGCGCTCTTTGAAAACTCGCTGCCCCACTTCGCGCGGAAGTATATGGTCGAGGCGAGCGCGATCACCGTCTCCGGCGCGAGCGAAAGACCGTCGGCGCTGTCCTTCAAAAGGCCGCCCGTCTGCTCGTTGATCCAGCGGCGGAGCGCTTCGTTGAACGCCTCGGAGCCCATCTCGCCGCGGTAGGCGGAGGCATAGTAGCTGTCCGCGAGGCGCGCGAGGGTGTTGGAATTGTAGTCCATGCTGTCGGAGAGCCAGAGCGAGTCGGCAAGGATGCTCGTCACCGCGCCGTCGTTCTGGTAGTTCGCCGCCCAGACGTTCCCGGCGGTCTTGCGCAGGGACTCCATGCTGTCCGCGCCGAGCAGGGAGAGGATCTGCGCGCGGGTGTCCCCGTCCGTGACCTCCGCGAGCATCGAGAGCGCCATATACACGTTCACCGGCGAGCACACGGCGTTTTTGCCGTCCGCGCCCGAGAGCAGCGCGGGCAGCGCCGCGCGGACATAATCGTCGAGCGCGCCATCGACCGACGAGGCCGCGGTGTTCCGTGCCCGGCGGTCGGCGCTCCAGGCATCGTACGCCGCTTCGTACTTCGCGCCGGAGTACTTCGCTTCGTCCGGATACGGCGCGCTTTCCGGGTAGGTTGCCTCGGCAAGAGCAAAGGCGTTTGTGCCGCCGCACGCGGCAAGGGAGAAGAGCGCAGAAAGCGCAAGCAAAAGGGCGATAAGGCGTTTCATAATGTTTCCTCCTTTGAGAGTGCTTCTATCCTTCTTTGGGAGTGCGTCTATCCTTTGGACGCGCGGCATGGGAAAAAAGTTCCCGCCGCTTGTGCGTATTGCGGGGGATGTGGTATACTCAATACAGGAAGTGAGAAAACCCCTCAGTCAGCCTGCGGCTGCCAGCCCCCCTGTTAGGGGGGCCAAGATAGTTTTCGGATGCCCCACTTGCCTCCCCTAATAGGGAAGGTGGATTTTGCCGAAGGCAAAAGACGGAGAGGGGCCCCGCCGCCGCGGTCAATGCAAAGGAGAAACCATGAACGACGCCGAAAAAAAACCGGAGCTGCAGGGCAAGCTGCGCGAATTTCTCGTGATGCGCAATCTTTACGAGGCCGCCGCGCGCCAGCTCACGCTGAAATTTGAAATTCTAAACGACGAATTCAGCGTCCTCTATGCGCGCAACCCGATCCACCACATCGAAAGCCGCGTGAAAACGCCGGAGAGCATCGCCGCGAAGCTGATGAAAAAGGGCCTGCCGGTCTCCATCGAGACGGCGCGCGAGCACGTGAACGACATCGCGGGCGTGCGCGTGGTGTGCAGCTACATCGACGATGTCTACCGCGTTGCCGAAATGCTCGAGCGGCAGAAGGATATTGAGATCGTCAAGCGGCAGGACTATATCAAAACGCCGAATTATAACGGCTACCGCTCGCTCCATCTCGATATCCGCGTGCCGGTGTATCTCTCCGACCGGACGGAGTACGTCGTGGCCGAGATCCAGATCCGCACGATCGCCATGGACTTCTGGGCGAGCCTTGAGCACGATATCCGGTATAAGGCCGACAAATCCCGTCTGCCGGAGGGCATCAACGAGGAAATGCTCGCCGTCTCCGGCAAGATCGCCGACATCGACCGCCAGATGCAGGACATGTACCTCCGCATCCGCGCCGCCGAAACGGAAAAGGGCGAATAACATAAAAGCGGAGCCGCGGAGGAATCTTTCCTCCGCGGCTTAGAGCTTGTCAAAAAAGTATTTTTGACAAGCTCTCAAACGAGACCCACTTCGTTGG
>ERZ773146.213-NODE-213-length-40067-cov-6.073503_pt1 | contig 40067 bp, 37 predicted proteins | sample MGYA00580847_ERZ773146 | MGnify/ENA primary metagenome ERZ773146 (study PRJEB29015, sample SAMEA2737830) | human gut metagenome | biome: human gut; feature: human-associated habitat; material: faeces | place: China | collected 2012 ...
GTATGACCAAGATTGGAGATTTTCAGGAAAACAAAACACCTTTCTGAAACAAGCCCTTTTCCATGTCGGGTGGATGAAGTGCCCGTAACACGAAAGAAAATTAAAAATTCAGAAACAATATATGAAAAGGAAGATGTTTTACCCGCCTTTGCGGGATGAGTTTACAAAGTTCGGCGATAAGTTCGAGAAAATCGCCCACAACGAGGTAAACGGGATGTACTGTTACAAGCGCACGACCTCCGACGGACTGACCTATTACGAGGTGTTCAAGGCTCCGACGGCCAAAGACGAAAACGGGAACACCTACGAACGCTACCCAAGCTCTTCGGGGTTCGGTTACGGTACAGCCCTTTGCATCCGGGGTGACGAGAAACAAACGCAGGATAAAATCGCCTGGTACATGACTAACGGATTTGAACACGGGCGCTATGGGATTTTGTGAAGAAGTAGTACAAACCATTCACGGCAATTGTCCGAGTAAATCGAACTGCTACAAGGTAATCAACCTTAACGGGCATGCTTCATTGTCCAAAACAAAGGCCCTGAAAGCCTACGAAGAGCAATTTTACATCCAATGCGACAAGTACCGGAATGCCAGCATAACGGGTTACTTCGAACTCTATTTGCGAGTGTATTACCCCTCCCAACGTTCCGATCTGGATAATGCGCTAAAGGTGGTTTTAGACTGCCTGCAACGGGTGAAAGCAATAAGCAACGATAACAAATGCGTGAAAATCGTAGCGGAGAAGTTTCTCGACAAAGACAAACCGAGAATCGAATTTGTATTAAAACGAGTGTAACTATATGAAAACAACAAACATTTACATATTATGGCACAGAAAAAAGGACAAACAGGAAACCCTAGTGGGCGACCAAAAGGAACGCCGAACAAAGTAACAGCAGAAATGCGGGAATGGCTTTCAAAACTCGTAGAAGGCAACAGAGAGCAAATCGAACGGGATATAAAAGCGCTGGACCCTAAAGATCGATTGCTGGTACTGGAAAAATTCATGCAGTACACGATACCGAAACTACAATCAGTCGAGGCGAAAGTACATGAGGAAGGGCCTAATTATGATTACAGTAAGCTGACCGATGAAGAACTTTTAACAATTTACCGGATAATGCCTAAGATTCAGTGCGACGATCCGGAGAAATATCGTTTCGAACAATCATTTTAATACAAAACAAATGAAACAGGAGAGATTGGAAATGCTGCTCAAAGTAGCAGAGGCACAAGGGAGCGCTGCGGCGCTCAAGATTGCACAGGAGGCCGGCGATGTACAATGCGAGAATATGGAAGTATCCGCCGGCATGAAATCCCGTATAGAAGCCCGGCAAACAAACAACCTCTATACAAAACAAGCAATTAACGGACTAAAAAGCTGTAACAATGGAAAATGAAATTTGTATCGGCACACGGGTTTTAGATCATGGCAAGGGTGATTTTTTAAGAGTGATCGATGAGTTGAGGTGTCTGGTCACACACGAAAAAATGGCCGAGTTTAACGAAGAATTGACAACAGAAAACCTGCGTGACATCGTGCAAGGGGGAAAGTCGATTTACTTACGTATGACGAAAAAAATTAACAGTTCGATTAAAGCACTGTTATTTCCTGCTGAAAAGCGGCAGAAACAGGACACATTGGATGCATTGCAATATCAATTCACGCAAATGTGTCTACAAGTCCGAAAAATCTTGACCTTTCATCAAGAAATGCCTATCGAGGCGTATGTTGTCGAAGAAGATGGAACAATTGGAATCGATAACGCTGTTGTGGATTCGTATTTCAACCGTAAGGAAAAGATATTGATCTCTCACCCCCAGCAAATCGAGGTTTACAACCTGGCAAAATTAGCCGTTGAAACGTTAGAAAAATTATCGGAAACGGCTGGCAAATACGGGATGACGGCGGGTGATATTGTGAAATTCAACCCATCCAAAGGTAAATTTGTGATTAATCCGAATCTCATTTACGAAGCACACGACGGAGGCATTTTGACAAGGAACAAAGACCAAGAATAAACACACAAAGGTTACACAAAGGATGAAAACAGTAAAGAGCGGGTAAATCCCGCTCTTTTTTATAGTGTAGTTTTTGTAGTTATTCCTCTTCTTCCGAACGTTTGAACCCTATCGGCATTGATGATTTACGGGCTGCCGGCAGTTTGACAGACAGCGCCCCGATAGCCTGATAGATATTGTCCAACTCTTTACGTGTATCCTCCGATAGATCGCTAATCGCCTCGGCGTTATCCTTCCCCGTTTGTTCCAATAGGGCTAGTCGTGCTCGAATTTCGGACAGTTCAGCCGTTACTGTCGTCGTAGTCATAATGTAATTCCGCATCGCCACAAACGCTCGCATAATGGCGATATTAGCGTTTATGGCAACATCGCTATTCAACAATCCGGATAACATTGCAACCCCTTGTTCCGTAAAGGCATACGGCATTTTACGAACACCGCCCCAACTTGATGTAACAATTTGTGATTTCAAGTTTGCAAACTCTTGATTTGTAATCTGAAACATAAATTCGGGCGGGAAGCGTTTGTTATTACGTTTTACTGCCTGATTTAGTGCGCTGGTAGTCACTTGATAAAGTTCGGCCAAATCCCTATCCAGCATTACCCGCTGACCTCGTATTTCATAGATTTTGCTCTGTATTTGCGTTAATTCCATAGCGGCGACTATTTATCCCGTTGCTTTATCTCCAGAACTGTACCGCACTTCGGGCAAATGATCGTGTTCGTCGGTTGAGGGGCGAAAAGTTCCGGAACCGGTACACCGAGGGCGGCGGCTATTTTTCGCAATGTCGTGATAGTAGTATTTCCGTTTATCGCTTTCGACAATCCAACTCGGGAAATCCCAATTTTTTCGGCTAAATCCGTTTGCGTCATCCCCTTACTCTTGAGGATTTCGGCGATTCTAAACTCATTATCCATAGTTGTAAACATATTGTTTCGTACGGCAAACATACAAATTAAACTCATAGTATGCAAATGATACTGATTTGAAAATAAAAAGTCGTCAAAATATTTGCACGTCTGAATAATTATTGTTTACTTTGCATCATCAAACGACAACAAAAGGTTTACAATTATGAAAACCACGAGCAAATACAACAAATCGCAGATTATGAAAAGAGCCTGGAATATCTACAAAGGCAACAACCCATATTCTTACAGCTTTTCGGCCGCTTTGCGCCGGGCTTGGGAGGTTGAGAAGGCAACGATAGAATATAACGAACGGGAGGCTAAACGGGCCGCTATCGAGGCGGAAAACGCAGCAGCAAAGGCCAAACGGATCAGCAATGCGTGGACGATCGGATGTCTCGACTACTACCAGAACGCCCGCCCCGGCGAGTACTTCGGAGACTAACAACAAAAAGGGGTTCACTTTTCAGCTCACCCCCCTTTAACCTGATCGGTTCAAAGGTAGGAAATAAATCACGAAAGACATACGAAAACCAACTATAACGATGAAAAAAAACGATTTGAAAACGATTATGCGCCGGGCGTGGCACTTGTTCCGCTCGACGGGAAAAACCTTTGCCGTTTGCCTTTCAAAAGCATGGGCCCTTTGGCGACTGACAAGGCAGATGCGAGCCGGCGTGGTGCGATTCGCTTACGAGAAAGCCGACGGATCGCTGCGTAAGGCTTGCGGCACCTTGCGGGGTGTAGCCTCAACGGTCAAAGGTGCAGGACGGCCCGATGACGGACAAACGGTCAAATATTACGACGTTGAGGCGGCCGGCTGGCGCTCGTTCAGAGTAGAGAATTTCGTAACAGCATATTGACAAAAAAACCGCCCCGGCTTTGCGGTTTCAAGAAAAAAAAGCTATATTTGTTTTATCCTAAAAAAATCAAATGCGGTACAGATGCCGCCGCTATTGCCGGCGTTTTTTGTATCCATACGTGAAATTTATTTGCCCTCGTCGTGTCCGGTAGCAGTAATGCCCGGGTGGTTCTGCATTTGAGACCATAGGAGCACGTAACGGGGGCTTTTTTATCCTAAAACATCAAATGTCACACACTCAAAAACAAGGTACAATCGTACCTGTAACGCTCGTATCCGAAGAAGATCGTTACACTCAAATCAAAATCGAAACCACTACCGGTATTTCAGATCTAACCCGCAAATGGCTTATCGCCCTGGGGATGTTGTTGGATTTGCGGCATTATGTCTTAAAAGTGTTCTTAGAGTCAAAGAAGGCCGGTTATCCTGCCAAAGATTACGACCAAGAACTTTTGGAAGCATCAAGAGGGGTTGAATTGGTCCTCAACAAATATCTGGCCGATCAAATCCAGATGTCTATGCTCGATCTAGGGGATGATAATATATATAAAACCGGACGTATTTAATTACCCTGCTGCCATGACAATACAAGAACTCCAAAACGCCAAACTGAGCAGCACGACTGCCGGTTATTTGGCTATATATCTCAAATTATCCGATCTGTACGATGAAATTTGGGATGTCACAAAGAAACATTACGAAAATGATGAGGTTGTAAGTTGTGTTAGTAGGGATTTATGCGAGGCACTGAGCAAAGCCAGAGACGAGGTTATGCGCTTGGTTGAAAGGTCGATAATCGAGAATATCAATGATGTTGATAACAGTGCCGAACTATGATTTACGAGCTATCGATAAACGGTTATTCGCTGGGGTTATTCCCCAGCGAGGCCGCAGCCCTGCGACGGGTCGATTATCTCCCTACCGGTTGCTATACCGTCCGAGAATGGAGCAAAGAGGGCGATTTCCTGACATTCTCGCCTTCGGACAATAAAGAATACCATGTAACACGAGAACTATTAAATACGGCCTTATGAGTACCAAAAAATACGAATTTACCGCTCAGGATATTATCGAGCGCATTTTATCGGACAAAGAGTTTAGGAATGAGTTATTAACCCTGCTTGCGGCTGTTGTGGATCTCGCCGACCGCATCAGGCTCAGTAAAGAAGTACGACAATGAAAGCAGTGAGAGTGTTTTTTCATCCCCTTTGTCCGGGGGAATATCTGATAGCAGTAATAGACGTATCCGGTCGTTTGTGGGTGAAGTGTTACGAGGTACTACCGCACGGAATAACGGAAACCGAGGGAAAGCAACTACACAGGCTATTATCCAAGTGTGTAAAGGAATGGAAGGCGAAAATAAACGCATTAATTCCTACTGACAGATTTTGAGCCTCAACAATCAGGGGGATCGTAAACAGCCGATCCCCTTTTTTATAGTGTAATATATTGTAATTTTTGACGTGGCAACGATCCACAAAATAAAGAAAAGAGAGTATGAGAGGAAAACGGGTGTACTAAGCTTTACAAGTTTGACACTGTAAAAAACAACGATAAAACAACGATAGTCTTGACGACTGGATAAAGGCCAAAGAAAAACACCCGCAATCCCACTTATTGGGTGTGATTGCGGGTGTTATTTCTGTAATTGATTGAAAATCAATATTAAATGTACTCTGTAAGGGAATCGAACCCTTATTTACAGACTGAGAATCTGTCGTCCTAACCGTTAGACGAACAGAGCATCGGGCGGTTTTTGTGGTGCAAAGATAAACAAAATTTTTTTCGCTCCAAATACCTGCCGCAACTTTTGATCCGCTTTTCGGAGTGAATACGCAGGGTCGTCTTCCTTCCTGTTTTCGTCCCATGCCTGCCGGTGTTGCCGTTCGGGCGCATGGAGCGTGCATGCGGGGAGTCGTATGTGCCTGTATATGGAGTATGAATACTAAAAGGGAGCCGTTCAAAACGTTTCGGCTCCCTTTATCTTTGTTTTTGTGTGACCATTTTTGCGGCACGCCGGATTTTGCAGTGTTCCGGCCATTCGTCGTTCCGGGGGTTAGCGGGCGGCGAGCGCCTGTGCGATGTCGGCGATGATGTCCCCCGCGTCTTCGATGCCGACCGACAGGCGGATCAGGTCGGGCGCTACGCCTGCGGCCGCCAGCTGCTCGTCGGTGAGCTGGCGGTGCGTGTGGCTCGCGGGATGAAGTACCGAAGTGCGTGCGTCGGCTACGTGCGTGACGATCGCGCACAGTTTGAGCGCGTCCATGAAGCGGATCGACTCTTCGCGGCCTCCCTTGAGCCCGAACGCGATCACGCCGCACGAACCTTTCGGCAGGTACTTCTGTCCCAATTCGTAATATTTGTCACCTTGCAGTCCCGGATAGTGCACCCACGCCACCTGGTCGTTCGAACGCAGGTATTCGGCCACCTGCTGTGCGTTTTTGCAATGGCGCTCCATCCGCAGGTCGAGCGTCTCGAGCCCGAGGTTGAGCAGGAACGCGTTCTGCGGCGCCTGGATCGAACCTAGGTCGCGCATCAGCTGCACGGTCGCTTTGGTGATGTAGGCGCCCTTGCCGAAGGCGGTGCTGTAGGTCAGGCCGTGGTACGACGGGTCGGGCTGCGTAAGTCCTGGGAATTTATCCGCGTGCGCTTCCCAGTCGAAATTGCCGCTGTCGACGATCGCGCCGCCGACCGCCGTGGCGTGGCCGTCCATGTATTTTGTGGTCGAATGCGTCACGATGTCGGCGCCCCACTCGAACGGGCGGCAGTTGATCGGCGTGGCGAAGGTGTTGTCGACGATCAGCGGTACGCCGTGGTTGTGTGCTATGCGTGCGAATTTCTCGATGTCGAGCACCTCTACGCCGGGGTTCGTGATCGTTTCGCCGAACAGCAGTTTCGTGTTGGGGCGGAAAGCTGCGGCGATCTCTTCCTCGGAAGCATCCTGGTCGATAAAGGTTACTTCGATACCCATCTTGGCCATCGTGACGGCGAAAAGGTTGAACGTGCCGCCGTACACGGTCGCTGCGCTGACAAAATGGTCTCCCGCCGAACAGAGGTTCAGGACGGCGTAAAAGTTCGCTGCCTGTCCCGACGAGGTGAGCATCGCGGCGACACCTCTTTCGAGCGCGGCGATTTTGGCCGCTACCGCATCGTTGGTCGGATTCTGCAAACGTGTATAGAAGTAGCCGCTTTCTTCGAGGTCGAACAGGCGGGCCATCTGGTCGCTCGTTTCGTATTTGAACGTGGTGCTCTGGTAGATCGGAAGCACGCGCGGCTCCCCTTTTTTCGGCGTCCAGCCCGCTTGTACGCACAGCGTGGCCGGTTTCAGTTTTTCGTTCATCTCTCTCTTTTCGTTTTATAGATACTTGGTGGATCGGGTTTGTCGGGCCGGAGGGCGGGAGTGTCGCAGCCCTTGTCGATACAGGCCGGAACTGCGGCTCAAGTTACAGCTATTTTTGTAAAACAGGTTCCGTTGTGGTGAAATTTCCGGCGAAAATCCGTTGAAAACAGGCGGAACCGGGTCTGGTCGGTTTGCTGATCCGCGAAAAAAACTATCTTTGTCTGCGGCATGAAAGCCGTTCGGAGGGGCGTATTCCGCTGTAGGAGGCGCGGGGCCTCGCCGTACCTTTCGGGGCTGTCCGACGGCTGTTCCCGGGGTTCCGGCAGGTTATGCGCCGGGTTGCGCAGTCCCGTTCCCGGAAAATCTGAATCGGGATCCCCGCAAACGACACGGGAGGACCGGTGTGCTGCAATAACCCGCATCCCGTTCCGGTCCGAACCTCATATTGTAAGCTGAACCTGTTTGATGAAAACTATCTCCCTGAAATTCCGGTTGCCGTTGTTCGTGGCGGTCGTTTGTTGTTTGAGTGTTCCGGTGCGTGCGACCGCCGCTGTTATGGCCGGCACGGGGGCCGGTATCTGTTCGGAATTCGTAACCGGAGGGGGTGAAAAAAACGAATCCCGTCCTTCGGGCCGGGAAGGTGCTGTGCGTCCCGACCGGATGCGGTGCGAGTACCTTGAAAATCCCGAGGCGGTCGATGTCCCCTCGCCGCGGCTGTCGTGGATCGTTCGTACCGACAGCACGGTCTATGGTCAGTGCCAGAGCGGCTGGCAGGTGCAGGTCGCCTCGTCGGAGGAGCTGCTGCGTCGGGGCCGTGCCGACCGTTGGGACAGCGGCCGCGTGGGGGGTGATTCGATGCGGGTGCGTTACGGCGGGAAACCGCTCCGCAGCAGGGATGCCTGCTGGTGGCGCGTGCGCGTTTGGGATGCCGGCGGACGCCCCTCGGCATGGAGTGCCCCCGCCCATTGGCACATGGGGCTGCTCGGTGAAGCCGACTGGCAGGCGCAGTGGATCGGTGCGCCGGGGCAGGACGACGGGCCGCTTTCCCCCGATGGAACCGAACCGCCCCTTCCTGCCCCGCTGTTGCGCAAGAGTTTCGGGGTGGCACCCGGCCGCAAGGTGGTTTCGGCCCGTGTGTACGTCACCGGGCTCGGTTATTTCGAACTTTACCTGAACGGGGAGAAGGTGGGCCGCGACGTGCTCGCCCCGAACCAGACCAACTACGACAAACGTCCGGGGTTGGCGGATTGCGGCATTCCGGTCGAAGATAATTTCCGGGAGTACACGGTGCCTTACTTGGCTTACGATGTGACGGAGCGGCTCCGCAGCGGCGAAAACGTGATCGGCGCGATGCTCGGAAACGGTTTTTACAACGTGCGGGGCCGGTGGACGATGGCCTACGGCTCGCCGCGGCTGATCGCGCAGTTGGAGATTGTTTACGACGACGGTTCGCAGGAGCGGGTGGTTTCCGACCCGACCTGGAAGGTGGCCGAAGGCCCTGTGCGGATGGATCAGATTTATGCGGGCGAAGAGTACGACGCCCGCTGCGAGCAACCGGGCTGGTGCGCACCCGGTTTCGACGACTCGGCCTGGCAAAATGCCGTCCCGCGCCGGGCTCCTTACGGTCGGCTGCGGGCGCAGAACGGGCCGGCCGACCGCGTGATGGAGGTGCTGAAGCCGGTGAAGATCGAAAAACTCGGCGGGGGACGCTATCGGGTCGATTTCGGTGAGACCGTCTCGGGCTGGGTGCGGCTGCACGGTGTGCGGGGCGAGGCCGGGCGGCGCATCGAAATCAAATACCTGAGCGAGTCGCCGAACGGCTCGAACGCTTATACGATGAAGGGGGAGGGTCCGGAAGACTATGCGACGCGCTTTACGTGGTACGTTTTCCGCGAGGTCGAACTCAGCGGCTGGCCCGGCGAGCTCCATCCCGGACAACTTACCGCCGAGGCGGTCTATTCCGATGTGGAAACGACCGGCGGGTTCGCCTGCTCGAATCCGTTGCTGAACCGGATCGACCGCATCTGGTGGCGTACGCAGCTCGACAATATGCACGGGGCGGTCGCGAGCGACTGCCCGCACCGCGAACGTTCGGCCTATACCGGCGACGGGCAGACGGTCTGCGCGACGGTGATGCACCGCTTCGATGCGGCGGCATTCTACAGCAAATGGATCGGAGATATCCTCGCTGCGCAGAACCCGGATACGGGTTACGTGCCCAACGGCGCGCCGTGGCAGCCCGGCTGCGGGGGCGGTGTGGCCTGGGGGGCGGCGATCTGCATCATGCCGTGGGAGTTTTACCTGCATTACGGCGACCGCGACATGCTCGCGCGCAACCTCGACGGCATGAAAGGTTATGTCGATTACCTGGGTGGCTGGGCCGATGCGGACGGCGTGATCTATGCCCGGGCGCCGCACGGCCGCGAACCGGTTTACTGGATGAACCTGGGTGACTGGTGTCCTCCGGGAAAACTGCCCTCCGATACGCTCGTGCATACGTTCTATTACTGGCGTTGCGCCGACATCGCGGCCCGCACGGCCCGCGTGCTCGGGGATTCGGCCGGGGCGCAGCGTTACGGCGCATTGGCGGAGCGTGTCCGCAGGGCGTTCCACGGGCGCTTTTACGATCCGGGCACAGGGAGTTACGGTCCTTTCGGAGGCGACGTTTTCGCGTTGTACATGGGCGTGCCCCCGGAGCGGTATCCCCGCGTCTGCGCCGCATTGCGCGACAACATCCGGCGTAACGGAGGCCATCTCGATACCGGCATTTACGGCACCCAGTTCCTGCTGGAGGTGCTCTGCGACAACGGGATGAACGATCTCGCTTACGGCATTATGACCAAGCGCACGTTCCCGAGTTTCGGACATTGGATCGAACAGGGGGCCACGACGATGTGGGAGCAATGGGACGGTGGCAATTCGCATTGCCACCCGATGTTCGGGGCCTGCCTTACGTGGCTCTACCGCCGGGTGGCGGGCATGGAATCCGATCCGGAACGTCCGGGTTACCGCCATATCGTATTCCGTCCCCGGCCCGTGGGCGACCTGACGTGGGCGCGGTATGCGCAACTCACCTCCCGGGGCGAGGCATCGGTTCGCTGGGAGCGCACTGCGGGAGGGTTTATGCTCGAGGCCGACATCCCGGCCGGCTCCACGGCGACGGTCTGGGTGCCGTTGGGCGATGGCCAGGCCCGGGCCGATGTACGGCTTTCGCATCCCGCCGGAGTTTCTTTCGTCCGTGTGGATGAAACCGCTGAGGTCCGGCCCGGAAACGGCGGGATATCCGGAGACAGGTTTCACCGCTACGCGGTTTACGAGGTGAAAGGTTCGGGCCGGTACCGTTTTACGAGCGGTGCCGGAATCACGGATTGAATTCCGGTTTGCGGGCGACGGCCCGCTGTTCGCTGTGTTTCCCGCAACCCCGCCTTACTATTTTCCGATCCTGATGCTTTTTGCCGTACGAGGTTACATTTCCCGTCCTTCGTTCAGGCGTGACCCCGCACTATTCCCGCACTGTTCCGTGTGGAAGGGCCTGACTTTTCGTTTCGGGATGCTGGAACGGTAATTGCATCCGTCCTGAAGGGCAAATACCGGAAATGGGGATGCTCCCGGGACGATTTCCCTACAAATGGGGATTTCATCGCCCGGTACGGATGTTTACCTTTGTCAAAAATCAGAAACCATGAAAACAGGAATCTTTTTCGGAAGCACGCTCGGCACGACCGAGAATATTGCCGGGCAGATCGCCACGGCGCTGCGCATTTCCCCGGACGACATCCACAATGTGGCAGATACCGATCCTTCGGCCGTCCAGGGGTACGACTGCCTGTTGCTGGGCTCTTCGACCTGGGGGGCCGGCGACCTGCAGGACGACTGGTACGATTTTATCGGAAAATTGAAAAATGAAAACCTTTCGGGTAAGCTCGTGGGGTTGTTCGGTTGCGGCGATTCGGGTTCTTATCCCGATACCTTTTGCGATGCGATGGGACACCTCTACGACGACCTTTCGGGCACCGGCTGCCGTTTTATCGGCGCATGCGATACCGCAGGCTATTCGTTCGACAGTTCCGAGGCGGTGCGCGACGGCAAGTTCGTCGGGCTGGCCCTCGACGAGACCAACGAGGACGACCGTACTGCGGAGCGCATCGCAGCCTGGGTGGAAACCTTGAAAAAAGAGGGGCTGTGAACAGCCGGGATTTTGTCCGCTTCGGCGAGATGAAGATGTTCATGCACCACATCTATGAATATAAAAAGGGGGTGCGTGACCTGATCCTCTGCACGATGTGCCGCACCTGCGCCGAATTGGTGACCGAACGGCTTCGGCGGCAGCAGATCGAGTACCTCGCGCAGGATATAGACGGACAGCGGGTGAACCTCTATTTCGGCAAACGGGCCTGCCTCGATGCGGTGCGCATGTTCATCGACAAACCGCTGAACCGCCTGACCCCGGAGGAGGATTTTATGCTCGGTACGATGCTCGGCTACGATATTCCGATGCAGTGCGAACGGTTCTGCAACCGCAAGCGTACGCTTGCCGCCGGATAAGAAGAGAAAAACAGGAGACCGGAATTACTACGGACTATTGTTGATTTGTGTTAATGTGTTGGTTGGACCGGCGTTCCCGTGGGGACGCCGGTTCCTTTTTTCGGCGGCGGTGCAAAAAAGAGTTGTCTCGGTCGCGCTCTGCGGCACCGGTTTTGAAAGCAAAGGCATGGAGAGGATACTAATAGATCACAACGAGATACAGTGCCCGTCGGCTTATTTCGGGCCCTTTCCGTTCGCACTGCGCGAACTGGCAGTGAATAGGTATGAACCGGTCCGGCCCTGAACTTGCGGTATACGGACTGTTTGCCGGGATTGCGCTCGGCGGTACTTGACTGCTCGGGACGGACTGCACCGGAGCTGGACGGCGGAAAGCGAGGGGGAGGGGAAGAACCGCCTGAAACGAACAAAGCGTATGACGCGAACGACACGAACGAAACGTTAAACCGTACGGCGATGAAAATAGCGATCAGCGGAGCATCGGGATTTATCGGCTCGCACCTGGCGGGATACCTTACTGCGCAGGGACATCAGGTGGTGCCGCTGGGGCGCGGTTATTTTTCGGGTTTTCCCGCTCCGGGACCGGGGGTGATCGGCGATCGGGCCTGGGACGGGGCCATGGGCCGTCTCGTTGCTGCGCTCGAAGGGTGCGGCGCCGTGGTTAACCTTGCCGGAGCCCCGATCGACCGTCGTTGGAGCGATACCTATAAAGAGGAGCTTTATGCGAGCCGTATCGGCCCGACGCGTCGGCTGGTAGAGGCGATCGGTGCGCTCGAAACCCCGCCGGGCGTGTTGGTGTCGGCTTCCGCCGTCGGCTATTATCCCGCCGAAGGCTGTTATAAGGAAACCGATGCGCGCAAAGGAACCGGGTTCCTGTCGGATCTTTGCGCGGCCTGGGAACAGGAGGCGCAGCGCGTCCCGCCCGGCGTACGGCTCGTCGTTACCCGTTTCGGCGTGGTGTTTTCACCCGGCGGGGGAGCGTTCCCGCGGCTCGCACGCCCGTTCCGTATGGGCGTCGCGGCACGGCTCGGCGACGGGAGCCAAAACGTCTCGTGGATCGCGCTCGAGGATCTGGTGCGCGCGATCGGTTTCGTGCTGGAGGACGTTGCGGTGCGCGGTACGGTGAACATGGTTGCCCCGCAACACCTGACCAATGCGGAACTGACCGGTGCGCTTGCGCGCCATTATCGTGTTTCGCTGCGGGTCGGCGTGCCGGGTTGGATCGTGCGGGCGATTTACGGCGAGGCCGCGCAGGTTCTGCTGTCGGGCCAGTGTGCGGTGCCCGAAAAGTTGACAGCGGCCGGTTTTACGTTCGATGCAGAGAATATCGAACGGTTTCTGGAACGGTCGGCACCGTTCGGAAAGTGATCCGGACGTTTTTTGTCGCAGTCGTTTTCGGATCGGTTTGTGACGGGATACTGGTTTTGAAAGAAATGTTAAAAATAAAAATTATGTCAGGATGTTGTTGCGGGTGCAACCGGCGCAAGGTGTCGGTCGAACCGATGGAAAATTTCGATGTGAACCGTTATCTGGGCCGCTGGCACGAGATCGCGCGGCTCGATCACCGTTTCGAGCGGGGGCTCGAACGGATTACGGCGACCTATACGCTGCGGCCCGACGGTAAGGTCGGCGTCGTCAACCGGGGGTACGATCCCGCGAAAAAGCGCTGGAGCGATGCGAAAGCCTATGCGGTGCAGACCCGGGTAAAGAACTACCTGAAGGTTTATTTTTTTCCGCTGGTCCCGGGCAGGTACCGCATCGCTTACCTCGACGACGACTATTCGCTGGCGGTGGTTTCGGGCGGAAGCCTGCGCTACCTATGGCTGCTGTCGCGGACGCCGGAGGTCACCCCGCAACAGCGTGCGCGGATGCTCGGCGTAGCCCGCGGGCTGGGGTACGACACCTCGAAGCTGATCTGGCCGGAACCGGACGAGCCGTCCGGAGATTAAGTTTGCTTCGGCGGCGCCTTGGCATACCTGAAAATATGCGGTTTGGCTGAACCGGTGCATAAAACAGCAAACGCAGGAAAATCGTCCTGCGTTCGCTGTTTGTGCTGTGTGGAACTCGTTTGATTTCCGGGATTGTTCCGGATTCGGGTTTTTCGATTTTTTTCCGCCGAACCTTATGCGGCTACATCCGGAACGTATCGGGATCGGAGCCCGATCCTTCGCACCGGATTCGGTCGATGAGTTTTATGTCTTCGGGACTCAGCGAGAAATCGAACAGCTCCGCGTTCGAGACGATCCGTTCCCGGGTGACCGACTTGGGCAGCGGCAGGATGCCCCGCTGAAGGATCCAGCGCAGCGCGATCTGTGCGATGTTTTTGCCGTAGCGGTCGGCGATCGCCTGCATTTCGGCGTTGCCGAAGATTTTGCCCTGTGCGAGCGGCCCCCACGCTTCGACGAGGATATGCTGCTCTTTGCAGTAGGAGACCGTTTCGTCCTGGTTCAGTCCGGGGTGCAGTTCGATTTGGTTGACCATCGGAACGATGTCGGCCTGTTCGATCAGGCGCGTCAGGTGCCGCACCTTGAAGTTGCTCACGCCGATGGAACGGATGCGCCCTTCGAGGCAGAGCCGTTCCATCGCGCGCCAGGTTTCGCAGTTCATCTTATCCCAGTCCCCGTCGTGCCCTTTGGCGATCGGCCAATGGATCAGGTACAGGTCGAGGTAGTCGGTCCCGAGCGCCTGCATCGTTTTGTCGAACGCGCGCAGCGTCGAATCGAAGCCCTGGTCGCTGTTCCACAGTTTGCTGGTGATGAAAATATCCTTGCGGTCGATGCCGCTTTCGCGTATCGCGGCGCCGACGCTCCGTTCGTTGCCGTAAACGGCGGCGGTGTCGATGTGGCGGTAGCCTGCGGCGATGGCCTCTTTGACCGCGCGGACGGCCACTTCGCCGTTCGGGGTGCGGAACGTGCCGAAACCGACGCACGGAATTTCGACGCCGTTACTCAGTTTGAAAGTATCCTGAAGTGATTTCATGGTAAGATGATTTTGATTTGCCTGCGGGGAAGCGTGCGAATATTGTGCCGTTGTTTTTTTGCTCCGCTGTCCGCGTGTGTTCTCATAAAGGTAATGTTTCCCGGCCGGAATTGCAATGTCGTCCCCGGAAATCTTCCCCGGAAGTACCGTGGATACCGCCTCCCGCGCACGAAGCCGCGGGCCTCGGACGCCCGGGGCCGCTTACGGGGGCTGGCCGCCGGATTTGGCTCCGGATTATTTGAACAGGTCGTTGAGCGCTTCGCTCATGCTCGGGTGGGTAAAAATCATGTCGCGCAGCAGGGACGCTTTGTTCCCGTTTTTCATCGCAAGGGCGACCGTGTTGATCACCTCGCTGGATTCGGGTGCGAAGAGCGTGCAGCCGAGAATTTCGTCCGTCCTGGCATCGATTACGGCCTTGAGCACTCCTTCGGTTTCCCCGATCGTGTGCATGCGCGGGATCGATGCGACGGGGATCGAATTGACGCGGACGTCCAGACCCTTGCGGCGCGCCTCCTCTTCGTTGATTCCGATGCGCGAAAGCGGCGGGTCGGTAAATACCGCGTAGGCTACCGGCAGTCGGTCCTGCGTTTTGCGTTCGCCGGTGCCGAACAGCTCGTCGCGAACGATCCGGTAGTCGTCGAGTGAAATGTAAGTGAATTGCAGGCCGCCCTTCACATCGCCCAGCGCCCATACTTTCGGGTTGGTCGTCTGCAGGCGGTCGTCCACCATGACGGAACCGCGCGGGTCGGTACGGATGCCTGCCGCTTCGAGGTTCAGTCCCGCGGTGTTCGGCTTCCGTCCCGTAGCGAGCAGTACGGCTTCCGCTTCGAGCACCTGGCGGCTGCCGTCGGTGCCGCTGCCGGTCGGGTTGTTTGTATTGCGGTTGCCGGTGCTCCCGGCATCGTTGCCACTGTCGCGGACGGTCACGTAGGCGCATGTCTTGCCGTCTTGGACCGATTCCACCTGCGTGTTGAGGCGGAACGTCACCCCGCGCTTCTCGAGCGTTGCGCGGACGCTGGCCGCGATGTCGCGGTCTTCGCGCGGGATCAGCTCGGGATAACTCTCCAGCACGGTCACCTGCGAACCGAATTCGGCGTACATCGACGCGAACTCCAGCCCGATGTAACCGCCGCCCACGATCACCAACCGTTTCGGCAGCTCTTCCAGCTCCATGATCGACGTGCTGGTATAGACCCGGTCGCTTTCGCGCACCCCTGCAATGGGCGGGATAACCGTCTCCGCACCGGTATTGATGAAGATGCGGTCCGCTTTCAGGCGCAGCTTTTCGCCTTTGGTGTATCCGCCCGCAGCGGTTCCGGCCGGGATTTTTGCCGTTGCCGTGCCGCTCGTAGCGTTTGTACTGCCGGCAGTCCCCGGATCCGTTCCGGCGTCCCGGCGGTCCGGATAGTCGGCCGTAAACGTCACATCCACCTCGTCCGGCCCGGCGAACGAGCCGGTGCCGGTATAGACGGTAATATTCGGTTTGTCTGCGAGGTTGCGGTAGTTTTTGTCCCGCAGCAACGCCGTGACCTCCTCTTTTCGCCGGATCGCGCGGCGGTAGTGTTCGCTCCGCTGTCCGAAAGTCGGTTCCGGACGGTAGGTGGCCAACTTGGCCTGGTGCACGAGGGTTTTGGTCGGAATGCACCCCACGTTGATGCAGGTTCCCCCGTACATTTGGTCGGATTGTTCGATAACGGCTACCTGCCAGCCGCGTGCCCCGAGGTCGGCTGCGAGCGTTTTGCCGCCCTTGCCGAAACCGATGATGATTGCGTCGTAGGTTTTCATAGTGTATTGCGGTTTGATGGTTTTACCTGTGTAATCAGCTTTCCTGTCGGCCGCTCCGCCTATTTGTACGTTAGCAGGGGATCTGTCGTACTTGGCTTCGATCTCCTCGATGAAGTACATATACAGTACCGTGCATTTCCGGATATCATACTCTTTCGGATCGCCGGTTCGTCACGCGGGGCGCGGGGTATCGTGCCGGGCGCTCTTTCCGGGTTAACGGTTTTGTATCCCGTCTGCGTTCCTTTTCCGCAGGATGCGCCGGGCCGAATCCGAAAGAGCGACGAGTGCCCCGGCGAGGATAACCGTGTCCTTGACCACGAGCCGTCCGGCTCCCGACAACAACGGGAAGCCCGCTTCGCCGCTGCCCAGGTCGGGAACCCACACTTCGGGTGTCGTGACGAGGAACGAGAGTGTGCCGACGGTCATAATCACAGCAAGGATCGCGCCTGCCAGGCCGATGCGCGCACTGAAAATGCCCAGGAAGACCAACACGCCGATCGCCATGATCAGGATGCCGAGCCCGTGCGAAAAACCGTAGGTGTTGTTCCGGACGTGCCATTCGTGTTTGGCAGCGTCGAATTCCCCCTCTTTGAGTTTGTAGTTTTTGTACTCGGGTGCTTTTTGCGTGTAGAAAAAACTCATGAAGGGACTGTTGGCGACGAACGGGACAATTCCTTCGGCTTCGTAATTTTGGAACTTGAGTCCGCCGATCCAGACGAAGACGATCAGGATCGCCACACGGATCAGGTTGATGCCCAGGGTTTGCGAGGAGGCTGCCAGTTGCAGTAGGTTGTCGTACAGGCGGGAAATATTTGCATTCATGGTCGTAAGTTTTACGGGTTTTCCAACGATGCAAAGTTGGGGCTTCCGGCCCGGGCGGTCAATGGCGATTCTGCCGGAAGAGTTGGCGATTATTCCCGTTGGCGGGAAAGGATCCGTTTGCCTTTCCTGTCTGCCTCTGTCCTGTTTTTCCTCTCCGGGTTCTTATCGGGCTTGGGATGTGGGTGCCGCATGTTTGTTCTTCCTGCGGTAACCGGTGATGCTTTCGCCCGCTGTTTTTTTGAAAAAACGGCTGAATGCGGCGGTATCCTCGAATCCGAGCAACGCGGCGATCTCCTTTGCACTTTTGGAGGTGTGGAGCAGCAGCCGTTGGGCTTCGGCGCCGGTCCGTTCGTGGATCACCCGCAGCGGCGAGGGGAGTCCGTAGGCGGCGAAGAGGTTGGACAGCGTTTTCGGGGAGCGGTTCAGCAGGTCGGCGTACTCCTGCACCTGCTTCTTTTCGCGGAAATGTTCGTCCACCAGCACATAGTACTGCCGCACGATGTCGAAAGCCTTCTCCTTTCCGGGCGCTACGGCGAACCGTTCCCGCGCCAGCCGGGTGCAGGTGATGATGAAGCGCTTGAGCAGGATGCGCAGCATCTCTTCGCGCAGGCTGTCCTCGATCGCGTACTCGCCTGCCAGCTTGTCTGCGATTTCGTACAGTGCGGCCGTTCGCGCCGCATCGGGCCGCAGCCGTACCGTTTCCGGGCCGCCGTTAAAAAGCAGCCCGTTGCAGGATACTTCGTCGTCGTGGCCGTAAATGCAATAGAAATTGCTGTTGAACAGCAGCGTCAGGTAGTCGCCCGCGACCTCGCGTACCGCGATGCGGTGCAGCGGTGTGAGCGGAACCACTTCCCCGACTTCGAGCGTCGTCTCTACATGGTCGATCTCCAGGCGCAGCGTGCCGCTGCGCACCCAGATGAATTTGTAAAGGCTGCGGTCCCGCCCGAGGGCCGGGTCGGCATGGAAAGCGTCGGTCAGCACGATTGCGCCTTTGAGCCGGGTATGTAGTGCGTAATTGATCATAATGTGGATGCATTCCGAATCCTGGCATGGCCGGCCTGTCGTAGCGGGAAAGCCGGCTCGGGAACGGATTATTTCAAATTTAACATTTTATTTTGGAAAGCGGGTGCCGATCCCGGTGGAAGCTTCCGTTCGATCCGGCGTGCTTGCTTGTGGAACCGCAAGATATTTCTGGTTTGCTCCGCCCTTGTAAAACGTTATCTTTGCAGCGTATGGCAAATGTTGTGATTATGCAGGATATAATAAACGGGCGCTGCGGTTGGTGCGGAACCGACCGGCTGTATGTGGAATACCATGACCGGGAGTGGGGAAAATTGGTGACCGACGACAAGACGCTGTTCGAGTTTCTTGTGCTGGAGAGCGCCCAGGCCGGGCTGAGTTGGATCACTATCCTCAGGAAGCGTGAGGGATACCGCAAAGCCTTTTGTGATTTCGATGCCGGGCGGGTGGCGCAAATGACCGACGAGGATGTCGAACGGTTGATGCAGTTCGATGGCATTGTGAAAAACCGCCTGAAAATCAGATCGACGATCGCGAATGCAAGGCTGTTCCTCGCCGTGCAGAAGGAGTTCGGTAGTTTTTATGACTACACGCTGTCGTTCTTTCCCGACGGAAAGCCGATTGTCAACACGTTTAAGTTTTTGGCCGAGATTCCGGCATCGTCCCCCGAATCCGATGCGATGAGCAAGGATATGAAAAAACGGGGATTTAAATTCTTCGGAACTACGATTTGTTACGCCCACTTGCAGGCTGCGGGGTTTATCGACGATCATCTGGCGGACTGCATTTGCCGGAAAAGGTGAATAACGGCGGTACGGCGGGACCGCCGCATTGGAGGTCCCGTGCATAGAATATAGAAGGAGTCCCGCACTGACAGCAGGAGTATCGTAATTGGAAAAACAAATTGGAAAAACGGGAACATACCGGTTCGCGCCGGGGATTGTTTGCCGACCGGCTCCAGCGCTGGCGTTACCTGTCGGCGTTGGCGATGGTCGTGCTGATGGTCGGTGTGGCCGAGCGGACGGGCGAGCGCGAGGTGATCTTCCCCGAGATGGCGGCCCTGGCCATCGGCATGTGGATCGCGCCGAAACGCGTGTGGAATGTCACCCGGCTGCAGTTGGTGCTGCTGATGGGTGCCGGGGCCGTGGCGGGCGTCTGTATCGTGCGCTGGTCGCCGTGGCCGTTGGCGGCTAACCTCGCGCTGGCTTTCGCGTTTGCCGCGGGGTGCCTGTCGCTGTCGCGCACGACGCTGGTGCCGCTCGTGTCGGCCTGTATGCTGCCCGTGCTGTTACATACCGAAAGCTGGGTCTATCCCGCGGCGGTGACGGCGATGTCGCTGATCGTCGTTGTGGGACAGCGGGCGATGGAGCGCGGCGGCCTGCGTCCCGAGACGCATTACGACCGGCCGGAATGGAACTGGCGTCACGACGGCGTGCGGTGGATGTGGCTGTTGCTGGCGGTGCTGGCCGTTGCGGCGCTGCCGCTTTCGACGGGATACCGGTATTGCATTCTGCCGCCGCTGATCGTTACGTTCGTTGAGTTTGCGAATTCCAAGTCCGGATTCCGCAACCGTCCCGTGCAGGTGTGGCTAATGCTGGTGGCGGGAGCTACGGCAGGAACCCTTATGGAGTGGATGGGGCATGTATGGCTGGGATGGTCCGAGAGCGTCGTGGCGCTGGTGGTGTGTGCCTGTTTGTTCGTGATGTTCGAGCGGGTCGGCCGCTATTTCGCGCCGGTGGGCGCGGTCGCATTGATCCCGATGATTGTGCCGCCGCAGGATTTGTTCTGGCTGCCGGTCCAGATTGCCTGCGGGGCGGCGGTTTTCATCGCTGTGGCACTGTTGCTGTTCCAGCGCTGTTACGAATGGAACCGGGGGCAATTCGTCTATTGTGTCGTGCCTTCTCCGTTGCGGCGCTATATTCCCCGGCCGAACAGGAGCGTGCAGGACATGCAAGGATAAACATGTAAAGATTTGGAGATAAAGAGTAATGAGAAGAGCGTGGTCAGGAAGGAAACGAAATAGATATAAATGAAATAAGGAATAATTTTAGGATGGTTTATGGTTTCTGTCCGTTGCTGCGGTTTCCGGGCATGGGAATGACCGCGCGGAACCGGCCGGTTTCATCGAAATAACCGGTTGCAGGAAAATCAAAAGGCAGGCGTTTGAGGCCTGCCTTCGTCTTTTTACGGTCGTAAGCTTTTTTCGAGCGGTGTACCCGGCTCTGTCCCACCGGACGGCCGTGCCGTGCGATCTCCTCTTCCCGGCTCGCCTTGCGGTGAGCTTTGAGGTAGTCCTGTTCGGTGATGCGTTTTTTCATCTTTCGGTCGGTTTGAGGCGGCAAAGGTAGTAAAATCCCTGGCATCGGCCCGCCTATTCCATTTCGGTCAGCACCAAGTCCGGCAGCGACTGAATGAAGGTGAACAAAGCCTGTTCTTCCCGCTGTTCCTTGATTTTGACCACGAGCGACACCCGGTACGAACACAGTTCCCCGTGTTTCTCTTCGGCGGCTTTGTAGCTGACGACGCGGTAACGGCGCTGGTGCACCTGGTCGAGGATACGTACCAGGTTTTCCTGCCGCGTGGTGGTGAAATGGACGAGCATCGTGCGCAGGCCCAGATTTTTGAACAGCACGGTCAGCAGTTCGAGTCCTGCGAGCGTCAGCACGGTGGCCGACACGCCCAGCCAGTACATCCCGCCGCCGACGGCCATGCCGATTCCTGCGGTGGCCCACATGCCTGCGGCGGTAGTCAGGCCGCGTACGAACTGTTTCTGGAAAATGATTGTTCCGGCGCCGAGGAAGCCGATGCCGCTGACGATCTGCGCCGCGACGCGGCTCGGGTCGAGTCCCACGCCGGCCTCTCCGAGCACCCCGGCGAAGCCGTATTGCGAAACGATCATGAACAGCGCGCTGCCCAGCGAGACGAGGAAGTGCGTGCGGAAGCCCGCCTCTTTGGCCCGGTACTCGCGGTCGAGCCCGATGACCGCCCCCAGCACCCCGGCCAGCAGCAGTCGCAATGTAAATTCCCAGAACATTTTTATTGACTTAAATTGGTGCGGACTTTTCCTTCTTTCCGGGCGTGTCCTTTGCGGTCTTTCGAATCATTAAATGGTGCGCCGGAACGGGCTTCTGTGGCGTCTCCGAGTAGTCGCTAAGACCGGCTTACCGGGATTCGCGCTAATTATCGCCTGGCTTCGGCCCTGGGGAACCCTGCGGGCCCTTCGGCCCCCGGAAGCGGCGCCGGTTGTTGCGGCGGTTTTTTTGTCCGTCGGTCCGCTCTTTCGCACCCTGCGGCTCTGTTCCTTCAGGCGTTGCCCCCTGGTTCTGCGGGGCCTGTGCGGAGGATTGCGCCTGGGCGCCCTGCTCCGGATTCTTCCTGCCGCTGCGGTTGCGCCCGTTGCGTCCCCCGCGGCCGCCGGCACCGCTTTGTCCGTCACGCCGGTTGCCTCCCCGTCCGTGGCCTCCGCGGCCCGAAAAGCGGCGGTCGCTTTCGTCGGGATTGTATACGGGGCCTTTGCCCAGATGCTCGGGGATCGGCAATTTTTCCACATCCCGCTCCATGAAAGTTTCGATGCGGTGGAACTTGCCCTGCTCCTTTTCGCTGACGAAGGTGATCGCGCGGCCCGTTGCGCTCGCGCGCGCCGTGCGTCCGATGCGGTGGATGTAGTCCTCCGGGTCGTGCGGTACGTCGTAGTTGACCACCGTGCCGATATCTTCGATGTCGATCCCGCGCGCGACGATGTCCGTCGCTACGAGCAGGTCGATTTTGCCGTTTTTGAAATCCAGCATCACCTCTTCGCGCTGCTCCTGTTCTAGGTCGGAGTGCATCGCCGCAGCGTTGAGCTTCATGCGTTTGAGCGTGTAGGCGAGCTCCTTGACCTTTTGCTTCGACGACGAGAAGATAATCGTCTTGGTGCCGGTAGGTTCGCCGAACAGTGCGCGAACGATCTCCATCTTCTGGTTTTCGTAGCAGACGTAGATGCCCTGCTGGATCGCTTCATTGGGTTTCGATACGGCGATGTTCACTTCGGCCGGATTGCGCAGGATTTGTTTGGCCATCTGCCGGATTTTCGGCGGCAGCGTAGCCGAGAACATGATCGTTTGCCGTTCGGTGGGCAGCTCCTTGATGATCTTCATGATGTCGTCGAAGAAGCCCATGTCGAGCATCCGGTCGGCTTCGTCGAGCACGAAATAGCTCACGTGCGAGAGGTCGATTCCGCTGTTGGCGATGTGGGCCAGCAGGCGTCCCGGCGTCGCCACGACGATGTCCGAGCCCCGCAGCATGCCCTGCTTCTGCTGTTCCCAGCCGATGCCGTCGCCGCCGCCGTAAACCACCGTCGTGGAGAGGGGCAGGAAGTAGGAGAATCCCTGGAACTGTACGTCGATCTGTTGGGCCAGTTCGCGCGTGGGCACGACGATCAGCGATTTGACCACGTTGTCGGGGTTGCCTTCGCGCAGCAGTTTGTCCAGCAGCGGCAGCGTGTACGCGGCCGTTTTACCTGTCCCGGTCTGCGCGCAGCCGATCAGGTCTTTGTTTTCCAATATGATGGGGATGGTGTGTTCCTGTACCGGCGTCATCTCTTCGAAGTTCATCGCTTCGAGGCTCCGCAGGATATCGGCGTCCAGGCCGAGTTCGTCGAATCTCATACAATTTGCGTGTTTTCTCTGTGTCGTTTGTCTGTGTTAGGGACAAATATACGGAAACAATCCGGTTTCGCCGCGCGGAGCCGTAAGGAAAAAATACCGGGACCCGGAAAGCGCCCCGAGGCCTGCGGGAGCCGGAATGGAAAACCGGAATGGAAAACGAAAGGATTGCGGCCTGTTTTCGCTGCGGATTTAGGTTGTTGTTTAAATTGTTGTTAATGAGTGTATTGTTTGGCGAGTTTCGATATTCGAAACAAATTTCAGACGAAACATTTTCCGTGGAAACCGATCTTGGACTGTTTTTTGACGGGATGGATACAAAACGGTTGCGGACGGAGGTCCGCCGGCCGAAGGAAATATACCATTGAATAGGTTATCGAATAAAATTATGGTTATGAAAAAACTTCTCTTTTTAACCGGTTTTCTGGCGCTGGCCGCCGGAGGGGCTTCGGCACAGCCGGTCTACTCGGTCCGGGATGTCGGAATGAGTAACGTGGATGATTCGGTGCATATCCGTTTTGTGGTCGTGCCCGGGGAAAAGAACATCATGCCCCGCGGGACGTTGATCCTGACTCCCGTGATCCGGGGGGCGGGACAGGTTCTGCCGTTGGAGCCGCTGGTTTACCGCGGCAGGCTGGCCGAAAAGATACACTCCCGCAACGAAGTGTTCAGCCGCCGCAGGCCCAGCCTGCCCGATACGAACAGTGACCTCGAAGGACTCACTTACTACCATGCGGTCGTTCCGTTCCGCGATTGGATGCGCGGTGGCGGCTTGGTGCTGAACAGCCAGTGGTACGGCTGCAAGAAGGATATGGTGGCCGAGCAGAATACGCTGCTGGCCGAGCCGGTTCCCGCTCCGCCCGCACCCCCGGTGGTCGTGGTGGTCGAGAAACCCGTTCCGGCCAAACCGCTCGTGTTTGAGGTGAAGAAGGTGACCGGTAACGCTTACCTCGATTTCCCGGTGGGCAAGTCGGCGATCCAGCCCGATTTCCGCAACAATGCGGCCGAACTGGCCAAAATCCGAGGCACGCTCGATTCGCTGATTCAGGCCAAGAATGTACGCGTCCGTGGAATTACCCTGGTAGGTTATGCTTCACCCGAGGGTAGCACTCAACTCAACGACCGTCTCTCTGCGGAACGTGCCGATGCTTTGAAAGCTTACCTGTTGCAGAACTATAAAAAAGGCGATCCGGGGCTGATTTCGGCCCGGTCGGGCGGCGAGGACTGGAACGGCCTGCGTTCGCTGGTCGCCGCTTCTTCGATCCGCGGCAAAGAGGCTCTGCTGAAGATACTCGATTCCGATGCTTCGGATGCGGCCAAGAAGGCGAGCATCAAAGCGCTCAACGGCGGAGCGACCTATGCGACGTTGCTGAAAGACTATTACCCGCGCCTGCGCAAGGTCGAGTACACGATCGATTACGAACTGGTGCAGCAGCAACCGAGGTAGCGGGAACGGTGGAACGGCAGTTGTAACAGCCATTGGTGCCGAAACAACAACGACCGCAAGTACGAGCGGTCCGGCCGCAACGCTCCGCTTCCATTGGACTGAGATTAATCTGTCCGGCGGCCCGAAAAGGGTCGCCGGATTTTTTATGCGTTCCCGTTGTTGTTCCCGTCCCCCATTGTTGTTGTTGTTGTTGTTGTTGTTGTTGTGCGCAGAGGTCTCTTCCTTGCCCTGACCGTTGTGTGTTTCGGTTACCTATTCCGCCGCTGCTGGCAGTCTCTGTTTATCATCTCTTCTCCTACCTTTTCTTTTTCTCTTGCTTTTCTTTTTCTTCCGGGGCGGGGATGTTGTCCGCTTTCGCGAAAAATGGTATCTTAGCCGTCCGGGCTCGCCCCGTCGTTCGTACAGGTATTGGAACCTGCCCGAATATTGAACCTGCCCGGGGTTTATACCGAAATTTTACGAATCCCGTTTAAAAACCGACACATGAAACGTCTGACCCTGACTTCCGTTTTCGCACTTTTGTTTACAGGCCTGTCGATCCTTTCGCTGCGCGGCGCCGAGCCGGAGCTGGACCTTGCGCCCGCCCGCTGGATTTGGTATCCGTCGCAGCGCACCCTCTCCAACACGATGCTGATGCTGCGCAAGGAGTTTACGCTCGATTCGGTGCCCGAAAAGGTCTCCGGGTGGATTCTCGCCGACAGTCGCTACCGGCTCTGGATCAACGGGCAGCGTGTACAATGGGGGCCCGCACCTGCCGATCCGCGCTGGCCCGAGGCCGATCCGCTCGACATCCGGCCCTACCTGCAGAAAGGAAAGAACGTACTGGCGGCGGAGGTGCTCTACTTCGGCCTCGGCGACGGTACGTCGCCCATCGGCAAGCCCGGTTTCATCTGCAAACTGGAGGTCGGGAACCGCCTGGTAGCGAGCGACAGCACCTGGCTCGTGAGCGTGGCCCGCAGCTGGCCCGCCGGGCAGTATAAGCGCCATTACGTGCGCGCTTTCCAGGAGGAGTTCGATGCGAACCGTTATCCCGATGGTTGGCGGCAGGCGGATTATACCCCCGGCAGCGAGTGGGTCTATGCGATGGAGCTCGGGGGGCGTGCCGACCGGTCGCAGTTGGCGACCGATTATCCGGAGTACCTGCAGGACTACTGGGCCAGCAACCGCGATGTGTCGCGGATTCGGCCGCGCAGCATCCCGCTGATGCGCGAATACAGGGTTCCCGTGTCGAAACTCGCCGAGAGTATGTGGCTGACATGGGACCAGGACCCCCGGACCTATTTCGAGATGAATACGCCGCACAGCTACCGGGCCGACCGCACGCCGTGCGCCGTACAGGAGAACGATAGCACCTGGAGCGTCGTCGCTTCGGACGGCCGCGCTGCGGTGCTGACCTTCGAGCTCGGCGAACAGGTGGTCGGCTTCCCGGCTTTCACGATCGACGCCCCGGCGGGGACGGTAGTCGAACTGCTTACGCACGAGGCGCACGAGGTGGGGGGACCCGAACTGCTCAATACGCATTTCAACGCGTGGAGCCGCTGGACCTGCCGGGAGGGCCGCAACCGTTTCGAGGCGTTCGACTTCGAGAGTGCGCGCTGGCTGCAGCTGCACATTCGCAATTTTACCGGTAAAGTGACCGTCAGCGGGGTCGGCTTGCGCCGCCGCATCTTCCCGTGGCCGCACGATCCGGCGATCCGCATCGGCGACCCTGCGATCCAGCGGGTAATGGATGCGACGGTCAATACGCTGAACAATTCGGCACAGGACTTGATCGTCGACGGCATGGGCCGTGAGCGGCAGCAGTACAGCGGAGATTGCGGCCACCAGCTGCACGCCGTTATGGGGACCTTCGGCGAAACCCGCTTGCCACGCCGCTTCCTGATCACCTATTCGCAGGGACTCAGTTCCGAGGGTTATTTCCTCGACTGCTGGCCGGCTTACGACCGCCTCGCCCGCGTGATGCAGAAGCAACTCGGTCTTTCTAACTGGGGACCGCTGCTCGACCACGGGGTCGGTTTCGTATTCGACAATTATTACTATTATTGCCAGACCGGCGACACGACCCACCTGGCCGAGACGCTGCCGCGCCTGCTTCGTTCGTTCGATTACCTCACCACGTTGATGAATCCCGCAGACAGCCTGCTCCCGGTCGAGAATCTCGGCATCCCGTCGGTCTGGATCGACCATCACGGTTATAAGAAATCCCGGCACAAGATACTGGCCTTTAACCTGTATGTCTCGGCGATGTGCCAATATGCACTCGCGCCGTTGTGCGAACTGACAGGACGCACGGCCGATGCTGTCCGCGCGAGGGCGTTCGGCGAGGCGCTGCAGCAGGCGTGCGTGCGCCGGTTCTGGTCGCCGGAGCGCCAGGTGTTCGTCTGCAACCTGCCCTGGGAGCGGGAAGAGGGCGAAACGCGCTACCACGACCGCGACCTGGCCACGGCGGTGCTTTTCGACATGTGTCCCGGCGGCAAGACGGCCCGTTCGGTCGAATTGCTTGCCGAAGAACCTGCCGAGATGGGGTTTTCCTATCCGGCCAACGCGGTCTGGCGCCTCTGGGCGCTGATCAAGGCGAACCGCATCGACGTGGTGCTGAACGATCTGCGCACCCGTTGGGCGGGTATGGAGTCGGTTTCGCTGAACAATACGCTGCAGGAGGGTTGGCATGCGAAGCCCGACAACCGGGAACAGTGGAGCCACTGTCCGATTGCACCGCTGATCGTGCTGCAACAGGGTATTGCGGGTATCCGCCCGCTGGAGCCGGGTTACGGCCGGTTCGAGATAGCGCCGCAGCCGGGCGACCTCACCGATGCGGCCTTTACCGTGCAGACTGTCAAAGGACCGATCGACTTCGCCGTCAGCGGCAAGCGGGGCAACCGCCGTCTCTCGTTCACCGTTCCGGCTGGTACTACCGCCGAACTGGTGCTTCCGGCTGGGGAGAAGGTACCGTTTCCGCCGGTTGCGTCCGAAGGGGGTGACGGGCTGCAAAACGGATTGCAGGACGGAGTAGGGCGAGGCTTGAGCGATCTGTTGCACGACGGGCAGTCGGGCGCATGCCGCTACAGGATCGACGGTGGCCGCAAGGTGGAACTGCGCCTGCGGCATTTGTAAAATCCGGTCTGTTGTCAATTCCCTGATTGCCGGCGGTTGTAGAACCTATGTCCCGGAGCGTGTGCCAATGTTCCGGAACGTTCGCAAACACTGCTTTCCGGCGGCAGGTCTCGCATCGGTAAATTTTGTGCCTGCTTTTCCGGCCTACTATCGTTACAAGGCCCGATACCGCATCCCGGACTTTTGGGCGTATGTTTATTTTTCATAATTACGACGAATTGTTGTATTTTTTACTAACTTGAGGGTGCGTTCTCCCTGAGTCGAACCCTTTTAATCGTTGTGGTTATGAAAAAAATCCTGATCCTTGCAGCCGGTCTGGCGATCCTTTCGGGCTGCACCCGTGACGCTTCGTTCCCCGGCGAAGGTGAAAATCCTCAGGCTTCCAAGGCCGCGGCAAGCGTCGTTACGTACAGCATTACCGGTCGCATCTCTTTCAGTCAGGGATGGAAAGTGGAGGACGTTGTGTTGCCCACCGGTCAGACCGGGGTTCCGCCTGGACCCAGTGATACGGTAACGGTCATCGAGTCGACCGGTTATACGGCGCATGTGGAGCTCAGCTGCGATCCCTGGCCCGGTTACGGCGAGATTTACCTCCCGTATTCGAACGGTCAGCAGGCGGTCATCCTAAGCGATTACCAGCAGTGGAATTTCCCGTGTTCGTCACCCAGCCTCAAACCGACCCTTTCCGGGATGTGGATCAACGGCTACGATCCCGCAGTGGCGCAGTTCCGTGTCAATTACACGGGTTACGACCAGTTCGGCAACCTGTCAGATACCTATTCGGCCGTGTTGCCGACGCGCCAGCCCACCAGCGGGGTAAGCCTGCCCGACAACCCCGTTTCGCTGCATTGGTCTTACAGCCGGCAACAATGGCTGCTCATCACGGCCTTTCCGGTGCGGTCCGATCTGACCGTATCGGTCAACGGCACGCAGTTGGTTGCCACCATCCCGGCCGGAGCCAAGGGTATCCTGACCGGCAACGGCAACCCCACGCTCTTCTCAGTCACTCCCGGCATGAGCTTCTCTCCGGTGCGCGACGGCTACTACACCTATACGAAGGGTGATTTCAGCTCGGGACCCGGTTCCGCGGTATCTAACGAAATCCGGATTACGCTGACCCGTTCCGGCAACGAATGGATCATCGAGGCGACGCAGAACGTTCCCGACCGGGATGTGGTCGTCACCTGCGACGGATGGGACGTGCTCGGCGCCACTTACGTGATTCCGCAGGGACAGACTTCGGTACGTACCGGTCCGGCCGATGCGGGGTATGTCATCACCGATGTCTATTCGTACGGCTCTAAATATACTTTCGTCTGGTAGGCCTGAACGAGGGATCCTCCGGCACTACTTACACCTACAATTACTTCAAGCGGGATCAGATTGGAAATACGCCAGTAATGTTTCGGCTCGATGACCTATTTTCGATGAACATCTTTCCGGTTGCCGTTTACGATGATTCTCCTAAAGATAGGCGCTTTGCCGGACCGGTTGAGCCTCGCCCTGTGGACGTAAAACAGGACGTTGGGTGTCGTTCTTTTCATTTTGCACATGGTTTGAGGGGAGAAATATGTTTTAAAGTGCGAAAAGTCAACGTGTAAAACGCTGCTGTGAAATGCGTTGGTTGTTTATTTGGTGGCGAAAAGCCGATAGGGGAAGTGCCACCGGATAGTACACCGCGAAACCGCATTTTTTCGCGTGATTACATTCAATGTCGCCACTGCAAATTGCGACGACCACCTGCAAATCCTCGGTTTTCTATTTACGCCGCAGGTTGGCTGTTGTTATCGGCTTACAGACGAATCGGCACTGGGTTGGAATTCAATAGTTCGGAGAACGACAATTCATTGGATTTCGACCTGGTTTTTAGCTTTACGCTGTATTGCAGACTGGAGTCGCCCCAGGGAGAAGCGATATTCGCAGAGGGCAAGCATACCGTTTCCGGCTGGAGAAAACTTGCTGCGAAATACAGTATTCCCAAATCAGAACAAGATGTTATGGTAAGGGCGTTCATGTATTGACAATCAACAGGGATTCATTTATTCAGGACCACTCCGCGTACCAAACTCTTTATTTCATCTGCTTCATATGTCCGTTGAGTAATGACAGCCGGCTGAGAGATTGTATAGGTAATTTGTATAATTCTGCTGAGTAGTGTTGTCGGGGAGATATTCAGAATCCGTGCTGTATTTCGAATCCCGACTCCCTCTTTGGTCAATGTCAAGATCTTGTCGTTAATCCCTTTTTAGTAGGCATTGTAACTGTATAATGCCTGTTGTTTTCGATGGCACGATTTGCATATGTAGCGCTGCTTGCCGTTGCTCTGCGTTCCGTCTTTAACGCACATGCCTCCGCAATACTTGCATTCCATTTTTGCAATCTCCTAATTTCAAACACTACCCGTTTCTCCATCTTTGTAAAATCGGTTGTACCGGAATATTGTCGGAATTCGACCGTCCGGTGCCGGGAATAGGCTTCCGGATTCAACTTGTCCTATCGCTCATTTTTGAAAGCTTTCAGAAGCCCGTAGATCGTATTGGCGCTCCTGTCATATTTTCAAATCGAATCTAATTCCATTTTTTATCTATAGAAACGGCATCGTTGTTTACCAGGTTTTTAGCCCGGAAATAACTGCGGTAATTACTGAATCCGGCATGGATAACAATCTCCAGCGAAGATACTTTTTGTTTTTTTTGCACGGCCTCCGACCGTAATCTTTCCACTTCTTTCAGCCGGTAATTATTGATGAAACGGTTGAAATTCACGCCATATTCCCGGTTGATGAATGCCGATATATAAGTCCTGTTGGAAAAAAGGTCCCTGGCCATATCGGTTATTTTGAATTCCGGATTTAGATAAGGTTTCTTATTCTCTAAATACTTCTCGACCCGCTGCCGCCCCAGTTGCGCATAATTTCCCGACGCGGTTATTTCCTTTTCTTTGGCGGTAACAGGTTCGATAATCACATAATTCTCCGAAAGGATATTCAGGCACAGTACGATATGGGTAAAAACCGCCGGCAATATGGTAAATGCCCAGATAAACCCCAACTTATTGAACAGTCCGATGCCCAGTACCAATCCGGCTATCGGCAAGATTTGCAGCACGACCCTGAACAGGATGATAAAGGAGAGCCAATCCAGCGACATCCGGTAAATATCGGCGGAATAATCGGTTACCTGACGTTTATACGACTTTATGCGGAGCAGGCTTAGCCCGGAGTATAAGATGTTCAGCAAAATACAGACGATAAACGTGGTGTCGACGATCGCGCTGGTCAGGCTTACTCCGTTGTCGTAAATAGCGCTCCATCGTTGCCGGAACGGGACTATAAAGGCAATCATACAAATCGTTACGGTTAAACACAGCGGAAGGACGAAATGGTATGCCGGGAAACGTTCCCGTTCGCCTGTTCCTGTAATAATATAGGTGATCAGGTACAGGAATACGGGAATAAAACTGAACGAGGAAAAGGAAACAGGCAGGTATGCTATGAAAGCGTCGCGGTCGACGGAATGCATAACCTGTCCGCTCCAGTACAGCATCATCAGACAGTATACCGTGATTATGCTGTAATGTATCTTCCGGTTGACCGTATTGGAAGAGCGGGTTGTGTCGAGCGAAATCATGATCAGGCTGACCGCAGCGCTTACCACGGGTATTGAGAAAACTATTGCACGTCCGATATCTTGATTCATGCCTTCTTTTTTATTTGTGGCCCCTTGTGAGACTGTTCTTTATAGGTATTCTCTAATTGAATCGCACGCTGGAAATGTCTGGAGTCCTTAAACCCAGCCATAACCATTACCTGATACGGATTTTTACGTTCGTTCGAAGGATGCTTGATCAGAGTCTGGTACTCCCTGATCCGCCATAGGTTCAGGTAACGCTTGAAATTCATGCTGTAAGTTTGATTGATAAAATTAGACATGACAGTACGGTTCACACCCATCGTCTCGGCCAAGTCTGTCAGTTTGAAATCAGGATTGAGATATGGTTTTTGTCGAGAAAAATAGTTTTCGAACGCCCTCCTGTTCAACTGTCCACGCGTGTTGTCCGGCGCATGACGCTGTTTGGCGGTCAAGCTGTTGTTCCCGGCTTTCTTTTCGTTGTCCGGAAACAAATAGGAGGTTTTGTAGGAGAGATATTGTCTGCGGATAACCTGGTAGGTAAGCAATATTTCCTGAGCCATAATGCATAACGCGTTCAGCCAGATAAGCCATTGGCTTGCGCCGACCAACGAAGGTAAAAACGCGATCAGCAATATAGCGATGGAAAGCATGAAGAACACGATGAGCCAACGCGATGATTTTATACTGAGATATTTCCGATCCGTGTCGGCCTTTTGACGTACCGTCTGTTTATAATACCGCGACAACAATAGGCCGGTCGGAACGATATAGGCTACCGCTGTGATAAACCGCAGTAAAAGGCCGGATATGAAAAGCTCCGTATATCGCTCGAACGGCGACAACCCGGTAAAAATTCCTTCCTTGGGAGGCGATATCCAAGTTGTCGCTATCAGGATGATCACCAACGTGGGTACCGGCCAAAGGTAATTCAGTACGGGAAAGTTTCTTTGGTCCCCTAAATAGGTCAGGTAATAAACGATGTTGTAAAACAATATGGGAATATAGATATACGACAGGGCAAAAGGAATATCGACCGGGAGGAATACCGGATCGTCAGCGCGCGCGTGCCATAAAAAGGATGACCACCATACGGCTATCAGGATACAATAAATGCTCACGACCCGCCTTAATTTTCTTTCGGCAAGATTGCGATAATTCCATATCAAGAAAAAGGTAAAGACCGAACATATGGCCGAACAAATTATCGGTAAAATATAGGTCATCAAGTTGCTGTATGTGGCAAATACTCCCATGTCAATCGAATTCAAATTATTCTTCTCGAGAGCGTATGTATGCAGGCTTTGCCCGGTGCGCTAAACTTGCGTAGGTAGACAGTCATAGACTCTCTGACATTTATAATATACAAAGATAACGCCCCTCCTCCGACAATCACGATGTTCAGCCGTGGACTCACTGGCATTATGGCATACAAATATAGTCCCGTTTACTGTATTTATCTGTATTACAGTTGATGATAATGGTTTCGTACACTTCAAAAATGAGTCCAGCTTTGATGTTTTGACATACTCGTTACAAAATTGCAGTTTGAGTAGATTGGTCATTACGATTTTGCGGATATGATTTATACGTTTTGGCATTATGCGATAACAAAGACGCCGTTTCTTTGTGCAGGGCAGAAAATAAAAGACAGCCCGGGTACCGCAGCTGACTTCTTGAAATTGTCTCGGTCAGGACAGACTGTAAAATTTGCAACGTAATAATTGACTATAGCTATAAAGTATGAACAATGGAATTATAAAACGGATGTGCGTTCTGCTGGCAATTGCCTTCGCCGGCATGACGCAGGGTGTCCAAGCCCAGAGCGTGGCTGTCAAGAGTAATGTTCTGGCGGATGCTTTCTTGAATCCGAATTTGGGAATAGAGGTCGGACTCGCACCCAAGTGGACTTTGGACGTTACGGGACAGTTCAACGCGTGGATGCTCTCGCACGATCGGCACTGGAAACACTGGGTTGTTCAACCCGAAGCCAGATACTGGTTCTGCGACCGCTTTTCGGGGCACTTTGTTGGCGCTCACATTCATGGCGGACAGTATAATATCGGCGGTTTTGACGGAAAAATCAACTTCCTCGGCACGGATGCCCGCAAGCTGAAGGATTCCCGTTATCAGGGCTGGTTCGTCGGCGCAGGCATCGCTTATGGTTATGCGTGGATACTGGGGCAGCATTGGAACCTGGAGGCGGAAATCGGCTTCGGCTATTCCTATACACGCTATGACCGCTTCCAGTGTGCCGGGTGCGGCAGGAGGATCGAAACGGACAAGCCGCACCACTACGTGGGGCCGACCAAAGCGGCAATCAACCTTGTTTATGTGTTTTAATCGTGTGCAAGATGAAAAAGAGATTATATATCCTATCAGCCCTTCTGGGCATGGTTGCGGCAGCGGAAGCGCAGACCGCAACCGACCTGCGGAAACAGGACATCGTGGACGGTGTTTCCGTGGAGAATCTCAGCATGGAACGGAACGGCGGATACATCGCCATAGACATGCTTTGGGACTTGTTAGGGCTGGACGTGGACGCTAATCGTGCCGTGCTTCTTACGCCATGGTTAGTCAATGGCAACGACTCGCTCGGCCTGCAATCGGTAGGGGTTTACGGCAGGCGACGCTATTACTTCTATGTGCGCAACGGCGAGAGCATGCTGTCGGGCAAGGATGAAACGAGCTATAAGGCTTCGGAGAAGCCCGATGCCATCGAATACCGCAACCTGGTGCCATATGCCGAATGGATGAACGGTTCCGTGCTGTCGCTTCATCGCAGCGACTACGGGTGTTGCAATACTTTGTTGGCGGAGCAGAATGGTCTGCTCGGACAATACACCGAGGCGTTTTTTCCCGAACTGGTATATGTGCGTCCGCAAGGGCAGATCGAAAAAAGGGATTCGCTCGAAGGCTCGGCGTTCATCGACTTTCCGGTGGACCAAACGGTGATTTATCCGGGCTATCGGCGCAACACCGCCGAACTTGGGAAAATACAGTCGTCGATCGACTCCGTGCGAAGCGACACGGATATAACCATCACCTCGGTATGGCTGAAAGGTTACGCTTCGCCCGAAAGTCCTTATGCGCATAACCAAGAGTTGGCCATCGGGCGTACCGCCGCATTGAAGAAACACATACAGCAACTCTACCGGTTTGAAGGCGATGTCATAACGACCGACTACGAACCGGAGGATTGGGCGGGATTGCGCCGCTACGTGGAACGGTCGAACCTCGGGCATCGCGAGGAAATCATCGCTCTGATAGACGGCGATTTGGAACCGGATGCCAGAGAGTGGAAAATAAAAAGCACCTATCCGGAGGAATACCGCTTCCTGTTACAGAACTGTTATCCGGCGTTGCGCCGCACCGACTACCGCATAGCCTACACCATCCGCGATTACAGCGACGTGGAGGAGATAAAACGAATCATGCGTGAGCGGCCGCAAAAGCTGAGCCTGAACGAGTTCTACCTCGTTGCACAGGAGTATGAACCCGGTACGGACGAGTTCGCCGAAGTATTCGAGACCGCAGTACGCATGTTCCCGGACGACACCGTCGCCAACCTGAACGCTGCCAACGCCGCCATGCGCCGCGGCGACCTCACAGGTGCGGAGCGTTACCTGGCCAAGACGGGCGATTCGCCCGAGGCCGTTTATGCCCGAGGCGCACTGGCCATCCGGCAAAAGGATTACGACGGTGCCCGACGCTACCTGAACGAGGCGAAATCGCTCGGATTGGAGCAGGCCGCCATCACGCTCGAACAACTTGGGAAAAACGACATTAACGAATATAAATATCATTAATCAAATTAATTATACACGTTTATGAAGATGAATAAATTATTAGGCCTGCTCGTGTGTACCGCATTGTGTGCATGCTCGAACGACGAATCGGGAATCATTCCGAATGATACTCCGAATGTTTTCACCGGAGACAAAGCGTATATCAAGGTCCGCCTCGCTGATGCAGGTACCCTTACCAGGGCGCAAGAAGGTGATTTTGAGTACGGAACAAACGAACAGTCCATAAAAAATGCCAGCTTTTACTTCTATGACGCAGACGGTGTATTCGTGACACAGGGTGATGTTTGGACGGATGGCAGCGCCTCGACGACAACCCCTGCCGGAAACATCGAATTTGCGAGCAACAATATTGTTGTGTTGAAAGGGTTGGACAAGAAGAGCTATCCTAGGTATATGGTAACAGTGCTCAACAAACCGACCGGCTTCGTGCATGGAAAAACGCTCGATGAAATGCAAACGGTGCTTGCGGACAATAATGCGGAAGGCATTTACTATCCGGCAACAACCAATAACGTCACGACCAATTACTTTACCATGAGTACCACGAGCTACACCGAAACCAATCGGGAAAAGCATTTCGTAACGGAAGTCAATGAGGGAAATATCTCTCTTGAACCGATGACGGATGCGAGTGCCATTGCTAATACGGTGACCGTATATGTGGAGCGTTTGGCTGCCAAAGTAACTCTGAAAGTGTCCGATAACCTTCCCAAAGATGCAAACGGGCGTTATCCGATAAAAATCACCGTGGCAGGCGAAAACAACTCAGCCGGAAGCGGCGATATCGCTTCGGAAGACCTCTACGTGGAACTGCTCGGATGGAAATTGAATGCTACGGCAAAGAAGTCGTTCATGGTCAAGAATATAGATGCAGCTTGGATGGATAATGACTTGGGCTTTACCTGGAACCGACCGACCGACCGCCGCAGCCATTGGGGCAAGTCGTTCAATTACGGCTTTTCCGGCTATCCTGAAAATGCAGCGGGAGTTCCCGCCAATTCCGAATATCTGAACTATGTCGATCTGGAAAACGGCTTAACAGCATTGGAAAATCCTGCCTATTGCGCTGAGAACACCAATACAAACACCATCGTTACCGCCAACTTCCCTACGGGCGTTACGAGCATCCTGCTCAAAGCCAAGGTTTGCGATGCAAACGGCAATGCGCTCGACCTCGTGCGTTACAACGGCCTGCTTTTCAAACAAGACTCCTTCCTCGAATACGTGCTCAACGTATTGCAGACGAGAAACCAGTTGGACGTGTGGTATGCAAACGGCACGGATGAGGAAGGGAATGCGAGATATACCCAGATCGGCAAAGAGTATGTGAAGTTGGAGCATGTGGGCGACGGAAAAGTAAAAGTGGTATTTACGAATGAGCATGGAACTTCATTGTATGCAGAGGACGGCTCCAACTGCTCGGATCAAACCATCACCGCTCTCAACGATGATTTGGCCTCCGCTTCCGCGGACGCCATCGCGTACAACGGCGGATTGATGTACTACAACATTCCTGTCGAACACCTCAATAATGGCGATGTCGCGGAAAACGGAACGATTCCGGAAGCCAAATACGGCGTGGTGCGCAATCACCATTACGTAGTCACCATTGACAAATTGGAAAAGATAGGCAGGGGAATCTTTGACGGAAACGAAAAAATCGTTCCCGGTGACGATCCGGACGCTTATTACGTAGGCGCGAAAATCAACATCCTCTCCTGGAAAATTGTCAGCCAGAATGTGGAACTTTAATGTTTCTTGAAGCAATCTTATTTTATAAACAACCATTCCATGAGGGGGGCCTCATGGAATGGTTTTAGAAAAGCGCTTCCGCTCCGGCGCAAAGCGAGGACGAAACCGGAAAGGGCGCGTCTGCCATTGCTCTCCGGAAATGAAAATTTCCTGCTGCATTTTCCGCGGCATATATAGAATAAAACAATATAAGTCAAATGGATATACGGCCTTACATAAAAAAAGCAAGCGGAAAGTTGCTGGCGGCCATCGCTGGAGCTTTGATGCTATATGCCTGTGACGGCTTAATCTATGACGGTGAAGGCGACTGCTCGGTGAGCTACCGTGTGAAGTTCCGTTACGATTACAACATGAAGTTTGCCGATGCTTTTGCCCATGAGGTGGACGTAGTGACACTTTACCTGCTTGATGCCGACGGCAGGGTGGTCTGGCAACGTACGGAACAGGGAGAAGCCCTTGCGGCCGATGGCTATGCCATGACTGTAGATGTAGAACCGGGTGAATACGGCCTGCTTGCTTGGTGCGGTACTACCGACAAAGGCTCTTTCTCGATACCCGAAACAACCGTCGGCAAACAATTGACCTGCACGCTTGACAGGCAACACGATGCCGGGAATAAGGCATTCGTCACCGAAGATCTCGACCGCTTGTTCCACGGATGGCTGCCTGAACAGACGTTCGGTAAAACCGAAGGTACGTACACTTATACCGTACCGTTGGTGAAGAACACCAATAACGTGCGAGTGGTGTTGCAACACATCTCGGGAGAGGCTGTGGACAAAGACAGGTTCGTTTTCACCATCACCGGCACTAACGGAAGCATGGATTGGGACAACACGCTGCTGCCCGACGAGCCGGTGACTTTTTACGCATGGCATACCGATGCCGGGGAAGCGGGTATGGACCCCGGGACCGAGGCAATGCCGATCGTATCTCGCGCCGTCTTCAGCGCGGCCATAGCCGAACTGACCGTGCCGCGCCTTGTGAAAGGTCAGGAGCTGCGGCTTACCGTAACCGATAAGGAAATGGGAAGAACGGTGTTCTCCATTCCCCTTATCGACTATGCTTTGCTGGTGAAAGGTTTCTATAACCGGGATATGGACGATCAGGAGTATCTCGACAGGCAGGATGTGTACGACATGGTGTTCTTCCTCGACGAAAGCGACCGTTGGCTAGATGCCTATATTTACGTCAACTCTTGGAAAGTGGTGCTGCACAACAGTGCATTGTAATAGGAGGAATGCAAATGAAGAATGTGGTACGACATATCGTCACGGGAACTATGATGCTCCTTGTGTTGTGGTGTACCTCGTGCAGCCATGACACGGAGACCTTCGGCATATCCGATCCAGAAACAGCTCTCAGCATCGGTCTCAGAGTGCCTGCAAAAAGCCCGAAGACCGGTGAAGGCTATGCGATCGGCGAAACCTATGAAAACTACATAGACGTAGAAAACAACAACTACAGGATATATTTCTTCACCTCGGACAATAAGTTCATCGCCCGTTTTGAGCCGGAAGGTTTCGTGGTGACGGAAGGAAGCGATTACAGGGATTACGGTGTGCTCGGCAAGGCACCCGCCGCTTTGGCCGATCACAAAAACTTCAAGATGGTCGTGCTCGCCAACTGGATGCAATATGGCGACGATGCGATGAAGGCAGGAGAAACGTTGCTCGCGGATATCTGCAATGCCGGATGGGGGCAGTTCGATCGTTTTTCCTCTTTCGAGTTGGGACCGGAACGACTGATTCCTTTCTACGGTGTCCATGAATACAATAACATAGAGTTGAAGCCCGGAGTGGCCACATGGCTGCCCGAGCCCGTTACCCTGTTGCGGGCCGTGGCCAAGGTGGAGGTGGTACTCGAGACGGACGGCCATTTCGACTTGTCGTTCAGCGAGGTGAAGATTCGTCGCTATAATAAAGCGGGGTATTGTGCCCCGAAAGACGTTTTCTCACAGAACGACTACGACCACGGCGGCGAGTGGAACAGCGATTACGTCAGCGGCTTGCACCTGGTGGGAAACGGCAACGACACGGAGGAGAAAACACAAGATTTCCGTTTCGTAAGCCGATGGACGGGGACCGACGGAAACAAATACGAGAAATGGATCGCTTACCTGCCCGAATACCGGAACATCGACGCAGGCGACCAATATTCGAGCATTGAAATGAGGCTCGATGCACAGACCGGAGAGGATGAACCGCATACCATCCATTTCGCCAATTACGACGAGAGCGGAAAGACGGATAATAACGACAACGCCAGGCGTTTCGACATCTCCCGCAACAACCTCTACCGTTTCACCGTCACCGTCCGAGACAACAGGCTCGCGGTGAACGTGCAGGAATGGAAATATGCTTATGACAACGAATACACTTTTGACTGATATGAAACGTTACACCTTATTCACGCTTCTATGGGCGGCCCTCGCCATGGGTGGCTGCACGAAAGATCTGACTCCGGAGACAAATGGAACGAATAACGCCGTCCTCGATGAGGGTGAACTGACGGAAGCCGTATTGAATTTGTCCGTCAATACATTTGCCGTTGAAGCACAGGCAAAGACACGGGCGTCTATACCGAGCAGCACACCTGAAATGGAGACTGCTCAGGAAAAAGAGGTGCACAACATCTGGGTATTCCAGTACGATGCGGCTACGAAAGAACTGCTGATAAAGCCGCGTTACTATACCATCACCGACCAGGCCATGTTGCAAGAGCTACCCGTATACCTGAAAGCCGGAGTGCCGTCCCTCGTATATGTCGTAACCAACACGGGCTATGATAATTGGGCCAATGACGGTACGGACGCTTCATGGCAAAAGTTTAAGGATTTGGAACAATTGAAGAAGCAGACCTTGCCGACCGCTTTCCCGTTACGGTCGATAGACAAGGTGTCGATACCCATGGCCGGAGCGAGCGGGCAGGTGGAGGTAACGACAGGCATTACGGTCACGGTACCGGTTACACGTATGTATGCCAAACTCAAAGTAAAGGTGGAGATGCTGAACGCAGAGATGGAACTGAACAACGTCAACGTAAGGCAAATTCCGAATATTTGCCGGGTAGAGACATTGGCTGGTGATGGAAACGGAGAGCCGATGAATGCGGTTCCGTTTCCTGGTGGAACGACATTCAGTTCCATAGCTTTTGCCGCTTCGGATTTGGAAAAGAGCGAAGATAAAGAATGGGCTGTTTTCTATGTTCCCGAAAACCTGCAAGGGGAAACAGAAATTCAGGGCGGGAATAAGTCTGATGTGGCTCCCTCCAATGCGCTTGTGGTGGATGTAACCACCGAAATAGGTGGTGAAAAATATCTCTATGTAGCTTATCCTGGAGGAAACTCACTCAATAATTTTAATATACAGCGTAATCAAGTTTACCG
>ERZ773146.221-NODE-221-length-39135-cov-28.114278_pt1 | contig 39135 bp, 34 predicted proteins | sample MGYA00580847_ERZ773146 | MGnify/ENA primary metagenome ERZ773146 (study PRJEB29015, sample SAMEA2737830) | human gut metagenome | biome: human gut; feature: human-associated habitat; material: faeces | place: China | collected 2012 ...
CATAAATTTTATTTATCTTTACCAAAAAGTCCCATATCCACCGCCCTTACTGCGCAGACATGAGACTTCCGTTTTTATTTTTGCATTACTTCAATAACACATTCATGTTTCTTCGTTTTTTTATTATAATTGATACCGGCAAGCAACAGATTTCCCTGATAGTCTTTCAATGCATTTCCATACTGTTTTTCTCTAATTTGTTCGATTGCTCCAACTGCACTTTTGTCCCATTTCAGTTCAATCACAATCGCCGGCTTATCCAGATGGCACGGTTTTGGGATCATGCATACATCGGCAAATCCTTTTCCTGCCGGCAGTTCCCGAACCATAGTGTAGTATTCCCGTGCAAAATAGAAGGCGAGCTGAATGGTACAGCTAAGAGAATTTTCATCATTATATTGGAGAATTGAAATTTCCTCATGCGCTTTTTCCACTCCGGCTGCGACGGCATCTGCATCCATTGCCTATAAAGATTCCAGTAATTTGCGGGAAGATTCCACAGAATCTGCTACACCATGCCAATTCATTGTGCTGATTGCATTGACATATTCCCGGGAAACTTCTTTATTGGGAATGCTCACGGTTTCATTTATGCTGTTGTAGGTCAGATAACCGAGGTGCACCAGCAGAGTTAACACATCATCTTTCGTCGCAAACGTGGTCATATCGTTGCTGAATGTTCCGATATGAATCGGAACTGCTTCACCAGCAAGCATTCGAACCACAGAATCTTTCAGGCCATCCATATCCATTTGAATATAAGTTTTTAAGGCTTCATACGTTTCCGTCTGGTTCCAATAGGTTCCGAATTTATGGCGCAGCATGGCTTCTACCACAGATTTCGGGCTATACATGGAATAAATTTCATCTCCAGTCTGCCGATGCGCAATCAACTGATAACCATCGTACCACGTTTTTGCCTCTTCAAAGCTCATCTCATATTTTTCACAAAGAGCAGCTACTTCCTGCTCCGTAAAGCCAAAATATTCCGCCAGCTCACCGGGATCTGTCATGGAATACTCGGTAAACATATTTAGTGCAGAATGAGAACCATTTTTGTTTGTGAACTTTTCTTTTTTCAGACTTCTCAGCAATACCTTTCGATTATATACATGCGTATTCCACAGTATTTCCATGCTTCTGAATTATTTTCATTAAATCATCAGCCTGCATCCAAACGGTTGCTGTATTATCATTTGGATGAACACCAATTTTATTTCCGACAAATTCCACGTCCATGAAGACTTGAACTCTGTGTTCAGCATCGTTTAGAATACCAAGCGGCGTAACGGCACCGGGTATCAGTTTCATAATATCAAATAATTCCTCCGCAGATGCAAAAGAAAGTGCACGCAGACCACGTTGCCTGCGAAACGCTTTCAAATCTACTCGCTTGTTCCCTTTCATCGTTATCAAATAATAATTACGTTTTTTATCGTCGCGAACAAATAAATTTTTAGCGCCCCACTCTGGATACGGCAAATCAACAGCATCTGCTTCTTCCATATTGAAAACCGCCTTATGTTCCGTAATTTCATACGCTATATTTTGCCTTTTTAAATAATGATATATCTCTATCTTATCCATACTCTTTTATCTCTGTAAACTGAAATTGAAATATGTGTGATTGCTCTTAATCTGTGGTAATCGGCAATCCATTCATTGCCATTTGCGCCAAATCCGCAAACCTCAACCGTACTTTCAATTTGCTGGTCATTCACAAATGTCGGATTGGTGCTGCTCAGATTTTCCAGATAAAGTTTCCCGTCCTGCATATAAAAACGGCATTGTTTTCGGCTCACATAGCTCTTTCCAGCCAGAAAGCACTGCAGTTCATGTTCTCGCCCTACAACGACCTCGTCTTCTGTAATGTCGTATGCAAAGGTTCCGTCCAGACTGGTCAACCGATACTTTTCCTGCGCTGCTTCCAACTCTGTTGGAAGGATATCCGAAATATCTTCTCCGCAGGCACTGCACTTGCGGGCGTTGGATGGGTTTTGTGCCCCGCAATCGCAGATACGGACAAGTACCTTCGACGGTTCTTCCAAAGGCGAAGTTTCTGGTTTCGGTTCATCGTCTTCGTCCATAATGCGAACGCCCATCAAATCCGCCGAGCAGTTCTCGCAGTCCATCAGGGAAGGGGCGTTTTTCGCCCCACAAAATGGACAAATCTTGAATTTTGCCATAATCGATTTTTACTCCTTCAAATACCGTTCCTTACCTTGCATTATGCTACTGCGTCTGTTATTTGCCTTGAATGTATCAATAGGTGCAGTTGTTTCATAATCCGATACGTTGATGATCTGCGCATAGTCTTCGGATGGAGGAAGCAGTGCCATCCGACTTTTCAAAACCACGCCTTTCGCTTCCAGCCGCTTTTCAATCTCTGAGAAATCATCGCAGAAAGATTCCATAGATTCGCACAGTTGTTTGGCCTCTGCCGCATCCGGCAAGCGGTCATCCGTGTCCAATCCACCCAGTTCCATGGTGATTTTGCCGTCATCGGCATAGGTCACGTTTACCGCCGTTCCATCCTCGTAAGCGTACAACTCGTTGGTAAAGTGCCGTCCGTTCTTTTTGTGCACCTGACGCTGACCGATCACATCATAACCCATTTCTGCCATCACTTCGTCAATGCTCTGGCTGATGTAGGCTCGTTCATCGTCCTCTGCAAGCTGCCGTTGGAGTCTCTCTATCTCTTTTTGCAGCATTTCCAGCCCTGCCTGACAGCAGCGCGTTTCTTTTGGCTCAACCTCTGCGGACAAACACAGTGCTTCATAGCAGGCTCTGCTCTGTGAGTACACCTCAAAAATCCTCTCATACGCAACGATTTCTTTTTGGCAATCAGCAAGCAGTGGCATCACAGTAATAGCCTCAAAGTTCTTCAAGTGTTCTTCATCCCGCAATTTTTCCAATGCAGATTTCGCCTGCTCTCCCCGTGCAAAAAGGTCATCTGAGATTTTCGACTGTGCATCCAGCACTTTGGTCAGCTCATCGCAAATGATTTTTTTGCCGAGCGGAGTCGGAGCCGGCAAAACCGCGCGGAATTTATCCTCAACATCCGCACCGGTGATTGCAATTGCGTCAAAAACTCCGTCATAAACAGTTATCGGGTGCGATATTTTTTTGTTTTTGATTATTTCAACAGCCGATTTAAAATTTTTAACTCCGTTGCTTTCCCTGTCCTCAAGCGGTTTGTCGGCGGCGGTAAGAACGATTTTTTCGTTTGGATATGCGTTGCCTATAAGCGCAGAGGTGTAAGACAGCGTGTCACTGCCGTGCAAAATAATCACGCCGTCATATTGTGCGATTTTTGCATTGTCAATGCAGGCAATCAACTTTTTCCAAAGTGCGGTGTTAATGTTTTCGCTCAAAACGGCAAAGGGCGAAAGCGTTGAAAATTCAACGCTCCCGTCCTTAACATAATCAAGAATTTTAAAACTGTTTTTGTCAAGCGAAATGCTGTCGGTCATAACAGAGCCGATAGTTCCGCCAAGTGCGATAACGAGTATTTTTGTCATAAAACCATCCGTTATTTAATCTTTCCGTTTTCAAACTCAATATCCAAGGTTTCGCCGCCGTGAAGTTTAATGCCTCTTGCATATCCGCTCCACTCCTTCGGAATTGCGCCGTTTTTGAGCAGTTCCGCAATGCCTGCCGTAACGCCGAAGTTGCCGTCAATCTGGAACGGCGGGTGTGCGTCAAACATGTTAGGATAGCTGCCGCCGTGTTTGCCGTGTTTGATTCTCGGCGAAATGGGGGAAAGCTGATTTTTGATTAATGTCAGCGCATTGTCTGCGTTTTTAAGCCTTGCCCAAAGGCAAACTTTCCATCCGAGCGACCATCCCGTGCCGCCGAAACCGCGCTTTAACAGCGATTTTTCAGCCGCCGCGTTGATTTCGTCGCTCTGCTCTATTGCCGACGGATAAATGCAGTAAAGGTGGCTCACATGTCTGTGTTCAACCTCGCTTTCACCGTATTCCTCCGCCCATTCATTTATTCTGCCGTCACTGCCGATTGGAATAGGCGGCAACTGCGGCGTTTCAAAGCCGTATTCGCGGCATGCTGCAAAAAATTCCTGCAAAATGCCGATGTCCATTGTCGGCATATATGTAAGGTTTGCCTTTTTGCCGTTTTTGTCGATGAATGTATTTTCGGGTGAAATTGTCGGGCAGGTGACAAGCATTCCGTTGTGCTCAACAAGAAAATCGTTATAAAAATCAAGCACCTTTTTAAAATACGGCTTCATTTCCTCAAACAATTTTTCATCGTTTGTATATCTGTAATGCTCGAATACCTGACTGAGCATCCACGGCAATGTGCTTTGCCAGCAGGCGTATGATTCGGAATTCGTTTTGCCTAACGGGTCGCCTGCAGGATAGCTTGCGCCCCAAATATCGCTGTTGTGGTGCGCGCATGAGCCTGAGCAGTTATAATAATCTTTTGCGGTCACTTCGCCGTTGTCAACAAGCTTTTTGACAAGCTCGACAAACGGCTCAAAGCATTCCGAAAGGTTGCAAATATCGGTGCACCAATAATTCATCTCGGTGTTTATGTTCAGCGTGTAGCTTGATGACCACGGTGCGCGAATGTGCGGATTGAAAATACCTTGCAATGTTGTTGCGCATGTGCCGGGGCGTGATGTTGATATTGTCAAATATCTTCCGTATTGGAACAAAAGCGCAATGAGATTGTTGTCGTCTGCGCCTTTTTTGAAATCTTTAAGTCTTTTGTTTGTCGGCACATCGGCTCTCTCACTGCCGAAATCGACAGCCACTCTGTCAAACAGTGACGAAAAATCTTTTTTGTGCTCATCAATGAGCGATTCATACGATTTTATGTTTTTGAAATATGCCGTTGCACGCTCCTTTGCGTTTGCCGTCGGCATTGACTTGCTGTCAACAAATCCGGTTGCAAGGGAAATAAGAAGAGTGGTTTCCGTCTGATTTTCAACGGAAATCTCACTGTCGTTGAATTTTGCCGTACCGAGTACCTTTACGGCGCCGCAAAAACTCATTGCGCCCTTGCCGTAATCAAATACGGTGCCGGTGTTGTAATACGGCGGCATACAAATTTCAGGTGCGTTGCCCTCCATATAAAGGCAGTCCTCCTCGGTGTAGGAGCGGTGATTGAGCTTGCTCGACAGTTTAACTTTAAAACTGACGGGACTTGCGCTTTTTATGTTTACAACAATCATCTGTGCCGGGTGGCTTACAAAAACCGTTTGCTTAACCTTTGAGTTTTGCGCAATCGCAATGCCTTTTGATATGTCGAGCGAGCGGCGATAGTTCTTTGCAAAGCCTGTTTTTGAATATTCAATCGTCAAATCGCCGAACGGCAGATAAGCCTCGCTCCAATGACCGTGCATATCCTCGTTTGCGATTTTGTTTGCAAGTTCGCGGTTGCCGTCAAAAATCGCTTTGCGAATTTCGTCAAGATGCTCTGCGGCATCCTTTTTGTTCAAATCTTTTGGATAGCCCGACCAAAGCGTGTCCTCGTTGAGCGCGATTCGCTCTGTTTTTAAATTGCCGAAAACCATTGCACCGAGCCTGCCGTTGCCTACCGGGAGCGCCTCCTCCCATGCAGACGCTTTCTTTTTATAGAACAAAATATTTTTCATAAATTTTACCGTTATCCTTCAAATTGCAGGGACGAAATTTCTCTGCATATAATCGCGGCGGTGCGTTTTGCACAGCCTTTACGCCCATTATATCATTAAAACCCGACGCGGTAAACAAAAATTTTAATTACTGTTGTTTTTGCAATCGCCTTGTGCTATAATCGTTTAAAAGTTATATACGGCTACGGAATCGGGTGCGAATCCCGAGCAACCGCCATTACCGTGTTGGATGAATTTTTCGCCTATACCATTGAATAACGCTAAACAAAGCAAATTCGAGAAGGTGCGAAAATGCGCTTTTGCTTTATCCTGAGTCGGGAGACGGGCTGTATGTATGAATTTAGGCTTTTGGGCAAGCGGAAGAGCCGAAGATTTAATATTCAGCGTATTTAAGCAGGCGAAACAGTCCGGCTACGCCGCAAGCGGTGCATTTTCGGGGCGTTTTTGCCTGTCGGATTAATTATGATTTTTGTTGCGCCGTGATGTTGATTTTTCGCTCTGCCATGCAGGGCTTTTTTCTTGCCCGAAAATTGATTTTGGGGCTGTGCAATTTCAATTTGCCATTCTATAACAAACAGCGGAAAGGAATTTTAAAATGAAAAAAATAATTTCTGTTTTTCTTTCTGTAGTAATGCTTGTGTCGGCACTCTCCGTCGGAACAGTTGCATTTGCAGATGAAAACAAGACTCCTAAAACCGCCACTGTCGAATACAGCGTGTTTGACGGCGGTGTTTACACAATGGAGCCGAAAACAATCACCGTTTCATCCGATTTGTCGGATAAATACAAGAACGAGGTAGGCTACAACGATAAATCTGACGAGCCGACAATCCTTGATGTATTTATTGCAGCACATATTGATATGTTCGGCGAGGAGTTCACGGACTATGCACCGCTTAAGGCAAGCGGCAGTTCAGGCATTACCTCCGCTTTCGGCGAGACAACCTCTGCGCTTTCATACAGACTCAACGGTGCAACCGATAACGGCAGCGGCGTTTGGTACAATCTTGATACCGAGGTAAAATCGGGCGATTATGTTGACACTATGTTCTATCAGGACACAAGCGGATATACCGACAAATATGTTTCGCTCGGCGGCAGAGATATTAAATCAGCTACCGGTGATGTAACCCTTACTGCTACATATGAAGGCTTTGACGCAAACTGGGCAACAGTTATTCTCCCTGCTCAGGGTCTTAACATTTCTGTTGACGGTGTGTCTGTCGGCACAACCGACGAAAACGGTCAAATCACTCTCAAACTTTCACAGTGCAAAACATATGTTGTTACCGCAAGCGGCGAAATCAGCGGCAGCAAAATTTTTGAGCCGTACACAAGAGTTACAGTTGCAACACAGCTTTATAATGCGCTCGGTGCACAGCTTTCCGGCGGTGCCGATTTCCTTTTGAAATCGGTTGATTCACTCACAATCGAAAAGGCTGCCGATTTCCTTGCATATCTCAACGGCGGCGCAAATGTTGACAAGTATAAGGCAGACTATGTTGCAAGCGTTAAATCAATGCTTGATTCAAACAACGGCAAACTTGTTTCAAAAATCGGCGGCGAGGTTAAAAGTGACCTTGCGCTTTACGGCGCAGTAATCCCTGCACTTGAAAAACTCGGTTATGATGCAAAGAAATTTGAGGGCTACAACCTTGTTTCGGCATTTGAAAGCACAGATACCGACAGCATTTCAAATCCCTATTATTACAGAGTCGCAATCGAGGCGGCAAGCAGCGACTTTGCACATAAACTTATCGACAAATTTATTGCAGACGATTATACAATCGGCTCGGGTATGAAATACTGGGGCTTCAGCTGTGACAATACAGCAATGTTTCTCACTTCAATCGCAAAATATGCCGACGATTATTCAACATATGTTGATGACGCTAAGCAAATTTTGAAAACATACACAACAGATACCGGTGCTTTCTACAGCTATCAGTATAACGATGTAAACGCAAATTCAACAGCACTTTGTGCTATGGCTTATGCCGCACTTGGCGACAATGACACCGCATTTTCATACTACAAAAACCTTGTAGAGGGCTTTGAGGATACAACAGGTGTGTTCACATACAACGGCAAGAGCGATGTCAGTGCAACAAAGCAATCATATCTTGCTTTGACATATTTCAAAGAGTCTGTAGGCAATGCTGCTTATGAGCACAAGGAGCATGTTGCCAAAAACAGAACAATTGCTGCCACAACATCTAAGGACGGCGCAGTTGTTTCCGATTGCAGAATCTGCGGCGAAACATTTAAAACAGTTAAGACAATCGCAAGAATCAAGGCTGTTTCACTTTCTTCATCGTCGTACACATATGACGGCTCCGCCAAAAAACCGGGTGTAACCGTAACCGACGCAAACGGTGCAAAAATCGCTTCGTCAAATTACAGCGTTGCATATTCAAACAATGTCAAGAAAGGCACCGCAACAGCAACTGTTACATTCAAAGGCAATTACAGCGGCACTGTTAAAAAGACTTTTAAAATTAACCCTGCAAAGGTTTCTAATATCAAGCTTTCCTCAACCTCATATACATATAACGGAAAAACAAAAACTCCGAGCGTTACGGTCAAGGACAGCAAGGGCAGAAAACTCAAAAACGGCACTGATTACACAGTTAAATATTCTTCGGGCAGAAAGAATGTCGGCAAATATGCTGTTAAGGTAACCTTTAAGGGCAACTACAGCGGTACTGTTAAAAAGACTTTTAAAATTAACCCTGCAAAGGTTTCTAATGTCAAGCTTTCCTCAACCTCATATACATATAACGGAAAAACAAAAACTTCGAGCGTTACGGTCAAGGACAGCAAGGGCAGAAAACTCAAAAAAGGCACTGACTACACAGTTAAATATTCTTCGGGCAGAAAGAATGTCGGCAGATATGCTGTTAAGGTAACCTTTAAGGGCAATTACACAGGTTCAAAAACCGTTTATTACTACATCGTTCCGAAATCAACTTCAATCAGTAGGGTTTCGGCTTTGAGAAAAGGCTTCAAGCTTTCTTGGAAAAAGCAGAAAACACAAACAACCGGCTATCAAATTCAGTATTCAACATCAAAAAAGTTTAAAAAAGCAAAGGCTGTCAATGTTTCAAAGAACAAGACAACATCAAAATACATCAAAAAGCTTTCTTCAAAGAAAAAATACTATGTTCGTGTTCGCACCTACAAAAAGGTTAAGATAAACGGCAAAACAAAAAAGGTTTACTCCTCATGGAGCAAGACCAAAACAGTTAAAACAAGATAATTGATTGAAAAATCAAAAATGCAAACGCGGTGTTTTTCACCGCGTTTTTTTATAGTATGTTGTGTGTGCAAATGCGCGTATAACTCTTTTTTCTCTGCAAATTTAAGAATGTTTAAGATTTTATTTGTTGCTTTTGGTTTAACAAAATAGTAAAATTATCCAAATGATGAAATTTAGAGAGGTCAAATAAAAAATGATTGGTTACACAACCTTTGCGTTTTTTGCCTTTTATTTCGGCATAACATTTGTTTTGTATCATTTGTTACCGCAAAAGGCAAAATGGTGCGTGCTCCTGTTGGGGTCATATGTATTTTATTTTATATCATGTAAGGGGCACATTTGGCAAATAATCGCCGCCACGGTGATTGTTTGGCTTATCGGAATCTGGCTGCAAAGACTCAATGACGGATTTAAGAAAAAGAAAAAAGGTTTGCCGCGTGACGAACGAAAGGCACTTAAGAAAAAGTACACATCGTATAAAAGGGGAGTGCTTGCGCTCGGAGTGCTGTCTACACTCGGTATACTGCTTGTTTGCAAATATCAGGGCTTCTTTGTCGACACGGCAAATTCGCTGTTTGGGACAAATGCGCAGTATTTAAAGGTTGTTCAGCCGCTCGGAATTTCATTTTATACGCTGTCGGCAATCAGCTATATCACAGATATTTATCACGGCAAGTTTGAGGCGGAGAAAAATCCGTTTCGTGTTTCCCTGTTCCTCTCGTTTATGCTGACGATAGTTGAGGGCCCGATTACACGGTACGACCAATTCGGCGTTCAATTTAAATCCTGCCCGAAATTTGATTATCACAACTTTATATACGGTGCGGTGCGTGTTGTTTGGGGACTTATCAAAAAAATGATAATAGCCGACAGAGCGGCAATGTTTGTAAACGCCGTTTTCGACAAGCCGAATCAGTGGAACGCGCTAACGGTTTTAGCGGCGGTTTTGCTTTACACATTGCAGCTTTACAGTGAATTTTCGGGAATTATGGATGTTATGTGCGGTCTCGGCGAAATGATGGGTCTGCATTTGCCCGAAAACTTCCGCCGTCCGTTTTTCGCAAGGTCAATCAACGAATTTTGGCAGCGCTGGCATATAACACTCGGCGGATGGCTGAGAGATTATATTTTTTATCCGATTTCGCTTTCAAAGGCGTTTATGAGCCTTTCAAAATCTGCAGGCAAAAAATTCAATCGCTATTATGCAAACTTGATTCCCACCGCCGTTGCGCTTTTCTTTGTTTGGTTTTCAAACGGTTTTTGGCACGGCTCAGGTTGGAAATATATTGTTTACGGACTTTATTACTATGTGCTGATGATGCTCGGTATGTTTTTCGAGCCGCTGTTTAAGAAAGTTTGCCCTGCGCTTAAAATTGACAGGCAGTCAAAGGGTTTTCGCCGTTTTCAGATTGCGCGCACATTTTTGATTGCCAATTTCGGAATGTTTATATTCAGGGCAGACGATTTGCCGACTCTCGGAAAAATGATTTCATCAATCTTTACTAATCCGATAGTATTCAACGGCCTTTCAAAAGCACTCGGCTTAAGCTCAGGACTTGATTGGATTGATTGTGTAGTTATTGCTCTCGGCGTTGCACTTTTGATTATCGTCGGCAATATACAGGAAAAGGGCGTTGATATTCGCGAAAAAATCGCAAAGTTGCCCTATTATAAAAAATTCATTTTGTTTATGGTTATGATTTTTTCCGTAATTATTATGGGAGCATACGGAGAGGGATACGGCGTAATTGATTTGATTTACGCTAAATTTTAGATATGAAAAAGATTAATTTTAAAAATTTCAAACAAAATCGTGCGGTCAGGGTAGGGGCGTTTTTGCTTGCATTTGTATTGGTATTTTGTTCGCTGTCATCATTTGTTTTCACAACAAAAAACGGCGCACGCTATAAAAGCAAATATTATCCGCAATATGCCTTTCAGGATGAAAGAAAAAATTCGCTCCAAATATTCGGCATCGGCAACAGCAACCTTTATTCAGCGTTTGATGTGCCCGATTTGTGGCATGATTACGGCTACACCGCAAGTATGGCGGCTGTCGGATTTCAATCGCCGTCGGTTTCGTATCAATTGCTAAAAAAGGCATACGAAACCCAAAAACCGAAAATCGTTTTGATTGAAACGGATATTCTCTATGACGAAAAGCCGATTCAAACACACGGAGTAACGCCGAAAACAACGATTTTCGATTATTTTAAAACCCAATTTATCGACGATAAGCTCCAAAGCGTTTTCCCGATTTTGAAATTTCACGATATGTGGAAACAGCCTATCGACAATAAGTACAGCATTGACACTCCCGACTCGCACGGCTTTAGATACGATTCACACCAAGGCAAATACAATGTGCCGAATTATATGGCAAAAACCGACAGAACCGAAGATGTCAGCGAAATAAATATTTATTATTTGGAAAAAATACTCACCCTTTGCAGAGAAAACGGCTCAAAACCGTTGCTTATAAGCGTTCCGAGCCTCACCTCGTGGGATTATGCTCGCCATAATTCAATGACTGCCCTTGCAAAAAAGGAAAATGTTGATTATATTGATTTTAATATGCTCACGGCGCAACTTAAAATCGACCTTGCAAAATCGTTTCGCGACAACGGCACGCATATGAATTATTTGGGTGCAAAAAAGGTAACGGATTACCTTGGCTCATATATTGCCGAAAACTACAACCTTGCCGATTTGCGCGGCGATAAATCATATTCTTATTGGAACGACAGCTACAATAATTTTGTTGTCCAAATGAGGCAGACGGACGAAAAACAACGCGAAAAGGCGCTCGAAAGAAAGCGTAACGGGAAGAACAAAGAGGGACACAAAGGAGCGCGCAAAGACAAAGTGTAATGTGTAATAATTAATACCGATAAAACAAAAGCGACAGAGGTTTGAATTTTGAGCCTCTGTCGCTTTTGTTAAGTTTTATTTATAATGTTTTTATGTTAACTCCGCCGAAAAGGCAACTGCTGTCAACATAAAGCGTCGGTGCGTCAAACGGAAGATTTTTGTTGCTTTTATCGCTTGTTCCTCCGAAAAAACCGTGAGATTTGATAACAACTCTTATATTTTGCGGCACGGTTATTTCAACTCCGCCGAAATTTGCCCTCGCGTCAATCAGCGTGCCGGGTTGAATATACGCCCTGCTTAAATCAATGTTTATACTGCCGAATGCAGCACTGAATTTACCGCCCAAAAACTGTTGGTCAAAAACATATTTTTGCTCTGCAAATGTTGCCGAATATTCCTGATAATTCGGGTTTACAATCGCCTCTTTAAACTGCGGCGGCTCGCTTTTGTTGTTTTTGATATTCTTTACTATTATATAAATACCGATTAAAACAACGATTGCCGGCCAAATAAGCACTCTTATCGGCTTTAAGTTAACATTGGCGTTTATCAGCAAAAATATGCCGATTGCAAGAAAAATCGCCGACGCCGTTTTGTCGCGGCTTTTGAACAAGCCAACAATGCTCGGAATGATGATAAACAATGTCCACCATCCGTCAAAAAATATCGTAAAATCAATTATGTTGCTTTTGTTCAGTCCCCAAAGTATGCCGACAGCAATAATCGCAATGCCCCAAAGTATTCCCTTTGTTTTTTGGTTCATAACGAGCCTCCTTATATTTAATTGCCGTTTATATCCTTTGGTTTCAATATAATATATAAATTTTATTTTGTCAACACCATTATTGTGTTAGTGCCGCCTCGCGTGGCATCAATCTTTGTCAATTGGGGTTTGTGTTTCTTTTTTTAGCTTGTTTGTTACGGATTTAAGCATAATTAAGCTCAAAACAACACAGAAGAAATCGGCTGCGGGCTGAGCCCAAATAATTCCATCAAGTCCGACAATGCTGTTCATAATGAACAACATTGGCAGATAAATCAAGCCCTGTCTGCCTGCGGCAAGAATAAGCGATTGGATACCCTTGCCCATTCCTTGAAAAGAAAAGTTGATAACAAACATAATACCGATAACGGCGCCCGGTGCCATAAGCGCGGTCAGCATTTTTACGCCGTATTCGATAACCTGCTCGTCCTCGATAAACATTCCGATAACCTGTCGCCTGAAAACGATATAAAACAGCGTTACCGCTGCGCCGATGATTATGTTGCACATCATCGAAAAGCGGATAACCTTTTTCATTCTTTCATATCTCTTTGCGCCGAAGCAGTAACCGACAAGCGGCTGAATACCCTGACCCACACCTATTTGGAACATTACCACAAGCATATTTGCCTTCATTGCAACACCCATTGCGGCAACGGCATTATCGCCGTATTTTGCAAGGAACATATTGATGATAATATTTGAAAAACTCATCAAAAGGCTGTTGAGCGCAGCAGGCGTGCCTACACTGATTACGCCCTTGGCAATTCCGTCTTTAGCCGAAAAGCGCCTTGGATTGATTGAGAGAATTGATTTGCCCCTCATAAAATAAACGATAAAATATACCAGCGTCAGCACATTGCCTATTACCGTTGCGATTGCGGCGCCCTCTGCGCCCCTGCCGAGACCAAACGGCATTTCGATTGAAAACAGTCTGTCGCCCTTGTTCAAAATGAATATGGGGTCGAGTATTACATTCGCAATCTGACCGATAACGGTGCCGATTACGGAATCCTTAGCTGCGCCTTCGCCTCTTACAAGGTTTGATGCGCAAATACCCATAACGATGAGCGGCGAGCTGATTGCAAGCCAAAACATATAATCGTTTGCATAACCGATCGTGTTGTCAGATGCGCCGATTAATCGCAAAATCGGGTTTCTGAAAATCAAAAATATAACCGATATTATTGCGCCGCCGATCATCGACGCATAAGCGCAAAATGACGAAATCGTTTTTACTTTTTCTTTTTTGCCCTCACCGAGCGAACGGCTGATATATGCGCATCCGCCGACGCCGAAAAGGTTGCCTATTGCCAAAAAAATCATAAATACGGGCATTGATACGCTGACAGCCGCAACCTGATTTGCGTCGCCCGTTTGACCTACAAAAAATGTGTCCGCAAGGTTGTAGATAATGTTTATAAGCATTCCAAAAACGCTCGGCAATGCAAGAGTCATTACCGCCTTGGGTACTTTATAATCGCTGAATACAATTGTGTTGTCTTTTGTTTTTACTTTTTGTGCCATACTCAATACAATAAGCCGTAAAGGCTCACAAAATCCTCCATTCTCATTTTTTCCGCTCTGACGGTAGGGCTGATGCCAAGCTCACCGAGCGCGGATGTTATTTTTTCCTTTGATATACCCGCTGTGGACGAAAGCGAATTTACAAGCGTTTTGCGCCTTTGTGAAAATGCGCCCTTAATCATTGTGAAAAATGCTTTTTCGTTGTCAATGTCAAATTTCTTTTGCTTGCGAAGCGTGATTTTGATAACCGCGCTGTCAACCTTCGGCGACGGCATAAAGCTCTCTTTGCCGACATCAAATAAAATTTCAGCCTCGCCGTAATAGTTTACGGCAACGGTGACTGCGCCTGCGTCTCGTGTGCCTATCTCTGCACAAAGCCTTTGCGCCGCCTCGCGCTGAACCATAACCTCGATTTCGTCAATCGGCAAGTTGCTTTCGAGAAGCATCATAACAATCGGCGATGTGATATAATACGGCAAATTTGCGCAAACTTTAACGCTGTCGCAGTCGGCAAATTTTTGGCTTATTATTTCGGCAAGGTTAAGTTTCATAACATCGCCTTCTATAAGCTCGAAATTATCATAATCGCCGAGTGTTTCAGCCAAAAGGGGATAAAGCCTTTTGTCAAGTTCGACGGCAACAACCTTGCCTGCCGTTTCGCAAAGCTCCTTAGTCAAAACACCGATGCCCGGTCCGATTTCCAAAACACCCGTTTTGTCATCGGCATTTAGGCGGTGTGCCATTTCGGGGCATACGCTGTCGTCAATCAAAAAGTTTTGACCGAGGTCTTTGGAAAAACTGAATTTGTATTTTGCAAGCAGCATTTTTACAGTGTTTATGTCGCAAAGGTTGAATTCCATATTGCCTTGTCTCCGTGGGTGCTAAAAGATTTTTACTCGATTTTGTAGTATGATAACACATTATAATATGTATATCAATATAAATTTTGTATATAGATTAAGAACTGTTTTTTGTGTATTTGTGACCTTTTTATGAAAAAACTAAAATTGTGTTGACATTTGATTTTTTGATGATATAATATCTGTTAGTCGACTAATGTTAGCCGACTAAATAACATTGAGGAACAATATAACTAAAATGGATAATCACTGTAACAAACGCTCGGCAAAGCCGACCCCCCGCGGAATGATAGGTCCGCGCATCACGGATGTTTCAAGATTGCTGCGAATGCGCTTTAACCGTGCTGCACAGGAGGAGGGCTTGTTCGCGGGCCAGCAACATATTATTATTATGCTTGAGAAAACGGGCGGGCTTACCGTCAGCCAGATTTCAAAAAAACTGTGTGTTTCAACCGCTACGGTGTCGGTCAGCATCAAAAGGCTTGAAAAGGCAGGATTTGTCAAAAAAGTGCAGGACGAAAAAGACGCCCGAATAACAAAAATTTATTTAACCGACAAGGGCAAATGCATTCCTTGTCGAATCAAACAAAAAATGGATGCTCAAGAGAGCAATATTACCGCAGGGCTGAGCGATGCCGAAATCGGCGAGCTGAGTGATATGCTCGACCGTGTTATGAGCAACTTGGAAAAGGAGGAAATGCCGAATGATTAAAAAACTTGCAAAATACATTAACGGCTTGTGGCATCTTTGCATAGTCAGCGCATTGGGCATGATTGTTGAGGCTGTATGCGAGCTTTCACTGCCCTCAATCGCAAATATGATTTATGAAAAATGCGCCGCCGTCAGCGGAGACCCGAATGCCGCTCAAGATGTCAAAAGCTATGTTATCAAGATAGGCATTTTGATGTTCGTGATGGCTGTTGTCGGCCTTTGCGGCGGACTTGCAACGATGAAAGCGTCATCCGTTGTCAGTCAAAAATTTTCTTACAGATTAAGAAATGATATGTATAAAAAAATCAGTGATTTTTCGTTTAAAAATATCGACGAATTTTCAACCTCATCGCTCACTACGAGAATGACAAACGATGTCACATTGCTTCAAAACACATTGATGATGGGCTTGCGTGTTCTTGTACGCGTGCCTGCATTGCTGATTGTTTCGGCTGTGTTTGCATTTTCAATCAACGCAAAGCTTTCGTTTATTCTTGTTGTAATGCTCCCGATTATGATTGTGATTGTGGCGCTTATTTTGAAATTCGGATTTCCGATGTTCCAAAAAATGCAAAAAAAGATTGATAATGTCAACCGCGTTGTTCAGGAAAATCTTATCGGTATCCGTGTTGTAAAGGCTTTTGTCCGCGAGGACAAGGAAAAAGAAAAATTCCACAATGCCTCCGACGAGCTTGCAAAGCAAGGCGCAAAGGCGGCAGGTCTTGTTGTAACCGTTCTGCCGATTTTGATGCTTATGATGAATGTTGTCATTGTTTACATTTATTATAAAGGCTCGCTTGATGCGGCAAATCCTAATGTAAAAATGGATGTCGGTCAAATTTCTGTTCTTGCATCATATATCGTGCAGGTTTTGATGAATATTATGATGGTTTCGATGCTTATGCTCCAGCTCACAAGAGCAAAGGCGTGCGGCGACCGTGTTGTTGAAGTTCTCGACACCGAGATTGATATTAAAAATCCGGAAAATGCATTTGTTCCGGAAAATCCGCAGGGCAATGTTGAGTTTAAAGATGTTTGCTTCGGATATAACAAGGGCGACAATGTTTTGGAAAATATCAATTTCAAGGCAAACGCAGGCAATATTGTCGGTATTATCGGCTCGACTGGCTGCGGCAAATCGTCACTTGTCAATTTGATTCCGCGTCTTTACGATGTTACAGGCGGCGAGGTGCTTGTTGACGGGGTCAATGTCAAGGAGTACGATTTGACGGCGCTTCGTGATATGATAGGCGTTGTGCTTCAAAAAAATGTGTTGTTCTCCGGCACAATAAAGGAGAATATCCGTTGGGGCAAAAAAGATGCCACCGATGATGAAATAATCGCCGCATGCAAGGCGGCTCAGGCTCACGATTTCATTATGCGCCAGCCGAACGGCTATGATACCGACCTTTCGCAGGGCGGCTTAAATCTTTCGGGCGGTCAAAAACAGCGACTTTGTATTGCAAGAGCTATGATTAAATCGCCGAAAATTCTTATTCTTGATGATTCGACATCGGCTGTTGATACGGCGACCGAGGCGAAAATCAGAGAGGCGTTTTACAACGAACTTGCAGATACAACCGTTATTATAATCGCACAGCGAATTTCGTCGGTTAAGGATGCAGACGAAATTGTCGTTCTTGACGACGGCAAAATCGACGCAGTGGGCACTCATGACGAATTGATGAAATCGTGCGAGATTTATCAGGAAATTTATACCACACAGCAAAAGGGGGTGCTTGAATAATGCCGATGGGAGGACCGGGTCCGGGCGGAAGAAATCCTGCCGGAGTTAAACCCAAAAATGTTAAACAGAGTTTTTCAAGAATTTTGTCATATTTCGGCAAAAACAAATTTTTGCTGTTAATTGTTTTTTTGTCGCTTATTTTAAGCACCGTTTGCTCGACTGCCGCATCTTATTGGCTCAAGCCGATTTTGGATGATGTGGCAACCTCAATAAAGGCGGGCACTTTTGCCGATGAGGGCATTAAAACACTTATCAAAAACCTTGCCATAGTTTCTGCGTTTTATGTCGGCGCGGCTGTTTTTACATTTCTTCAGTCAAAAATTATGGTTAAGGTTGCATACAAATCGACAAACGCAATCCGTAAGGATTTGTTTGACCGGTTGCAAACATTGCCTCTTAAATATTTCGACACAAAAACCCACGGCGAGATTATGAGCCGTTTTACAAACGATGTCGACAATATTCAAATGATGCTTGAGCAGACAATAGTGCAACTCATTTCATCCGTTTTTACATTCATAGGTATTGTGGTGATGATGATTGTGCTTGAGTGGAGACTGTTTTTTGTTGCATGCATTTTTCTTGTGATAATGCTTGTCAACTCACTAAAAATCGCAAAAAGCACACGAAAATACTACAAGGCACAGCAGGCGGCTCTCGGCGAAATGAACGGTAATATTGAGGAAACTGTCGAGGGTATGAAGGTTGTTAAGGTTTTCAACCACGAACAGCAGGCTATCGATGATTTTGAAGTGCTCAACGAAAAATATCGCTCTGCCGCTACAAACGCAAACTTCTATTCGGGCATTATGGGTCCTTGCTCAACGGGTATCAACAATGCCTCCTATGCGTCAATCACCCTTGTGGGCGGTATTCTCGTTTTGTCGAGCACAATCACAATCGGCACATTTTTCACTTTCCTCAGTTATTCAAAGCAGTTTACTCAGCCGATTAACCAAATTATGAACCAAATGAATAACATTTTCTCCGCTCTTGCCGGCGCAGAAAGAGTTTTTGAGGTTATGGATATGGAAAGCGAAGTTGATGACGGCACCGTTACCCTTGAGGAAATCCATACCGACAGCGGCAAAAAATGGTTTTGGGTTGACGGAGCTGAAAAAACTCCCGTTGAGGGCAAGGTCGTTTTCGACGATGTTACATTCTCCTATGTCCCCGACAAAGTTATTCTTCACGATATTGACCTTTATGCCAAGCCGGGTCAAAAAATTGCATTTGTCGGCTCAACCGGCGCAGGCAAAACTACAATTACAAACCTTATCAACCGCTTTTATGATATTCAAGAGGGCACAATCACCTATGACGGCATTGATATAAAGCGCATTAAAAAAGCTGATTTGCGTCGTTCGCTTGCAATTGTTCTTCAGGATACACACTTATTTACAGGAACAATTATGGATAATATCCGCTATGGCAGACTTGACGCAACCGATGAGGAATGCATTGCGGCATCAAAGCTTGCGTCTGCACATTCGTTTATCAAGCATCTTAAGGACGGATACAATACGAAAATCACCGGTGACGGTGCAAACCTTTCGCAAGGTCAAAGACAACTGCTTGCAATCGCACGCGCAGCAGTAGCAGACCCACCCGTTATGATTCTTGACGAGGCAACTTCGTCAATTGATACAAGAACCGAGGCTCATATCGAACACGGTATGGACCGCTTGATGATAGGCAGAACGGTGTTTGTAATCGCCCACCGCCTTTCAACTGTTCGCAATTCAAACGCAATTATGGTGCTTGAACACGGCAATATTATTGAACGCGGCGACCACGATTCGCTCCTTGCTTTGAAGGGCAGATATTACGAACTTTGCACCGGCAAAGCACAGCTTTCATAGTTTGAACATTGAATTATTTGTCGATATTCAAAGATAATAGACAAAATACGATGATTATTACAATTAACTTTTTTTGTAACTAAAATTTTTTCAAAAAGGCTTTACAAACCGAATAATTGATGTTATAATTTAGACGATTATCAAAGCAAGATTTTGATTAGCAATTTTATTTGAGGTGAAATAACTATGAAAAAGTTTTTATCAATCATCCTTTCAGTGATTATGGTATTTTCCGTAGGCCTTGCTTCAACAAGCGTTGCAATGGCTAAAACCTACAGCAGCCAGGAAACGAAAAAGCCCGGCTATTCAACAATCAAGGTTGAGGTTAACGGCAAACCATCAACAGATGTTACCTATGATGTTGACAAATCAAATTCAAACAAAGTGTCTTTCAAATATAACGGCGACGGCGAGCTTCTCGGTTGGGAATTCCCGAATATGACCGAAGGCAAGGATTACACTATCATTTCCGAAGAGGGCAACACAATCACAATTTTGGTGTCTGAGGATTATGATGGTGTTGTAACTGCAAACGCTATTGTTAAGCAGGCAGGCTCAAACAGCACGAAACCTAATAAGAACAGTAAGTCTCCTAAGACCGGCGCGGTTACAGCAACAGGCTTGGGCTTGACAGGTGCAGGTGCGGCTCTTCTCCTTGCTCTTAAAAAGAAGGACGAAGACGCTGAATAATTATAATAAATATTTCCGATGAGCATAAGGGATTCCTTGTGCTCATTTGTTATTTTAAATGCTTTTTGGTGGTATTATGAGCAACGACAATAACAAAAAAGTGAATAATTCCGACGGCAAATCGAAAAATACGGCGAAAAAAGTATTGACAGTTATTGCCGTGTTAATGATTATTGCGGGGGTTTGCTGCTTTGCATATTATATCTATATGCAGAAAAGCGCCGACAGCGAAGATAATAAAGCACAAAGCTACACGCAAAGCACAACGGTGGCGCAGACCGACGGCTCCAAAGTTAAAAATCCGATTGATTTTAAATCGCTTCAAAGCAAAAACAGCGATATTTATGCTTGGATAAAAGTTGACGGCACAAAGGTTGACCATCCGGTGTGTCAAAGCCCGACAGACGATTATTTTTATCTCCGCCACAGTGCTTATGACAAATCGTATGTTTCAAGCGGCGCGATTTATACTGAACTTTCAAACACAACAACTTTTAAAGACAGGGTGACTGTTATTTACGGCCACAACAACTACGGCGACTCAATGTTTACCACCCTGCATAAATTTGAGAGCAAGGATTTTTTTGATTCTCACCCGTATTTTTATATTTACACGCCGACCTCACAGCTGAAATATCAAATCGTTTCGGCGTTTAAGTATGACGACCGTCATATTATGAACAGTTTTAATTTTCAGAACAACGGCACATTTGAGGAATTTATCAAAATGATAAAAAATCCGCAGTCAACAAACAAAAATGTGCGCTCAAAACTTGACAAAGACATTACAATTGATGATAATATAGTAGTTCTGTCAACATGTGTGACAAACCAAAAAAGCAACAGATATTTAGTATGCGGAGTATTAGTAGACGATGAAAAGACCTATTGATCCAAATTTGAATAACAGCGACGACGATATTTTACTCAATCTCACCGGCGGCAATTCAAAGCAGTCGGACGAGCTTTCGTTTGCAGAAGGCTCGGAGCCTGATGATGTTAAATCACCCGAATATACCGTTTCGGTTGATGACAAAGAAAATGGCACAATTCCGGTAACACCGATGGCAAGCGTTGAAAATACCAACGAAGATATAAGTGCGATTGTTGATAAGGAGGAGATGCCTCATTCTTCACACAGCGGCGAACATCATCATTCGTCCGACGGTCACCATCACTCCTCGAGTCATCATCACCATTCGTCCGGCAGTCATCACAGCGGCGAGCACCATCACCATCACCACGGCAAAAAGAAAAAAGGTTTGCCTACCGCTGCAAAAATAGCTATTATCGTGCTTGTAATTCTGCTTTTGATTCCGATTATCGCAATGATTGTTTTGGGAATTAATGTCAAAACAGGCGATTTCAAAAAGGAAAACGCCGCTGCAACGGAATACAGCGAAGTTATAGAATATAACGGTCATAAATACAAATACAATGAAAATGTTGTTTCAATAGCCTTTATGGGCATTGACCAAGACACGCTGAAAACGAGCGACCAAACCGATTTTGTCGGTGCGTCGGATGCCGATATTGTTTTTGCCGTTGACACGCAAAGCGGCAAAGCAAGCGCAATTGCAATCCCTCGTGACACGATGGTTGATGTCGATATGTATATGGAAAGCGGCACGCTGATTGAAACACAAAAAACACAGCTTTGCCTTGCCTATGCCTACGGCGACGGCAGAGAGTTGAGCTGTAAAAACACGGTTAACTCAATCAGCCGAGTGCTTTATAATGTGCCGATAAACAAGTATTTTGCACTTGATTTGGATGGCATTGCCGCATTGAATGACGCTATCGGCGGAGTTACAATTGATTCGTCGCTCTATGACTTTAAGGACGAGGGAATCAAGGTCGGTGATAAGGTTGTTCTTAAAGGTGATATGGCGGAAAAATATGTGCGCCAGCGTAATATGGACACTGTTGACGCCTCAATTAACAGAACAGACCGTCAGGTGCAGTATGTCAAAGCATATACAAAACAGCTTGTGCCTGCCGTAATGAACGATTTCAGCGTTATTTCAAAACTTTACACCGATGCACAAAAGTATTCGCAAAGCAATATTAAGCTCGACAATGTGACATATCTCGGCTCGCTCCTTTTGTCAAAGGGAATAACCGATTTTGAATCGTATCGCTTAAAGGGAACCTTCAGCGAATCTGCCGACCCGATTTTGCCGGATGTTGCGCACGCCGAATTTACACCCGACGAAGACTACCTTATGCAAACAATCCTAAAGGTTTTTTATACTCAACTTGATTAAAATAAAAAGAGCATTGCTTTTACTGCGATAATGCAGTATGCAATGCTCTCTTTTTGTCAAAAAATATCAGCCCTTGAGTCCACGCTCCTGGCGGTCCATATCCTCAACAACAATGTCGAAAATTTCGCCGAGCGACGAGCAGTATTCAAGCACCTTCCACGGCTCGTTGGTGTGGTAATGGATTTTAACCAAATCCTCATCACCTGTCGCAATGAGGCAGTCGCCATTAAAATTGTCTACAAAATAATCGTGAATATCGTCCTCGTCAAGACCTGTGCCCTCAATGAGAAGTTGGGTGTCATATCTGTATTCAAGCATATTTTTGTGCGCTGTGCGCCCTCCTTTTTATTTTATGTATTCCATATTATCACTTTGGATTTTTTTGTCTATAAAATCACAAAATTATTTACCGTTTGTTCATTATATGGTAAAATGGCATTGAAAAAATATTACAAGGGTTGTTTTTATGGATAAAAATTTGTTTTCAAACCGTCTCAAACTTAATAGTATCACACTGACAGACGATTTTTGGCTCGAAAAATCAGAACTTGTCCGCCGCGAGATGATTCCGTATCAGCTTTCGGCACTTAATGACAATATCGAAGGTGCTGAAAAAAGTTATTGCCTTGAAAATTTCAAAAAAGCGTCAATAATCGTTGAAAATATGAAAAAAGGTGTTAAGCCGCCCAAATATCCTGCCGACAGATGGCATTATGACGAAAGCGCACCGAAAAATGCGTTCCACGGTTGGGTTTTTCAGGACAGTGATGTATATAAATGGCTTGAAGCTGTGGCGTATTCGCTTGTTAATCATCCCGATGATGATTTGCAGAGAAAAGCGGATAAGTGTATAGACCTTATTTGTTCTGCACAGCTTGAAAACGGCTATCTCGACACGCTTTATATTATCAATAATCAAGATAAAATTTTTACAAATTTAAAGGATTATCACGAGCTTTATTGCTTCGGGCATTTGGCTCAAGCGGCGATTGCGTATTATGACGCAACCGGCAACAAAAAGCTGTTTGACGCGGCGTGCCGCTTTGCCGATTTGATTTGCGACACCTTCGGCGAGAACAAAATCAAGGGCTATCCCGGTCACGAAATTGCCGAAATGGCACTTGTCGGTCTTTATCGTGCCACGGGTGATGAAAAATATTTAAAAACGGCGGAGTTTTTTGTTGACGAGCGCGGCAAAAAGCCTTACTATTATGACCTTGTTTTGGGCAAAAAAACCGTAAACGATAATTATTTTTACAATCAGGCGCACATTCAGCCGAAATATCAGACGGAGGCAGTAGGTCACGCCGTTCGTGGAGTTTATCTCTATTCGGGTATGGCTGATGTTGCACGCGAAACCGGCGACGATGAATTGCTTGCGGCGTGTGAGAAAATTTTTGACAATATCCGGTCAAAGAAAATGTATATCACCGGCGGAATAGGTGCAACTGTTGACGGTGAGGCGTTTTCGTTTAACTACGATTTGCCGAATGACCTTGCGTACAGCGAAACCTGTGCGTCAATCGGGCTTGTGTTTTTCGCAATGCGAATGAGCGCGATTAATCCCGATTCAAAATATGCCGATGTTGCCGAAAGGGCGCTGTATAACACGATTTTGTCGGGAATGAGCGAGGATGCAAAACGCTTTTTCTATGTCAATCCGCTTGAGGTGTTGCCCGAGGCATCGCACAAGGACAGCCGCAAGGCTCATATTAAACCTGTTCGGCAAAAATGGTTTGGCTGTGCTTGCTGTCCGCCTAATTTGGCGCGCCTTATATCGTCACTCGGCGAATATTGCTTCAGCGAGAGCGGCGACACATTTTATATTCATCAATATGTCGGTGCAAACATTGACGCTCAAAATGCCGATGTTTGCGTTAAATCGTCATATTTGACAGACGGCGGTGTAAAGATTAAAATAAATCCGAAAAAAAGCATGCGCCTTGCTCTGCGTATTCCGTCATGGTGCAAAAATTATAAAATTTCGGCACCGTATGAGATTAAAAAAGGCTATGCCTATATTGATGTTAACGGAGAAACGAAAGTTAATGCGTCGTTTGAACTCAAACCGCGTTTTGTCGCCTGCACAAGCAATGTGCGCGCAAATGTCGGCAAGGTCGCATTGTGTCGCGGACCCGTAGTTTACTGCATTGAGGGTGCGGATAACGGTGCTGATCTTCAACAGCTGATTGTCAATGCCGACAGCGATTTTTCCGAGTCGGGCGACTGTATAACGGTGAACGGTCTGCGTGAAAAAGCACACGAGTCGCTGTATTATGACTATGAAAAGCCCACATATGAGAAAACAAAAATCAAATTCATTCCGTACCGCAAATGGGGAAACAGAGGCGAAAACGAAATGTGCGTTTTTGTAAGAATTAAGGAGGATTGAAAATGAGTTTTGATAAATTGGAGCGAAATATTGTCAGCGTTATTAAGGAGTCGCAGGCAAAGCTCGGATATGAAAAAATGCCGCTCGGCATAAACTATATTAAACCGTCACTGTGCCACCTGCTCAACGATTGCACAGATGACGAAATCGTGCCGCTTTTAAACCGTTTTGCTCGCGAAAAACAAGACAAATTCGGTGATATTTCAATTGCCGAAACAGACGGCGGATATCGTCTTACCGTGTCAGAAAAAGGGATAGAACTTGTGCACAATTCACTAAGCGACAACGATTTTATTGTGCAATTCGTCAATGCGATAAGACAGCCCGATTGCAATATTGACAAGGTTGTTGCGCTGTTTAAATCGTTCGGTGAAAATGTTCATTTTGAAAAAACTTCAAACGGCGAATTTGAATACTTGATTTATTTTGAGGACGGTGAGCCGGACGAATTTTACTATTGCCTCGACGATGACGATTTCGGCGTGACATATCACCGCTTCACGAAAGAGGATTATATCGACTTCGGATTTTAAAAGGAAAATTTTGTTGGATTTAAACGGCTTTGCTTATTTGCAGAGCTGTTTTTCTTTATTGCTTTACCGCACCAAAACACAAATATCATCAAATTGTTATATTTTTAACAATAAAAATCCTCAAATTTGTTGAAATATCCGAAAATGATATAACATCGTTATTTTTTTAACAAAAACTCTTGAATACTTAAATCTATAATTTTATAATAAAGGACAGTTAAAACTCTAATTATATATTTTTTCGGAGGTAATGAATAATGGAATATCGTATTGAACACGATTCGATGGGCGAGGTTAAGGTTCCTGCCGACAAATATTGGGCAGCTCAAACCGAGCGCAGCCATGAAAATTTCAAAATCGGAGTAGGCATCGAAACAATGCCTCGTGAGATTACTCACGCATTCGGCGTTTTGAAAAAGGCTGCCGCAATTGCAAACCACAAATTGAAATCGGAAAAAATGACCGACGAAAAGCTTGCGGCAATTTCGCAGGCGTGCGATGAGGTTATGAGCGGTGCGCTCAACGAGCATTTTCCGCTTGTTGTTTGGCAGACAGGCTCGGGCACACAGTCAAATATGAATGCTAATGAGGTTATCGCCAACAGAGGTAACGAGATTGCAGGCAAAAAGCTTCTTCATCCAAACGATGATATTAATATGAGCCAGTCGTCAAACGATACTTTCCCGACAGCAATGAGTATTGCGGCTGTTTTGGGCATCGAGGATAAGGTTTTCCCGGCTCTCGACAAGCTTGTCGCAACACTTAAAAGACTTGAGGCTGAAAATGACGATGTTGTTAAAAGCGGCAGAACTCATCTTCAGGATGCAACGCCGATTAAGTTTTCACAGGAAATAAGCGGCTGGAGAGCGTCGCTTGAAAAGGACAGACGACTTCTTGAAATCGCTCTTCCCGAGCTTAAGGAGCTTGCACTCGGCGGCACAGCCGTAGGTACGGGACTTAACGCTCCGGCAGGCTTTGATGTTGAGGTTGCAAAGGCAGTCAGCGAAATTACAGGCAAGCAGTTTATCACTGCGCCTAACAAGTTCCACGCTCTCACCTCAAAGGATGAGATTGTATTCGCTCACGGCGCACTTAAGGCCCTTGCGGCTGACCTTATGAAGATGGCTAACGATGTTCGTTGGCTTGCATCCGGTCCGAGAGACGGACTCGGCGAAATTAAAATTCCCGAAAACGAGCCGGGCTCGTCAATTATGCCGGGTAAGGTTAATCCGACACAGTGTGAGGCTGTTACAATGGTTGCCGTTCAGGTTATGGGCAACGATGCGGCTGTCGGCTTTGCGGCTTCTCAAGGCAATTTCGAGCTTAATGTATTTATGCCGGTCATCATTTACAATTTCACGCAGTCGGTAAGGCTTTTGAGCGAGGTTATGGTATCATTCAACGACAAATGTGCAGTAGGCATTAAGGCTGACAGAGAAAAGATGAATCACAATCTTCACAATTCGCTTATGCTTGTTACAGCGCTCAATCCTTATATCGGATATGAAAATGCTGCAAAAACAGCTAAAAAGGCATATAAAGACAATATTTCATTAAAGCAAGCCTGCGTTGAGCTTGGATTCTTGAGCGAGGAAAGGTTTGACGAGGTATTCCATCCCGAGCAGATGGTTTAATATTAAATTCAGGGATAAATAGGAATAGGAGAATAGCGGTATGACTTATAGTTATTATCCGGGCTGCACATTGAAAACAAAGGCAAAGGACTTGGATAAATATGCAAGGCTTTCCGCAGAGGCTCTCGGTGTAACGCTTGAGGAACTGCCCGATTGGCAGTGTTGCGGCGGCGTTTATCCGTTGGCAAAGGATGAAATCGCAACCAAGCTGTCATCTGTCAGAGCCTTGAACACGGCAAAGGAGCTTAATCAAGACCTTGTTACAATGTGCTCGGCGTGCCACAATGTTATTAAGCAGGTTAACAATGATATGAAAACCGATGAGGATATTGCATCAAGGGTCAACAATTATCTTAAACTTGACGCACCCTACAACGGCGAAACAAATGTTATTCATTATCTTGAACTTCTGCGAGATGTTGTGGGATTTGACGAAATCAGAAAGAAAGTTGCAAATCCGCTTAAGGGCAAAAAGATAGCCGCATACTACGGTTGTCTGCTTTTGAGACCGAGCAGGGTTATGCAAATGGACGATCCGGAAAATCCGACAATTATGGAGGATTTCATCAAGGCGCTCGGTGCAACACCGGTTTTGTATTCAATGCGTAACGAATGCTGCGGCGGCTATACAACAATCGAAAACAAAAGTATTGCAACGGCAAAGGGAAATGCTGTGCTTGAAAACGCAGTTAACAACGGCGCAGAAATGGTTATCACAGCCTGCCCTCTTTGCATGTATAATTTGAATAAAAACGCAACCGATTACGACATTCCGGTTAAGTACTTCACAGAGGTGCTTGCCGAGGCTCTCGGTGTTAAATAAGGAGGACTCTATGATTAATAATAATGAATTAAAAGAGCAAATCCTTCAAATTTCCGGAGTGAATGCTCGCAAATGTATGCGATGCGGAAAATGCACGGCAACATGTCCCTCGTTTGACAATATGGAATATCATCCGCATCAGTTTGTTTATATGGTTGAAAGCGGAAATATTGAGCCTTTGCTCAATTCAAAATCGATTTACACCTGCCTTTCGTGCTTTGCCTGCGTTGAAAGATGCCCCCGCGGCGTCGAGCCGGCAAAAATCGTCGAGGCAACAAGGCTTGCAGTTATCCGCGAGCAGGGTGCAAACCACCTTAAGCCGCAGGATATACCCGAAATTCTTGATGACGATTTGCCGCAGCAGGCTATCGTCAGTGCGTTTAGAAAATATACAAAGTAAGGAGGAAAACGGCGAATGCAAAGAATTGGCGTATTTGTATGTTGGTGCGGTAGCAACATTGCAGGTACCGTGGATGTTCACAAGGTTGCCGAAACCCTGAAAAACGAAGCGGGCGTTGTTTTCTCCACCGATTATCAGTATATGTGTTCACAGGCAGGTCAGGACCTTGTCAAAAACACAATCAAAGAATATAACCTTACGGGCGTCGTAATCTGCTCGTGTTCTCCGCGTATGCACGAAAACACATTCAGAAAAGCGGCGGCATCCGTTGGACTTAACCCTTATATGGTCGAGATTGCAAACATTCGTGAGCAATGCTCGTGGATACATAAGGATATGGCGACTGCTACGGAAAAGGCAATAATCCTCGGCAGAGCCGCAATTGCAAAGGTGCATCTCAATGCACCGCTTACGGCAGGCGAAAGCCCCGTTACAAAAAGAGCCCTTGTTATCGGCGGCGGTATTGCCGGTATCCAAACTGCGCTTGATATTGCTGAGGCAGGATTTGAGGTTGATATTGTTGAAAAATCACCTACAATCGGCGGCAAAATGGCTCAAATTGATAAAACATTCCCGACTCTTGACTGTGCGGCTTGTATTTTGACACCTAAAATGGTTGAGGCGGCACAGCAGGAGAATATTAAAATTTATTCATACAGTGAGGTTGAAGAGGTCAAGGGCTTCGTAGGCAACTTCACTGTTAAAATCAAGAAAAAAGCAAGATATGTAAACGAGGATATTTGCACCGGTTGCGGTCTTTGCACGGAAAAGTGCCCGATGAAGCGCGTACCTAACGAATTTAATCTCGGCATGGATAACCGCCATGCGATTTACATTCCGTTTGCTCAGGCTGTTCCGAAGGTTGCAACAATCGACCCGACAGCCTGCATAAAACTTAAAACGGGCAAGTGCGGTCTTTGTTCAACAGTCTGCGAGGCTAAGGCTATCAATTATGATGCTAAGGACGAGTTCGTTGAGGCGAAATACGGCGCAATCGTTGTTGCAACCGGATTCAATCCGATTTCCGTTGAAAAATTTGACGAATTTGCGTATTCTCAAAGCCCCGATGTCGTTACCTCGCTTGAATACGAAAGACTTATGAACGCGGCAGGACCGACAAGCGGCACTCTTTTAAGACCGTCAGACCATAAGCATCCGAAAACAATCGTTTTTGTTCAGTGCGTAGGTTCCCGTTGTGACGGTGTTGACAGCAAGGGTAAACCGTATTGCTCAAAGGTTTGCTGTATGTATACCGCAAAACACGCAATGCTTACCCGTGAAAAATACCCCGACACGGATGTTTATGTATTTTATATTGATGTTCGTACCCCCGGTAAAAACTTTGACGAGTTTTATCGCAGAGCTGTCGAGGAATACGGCGTTCACTATATCAAGGGCATGGTCGGCAAGGTAGTTCCCGAAAACGGAAAACTTAAAGTTCAAGCCTCCGACCTTCTTGCAAACGAACAGCTTCATATCGACGCCGACATGGTGGTTCTTGCCGCCGCTGTCGAGCCTGATAAAAGCGCAAGACACCTTGCAACAATGCTCACCGCATCTATGGATACAAATGATTTCTTCACAGAGGCTCACCCAAAACTTCGTCCTGTCGAATCACCGACAGCAGGCGTGTTCCTTTCGGGTATGTGCCAAGGTCCGAAAGATATTCCCGAAACCGTTTCGCAGGCATCCGCCGCGGCGGCAAAGGTTATCGGACTTCTTGTTAAGGATAAACTCACCTGCAACCCATGCGTTGCACACAGCGACGAAATGCTTTGCAACGGCTGCTCAAGTTGTGAAAAGGTTTGCCCTTACGGTGCAATTACCTATGAAGAAAAAGAGTTCAGAATGCCCGACAGAACTACGGCAATTCGCCGTGTCGCAAGCGTTAACCCTGCTGTTTGTCAGGGTTGCGGCGCATGTACGGTTGCCTGCCCGAGCGGCGCTATGGATTTGAACGGCTTTTCTAACAGACAAATTATGGCGGAGGTAGATGCGATATGCAGATAGAAGAAAACAAAGAATTCAGACCTAAAATCGTTGCCTTCTGCTGTAACTGGTGCTCATACGCAGGCGCAGACCTTGCGGGCACAAACCGTCTTAACTATCCTGCCGATATTAAGATTATCCGTGTTCCGTGTTCCTGCCGTGTAAACCCGATGTTTATACTCAGAGCATTTCAGCGCGGTGCAGACGGCGTTATTATGTGCGGTTGCCATCCCGGCGACTGCCACTATACAACAGGAAATTATTATGCAAGACGAAGAATGACTCTCCTTTTCTCAATGCTTGATTATCTCGGCATAGAGAAGGGCAGAACAAGAGTAGAATGGGTTTCTGCCGCAGAGGGTCAAAAGTTTGCCGAAACAATGAACAGCTTTGTTGAAACAATAATTTCCCTCGGTGAAAACAAAAGATTGGAGGATTTGAGATGCAAGACAAAATGATTTCTCGTGCGAAAGAACTCCTCCTCGACGGCACCGTAAACAGAGTTCTCGGCTGGAAAACGGGCGAGTTTGAATATGATATTACTCCGGCAGTGTTCACCACCGCACAGGAGCTTGAAAACGATTTTGTTTACAACAGCTTTGCGGCTGCAAACCTTTCAAAATATCTTGTAAAGGAAAGCAGAAAGGAAGGCAAAATTCTCGTATTTCTCAAGCCTTGCGATTCATACAGTTTTCAGGAGCTTATGAAAGAGCACAGAGTTATAAGAGAAAATGTTTACATTATCGGCATTGCCTGCTACGGCAAGACAGATATTGAAAAAATCAAAGAAAAGGGAATAAGCGGCATTTCAAGCGTCGGCGAGGACGATACAAATATCGTTGTCGATACGATTTATGACGGCACCGTCAAATTCCCGAAATATGAGGTTATGGCAGAGCGTTGCCTCTCCTGCAAGAGCAAAAAGGTTGTTGTTTATGACGAGCTTATCGGTGAAAACGGCGAGGTTAACGAGGATTGCAACCGCTTTGACTTGGTTGCAAAGCTCGAGGCAATGACTCCCGACGAGCGTTTCGCTTTTTGGCAAAACGAACTTTCAAAATGTATCCGTTGCAACGCATGCAGAAATGTTTGCCCTGCCTGCACATGTGAAAAATGTGTGTTTGACAACGACAATTCGGGTGTTGCGCAAAAGGCGGCGGCTAACAGTTTTGAGGAAAATATGTTCCATATTATCCGCGCATTCCATGTTGCCGGCAGATGCACAGACTGCGGCGAATGCTCACGCGTGTGCCCACAGCATATTCCGCTTCACCTGCTCAACCGCAAATTCATCAAGGATGCAAACGAGCTTTACGGTGAATATCAGGCAGGCGCAGATATGGAAACAAAGCCGCCTCTTGTTAACTTTACATATGACGATTGCGAGCCAAGCGTTGTTTATGAAAGAGGAGGTGCCGAATAATGTATAAAATCGCATTTGGTAAAATTTCGGCGCTCTTTAACGCAATTTCATCGGTTGAAAAACTTTATGTTCCGACCGATAAGGACGATATTGCGGTTTTTGCCGAATATAAGGACGGCGTTGAGCTTACTCAAAAGCTTAACACTAACCGCTCGGCTAAAGATTTTTTCTTCCCACAGACAGAAAATCTTTACGATGTAAAAATGAAAGATAAAAAAATCGAGATTACAGATACAAGAGAAGAGTGCGAGGATTTCGTTATCTTCGGCGTAAGAGCGTGCGATGTCCGTTCGTTCTCGATTCTTGACAAGGTGTATCTTGCAGCCCCAATTGATTCCTATTATAAAAACAGACGCGACCACGGCACGATTATTTCGCTTGCCTGCGGCAGACCCGAGGAAACCTGTTTTTGCCAAAGTTTCGGCATAAATGCGGCAGACCCCGAGGGCGATGTCAAGGCTTGGAAAATCGGCGACGAACTTTATTTGCAAGGCGCAACAGACAAAGGCAATGCATTGCTTGAAAAGGTTTCCTCGGTTCTTGAATCGGCAGACGAAAAAGCTGTTGACGATGCAAAAAGCGCTATTAACGCAGTTATGAAAAAGCTTCCGCTTGCAAAGGTAAGTTTTGAGCATATGAAGGACAACGATTTGCTTGACTATTTCAACAGCGACAAGTGGTCCGGTCTTTCTGAGGCTTGCCTCGGTTGCGGCACATGCACTTTCGTTTGCCCGACTTGTCAGTGCTACGATATTCGCGAGTTTGATACCGGAAACGGTATTAAAAAATTCAGATGCTGGGACAGCTGTATGTATTCCGACTTCACGAAGATGGCTCACGGCAATCCGCGTACAACTCAACTTCAGCGCTTCAGACAAAGATTTATGCACAAGCTTGTGTATTTCCCCGATAACAATAACGGCGAATTCGGTTGCGTCGGCTGCGGCAGATGCCTTGCAAAATGCCCGATTTCAATGAATATTGTCAAGGTGGCAAAGGCATTGGAGGTGAATGCGTGATGAATAACGAAACATTAATTCCGGTAATCGGCGAGGTTACCGATATAAGAGTTGACACACCCGATGTCAAGACCTTCAGAGTCACTGCGTTGGGCGGCGGAAAAGCGTTTGAGCATATCCCCGGTCAGTGTGCAATGCTCTCAATCCCGGGTGCAGGCGAAGCAATGTTTTCAATCACTTCCTCACCAACTACAAAGGATTATATGGAATTCAGCATCAAAAAGTGCGGTTGCCTCACAACCTGGCTCCACGAAATGGAAGTAGGTCAGCAAATCACTATCAGAGGTCCGTACGGCAACGGTTTCCCGGTTGATACCGAATTTGTCGGCAAGGATTTGCTTTTCATTGCCGGCGGTATCGGTCTTGCTCCGCTCCATTCCGTAATCAATTACTGCCGTGCCAACAGAGAAAAATACGGCAAGATTGATATAGTTTACGGCTCACGCTCGGCAGATGATCTTGTTGATTATCAGGAGATTATCGACGAATGGTGCAAGGAGGACGGCATCAATGTTTATCTCACCATCGACAGAGAGCAGGAGGGTTGGGACGGTCATGTCGGTTTTGTTCCCAACTATGTTAAGGAACTCGGTTTTGATACAAACAAAACGGCTGTAATCTGCGGTCCGCCTATTATGATTAAGTTTACACTTGCGGGTCTTGTTGAACTTGGATTTGACAAAACCCAGGTTTACACCACAATGGAGCTTAAAATGAAATGCGGCGTCGGCAAATGCGGCAGATGCAACATCGGCGATAAATACGTTTGTAAAGACGGTCCTGTTTTCCGCTGTGACCAGCTTGACGAAATGCCGACCGAGTATTAATAGGAGGATGCGTAGATGGAAAAAGAAATGGTAAATATCTATTTGTTCGGCAAAAAATACGAAGTGCCGTCAAATCTTACAATAATGAACGCTATGGAATACGCAGGCTATCAGCTTAAAAGAGGTTGCGGATGCAGAAACGGATTCTGCGGCGCCTGCGCAACAATTTACAGGGTTAAGGGCGACAGAGAGCTTAAAGCTTGCCTTGCATGCCAAACAAAGGTTGAAAACGATATGTATATCGCAACTCTTCCGTTCTTCCCGCTTATCAAGCAACCGTATGATATTGAAAAAGTTAAGCCGACAGAGCAGATTATGATGCAGCTTTATCCCGAGATTTATGCGTGCGTCGGCTGTAATGCCTGCACAAATGCGTGCACACAGGGACTTAATGTTATGCAATATATTGCATATGCTCAAAGAGGCGAATACGAAAAGTGTGCCGAGGAGAGTTTTGACTGCGTAATGTGCGGCGTTTGTTCGTCGCGTTGCCCGGCAGGAATCAGTCATCCGCAGGTTGCATTGCTTGCAAGACGACTCAACGGCAAATATCTTGCTCCCGAAAGCAAGCATTTGACAGAAAGAGTTCAGGAAATCAAGGACGGCACATTTGAGGAGCTTATTCAAAACCTTATGCAAAAGCCGCTTGACGAGATTAAAGAGCTTTATAACAACAGAGAGATTGAGAAGTAAGGAGGTGCCGATATGTATAATAAAGAAATGCTTGATTCAATGAAAAAAGTTGCCGAGGCAAGAGAGCAAAACACATATTTCGAGCCGCGCAGAATGACAGCGGACGAAAAGGATTCTCTTCTCGCAACTTTCCACCCCGATTACAAGGAGGATCAGTTCAGCGTCCTTAAAATCGGTGCCAATGCCGGCGAAAAAGTGCCGTGCGAGCTTGCCGAGCTTTTGCAGGCTCATTCAAGAATTAAACCCGACAGCGTGGACCTTTCAAATCCCGATTACGATGTTGATGTGCTTATTATCGGCGGCGGCGGTGCAGGTGCATCTGCGGCTATCGAGGCTGATAACAACGGCGCAAAAACCATGATTGTAACAAAGCTTCGTATGGGCGACGCAAACACAATGATGGCAGAGGGCGGTATTCAGGCTGCCGACAAGCCAAACGATTCGCCTGCAATCCACTATATCGACGCTTTCGGCGGCGGTCACTTTGCCGCAAAGCCGGAGCTTCTTTACAAGCTCGTTACCGAGGCTCCCGAGGCTATTCAGTGGCTCAACAATTTGGGCGTTGAATTTGACAAGGCACCCGACGGCACAATGATTACAACTCACGGCGGCGGAACATCAAGAAAAAGAATGCACGCCGCAAAGGACTATTCGGGTGCAGAGATTATGCGTACTCTTCGCGACGAGGTTCAAAACAGACAAATTCCGATTGTTGATTTTACAGCCGCAATCGAGATTATTAAGGACAGCGAAGGCAAGGCAGCAGGCGCAGTTCTTATGAATATGGAAACAAGCGAGCTTCTTGTTGCAAAGGCTAAAACAGTCATTATCGCGACAGGCGGCGCAGGCAGACTCCATTATCAGGGTTTCCCGACATCAAACCACTACGGTGCAACTGCCGACGGCCTTATTTTAGGTTACAGAGCCGGTGCAAAACTTCTTTATGCCGACACTCTTCAGTATCACCCGACAGGTGCGGCTTATCCGGAGCAGATTTTCGGTGCTCTTGTTACGGAGAAAGTTCGTTCGCTCGGCGCAAAGCTTGTCAATGTAAACGGCGAAGTATTTATGCATCCGCTTGAAACCCGTGATGTTTCTGCCGCATCCATTATTCGTGAATGTACGGCAAGAGGCAACGGCGTTCATACGGACGACGGAATCGGCGTTTGGCTCGACACCCCGATGATTGAGATTAAGGGCGGCGAGGGCACGATTGAAAAGAGAATTCCTGCCATGATGAGAATGTTCGGCAAATACGGCATTGATATTCGCAAGGAGCCTATTCTCGTTTATCCAACACTTCACTATCAAAACGGCGGTCTTAACATTTCGGCAGACGGTATGACAAATATCGAAAACCTTTATGTTGCAGGCGAGGCAGTCGGCGGCATCCACGGCAGAAACAGACTTATGGGCAACTCGTTGCTTGATATTATTGTTTTCGGCAGAAATGCAGGAAAAACCGCATCCGCAAAATCAAAAGAGGTTGAGCTCGGCGAGCTTACTCTTAAGCATGTTGATGATTTTGAGGAGCAAATCAAATCTGCCGGAATCGAAACGGATGTTGTTTCTCCGAAACTTCTTCCGCGCTATACTCACGGCAACCCTCGTTTTGAGGCAAAATAAAAGTTAATCATTTACCCCACGGGCAAAACGGCAAGAGCTGTTTTGCCCGATTTCATCAAAGAATAGAGGATTTTATGGAACTGTTTAACGGAATACTCAGTATTCACGCAGTTAGTTTTTTAACCCTCAGTGTATTTGCAATTGCGGCATTGGGCTACATTTTGGGACGAATTACTGTCAAGGGCGTTGATTTGGGCACGGCAGGCGTGTTTGTAATTGCCCTTCTTTACGGCTGTTTTTTCTACAGCAATTTGACGCACGAGCTTACAATGACGGATGAAACCTTCGTCAAGGAGGCATTAAAAAATGTCGATAACATAGGGCTTGTGCTGTTCGTTACCTCGGTCGGCTTTATTGCAGGACCGACCTTTTTCAAAAACTTGAAAAAGAATTTTAAATCGTATGTTTGCCTCGGACTTATAATTATTTTGTCCGCAAGTATTGTTTGCGTCATTTGTATTACGCTCGGTAAGGGCGATACAGTCCACGAACATGAGGAGTTTAAAGCAATCCTTGTCGGTCTGCTGTCGGGCGCGCTCACGAGTACACCGGCATTCTCCGCGGCAAAGGATGCCGTAGGACCGCAGTATGAGGATTTTGTTTCCGTAGGCTACGGCATTGCATATTTGTTCGGCGTTATAGGTGTTGTTCTTTTTGTTCAGCTTGTTCCCAAATTTGCAAAAGCAAATATGGAAGAAGAGGTCAAAAAAATTACCGCCGACAGCGACGGCGGCAGTAAAAGAATTTATAACGGCAAGCTTATCGAATTTGATTCGTTCGGCATAATGCCGTTTGCGCTTGCAGCGGTCCTTGGCATGATTATCGGTTCAATCAGCTACAAGGGCTTTTCGCTCACGACAACGGGCGGCTGTATTCTCGTTTCGCTTGTTATGGGTCATTTCGGCAGAATAGGAAAAATCAGCATAATGCCGAAGGGGAGCACACTTCGTGTGTTCCGTGAGCTTGGGCTTATGTTTTTCCTTATCGGTGCCGGAATCTCGGGCGGCGCAAAATTCGTTGAGGTTTTCAACGCAAAATATCTTTTCTACGGCGTGTTGATGACACTCATTCCAATGATTATCGGCTTTCTGTTTGCAAAATATGTTCTCAAATTGCCGCTCCTTAACAATCTCGGCTCGATTACCGGCGGTATGACCTCAACACCTGCGCTCGGCACACTCATTCAGGTTTCGGGCACGGAGGATATTGCAACGGCATACGCCGCAACATATCCCATCGCGCTCATATCCGTAGTAATAGCCGCAAAGCTTATAGTTATGTTTTGTTAAATTTTGTTTATAAACGATTTGGGGGAACGAGCTTGAACAACTTATTTATACAAGGAGTACTGTTTGAATGGAATGAAATAGAGCCAAACAGCTACATCAGGACTATTGAGTCCTTGCGTGATGTAGAAAAAATCGAATTTCAAAGCCCCGTTTCGCTGTTTGTAGGCGAAAACGGAACGGGAAAATCGACATTGCTTGAGGCAATTGCCGTTGCACACGGTTTTAATCCCGAGGGCGGCACAAAAAACTATGTTTTTTCAACTTATGATTCTCATTCCGAATTATGCGATGCAATACGAATTGCAAAGGGCTACAGAAAAGAAAAATGGGGATATTTTTTGAGAGCGGAAAGTTTTTATAATGTTGCCACCCAAGAAGAAAAATATGCCGACATTGCGCACCCGTCAATGCAATATCACAAAAAGTCACACGGAGAAAGTTTTTTGGATTTGGCACAAGACAATATTAAGTCAAACGGCTTGTATTTGCTCGACGAGCCGGAGGCAGCCCTTTCTCCGCAAAGGCAGTTGACATTGCTGACGCAGATATACAAATGCGCAAATGATGGCGCGCAATTCATTATAGCTACACATTCTCCGATTTTGTTGGGTATTCCCAATGCTCAAATATTTTGCTTTGACAACAGCAAAATACATACATGCACCTACGAGGAAACCGACAGCTATAAGATTACCGAAATGTTTATAAACAATCGCAAAAGCCTCCTCCAAAAACTCTTGGATGAATAATAATTAAAATGCTTTAAATAAAATCATAACCACCGGTTCAACCGGTGGTTACGATTGTTTAAGCATTCTTTTCCTATCATCAATGATGAAATAATGCTCCAAAGTATCAAAAGTAAATCCCAAAGCGTCAATTTGACAATTTGGGATTTTTCTTGGCACTTTTGAATTACTTATGTTTGCACTAATATAGTTATTTTGCACCCTTTAAGGGTGCTTTTTTTCGTACTTTTAGTCCGCATAGGAAACGAAACAGATTGTTGCTGTCCATAATTTTGGATACAACGATGCTGATTAAATAACAGAAAGTGAAGATTAAAAGGATAACCAGTATCGGATTGGTGATGCCGAGTTTGCTTACAAAAAACCAGCGGCTGCCAGTCATCAGAAAGCCGTTGAGAAGATAAATTTGCAACGAGTATTTACCGCTGAATATCAGTGGTTTTCTGATTGCGGACGGTACTTTGACCAGCGTAAAAAATCCTGCGATGCAAGTGCAGGCGGTGAGCGCAGAAATATACTTGCCGATACAATCATAAACGCCCGGTGCATAGTGGCGCAGTACGCCAAACGACAGTGCAAATAAAAGTACGCTGCCGAGTGTGAGACAAAGAAGGCGCTTCTTTTGCTTTACCTTTTGAAAGTCGAACGACTTTAGCATTATGCCGATGATATAATATGTAGCATTATAAATGATATTGTTAAGACTGCAAATGCTGGTTATATCAAAGGCTGCGGAAATTGCAACAAAGATGCCAATTAGCAGTATGCCGAATAAAGAACTTTTTTGAATCAGTTTTAAGAATAGAGGCGCCAATGCAGACAGTACAAACAGCGTGTATAAAAACCAATAGGTGCCCGATGAATAGCCCTGAAAGAAAAGTTGAAAGACAGCGCTTTTTAAGTCGACTTGTCTATTAACAATACTACTACCGGCGATTTTGCACACAGTGGCAATTGTACTGAAAACAACATAGGGAACCAAAATGCGCTTTGTTCGAGAAAGAAGGTATTGTCCGTAGTGCTTTTCATGATAAGTGCACAAAAAACCGGAAATGATAAAAAACATTGGCATTTGGTACGCGTCTACAAATAATTTAACAGATAAACACCACGGAATTGCTTCCAAATTAATTGGATAAACAATGATAGAGTGGCATAATAGAACAGATAGAATTGCAACGCCTTTTAGAATATCAATCAGTTCAATGTGTTTTTTTGCGGGCATAGGTTGTGTCTCCATGTAATACTTTATTTTGTATATTCGTACTTGGTAAAGTATAGCAGGTATAAAATCGTTTGTCAAATAAAGCAAACTCGCCGGCAGAAACCCGGCAGAGGTGAAATTTCGATGATTTTTGTAGAGTTTGTTAAACATGATAAAAAGAAAAAAGCCTGAAATCGACTTGATTACAGGCTTTTTGTGGCGCAGCGGGTGGGATTTGAACCCACGGGCGCACGAAACGCACGATGGATTTCGAGTCCATGCCGTTATGACCTCTTCGGTACCGCTGCATTTTTGACTCATTAATTTTACCATTATAAATTGTATTTGTCAAATAA
>ERZ773146.225-NODE-225-length-38986-cov-18.233490_pt1 | contig 38986 bp, 21 predicted proteins | sample MGYA00580847_ERZ773146 | MGnify/ENA primary metagenome ERZ773146 (study PRJEB29015, sample SAMEA2737830) | human gut metagenome | biome: human gut; feature: human-associated habitat; material: faeces | place: China | collected 2012 ...
TGGACAACGCCTCCGGCGGCAAGAAGCTGAAGCTCCCGGTCCCGTATCTTATTGAGAACAGCCGGTACTTCGCTGCCGAAGAGCAGAGCAAATACGACTACTTCAACTGCTTCGGCTTTGTGTATGGCGATAACACCGCCCCCGGCGGCGCGGTTGCCGTCACGGGCGTGACGCTGGATAAGAGCGAGCTTTCGCTCATCCGCCGCGAAGAGGCGACGCTTACCGCGACCGTGGAGCCGCAGAACGCGGACAACCCCCGTGTTAGCTGGAAGAGCAGTAACACGGACGTTGCCACCGTCAGCACGAAGGGTGTTGTTACCGGCGTGGGCACCGGTACGGCGACCATTACCGTCACCACGGCGGACGGCGGCTACACGGCCCAATGCACCGTCACCGTCACCGACCCGAACAAGCCTGCGGTCGCGGCGGACGGCTATTATGAGATCGCAAACGGCGCGCAGCTCCAGTGGTTTGCCAACGAGGTCAACGCCTCGAAGGATAACGCCGCGCTCAACGCCCGTCTGACGGACGACATCGATCTCAGCGGCATCTGCAGCTCGGCGAACCCGTGGACGCCGATCGGCGATCACGCGAATAACAGAATATACAGCGGCACTTTTGATGGCCAGGGCCACAAGATCACCGGTTTGTATCTCAAGGGCAACGCCTCGAACTATACGAACGGCAACACCTATTACATCGGCCTCTTCGGCGAGTGCGACGGCGTGACGATCAAGAACCTCTCGGTCTACGGCACGGCGATGGCCGTGACCCGCATGGTCGGCGGTCTTGCCGGACGCACGTGCGGCGTTTCCACGCACCGCCGTTCCACTGTCGAGAACTGCCACAACTATGTGACTCTCACCGGCTCTGCGACAAACGATGATATTTTCTCCCACGGCGGTCTTGTCGGCAGCGCGCAGGAGACCGACTTCATCGGCTGCTCCAACGAAGTGGACATCACCGGCTATCAGGGGCAGGTCGGCGGCATCGTCGGCAATACCGGCATCGGCGGCGTAACGCTGACGAACTGCTGGAACAGCGGCCACGTCCATCTGCGCGGCTACAAGAGCACGTTTGAGGGCGTCGGCGGTCTTGTCGGCAGCGGCAGCAACACCCTGACGCTCACGAACTGCTACAACACCGGCGCGGTGGACTTCTATTACCGAACCACGGCGGAAAAACAGTATGTCGGCGGTCTTGTCGGCTGCTTCGGTGATTCCTATGGGACGCAAACGCTCACCATGACCGGCTGCTACAGCACCGGCAAGATCAGCGGCGACAAAGCCGATGAAGCTCTCATGGGCGCTCTTGTCGGAGGCACGAAGAGCGGCACGAGCAACAAAGTCGAAGTCATTGCCGCGAACGCCTATTATCTCGAAGGCACGGCGGCGGTCTCCGGCGTGGAGAGCGGCGCGGCAGCCTTCACCGCCGAAGAGGGGCTCAGCGCCTCCCAGCTCGGCGAGGGCTATGTGGATAGCTGCCCGGCCCCCGTGCTCAGCGGCCAGACCGTGGTCGAGCATGCGGACGCGAACAGCGACGGCAAGTGCGATACCTGCGGCAAGCAGCTCGCGGAGATCGCCGTGCCGACGCGCAAAGCGGATTATCCGGCCAATACCAGCGACAAGGCGCAGATCGGCAAGGCCTATGTCCTCAGCGATCTGCAGGCCAACAAGATCTTCGATCCCGCAGAAGGCCAGACGCTGTCCTACAAGAACTACTACTACGAGCGCTCCGCCGACGGTGGCGCGACCTGGAGCGCAAAGCAGACCTTCTCCGAGGCCCTCTTCGGCATGACGACCATCCAGATCACGGAAAACGAAGCCGGAACGTACATCTACCGCTTCTACGCCTCCCACGACGGCAAGCACTTCTCCAAGGACACCTGGACGCTCACTCTCACCGTAGAGGAAGCGCCGAAGCTGAACTTCTCGTTCTTTGTCGGCAAGGACTATACCGGCAATTACCCCGTTATCAAGCTCTACAATGTCACAACTGACGAGGAAGGCAACGAGGTCCTCGGCGACGAGATTACGAACGTGTTCCTCTACAGCGACTTCACGAGCACGCTGCCCGAGGGCGAGACCAAATACGATCCCGCGCAGGGCAAGCTCGTTAACAATTACCAGATGTTCTATGCCAGCCTCACCGCGGGCCGCTATGCTTACCGCGCGTTCGCCAAGAACGCCGATACCGGCGCATACGACATCGCGCTCGGCGGTATGACGCTTGACCTGCCGACCGACAAAAACGTTGACGGCGGCGCGGGCGGCGGCACGAGCATCTATCTCCAGTGCAACTCGTTCTACACGAACTCGAAGAAGACGGACAACACGTACTTCACGGCGGACGAATACCACGTCAAACTGGACTGCCCAATTATGGGCACGACCGCTGCAATGGGCACGCCTTACACCAAGAGCAGCTACGCCTACTACCCGACGGTGCTCTACGCCGCGGGCAACGCCTGCCTCTACAACGCGTATGCCTATCCCGATATCGACGGCTATATGTTCACGCAAGCCATCAACCAGACGTTCCGCGCCGGCTACTCCGCCGGTACAAAGTCCCTCACGATCAACACGGCAATCGTCCTGACCGTCACCGTGCCGCAGAACGCGGCGTTCGGCCTGTACTTCCAGTGGAACAACTTCAACACCACCGAAGTTGAGCCCGACGGCAGCTGGAAGCTCAACGACGACGGCACGATGTATGCGCAGTACACCATTTCCAAAGGCAACGGCAACTACACGTGGCGTCTGAGCGACGATACCCACGTCACGCAGGCCGGCTGGCTCCCGAGCCTGAGCGAGAGCACGGACGCGAGCTTCTCCTTCGATGAGAACGCCGCGACGAACCGTGTCTCCCACGATTTCAGCCGGCTCGGTTCGCAGACGTCCAAACGCGACGAGGCCGACCTGCAGGTGAACCTCGATCCCTCCGGCTATGAGGCCATTTCCGGCACGACGCGCGTGCGCGCCTACCGTCACTGGCAGCTCATCAACTCCGACGCCGGAAACATCATGGTCGAGCCGGACTTCCACTGGAACCTTGAGACCGGCGACGCCTCGATCCAGACCGTGAACGGCGGAAACACCACCGCGAACTGGGCGGACGTTACCCCCGGCACGGAAGACTCCATCATCACCGTTTACTATGACAGCGTTGACGTGAACCACGGCAGCTACGGCACGCACGGCGGTTACTATCCTGCGACGCAGCCGCAGCGCATCGGCGTCATCGTTGTCGGCGGCACGGGCGTGGCCCACGGCACCGCGGATGCGGATGTGGACTTCAACATGGCTCCGGGCACCACGACGACCCGCTCCATGGATTGGGACTACAACTACGACACCTGGTTCTACGGCGCGAACGAGGCCGACCCAGCGCTCGACTTTGCCGTCACCGCCACCGGCGATGTGACCGTTGAATACGCCTTCGTCACCGCGGACAACGCCATGAACCGCATCCGCACCGAGTTCGCCGCCATCGAAGCGGGCGGGGACGGACGCTACACCGTGCCTCTTGCTAAGTTCGGCGAGATCGGCAACGGCATGGGCGGCACCGTCATCATCAAGATGACCGACGATACCGGCGTGAGCTACCGTCTCGTGCGCGTGGCGAAGGTCACCGTCTCCGCCGAGAACGTCTCCCACCCGGAGGAAGACATCATGCCCGGCGATCAGGTCAAGCTCACCTTCAGCGGCATGTTCCGCGCGGTGAACAAGATCTCCGGCATCTTCAACCCGACGACCTTCAAGCCGACGTACTACGCCGGTGAAACGAAGTTCGAGGGCACGCTCGGCCAGTATCAGAAGATGGACAACGCCTCCGTTACCGTGACCATCCCCACGGACGTGGAGTTCGCCGAGGGCGCGGAGACGGCAGCGTACAGCTTCACCAACGGCTATACCTTCGGCAGCATGTACTCCGCGGCCAACCCGTTTGCGTTCCTTTACAATATGACCGACGCCGGCGTCGGCACGAACTTCAACGCTGTGACCGTTACCTACTATATGAACCACTACGCGGACGCAGCCGTCACCGTGCACCGCAAGGTGACCTACGATACGAAGCTCGTCGTTCCCGATGCCTCCGGCAATGCGGTCGAGGGCGTCAAGATCACGCTGACCGGCTCGGACGGCAAGGCCGTCGAGACCAATGAGAACAACCGCTACACGCTCGGCTACGGCGATTACACCTATGTTCTTACCAAGGACGGCTATGTTGTCACGCGCGGCGCCTTCTCGCTCGGCAGCGCCGATGCGGAGAAGATCAAAGACGGCATCCTCACCGTCACGACCGCGGCGTTCCTCCCGGCGGGCGAAAACGCCTGGGACGGCACGGCGAAGACCGAGCCTGCGAAGGACGCCGACGGCGTTTACCAGATCGGTACGGCCTCCGAGCTCGCGTGGTTCGGCGCGAACGGCAGCAAAGCCTCGGCGGTGCTCACCGCGGACATCGATCTCGCGGGCTACGACTGGACGCCGCTGGATAAGTTCTACGGCAGCTTCAACGGCGACGGCCACACCATCCGCAACCTCTATATCAACAGCGCGAGCTACCCGGTCGGCCTGTTCGGTTATGTGAAAACCGGCGCTTCCGTCACGAAGCTCGGCATCACCGGCAATGTGACGACGACCAACAAGTCCTATGGACAGGCAGGCGGCATCGCGGGCTACATGGAGAGCGACACCTCCGTTACGAAGAGCTGGAGCTCCGTGAACGTCACGGGCGGTAAGCACGGCGGCGGCATCGCAGGCTACACGGCCGGCGGTTCGGCCATCACCGACTGCTACGCCACCGGCACGATCCGCACCATCTCCGCGAACGAGTGCTATCTCGGCGGTATCTGCGGCTCGTACTTCAGCAACACCAACGGCGCGACGATCACCAACTGCTACAGCACCTCCACCGTCATCGGTTCGGGCGGCAACGCCTCCTATGTCGGCGGCCTGTCCCCGATAAAAGCGGAAGCGAACTATGTCAACAGCTACTATCTGGAAGGCACCGTTTCCGGCGCGAGCCCGAAGTACGGCATCACCGGCCTCGGCACCGCCAAGACCTCGGATGAGCTCAAGGCCCTGGCCGCCACGCTCGGCGACAGCTTCGCCGAGGACAGCGAAAACATCAACGGCGGTTACCCGATCCTCGCGTGGCAGGGCGCAAAGCAGCCTCTCGCGGGCGACGTGAACGCCGACGGCACGGTCGATGTGACTGACGCCGAGCTTGTGTACAATTATTCCATCGGCGCGGGTGAACTCACCGAAGCGGAGCTTATCCTTGCGGATATGGACGGCGACGGCCATATCACCGCGAAGGACGCAGCGATGATCTACGCGATCATCGCCGCGCTTCTCGCGGCCGTGACGGAATAAACCGGACGACAAACAGGAGGACGATATGAAAAAAATCTTTTCGCTTGTCCTTGTTCTGGCTCTGACGCTGGCGCTGGGTATCCCGGCGCTGGCGGCGGAAGCCGATGAGACGGCGGTGCCGGAGATCACTCTCTCGGCAGACGCGGAGAAGGTCCCGGCCGGAAAAACGGTCACGCTGACGCTCTCTCTCACCGGCGAACTGAAGGACATCAACAGCTTTGAGTATTACATCCGCTATGATCCCGCGGTCGTTGAGCTGGCCGAAAGCAAGGCGGGCGCGGCGAGCGATCTCACGAAGATCGGCACGCCCCCCGAGGCGAACTACAAGACCGGCGAGGGGGACACCTCCAAGGCCGTCACGGTCAGCGCCGTGAAGCTCGCGGATACCGGCGTGTTCTCCATGACCGAGGGCACGGTCGCTGAACTGACGTTCACCGTGAAGGCCGACGCTGCGACCGGCGCTTCCGCCGGGTTCACGCTCGAAAAGGTCGCCGTGTGCGATAAGACGTTCGTGAATGACGCCGTGAAGGTGCAGACCGGCGCTGCGCCCAAAGTCACCGTCGGCAGTGCGGTAGTGCTGGGCGACGTGAACGGCGACGGCAAGGTGAACAACGTGGACGCGGCGCTGGTTTACGCTTACCACAACAAGAAGCTCACTCTGACCGAGGATCAGCTTGCCGCGGCTGACGTGAACGGCGACGGCAAGGTGAACAATGTGGACGCGGCGCTGATCTATGCCTATCACAACAAGAAGCTCACGAAGTTTCCTGCTGCGTAAGGAAGGAGAGATAACATGAAGAAAACATTATCCATTCTGCTTGCCGTAGTGCTGCTGCTGAGTCTCTCGGTAAATGCACTGGCCGCAGAAATGACCCCGACGGCGAACAAAAACACTTTGTCCGCCGGGGAGGAAGTCGTCGTAACGATCTCGCTCGACGAGGACATCAAAGACATCGTAACGCTGAACTATAAGCTGTACTTTGACGATTCGGTGTTTGAGCTGACCAAAACCGAGCAGGTCAATACAAGCATCAATGTTGCAGCAGGCAAAGATACGGACAAAGACGGCACGTTCTATAACATCAGCTGCATGGACGTACTCTCCGAGGGCATCACCATTGCCAGGGGCGATCTCTGCCGGCTGACGTTCAGGGCAAAGACCGACCTGACGGAAAACAAGGAGAGCAGCTTCCGTCTGGTGTTCGATAACGCCATGGACAACAAGTTCAACTCCAACATCGTCCACACTGCCGGTGAAGCGGCGAAGGTGAGCGTGTCCCCGGCTGGCGAAGTGCTGACGCTCTACGGTCGCATCTACGGCAAGAGTGTCAACAGTGAGTTTGCGGACCTGACCGGCAGCGCCGGCAGCAACGGCGTGGAATACGTGTGCAAAGACATTGAAAAGAAGACCGGTCTTGACGTTATCAAGGGCGTCCTGGAAGCCAGCGGCTACACCTATGTTGCCACGGAGACCGCCATCACCAGCATTACCGACCCCAGCGGCGTAACGCTCGCCAACGGCGACGCGGCCTACGGCCCGAAATCCGTCTGGGTCGCCACGATCAACGGTGAAAAGCCGGCGACGACGCTTGCCGGTTACGTCGTGGATAACGAATCCACCGGCTTTGACGGCGACGAGTTTGTTCTGACGTTCACTGAGTGCCCGGGCAGCACGGACGGCAAGCACAACTTTAAAAACGGCGTTTGCAGCGTGTGCGGCATGAAGAAGGAAACGGGCTCCTACACTCTCACGCTGCCCACCGATAAGACCGTGAACGCGGGCGAGGCCGTGGCCGTCCCCGTGACGCTCGGCCACACGGCGGACGAGACCACGTTCCACGCGGCGGACATGATTTTCACCTACGATGCCGGTAAACTGGAGTACACCGGCATCAGCGACACGACAAACTACATCGTAGACGCGGCAACGGCCGGCAAGGTCCATGTGCAGGCCTACGGCGAGGCGAAAAACCTCGGCGAGGCGTTCACGCTGAACTTCACGGTCAAGACCACGGCGACGGGCGCCGCGACCGTGACGGCGACGAGCGCGAAGATCGACAAGTCGGCGAACGCCGTTGCGAAGGACGCGCCGGAAGCGAAGCTTCTGGATGCGGAAACGGTGCTCACGATCAAGGCGGTGCACAGCGTCACTCTGCCCAACATCTTCGAGGGCAAAACGACCGTGGAGGACGGCGCGGACTACACCTTCTCCAAGACGGATAAGGACGAGAGCCACTACGAATACACCAACGTCAAGGCGACGGTGAACGACGAGAACGTTGCCGTCATTGACAACGGCGACGGCACCTATACCGTCAAGAACGTCACCGGCGATCTCACCGTGACCGGCAAGAGAACGGCGAAGCAGTACCCGATCACCGTGGACGGCAACGCCAAGGGCTGTATTCGTGTTGCGGATACCGTTCCTTACGGTACGGATTATGATTTTACGGCGGAGGAACTTGAAACGGACAAATACGATTACACGCTGACGATGACGATCAACGGGAAACCGTATACGCCGGAATTTGACGATTCCTATGTATCTTTTATGAACACTTATTTCTATACCATTAAGGGCGACGCTATCACCGGCAACATCCACATCACCTTCACGCAGACGGAAAAGGGCTTGGCGGAGACGACTACGGTCAACTTCACCGGCAGCGGCGCGGCGGACGTCACCGGCGGCAACCCGCAGACCGCGACGACCGGCGCGGACTTCACGTTCACCGTGAACGAGGACGCGAAGTACAACTACACTGTGAAGCTCGGCGATGAGGTGCTCACCGGCACGAATGGCAGCTACACGATCCCCGGCGCTAAGGTCGTCTCCGGTACGATCACCGTGACGGTCGAAAAGACGGTCAGCACGCAGGGCGTGAAGGTGCAGAAGTACGTGAAGCTGGAGAACCAGCAGTCCGTCTGGCTCGTGACCGTGGAAGCGGATCCCGGCGCGAACAATGTGTACACCTACGGCGGAGAGAGAATGTTCAAGACCACAAAGTACGGCACGAACGGAACGTATGCGTATCTCGTGATCGCGCCGACGCTCTCCGTGGAAGACGCCGCAGCGCAGCTCAGCATCACGGCAGGCGAAGCGGCCGGAACGGTCAGCTACGGCGGTGACGTGAACGGATCGGGCGTCGTAGACATCAACGACGCGCAGCTCGTGTACGATATGTACAACGCGCACTATGCGTCCTTCAGCGATGTGGCGATGTACAAGTTCCTCTGCGCGGACATTGCGGACGACACGCCGGAAGGCTCGACGCTCCTGAACGTCAGCGATGCGGTGGCGGTCATCAGCAAAATCAACCAGCAGTAATTTTCCCCATCCCCGCAAGCCTCCCCCGGAAGGGGGAGGCCCGCGGGGATCCCCCCGGATACTGACCCCTGCCGCCGGGACCCGGCGGCGCAGGTGAGTTTCCGAACAAAATCCTTTATCCCGAGAGGAGATCCCATGAAAACATTGAAACGCCTTTCCGCACTTCTTCTCGCGCTGCTGCTGGCGCTCTGGTGCTCCGTCGGCGCGCTGGCAACGGACGAATCGATGCAGTTCCACTTTGATCTCACCATAGACGGCGAGCACACGAAAAACGTTCTCCGCGGCGATGTGATCACCGTTGTCTTCGCCCTGGAACGCACCGACAGCGCCCAGAATTACACGGTCTACGGCGTGCAGAACGAGATCGAATACGATCCCACATTCTTTGAGTTCGTCGAGGGCAGTGCGCTGCTCATGCCGGGCATCGATAAGTCGCAGGTCGCTCTCGTTGACGGGATGCATCGGTTTTATATGAACTTCCTCTCTCTCGGCGGCGGCACGCAATGGCCCGCCACCACGACGCTCGGCAGCTTTCAGCTGCGCGTCATTGCCGAGACGGGCGTGACCCATATCCGCAGCAAAGCAAATTATGTCTCCACCAGGGACGGCGCGGATCACTACGCCTCCACCAAGGACGACGTTACGGTCATCCTCTCCGGCGAGTGCATCATCCGCTTTGACCCCAACGGCGGCAGCCAGGTGGATGAGATCCGCGTGCCCTACGGCGAGAAGATCCCCCGTCCGGACGATCCGACGCGTGAGGGAAAATACTTTGCCGGATGGTTCACCGATATCGAACGCACCCACCCCTGGGACTTCGACAACGACACCGTTGAGGGCAACATGACCCTCTACGCCGGTTGGAGCGACGCGCCGCTTGATACCGACGCGTCGGAGAAGACCGGCGGACATCTGCTTGCGTGGCTGCTGCCGCTGCTCGGCCTGATCGGTCTGCTGCTGATCCTCCTTCTCCTGCTGCGCAAGCGTGTGCAGTTTGCGACCTTCGGCGGCACGGAGCTTGACGATGTGCGCGTCTGGCGCGGCGCAAAGATCGAAATGCCCGCCACGCCGCTCAAGACCGGCTCGCTCTTCGGCGGCTGGTTCAAGGACGAAGAATGCACGCAGCCGTGGGACTTCGACGAAGACACGGTCGATAAGAACATGACGCTTTACGCACGCTGGAACTGATGACCCGGCCTTACCGCTCCCCGGCGGACGAAGAACGCCGCGCGGGGAGACGGAGAAAGGAAACGTGAATGTGAACAATCAAACGATCTCCCGTGCGCTCGGCCTTGCGCTGGCGGCGGCGCTGCTGCTCGGCTGCGTGTTCGCCGTAAGCGGCACGCAGCGCGTCGAACCGCCCGATCCGCGCGAAGAGAATACGGCGCTGCTCCGGCCCGAGGCGCTGTCTACCGGCCGCGCCGCCGGTCTCGGCGCCGACTCCGATACCGAGATGCCGTCGGATGACCTTTCCGGCGAGCCCAGCCCTTCCGCGCCGCCGGATGAGCCGGACCGATCGCCGGATCCGTATTCTGCGCCCGACAATCCGGAAAAATCTCCGGATCCGTCCTCCGCGCCCGACGATCCGGATGGACCCGACGGCCCCAGCCCGACGCCCGGAACGACGAGCCGCCCCTCCGATCCCGGCGATGGGAAGGATACCCCCGGCGACAATACCGGCGGCGATGGCGGCGGCCACGGCTCGGGCGACAATCCCGGCGGCAACACCGGCGACGACGGCGGGGACGATACGCCCGAAGGAGCGTACATCGTCACGGATCTCGGCCAGTATACGGGCGTGCCCGTATCGCCCGCCGATCTGACGGACGGGATGCTCGCGTTCTATGCGCGCGCCGAGGGCGGCACGGGCCTCTCGCTCGAAGTCCGCTTCCGCCATGAGAAGGACGCGGGCAACGGCAGCATCCTCTATGTGAACGGCCGGCAGGACTACAAAGCGCCGCTCCATTTCGGCAAGAACTACATAACCATCACGCTCCGCCAGAACGGAAAAGCGCTCGATTCCAAGCGCTACACTATCCAGTACATCCAAAAGGCGGACAAAGATACCCCCGAGACCGGCCATTATCCCCCGTCGATCACCATGGCCGCGCCGGACGAGAGCAGCTGGCCGCTTGTGACAAGCAACCACAATTTCAGCTTTGAACCGTATGTGACGGACACGCACACCGGCAAACGCCTCACGCCGAGCAAGAATATGACTGTGGTCGTCCGTGACGGCTACGGCGATGAGGTCCCCTACACAAACGACGGCTACGTCTTCGATCTGTGGCTCGAACGCCCGAACAGCGGCGATGTGGCCACCTATACGATCTCCATCACCGCCTGGGACGAGGACGGCTGCTCGGCAAGATACAAAGAATACCTTCTCACTTACAACGCCATCGACACCGGCGACGAGATCGGCAAAGCCACCATCGTCATCGACGCCACGACCGTCGGCATGGGCGTGCTGGACGTGATATACGACGTACCCGTGCAGCAGGACGTGCCGATCTCCTCGCTCGTTCTCAAGGTGCTGCCGGAATATGGCTATAACGTCAATTATAACGGCACGGAAAAGATCGGCTTTTACATCCGCAGTCTGGATTCCGGCTCGATCAACGTTGGCACGGTCCCTGAACGGCTGTGGACGACGGTAGAGCGCGACGGCATCGGCATCATGTACGACGGCACCGGAAACGTGAAGCGCTCGAGCGACAGTCTCGGCGAATTTGACTTCACGCGCGGCTCCGGCTGGATGTACTCCATCAACGGATCGGTATACGCTCCCAAGGGCATGTCCCAGCGGTATCTGCAGGACGGCGACGTGCTTTACCTCCGCTTTACGCTCGCCTACGGCAAGGACATCGGCGGCTACGATGCCACCGGCGGAAACTACGGTCAGTTCTCCACCTACTGCTACCGCTACATCGGCGGGGACGAGATATTCATCGCCCACAGCGATATGGAGGAGACCGAGCGGCAGGAGCCGACGGAGACCGAGGACGGCTACATCCTGCGCGAGTGCGTCCGCTGCGGCGAGCAGGAGCGGGAAGTCCTTCCCGCGACAGGCCCGACGGAGAGTCCGGATCCTTCGCCCAGCGAAGAGCCGACAGCGACACCCACAGCGACACCCACGGCAACGCCGACGCCGGAGCCGACGGCAACACCGACGCCCGCGCCGACACCCACCCCCGAACCGCCACCGACACCGACCCCGGCGGCAGAACCCCCAAAACCGGAAGAACCGGAAGGAGGAAATGATCCGTGAAAAAGCCTATTGCGCTTCTGCTTTGTGTTGTTTGCCTTGCGCAGAGCGCCTTTGCTGCCTCCCCGGCGGAGAGTGCCAGAGATCTGGCACTCTCCGCCGTCTCGGGGCAGAAGTTCCTCGCGGGCGTGAGCGGCGAGCTGCTCGCGCAGGGCGAGGATTTCCCCGCGGGCACGTCCGTGTGCGACTGGACGGCCATTGCCTTCGCGCTTCTCGGCGCGGAGGACGGCGCGGCGTATCTCGCCGCGGAAAACGAATATATTTCCGCCAACTTCCCGCTCCCGGCGAGCGGACGGGCCCCTGTCGCTACCGACTGGCAGCGCGCCGCACTCACGGTGCGCGCGCTCGGCGGCGATCCCACCGCGTGCGGGACGGACGGCTCGGTCGATCTGATTGCCGGGGGCGTTTACGACTATGCTGGGGATTCTCTCGGCATGCAGGGGCTCAATGGCTGGATCTTCGCGCTCATCGCGCTCGACTGCGGCGGTTATGAAGTGCCGAAAGGCAGCCGGTATACGCGCGAGGATATCCTGAACGAGATCCTCTCGGCGCAGGAGCCGGACGGCGGCTTCGGTCTCGTGCCCGGCGCTTCGGATACGGACATCACAGCCATGGCGGTGCAGGCGCTCGCGCCGTATGCTGATGGCGAAGCGGCCTCCGCCGTGGACGCCGCGCTCGCGTGGCTCGCCGCGCAGATGACCGAGGAGTGCCTTTTCGCCTACTGGGGCCAGCCGAGCGCGGAGAGCTCCGCGCAGGTCGTCATTGCGCTCTGCTCGCTCGGCATCGACCCGGCGGAGGACGAGCGCTTTGCGAAAAACGGAACGAACGTTCTCGAAGCGCTCTGCAATACCTACCGCCGCGCGGACGGAAGCTATGCCCACACGCCGGAGGATGAGCGGGGCGATTTCATGGCGACCGAGCAGGTCATGCTCGCGTTCACGGCGCTCTGGAAGCTCCGGAGCGGTGCGGGGCGGCTGTACGATATGACCGCCGTGCCGCAGACCGCAGTGGAGACCGCGCCGGAAAAAGCCCCGGCGGGGACGCCGTGGCTGACCGTTATACTTTGCCTTGCCGCCGCTGCGGTGGCCGTTGTTGTTATTGTAGTCATGTGCCGGAAGAAAAAGGAGAAGAGAGCATGAACGAACTGACCGGAAAGATCCAGACAGAAATAAAGAAAGTTATCGTCGGCAAGGACGACGTCGTCCGCCGCGTGCTGATGGCCATTCTCGCGCAGGGCCATGTCCTTCTGGAGGACGTGCCCGGCGTCGGCAAAACGACGCTTGCCATGGCCTTTGCCAAAACGCTCGGGCTCAAGACCGCGCGCGTGCAGTTCACCTCCGATACGATGCCCTCGGACATCATCGGCTTTTCGGTGTACGACAAGGATACCGGGAAGCTCTCCTATAAGCCCGGCGCGGTGATGACGAATCTGCTGCTCGCCGACGAGATCAACCGCACGTCGAGCAAGACGCAGTCGGCGCTGCTCGAGGCGATGGAAGAGAAAAACGTCACCGTGGACGGCGTGACGCACGCGCTTCCCGCGCCGTTCATCGTGCTCGCTACGCAGAACCCCGTCGGCTCCGCCGGTACGATGATGCTGCCGAACTCTCAGCTCGACCGTTTCCTTATCCGACTCTCGATGGGCTATCCTGATCTCAAGAGCCAGACGGAGATCCTGCGCGAGCGTCACCATGAAAACCCGCTCGACAAGGTGGAAGCCGTCACGGATATCGCGGGCCTTCTCGTGCTCATCGACGAGGTGACGAACGTCCACTTTGCCGACAGCGTGTACGATTATGCCGCGCGTCTTGTGGAAAAGACGCGCTCCAACGCGTTCGTGACGCTCGGCGTCAGCCCGCGCGGTGCGCTGGCGGTCTGCCGCGCGGCCAAGGCCAACGCTTACCTTGCCGGGCGCGACTATGTGATCCCGGACGATGTGGCGGAGGTGTTCCCGTTCGTGTGCGGCCACCGTCTCATCCTCAACGCCAAGGCCCGTTTGAACGAATATACCGCCGAGCAGCTCATCGAGAGCATGATCGGCGAGGTGAAAAAGCCGGACGTGCAGGAGTTCCGGAAGTGAAAGCACGCCGAATCACCGCCGCTGTGCTGTGGCTTCTGGCTGTGGCGGCACTTGCGGCGGTCTGGGCCGCCGGAGGCGGCGCGCTCTGGCTGGGCGCGGCGATCGCTGTGCTGCTTCTGCCGGGAGTATCGCTTCTGCTCGCTCTTGCGGCGCGGCGGGGCGTGCGCCTCTCGCTCACGCTCACGCCCACGGTGCCGAAGCGCGCCGCGGCGCAGGCGGTGCTCCTCGTGAAAAATGACGCGCTGCTGAGTGCGCGCGCGCTCTTCCGCGTGCGCGCGGTGAACGCGCTCACACGCGAGGAAACGGTCACGCTGCTGCGCTGCACCGTTCCGCCGAAGGGCACGGAGGAGCTGCGCTTTCTCGTGGAGAGCCGCCGCTGCGGTCAGATCACCGCGGCGGTGGAAAAGGCAGGCCTTCTCGATATATGCGGCATTTTTGCCGTACCATTGAAAACGGAAAACATTGCCGCGCGCACGACCGCCCTGCCGGACATGTTCGCGCCCGGGATCGATCTTGCGCTCGCCTCCTCCATGCCGGAGGAGAGCGACAGCTACGCGCCCGGCTGCCGCGGGAACGATCTCACGGAGATCTTCCAGCTGCGCGAATACGCCCCCGGCGACGATCTGCGCCGCATCCACTGGAAGATGACAGCCAAGACCGACCGGCTCATCGTCCGCGAGGCCAGTCTCCCGCTCCAGCGCTCGCTGCTGGTGTTCTGGGACAAGACAGCGGCGGATAAACTCGCGCCGGATGCGGCAGACGCGCTTGCCGAGAGCGTTTCCTCCGTCTGCCAGAGCCTGAGCGAGGCGGGCTTTGCCTATACGCTCGGCTGGAGCGGCGAAGGACAGAACGTTCTCGAAGAAGTGCCGGATACCGACCGGCTGCTCGCGCTGCTGCCGCGCATGGTGCGCTCCGCCGGAGCGGGGGAGAGCGGAACGGCTCAGCTCGTCCGGCAGGGCGGCGAGAATTTTTACGGCCGCGTGCTGCTCTTCGCGCACGCCGTGCCGCCGGAGATCGAAGCGCTGGCCGAGCGGTGCGCGCTGACGCTCCTTCTCTGCTTACGTGCGGAGACGGCCTCGCCGTGCCGGACCGTTCGGTTCACGCCGGAGGACTATGCGCAGCGTCTGCATGATCTGGAGTTTATGGAATGAAAAAGAAACATAAGACCGGCCTTGTTCTCCGCGCGCAGCGCTCCGCCGCGCCGCCGCGGGGAAAGGCGTTCCTTTCCGCGCTGCTCCCGGCGGCGCTTCTCTCGCTCGGTCTCGCGCAGACGGCGGCGTCGGTGTTCCCGTCCGGCGTGAGTAACGGCTGGGCGGCTGCGGCGATCCTCTTTGCCTTCTCGCCCGCACTGCTCGCTCTGGCGCAGACGAAGGCCGCGCCGTGGATGCTCGCCGCGGGCGTGCTCGTCCTCGGCGCTGCGGCGGCGATCTTCTTTGCCCCGCTGCGCGACGGCTTCTGCGCGCTCGGCAACGACATCCTCTCCGTCCTGCCGGAAAAGACCGGACGGATCCATATGCTCTGGGACGTGGAAAACACCGCAAACGCGCGCGCCGCGGCGCTCTTTCTCGCTGCGGCGACGGAGCTTCTGCTCTGCACCGGCGCGGTGCCGTCGCTGATCGTCGCAGCGCTCTTTGCTCTCGGCGCTGCGGCGGGTATTGTCCCGGCGGGCTGGGGCGCGGCGGCGTTTCTCACCGGGCTCGTGCTCTGGCTGCTGCGCGGCAGCGGCGGGGAGAGGCTTTCTCTCTCACTCGTCTCCGCGGTCCTCTGCGCGGCTCTCGCCGCGGCGGGGGTCTTCGCGCTCGGCGGCGCGCCTGTCGCGGCGCAGACCGACGCTGCGCTTGCATGGCACGCGCTGCGCTACGATGAAAACACAAACTCCCTTCCGGAGGGACAGCTCAAAGATCTCGGCGCGTGGAAGAAAAACGATACCCCGGCGCTTGCCGTCACGATGGACACGACGCAGAAGCTCTATCTTCGCGGCATGACCGGCGAGGTATACACCGGCACGGCCTGGGAAGCTCTCCCTGCTGCGGAGAGGGCTGCGTGGGCGGACGATTTCTACTGGCTGCACGCCGACGGGTTCAACGCGCTCACTTCTGTGTCCGCCGCGGCGGAGCTCGCCGCCGGTACCCCGGCGGCGGACATGATCGTGGAAAACCTCTCGGCCTGCCGGGAGCGAGCCTATCTCCCGTATGCGCTGTGCGCATGGGAGGGGCTGGACGATTCGCTCATCGGCGATGCGTCCGCGCCAGGCACGGCAGAGGAAACGCTCTCGTATATCCCCGGCAGCGTGCCGGACTGGTTCACCGCGCAGTCCGCGCTCTCCGTGCGCCAGCGCGGGGCGGACGTGCAGGCGTTCCTCGAACTGGAAGCGGACTACCGCGCGTATGCCGAAGCGAACTATCTCGCGCTGCCGGACGAGGCGGCGGCGGCCATCGGCCGCGCGCTCGATCTCCCTGCGGAGAAGCGCACGCTCTCGCAGATCAAGGACATCATCCTGCAAACGCTTGAGAGCTGTCTGACCTACAGCGAGAGCGTCGTGAGCTACACCGGCGACACCGACTTTCTCACCTATGCGCTCGAACGCTCCGGCAGCGGCTACAGTGTGCATTACGCGACCGCCGCGGCGCTCATGCTCCGATACTTCGGTGTTCCGGCGCGGTATGTCGAGGGGTATTTCCTCTCCGCCGAGGAAGCCGGGCGCTATGCCGCCGGGGAGCGGATCGTTCTCACGGAGAGAAACGCTCACGCCTGGGCGGAGTATTATCTCGACGGTGTCGGCTGGATCCCGTTTGAAACGACGCCCGGCTACACTGATGACGAGGAGCTCAACGCCGGTCCCGGCACCGGCCTCAAGACCGAGCGCTACTACAGCCAGACCGAGCCCGAGCCGCCAGAGGACAACACGCCCGAGGATATCACCGAAAACGGCGGCATGCTCCGCCACTTCCGCGTGCCGAGCTATGTAACGGCGATCCTTCTGCCGCTGCTCGTGCTGCTGGCCGCGGCGCTCTTCGTGCTGCTGCGGCGGCGGAAGCTACGCGCGGCGCTGCAAAGGATCGAGCGGCTGGATAACCGCGGCGCGATTGCCGCGCTCTACGGCTACGCCGCGGCGCTGCTGCGCCGCACGAGTCTCGCGCCAAACGAGCTTGACGGCGGGGCGGAGGCGGCAGACCTCAACCGCGAGGCGCTCTTCAGCGCGCACGCCATGACGGACGCGCAGCGCGATGCCATGAAGAAATATGTCCGCACGGTGCTCGATGCGTGCCGGCACCGCTGGAGCTTCGGACAGAAGCTCGTATACCGCTGGATCGAATGCCTGTATCTGTAAAAGGAGAAAAGGACCAAATGAAGAAACTGATGGGAAGCAAACGGATCGCGGCGCTGCTGCTCGCGCTCTGCCTGATGCTGTCGGCGCTGCCGGTACCGGCGGCGGCGACGGATTCGCAGCCGGGGTATTTCTATCTGAGCGTTGTGACGAACCAGAAAACGGTCATCGCCCCGACGCGTGTGACGTATACCGCCGGGCAGTCGGTCCTCGACGCCATCGAATCGAGCGGGTTCGATTTCAAATTTCAGGGCGGGGACAAGGTATCCGTCGAGACGATCGAAGGGGTCAGCGCAAATTTCGTGCGCTTCCACGACTATACGATCGGCGATAACGACTATGATCTGACCGTTCCTGCGGAGAAGATCAACGTTCTGGCCTTTACGGAAACGATGGGGCAGAACAGCGCCTCCGTGACCGCGCTCATCCTCGGTCTCGGCAAGTTCGCCGAAATGACGAACAATGTGCAGAGCTACGGTCCCGCGGCCGAGGCATACGACGCCGCGCTCACGGGCCTCCGCACCGCCTCCGCGGAGGAGGCCGACGCACTTCTTGCCGGACTCAACGCCGCCGTGAAGGAATACGAGGCGCTGCTTGCCGGGACAAAGTACACCGTGACGTTTGCGCCCACGCAGAACGGCGCGTCTCCGGCCAAATCCCATATCCGCATGACCGACAGCTACGGCAACGTGACGGAAGCGGACGGCGCGTCCATCTCCGTTATCGCTGGGAAATACAGCTTTGAGGTGACGGACGGCGGCTGCAACAGCGTCCGCGGCACGCTCACCGCCGGCGAGGGATGCCCCGCCGGGGCGGTGGCCGTGACGCTGCCGCACGGCCAGTGGTTTGACGCCGTGCGCCTGAGCCGGAATTTCGGCTCCCCGGCGTTCGATAAGGAGATCTACCGCTCCGTGTACGCCGGAACGAATGAGGGGACATTCTATGTGCCGGACTGCACGACGTTCCTTTATCTCAACGCGCAGATGGGTGATGTCCCGGATGAGAAAAACACCAAGCTGTGCACGGTATACGCCTATACCGACACCGGGAAGGATGCCTCGGAAACGACGCGCTCCTGGGATTCGACCTATACGAGCATGGTGCAGTGCATCGGCTTCGGCATGGACGGCATCACCGTGCCGCTCGAGGGACGCTATACGGGCGCGGACGGCTACATGCAGGTGCAGACGTACACGATGCACATCGTGCGCATACCGACGCTTAAGTCCGTCACCGTGAAAGCGCCGGACGGAACGCCGCAGATCGTCGAGCCGGTTTTTGACCCCTATACGAACGAATATACCCTGACCGCCGTGACGGACAGCATCCTTCTCGCCGCCGAGGGCTACGGCGAGAGCTACACCGTCTCCGGCACCGGCAAAGTCCAGACGACGGCGGGTACCGACGCGGAGATCTCCGTTTCCGCGAACGGCCAGACGACGAAGTATACGCTGCATATCACGCGCCGCACGGCGGCAAATGTCAAGCTCACCGTGCCGGATGGCTGCACCGCGGAGGTGCGCGACGCGGCGGGCAACGCCATTCCCGCTTCAGCGGACGGGAGCTATGCACTCATCCCGGGAGGCTCCTATACCTGCGTCACGACGAAGGATGTGTGGTACCACGCCTCCGCTGTGTTTACGGCTTCGGACGGTCTCACCGTGAAAGCGGCCTCGCCCATAACGGCGGACGCGATCACAGCCGCGGCACTCTTTGACAATTTGTCTTCCTCCACCCGGAACGAGTTCAAGCCGGAAACGCCGTTCGCGGCCGGTACGCACAGCGTGCGCTATGTGATCGCGGACACGATCAGCCGCATGTACGCCCAGGCAACCGCAGCCAGCGGCTATACCGTGACGGCCATCCACGACAACGTGGTAAATTCCACCGGCCTTGTCAACGGCATCAAGGAAACGCCCGTCACCGCCGCCGTCGGCGGCAGCAGTGCAACGCGGCTCAACAACCTTATCCAGACCGGCGGCACCGCCCGCACGCTGACGCTGCGCGCGTCCAAAACGAGCGGCGGTACCACTTACTATCAGGACTACACGCTCTTCCTTGTCCGCAGCCTGCATCTCAAGAGCCTTACGGTCACCGCCGACGGGGAAACACTCTCGTTTACCGACGCCGATAGCACCAGGATCACCTTCAACGGCAATGTAACGGACTATTACATGCAGGTCGCCAACACGACCGCGTCGGCGACGGTGACGGCGCAGTACGCCGCCTCGGGCGGCTACGCTGCGGACATCGGCGGCGAGCGCTGCGCAGATATCCAGGGCGTGACTGTGGCACTCAATCCCGACAAGGCACGGGAGACCATCGCCGTCAAAGTGCTGCACAGCGATGCGAACGTCGTTTCGACGGTCTATAACCTCCACTTCGTCAAGAAGCAGCCGGTGGCGATCACGTTTGCCGTGACGCCGTCCGATGCCAACGTGTTCCTCGTGAACAACGATACCGGCAGCTGCGTCTATACCGACGATACCGGCACGGCGATGCTTCCGCCGGGAGCGAGCTTCCGCTACACCGTGACCCGGAACGGGTATGCCGGCGTACAGGAAATGTCCTACACTGTGCCGGATACGGCGGAGACAGTCACTGTGACGCTCGAAAAAGCGCCGGAGCGCTCGTATGAGCCGCTGGCCGAGGTCTGGCCGTCGTTCCGCGCGGACGAATATAATAACGGCGTGGTGAATGCTAAAACGCCCACCACGGCGGAGGACGCGGTGCTCTACTGGGCGACGCAGCTCGGCGAGGACTACAGCGCCGACGCCTGCGGCTGTCCGATCCTTGTGGGCGATCATCTCTATACCTACGCCAAGGACATAATCTATAAGCTGAACGTCGTGACCGGCGAGATCGAGAGCAAGGGAAAGATGGATCACAGATCGTCCTTTGCCATCAACAGCCCGACGTATGCCGAGGGCATGCTCTTTGTCGGACTCTCGGACGGCGGCGTGCAGGCGTTCGACGCTGATACGCTCGAATCGCTCTGGATCTACCGGGACTCACTCGGCGGCCAGCCGAACTGTCCGATCTACTACCATAACGGCTATACCTACACCGGCTTCTGGCAGGGCGAAAAGGAAAACGCAAACTTCGTGTGCCTGTCCGTGACGGATGAAGACCCGACAAGGGGCGACGAGGAAAAGCTCCCCACCTGGCAGTACAGGAGTCTCGGCGGCTTCTACTGGGCGGGCGCGTATGTGGCGGACAATTATGTCCTCATCCCGACGGACGACGGCGATTCCGGCTATACGAGCGGCTACGCGAGCATTCTCTCGCTCAACCCCCGAACCGGCGAGCTCATCAGCTCGATCCGGCTTCCGCATCCGGGCGACGCGCGCAGCAGCGTGACCTACGATAACGGCCGCGCGTACTTCACAACGAAAGGCGGCTACTTCTACAGCGCTGCCGTGTCCGAAAACGGCGAGCTCAGCGATCTCCGGCACATCAAGCTCTATAACTACGCCAACGACGCGAAGAACCCTGCTATGAGCACGTGCACCCCGGTCATCTATAATGGCCGCGCATACATCGGCGTCTCCGGCGTCGGCCAGTTCAAGGCATATTCCGGCCACAACATCACCGTGATCGATCTCAACAGCTGGAAGATCGCCTACACGGTGCGCACGCAGGGCTACCCCCAGACGAGCGGCCTTCTCACCACCGCCTATAACGAGGGCGACGGCACGGTGTATGTGTACTTCTTCGATAACTACACGCCCGGCAAGCTGCGCGTTCTCCGCGACAAGCCCGGCCAGACGCGCGCCGACATCACCGTGACGGAAACGGCGATCGAGGGCGGGAAGGAAATCTCCTACGAGACCGCGGGGGTGATCTTCACGCCCGACGGAGATCAGGCGCAGTATGCCATCTGCAGCCCGATCACCGACGCCTCCGGCACGATCTACTTCAAGAACGACTCGGCGTATATGATGGCGCTCGGCAGCGTCATCACGGAGCTTCGCGTGGACGGGCAGCCCGACAAGCTCGCCTACCGCGCCGGGGAGACGTTCGATCCGGCCGGCATGAAGATCACGGCGGTTTACAAAAACGGCTTTGAGCGCGATGTGACGCAGTACGTCACATTCTCACAGCAGCCGCTCGGCAGCACGGACAGTGCGTTTGAGATCCGCTTTGAGCACGTCATGTATCAGGATAAGGACGGTCAGGGTGGCTCAAAGTACCCGGTCGATCCGCCGTCGGTGACGATCGCTCTTACGATCGCGCCGTCGATCCCCGGCGACGTGGATGCCGACGGCAAGATCACCGCCGAGGATGCCGCGAAAGTGGCCGAGCACGTGCGCAATACCGAAAGCAAGAATGCCGGCGGCTTCACGCTGACGGAGATGGAGATCAAATACGCGGACGTGAACGGCGACGGGAAAGTGACGATGGAAGACGCCGAACTCATCTGGCAGTACAGCCGCGGCGAGATCACCGAATTCCCGAAAAAGGAAACGACCGAAACAACGAAAACCGAATAAACCCACAAAGCCCGGCCATCCGAAGATGGTCGGGCTTTTGAGCGTGTCAAAAAAATATTTTTGACACGCTCTCAAACGAGATCCGCTACGCTGGGCTCTCGTTTGAAAAGGCTGCGGCTCGCCGCAGCGCACTCGCTGTGCGCCGTTGGCGCACAACTCGCACGTTTGCGAGCCGAAATGTATTTTCTCCGACGCACATGTCGCCGGAGAAAATGATCAGAACTTTATTTGCGCCTGCGGGCGCAAACTCTGTGAGGCTTTTTTGACAGTCTGCAAAGCCCGGCCATCCGAAGATGGTCGGGCTTTTCAAATGCCTCCCTTGTGTAAAGGGAGGTGGCAAAACCGCAGGTTTTGACGGAGGAATTGCAGAGCACAGAGTGTTCCGAAAGAGAACAATCCCTCAGTTAGCCTGACGGCTGACAGCCCCCTTTGCACAAGGGGGCCTCTTTTTACAGATTAAGCAAATCTTAAAGAAATCCCATCTTTATTATTAAAGCCGGGGATGCTATGCTGTAGCTGTAAACGAGAGAGGGGAAGAGCCATGTACAAAATACTCATCTGCGACGACGAGCGCGATATCCGGAACGCGCTGCGCATCTATCTTACGGGCGAGGGCTACGCCGTCTGTGAGGCCGACAGCGGCTTAGCGGCGCTCGAGCTCATGCAGCGCGAGGAAGTACAGCTCGTGCTCATGGACATCATGATGCCCGGCATGGACGGCATGACGGCGACGGCAAAGCTGCGCGAGCAGAGCAACGTCCCGGTCATCCTCATCACCGCCAAGAGCGAGGACAACGACAAGATCCTCGGTCTCACTGTCGGCGCGGACGATTATATCACCAAGCCCTTCAATCCTCTTGAGGTCCTTGCCCGCGTCAAGGCGCAGCTCCGGCGCTATGCCCAGCTCGGCGGCATGCCGGAGAAAAGCACCGCGCTCACGCTCGGCGGCATCGCCATGGACGATGAGCGCAAGAGCGTCACACTCGACGGCGAGGAGGTAACGCTCACCCCGACGGAGTACGACATTCTCCGTCTCCTGCTCGAAAACCCCGGCAAGGTGTTTTCGAGCGCCGATATCTACCGGCGCGTCTGGAAGGACGAACCGTTTTCCGCGGAGGGAACGGTGCCGGTGCACATCCGCCATCTGCGCGAAAAGCTGGAGATCGACCCCGCCAACCCGCGCTATCTGAAAGTCGTCTGGGGCAAAGGCTATAAGCTGGAGGAAATGAAAAAATGAAAAAGCTTACGCATAGCGCGGCGGCACGCGCCGCCGCCTTTATCCTGTGCCTGCTCTGCGGCCTTACGGCGCTGCTCTGCGCCGCAGGATATTTCATGACCCGCATCGACCGCGACCGCACGCTGCCTGAGCCGGACAGCGTATCGGTGTATAAGAACGGCATCCGCGTTCTGCTCAACAACGCGCTGCAGGAGGAACGGTATACCGGCGAATACCCCGAGCTTCCCTCCGGCTACTCCTATGTAGCAACGGATACGTCCACCGGCAAGGTGCTGTACGACGGCAGAACGAAAAACGCCGTGCCGCTCGGCATTTCCGGCGGCTGTTCCAGCGGAGACAGATGGATCGACGTGCAGGCGTATCTCGAACCGAAGCAGACGCCCGGCGAGGAGCTGACGCTGCTCCGCACCTCCGTCGGCACGCTGCTGCGCTATCAGAATGCCTATCTCCCCGTGGGCATCATCACGGCGGTGCTGTGTCTCGCGCTCTTCGTCTTTCTCATGGCGTCCATGGGAAAAAAGCCGGACGGCGTGAAGCTGCGCGGCATCCACCGCGCGCCGCTCGATCTCTTTCTCGCCGCGGCGCTGGCGGCGGTGGCCGTCCCGGCAAACTTCTATTCGGGAATTAACCTGCTCTATAACCCGCTCTGGGTATGTATGATGCCGGTTACGCTCATGGCGCTCTGGATCGGCTTTGTCGTGCTGCTCACGCTTTGCACGATCTCGGCGCGGCTCCGCGCCGGGAAGTGGTGGAGAAACAGCATCATCTATATCGTCTGCCGCTTTGTATACCGCGCCGTGCGCGGCTTCGTCCGCGCGCTGCCCATCGCGTGGAAGGGGATCCTTGTTTACGCCGTTGTTGTGCTGGTCAATGCTCTTGGCATGATACTCGCTTTCGGCGCTGGCAGCTTTTTCGTCTTCCTTCTGACGCTTGTGCTGGACGCCGCGGGGCTATACTTTGTCATCCACACCGTGCGTCAGCTCAAGGCGCTGCAGACGGCGGCGCAGAAGCTCGCCGCGGGCGATCTCACCTACACGGTGGATACGGGGAAAATGTACCCGGTGCTCAAGGAGCACGGCGACGATCTCAACGCCGTGAGCGTCGGCATGAGCCGCGCCGTGAACGAGCGCATGAAGTCCGAGCGATTCAAGACCGAGCTCATCACGAACGTCAGCCACGATCTCAAAACGCCGCTCACGAGCATTGTGAGCTATGTCGACCTTCTCAAAAAAGAACCGATCGAAAGCGAACAGGCGCAGGAATACATCGAGGTTTTAGACCGCCAGAGCCAGAAGCTCAAAAAGCTCACGACCGATCTCGTGGACGCGAGCAAGGCGAGCAGCGGCGCGCTGCCGGTGAATCTCGAAAAGATCGATCTCGGCGAGCTGCTGCGCCAGAGCGCCGGGGAGTATACCGAAAAGTTTGCTGCGGCGGCCATCACGCCGGTGCTGAATGTGCCGGAGGCGGAAACGTATGTCACGGCGGACGGGCGGCTTTTATGGCGCGTGCTGGATAATCTGCTGGGCAACGCGGTAAAATACGCGCAGAGCGGCACGCGGCTCTATCTGGAGCTGACGCCGGGCGAGACGGAAACGGTGCTCACGCTCAAAAATATTTCCCGCGAGCCGCTGAACATCCCGGCGGAGGAACTGATGGAACGCTTTGTCCGCGGCGACGGCTCGCGCCACACGGACGGCAGCGGACTGGGGCTTTCCATTGCCAATTCTCTCATGGAGCTCATGGGCGGAAAGCTCACGCTGACGCTTGACGGTGATCTTTTCAAAGCCGCTCTTGTATTTCCGCAGAAAACCGTATAATATTTTTGCCGGACGGGGAACCAAACGACCCCGTCCGGCGTCTATATTTTCGAACACCCAAAGGTGCGAGGAAAGGAAAGAGTTTATGAAGATGAAACGATTTGCCGCGGCGCTTCTGGCGCTTATTCTGTGCGCGGCGTTTATGACGGCCTGCTCGCCGAAGCCGGAGCAGCCCGCCGCAACATCCGGCAATGCGTCGTCCGGCAGCGCAGCCGCCGAACCCGCCGCAACGGCGGAGCCGACGAGCGCTCCGACGCCCGTGCCGCCGGAAACCACCGCGATGCCCGAGAAAACCGACACGTCTGTCACGGTGACGCCGGAGAAGAACGGCCTTTACGATGCGCTGTGCGACCTTTTCAACAACTATCATGAAGGCACCGCCGGCTGCTCGCTCACGGGAGCGCGCATCGCTGCCACGATCATGGACTTCTCGCTCACGAACGGCATGGACGCCGTGCGCAGCGGCGCGGCCGCCTTTGATCTCGGCGAGGAGACGGAGTTCGGCGAAAAGCTTACCGATAAGCTCACCGCGATGTATGAGACCGCCATGGGCCTTTACGGCGAGAGCGGGAAAAACCTCCTTGCCGACGGCGGCTATACGCCGGCGCATTACCCCTACAGTGCCAAGGACGTGCGCGATACCTATACCGCGATCTTCGCCGAGCGCGGCTGCGAAGCCCCCGCCGTGGTGCGCATCTACCGCAGCGACGCGAACGCCGAGCACTTCCTTGCCTTCGGCGCCGCGCTCGACGGCACGGAGATCACCGCCGAAACGCTCAACAGCGCGATGGACGGCCTTATCTTTGAAAACGGCGCGGCGTTCAACACCATTACCGCAGACAAGGACGGCCACATCAGAGCCGACCTCAACGACGCCTTCGCCGCGCAGGTGCGCTCTCTCGGCACGAGCGGAGAGTACTTCCTCGTCGGCGGCATCGTCAACACGCTGCTCGACGCCTTTGACGGCACGGACGTCACGCTCACCGTGAACGGTGCGCCGCTCGAGAGCGGACACAATATTTACGACTACGCGCTCACGCGTTATGAGGAGTAACTATAACTGTATGAGCATGAAAAAGAAAGGCCTGTCCCTGCTGCTCTGCGCGGCGCTTTCCCTTTCGCTCGCGGCGTGCAGCACAAAGCCGGAAACTCCGGCACAGCCTACGGCGGAACCCACGGCGATCCCCGTGACCGCCGCGCCGGAGACTACCGCCGCGCCCACGGAGACGCCGGCGGCCGAAAACCGCAATGTGCCGGTGATTTCCGTCCGGTGCGAGAACGAAGATTTTTATACCGCGGACAATGCGGCGCTTCTTCTCGTCTATGCCTGCGCCGAGCCGAGCGTTTCCATGAACGGAAACGACGCGGCCGCTGCCGCGATCAACGAAGCGCTGCATAAGCAGTATACGGATTTTGCCGTCGGTGCCGAATCGGGCAGCGAATACAACATTTCCGGCAAGGAAAATTATCTGGCCGCGGCAAAGGAAGAACTCGCCCGGCAGACGGAAAACGGCGATGCCTCGGGCTTTTCTTCCTACAGCCTTATGCGCCAGATGAACGTCCGCTATAATGCCCGGTATCTGCTGAGCATCACCTACGACGATACGTCGTATCTCGGCGGCGCGCACGGCTACACCGGCCGTTACGGTCACACCTTCGATATCCGCACCGGCCGGGAGCTGACGCTCGCGGATCTCACGGATAACTACGACGCCTTCCTCTCCGCCGCCGTCGATCAGCTCAAGGATATCATCAGCTACGGCGCGGAATACGCCGCCTACGGTCTGAACGATGGCTACGAGGATCAGCTTGCCGGTCTCTTCCGCGACGGCAACTGGTACTTTAACGACGACGGCCTTGTCCTTATGGCAAACCCCTATGAGCTCGCGGGCTATGCCGCGGGGCTCATCGAGTTCACACTGCCGTACGCCTGGCTCGCCTATCAGATCAAGGCGGATTATCTCCCTGCCGAGAGCGAGGCGGACGGCACGCTCACCGGCGAGCTGAGCGAGAGCGCCGACGCCGCCGGGAACGCAACGTATGTCTGCGACACCGGTACGGGCGGCATGGGCGCGTGCGTCACGTTTACCGCCTCCGGCACGGTCGAGAATGTCGAGCTCAATGCCGTGACGTATCTGGAATACTCCAACACCTACCGCACGGACGGCACGCTCTGGTACGCCGGGTGTCTCGCCGACGGCGAGAGCGTCTGCGTGCAGACATGGATCCCCGACGTGATGCCGAATCTCGCCATCTCCTGGCGCGACGCCGATGGCGAGCACGTAAAGTATATCTCCCAGAGCGGGATGGACGGCTCTCTCATCCTCATGGACGGAGAGCAGTATGCCGAGCGTCCGCTGAACATCTCCGGCAAGAGCGTCTATCATTACGACATCAACGGCGACTATGCCGCCGAGGAGATCGCCGTGACGGCGACGGATGCCGGCGGCATCAACGAGTACACGATCGCCGTGAACGGCACGGTGCTCGACCGCACCTATATGCCCGTGGGCGACCGGTACGATCTCTGGATCTGCGATCTGGACGGCGACGGCATCTGCGAGCTTCTGTTTGCCGCCGACCCCGGCAGCGACGATTACCGCACCTGCGGCTGGCACGGCGACACGCTCGAGCCCATCCAATTTACCGGCGACGCGCGCTACGGCGCGGACCCGAACGGCATTACCGGCAGTCTCGACGGGCGCGTCGTGTTCAGCGGCGGCATCCCGATGCTCGAGGCGTGGTACTATCAGCTCGGCACCTACTGCGCGGTCATCGGTATGAACGGAACGTCCGACGGCGTCGTAACGCTCGATCCCTCTTTTAAATGGAACTACCGCGGCAGCTGCTACTATCTGACTGTGGCGAAGATCCTGCCGGTGTATCTCGATGAGGGCGGCACCGCCGTGCTGACGCCGGGCGAAAAGCTCCTGCTTACCGGCACGGACGGACAGAACACCTTCTTCCGCATCGATGACGGCCGCACCGGATCGATCCGGCTGGAATACGATGGGGAAGGCGGCTGGACCATCAACGGCGAGAGCGAAGAGAATTTCTTTGAGATGCTTCCCTATGTCGGCTGACGCCTTCAAATAAACCTCTGCTGTCAGACAAAATGACCGGAACACAGAAAAAAGCCTGTGTTCCGGCCTTTTTTATAAAAACCGGTTGCAGAGCCGGGGAAAAACGGTTATAATGCAGCGCAGGGCCTTGGAATCGTTTCCACGGCACCATTCCATCACCGAAAGGACAGAGAACCATGATTTATTCTCCGCAGGATCTTCTGGGCACCACGGAATCTCTGCTGAAATATGACGAGGACGAGCGCCTGAGCGAGGCCTCGCCCCAGCACCTCCACAACGCTCTCGGGCGGGCGGTAATGATCGCGGTGGGGGACAACTGGGCCAAATCCCGCGCCCGCCGCGCCGGAAAGCGCAAGGCGTATTATCTCTCCGCCGAGTATCTTGTCGGGCGGCTTGTATACAATAACCTTTTCAATCTCGGCATTCTCGACGAAATGCGCCGGGTGTTTGCCGAGCGCGGCATCGATCTCGCCTGTCTTGAGGAGATCGAGGACGCGGCTCTCGGCAACGGCGGTCTGGGCCGTCTTGCCGCGTGCTATATGGACAGCGCCGCCACCTGCGGCGTGCCGCTGAGCGGCTACGGCCTGCGCTACCGCTTCGGTCTTTTCAAGCAGAGCTTTGAAAACGGCGCGCAGAAGGAATCCGCCGACGACTGGGAAAAGCACGGCGACCCCTGGAGCTTCCGCCGCGAGAAGCACACCGTCCGCGTCCGCTTCGCCGACCAGACGGTGCTTGCCGTGCCGTACGATACGCCGGTCATCGGCTATCATACCGACAACGTCGCAACGCTCCGTCTCTGGCAGTGCGAGGCCGAGCGGGAGCTCGACTTTGACGCGTTCAACTCGCAGGATTACGAGCGCGCGCTCACGGAGAAAAACCGCGCCGAGGACATCACCCGCGTCCTCTACCCGAACGACAGCACCGTCGAGGGCAAGCGTCTGCGCATCAAGCAGCAGTACTTCCTCTCGAGCGCGTCGCTGCAGGACATCCTGCGCACCTACAAATCCTCCGGCAACGGCGATCTTCAGCGCCTCGGCGAGTTCATCGCCGTGCAGCTCAACGATACCCATCCCGCCATGTCCATCCCCGAGCTCATCCGGCTGCTCATGGCCGAGGGCATCGAATTTGACCGTGCCTTTGCTATCACCCGCAGCGTTTTCTCCTACACGAACCACACCGTCATGGGCGAAGCGCTCGAGCGCTGGGATATGGATCTTCTGCGCAGTGTTGTGCCGGAGATCTGCGACATTCTCCTGAAGATCGAAGAGCGCCTGCAGCAGGAGTTCCCCGGCGCGAATCTCCATGTCGTCTGCGATAATCAGGCGCGCATGGCCGATCTTTCGGTGTATATGTCCCGCAAGGTGAACGGCGTTGCGGAGATCCACAGCCAGATTCTCCGGGACGATCTCTTCCGCGCGTGGAACGAGAAATACCCCGACCGCATCGTGAACGTTACGAACGGCATCACACCGCGCCGCTGGCTCGGTCTCTGCAACCCGGAGCTCACCGAGCTCATCCGCGCCGAGATCGGCGAGGGCTTCCTGCGTGATCTTGACCGCATCGGCTATCTGCGCGAGCACGTGAGCGACGAGCTCGCCATGCTCTTCAACGCCGTCAAGCTGCAGAAGAAGAGCCAGCTCGCCGCGCACATCCGCGCCGCGGAGGGCGTGGACATTCCCGAGGAGTTCGTGTTCGACGTGCAGGTCAAGCGCGCGCACGAATATAAGCGCCAGCTGATGAACGCTCTCTGCCTTGCCGACTTCTATTTTGAGATCAAAAACGGCGGTCTCGCCGATATGCCGCCCACGGCGTTCATTTTCGGCGCGAAGGCCGCGCCCGGCTACCGCCGCGCGAAGGCCGTCATCCGCTATATCAACCGTCTTGCCGAGCTTGTGAACAACGACCCCGACGTGAACGGCAAAATGCGCATCGTGTTCGTGCAGAACTACAACTGCTCCTACGCCGAAAAGATCATCCCCGCGGCGGACATCTCCGAGCAGATCTCCCCGGCAGGCACGGAGGCCTCCGGCACGGGCAACATGAAGCTCATGCTCAACGGCGCTGTGACGCTCGGCACGATGGACGGCGCGAACGTCGAGATCGTCCGGCAGGCCGGGCTGGAGAACAACTACATCTTCGGCGGCACCGTCGAGGAGAACAACGCCGTGCGCGATACCTACGACCCCGAGGCGCTCTACGATTCCGACGAGCGCATCCGCCGCGCGATGGATACGCTTGTGGACGGCACCGTGCCGACCGACGACGATCAGAAAGAGCTTTTCGACGCCATACTCAAGGGCGCGAGCTGGCACCGTCCGGACAACTATTTCGTTCTGCGCGATTTTGAAAGCTACCGTGAAGCCCGCCTTCACGCGCTCACGGATTGGAAGGACCGCGTATCCTTCGGCAAAAAGTGCCTTTACAACATCGCCGCGGCGGGCATGTTCTCGTCCGACCGCGCGATCCGCCAGTACGCGGAAACCATCTGGGAGCTGCACTGAACCGGCATACAAGATCAAAAAATGTCCTCTGCGCAAATTGGTGCGCAGAGGACATTTTCCTATGCTCGTTTGACCGGTCATTCCGTTTCGTCCGGCAGGAAGGGGGCGAACGGCTTTTGCATGAGCCAGAGATCCGTATAGCACGTCACGGCCGAGAGCAGCACGAGCCAGAGAACGCTCACGCCGTAAAACGCCGCCGGGGATATGGCGAAGAGGATCACCGGCAGCAGATGGATCACCGCCATGAGAAGCGTCCGCGGCAGATACCCGACGCCGAGAAGCACCGCGTTTTTTATCGTGTTCCAGAGCGTATTTTCAAAGGTCGCCGTGAGCGGGAATGCCCAGATGAACACCATCAGCCACAGCGCAAAGCAGACACCCGGCAGCACGAGCCAGAACAGCTGCTCCGGGAAGAGCGCACGGAGAATGTATACGTCCGCACCGAGGAGAACGAGCGCCGCAAGCAAAATGAGCCAGAGCAGCGTGGATTTTTTGAAATTATCGCGAAACGCGCGGAAAAACGCCGCGCTGTTCCAATGCCCCGAGTCGCGGATCATGTTCCGCACCGCCGTGCAGAGCGCCGCGGTCGAAGCGCCGAGCGTGAAAACCGGCAGCGAGCACACGACCCACAGAATGTTCAGCCACGCGAGCTCCGCCGCCTGCGTGAGAAAGCGCAGGATGGGGGAATCCGGATCAAAGAGTTTTTTCATATTGCCACCTCCGGGAGAATAAGCCTATTATACAGGAACAAATGACCGCATGACAAGACCAACCGCACAAAAAGTTGACGAGGTTTTTGTGTAAATGACATAAAGTTAAGCGTTTTCGCCGAAACGCACTTGCAATATTTCTACAAAGAGGATAGAATACAGACAAGCTTGGTTGGAATCGTTTCCAATTCAGCGCTTTACTTACGGAAACCCATTAAAAATTAGGAGGAAACAAACAATGAAGAAGCTTCTCGCTGTTCTTCTGGCTCTGGTCATGGTTCTGAGCCTCGTCGCCTGCGGCGCTGCCCCGGCGGAGACCCCGAGCACCCCGGCTGAGCCCGAAACCCCCGCGACGGAAGAGCCCGCCGCGGAACCCGAAACCCCGGCCGCGACCGGCAGCGTGTACTACCTCAACTTCAAGCCCGAGTCTGACGCGGCCTGGCAGGAGCTTGCCAAGACCTACATGGAGCAGACCGGCGTTCCCGTGAAGGTCGTCACCGCCGCTTCCGGCCAGTACGACACCACCCTGACCGCCGAGCTCGACAAGGACGCCGCCCCCACCATGTTCCAGGTCGGCAATGTCGGCGCTGTCAACAGCTACGGCGAGTTCTGCTACAATCTCGAAGGCACCGACGTGTACAACGAGATGACCACCACCGACTTCAACCTGAAGAACGAAGCCGGCGAGACCGTTTCCATCGGCTACTGCTACGAAGCCTTCGGCATCATCGTGAACAAGGCCCTGCTCGAGAAGGCCGGCCACTCCGTCGATGAGATCACCAACTTCGAGTCCCTGAAGGCTGTTGCGGACGACATCCACGCCCGCGCCGACGAGCTCGGTTTCGACGCTTTCACGTCCGCCGGTCTCGACGGTTCCTCCTCCTGGCGTTTCTCCGGCCACCTGGCCAACATGCCTCTGTACTACGAGTTCCGCGATGACGGCGTGACGGAGCAGCCCGCCACCATCAAGGGCACCTACCTCGAGAACTACAAGAACATCTGGGATCTGTATATCACCGATACCGCGACCACCGGCGCTGCCCTCCTGTCCGCCACCGGCGATCAGGCCGAGGCTGAATTCGGCGAAGGCAAGGCTGCGTTCTATCAGAACGGCACTTGGGAGTACAGCAACCTGACTTCTGCCGACAAGTTCGGCATGAACCCGGACGACCTCACCATGATCCCCATCTACTGCGGTGTGGAAGGCGAGGAGAAGGCTGGTCTCTGCTGCGGCACCGAGAACTGCTGGGCGATCAACAAGAACGCCTCTCCGGAAGACATCCAGGCCACTCTGGACTTCATGTACTGGGTCGTCACCTCTGAGGAAGGCACCACCATGCTGGCCGAGCAGTTCGGCCCCTGCCCGTTCAAGAACGCCAAGACCCCGGAGAACGTGTTCTTCGCGGCTGCCAACGAGTACGTTGCCAACGGCAACTACACCGTGACCTGGGCGTTCAACTGGACTCCTGCCGTTGACGATTGGCGCGCTGCCGTCGTTGATGCTCTGAGCCAGTACACCACCGGCACCGGCGACTGGTCCACCGTTGAGACCGCGTTCGTCCAGGGCTGGGCTACCCAGTACGCCAACGAGCACTAAGTCCTCTGCGGATATCCGCTGAGATAAATTGACACACAATACAGGCGGGGCGGGCGATCACGTCCGCTCCGCCTGTAGATATATCCGCCGGCAGGATAGTATATAGACTGTGACGGCGTGAGCTGCTGCCCGAGGCGTTCGGGCAGGAGCTGTCGCCATGACAATTTCGGCAGAACAGGAGTGAAAGAATGAAGCGTATAAACATACCGCGGGATCCAGCCGCACACAACAGCCGACTGATCCGCCGCCCCATTCAGCGAATGGTGTGGCTGTTTCTGCTGCCCACCTTTGCCGCCTTCTGCATCGGGTTCCTTTACCCGTTCTTTAAGGGCGCGTTTTTGTCCTTCTGCAAGTTTAAGCTGACGAGCCAGTGGACGTGGGTCGGATTCAGCAACTACATCAAAGCGTTCTCGGACAGCAGCTTCCTCCATGCCTTCTGGTATACGGCGCTGTTCGCCTTCGTGTCGGTAGTGTTCATCAACGTTCTGGCCTTCACGGTCGCCTACTTCCTCACGAAGGGCATCCGCGGCTCGAACCTTTTCCGCACCGTGTTCTTCATGCCGAACCTCATCGGCGGCATCGTGCTCGGCTACATCTGGTCGATGATCTTTGACGGCTTCCTCGTGAAGTACAACACCTCCGTCGTGCTCAACTCGACCTTCGGCTTCTGGGGCCTCATCATCCTTATATGCTGGCAGCAGGTCGGCTATATGATGATCATTTACATAGCCGGACTCCAGTCCATCCCGGAGGACATGCTCGAGGCGGCCCGCATCGACGGCGCCAACAACTGGCAGACGCTCTGGAAGATCACCATTCCGAACATGATGAGCTCCTTTACGATCTGCATCTTCCTCACGCTCACGAACGGCTTCAAGCTCTTCGACCAGAACCTCGCGCTGACGGGGGGGCGGCCGTTCCTGCAGCAGCCGGACGGCAGCGTCATAAAGACGACGGAAATGCTCGCTCTGAACATTTACAGCGCCTTCTACTCCGGCGGCGGCAACAACCGCGGCGTCGGCCAGGCGAAGGCCGTGGTGTTCTTCATCCTTGTGGCCGCGATCGGCCTTCTGCAGCTCCAGGCCACCCGTAAAAAGGAGGTACAGCAGTAATGGCAAAGAGAGAAGAACGCGGCAAAATGGTGCTGACGATCATCTTCACGGTGATCTGCATCGCTTACATCACGCCGATCCTCATCGTTTTGATGAACTCCTTCAAGAGCAACGCCGCCGTCAACACGGAGACGTTTGCCTTCCCGAACGCGAACAGCTTTGTCGGCTTCCAGAACTATATCAAGGGCATGACCTTCGGCAACTACCCGTTTCTGAAGGCCGTGGGCTACAGCCTTTTCATCACGCTCGCCTCCACGGCGCTCATTCTCGTGTGCACGTCCATGGCCGCGTGGTATGTCTCCCGCGTCGGAAGCTTCTTCAGCAAGATCGTATATTATCTCTGCGTGTTCTCCATGGTCGTCCCGTTCCAGATGGTCATGTTCACGCTCTCCCGCACGGCGAACCGGCTCAATCTCGATACCCCGTGGACGATCCCGGTCATTTATCTCGGCTTCGGCGCTGGTCTCGCGGTGTTCATGTTCTGCGGCTTTGTAAAGTCCATTCCTCTGGAAATTGAGGAAGCCGCTGCCATCGACGGCTGCGGCCCGGTGCGTACGTTCTTCCAGGTAGTCCTCCCCATGATGAAGCCGACGATGATCTCCGTCGGCGTGCTGGAGATCATGTGGGTGTGGAACGACTTCCTTCTGCCGTATCTCGTGCTCGACCGCACGGAGTATATGACCATCCCCATCGTCATACAGCATCTCAAGGGAAGCTACGGGCAGGTGGATATGGGCGCGACGATGGCGCTGATCCTTCTGAGCATCCTGCCGGTCATCATCTTCTATCTTTGCTGCCAGAAACACATTATTAAGGGTGTTGCGGCCGGAGCGGTGAAGGGCTGATGACGATCAAGGACCTGGCGGCTCTCTCCGGGTATTCGCTCGGCACGGTCTCGCGCGTGCTTAACAATCAGCCGCACGTCAGCGAAAAGGCAAGAGAGCAGATCATGGCGATCGTGAAGGAACAGGGCTTTGAGCTGAACACGAACGCCCGCAATCTCAAGCAGACCCACAGCAACAACATCCTCGTCATCGTCCGCGGCACGCACAACGAGCTGTTCGCCGCGCTGGTCGAACGGCTGCAGACCGTGGCAACGGGCGGGGAGTACCAGCTTGTGGTGGACTATATCGGCGAGCTCGACAACGAGGTGCGCCGCGCCGTGAAGCGCGTGCGCGAGGTAAAGCCGCAGGGCATCCTCTTCCTCGGCGGCAGCAGCGAGGATTTCATCGAATCCTTTGCCGAGATCCACATTCCCGCGGTTCTTGTCACAAACTCCGCCGCGGAATTCCAATTCAAGAATCTTTCGAGCGTCACGACCGACGATACCGCCGCTGCCGCGGCGGCCGTCGGGTATCTGGCGGACATGGGCCATAAAAAGATCGCCGTCATCGGCGGCGAGCGCGAATACTCCGATACGGGCCGTCTGCGCTATGCGGGCGTGCTGCGCGCGCTCACCGAGCGCGGCATGACGTTTGACGCGGACCGGTTTTATAAGACCGCGCACTACAGCTTCGACGAGGGCTATACGGCCATGGCGGAGCTCCTGCGCGAAACATCGGAGATCACGGCGGTGTTCGCCATGGCGGACGTCATGGCCATCGGCGCGGCCCGCGCCGTCCGCGATGCCGGAAAGCGTATCCCGGAGGACATTTCCCTCATCGGCTTTGACGGCCTGCCCATCTGCCGGTACTACGAGCCGAGGCTCTCCACCGTTACGCAGCAGATCGCGTTCATGGCGGAAAAGAGCTACGCCGTGCTGCTCGACATGATCGAAAACGGCTCGGGCGCGCAGCATGTCCTCGCGCCGTACACGCTCGAAAAGACGGACAGCATTCGTGAAAATTAACAGCATCCGCAAATTCTAACAGACGAAAGAGGCGTTTGCCATGCGAGCAAGCGGAATTATTCTGCATATCACATCGCTCCCGTCGCCGCACGGCGTCGGAACGCTGGGCAGAGAGGCGAGAGAGTTTGCCGATTTCCTCCGGAAAGCCGGACAGAAATACTGGCAGATCCTGCCGCTCGGCCCGACCGGCTACGGCGACTCACCGTACCAGACCGACTCGGCCTTTGCCGGGAACCCGTATCTCATCGACCTTGAGCAGCTTATTACTGACGGTCTCCTCACGCGCGAGGAAGTCGATGCCGTTTCCTTCGGCAGCGACCCGGCGCAGACGGATTACGGCGCGCTCTACGCCGGACGGTTCGATCTTCTCCGCCGCGCCTGTGAGCGCGGCTGGGACAAAGAGCGTGAGAACGTAGACGCTTTCTATCGTGAAAACGAGAGCTGGCTGCGCAGCTATGCGCTCTATACCGCGGCAAAGCGTCATTTCGGCATGCGCCCCTGGATCGAATGGGAGGACGAGGATCTCCGTCTTCGCCGCAGTGAGGAAGTGCTGCGCCGGTATGAGGAGCTTCTCGCGGAGGATATCCGCTTCTGCATTTTCACGCAGTATCTGTTCTTCCGCCAGTGGAACGCGCTGCGCGCGTATATCCGCGAGCAGGGCATCCGGATCATCGGCGACGTGCCGATCTATGTCCCGCTCGACAGCGCCGACGTGTGGGCGGAGGGCGAGTACTTCCAGCTCGACGATCAGTGCCGCCCGACGGAGGTCGCGGGCGTCCCGCCCGATTACTTCACCGCCGACGGTCAGCTCTGGGGCAACCCGCTCTATGACTGGGACCGTATGCGAGACGACGGCTACCGCTGGTGGATCCGGCGTCTCGGCGCTGCGGGCAAGCTCTACGATACCGTCCGTATCGACCATTTCCGCGGTCTGGAGAGCTATTGGGCCGTGCCCTACGGCGAGACGACCGCGCGCAGCGGCCATTGGCGCAAGGGCCCCGGCGAGAGCTTTATTGACGCGATCAAGACGGCACTCCCCGGTCTCGACATCATCGCCGAGGATCTCGGCTTTATGACCCCGGAGGTCATCGCCCTGCGCGAGTATTCGGGCTTCCCCGGCATGAAGGTGCTGCAGTTCGCCTTTGATTCCCGCGAGCCGAGCGACTATCTGCCGCACCGCTACCCGACAAATTGCATCTGCTACACCGGCACGCACGACAACGCCACGCTCGCCCAGTGGCTGGGCGACGCGAAGGGCGACGATGTGGCTTACGCCAAGCAGTATCTCGGCTTGAACGATGAGGAAGGGTATGTAAACGGCATCATCCGCGGCGGCATGAGCTCGGTGGCTGATCTCTTCGTCGCGCAGATGCAGGACTGGCTTGCCCTCGGCGGCGAGTCGCGCATGAACGTCCCCGGCGTCCTCGGCCACGGCAACTGGTGCTGGCGCATGCTGCCCGGCGCGCTCACCGACGAGCTCGCCGACCACATCGCCGCCATGACGGCCATGTACAGCCGGTAATATAGAACAAATGCCGCTCTCCGGCCTCATTCGGAGAGCGGTTTTTCATTTTTTCCCATATTCTTTGTAAGCTTTTTGCCCCGAATTGCGTCTATAAGGGTGAGTACTCAAGGGGCAGCCCCGTAAGAAAGAGGAAAGATCATGGAGGACAGCTTCATCGTAGACCTGTACTGGCGGCGCGACGAGCAGGCGATCGCCGAAACGGAGCGGAAATACGGCGGCGCGTGCGAGAGCCTTGCACGCCGGTTTCTCCCCGCGGCGGAGGACGCCGAGGAGATCGTGCAGGACGCTTATCTCTCACTCTGGAACACCATCCCGCCGCAGCGCCCGGAGCACCTCGGCGCGTATCTGTTCCGTACCGTACGGAACGCCGCCTTTTCCCGCTTTCGCGCCGACAGCGCGCAGAAACGCGGCGGCGGTGAGGCCGCCGCCGCGCTCGACGAGCTCGCCGAGTGCGTCGCGGGGCGGGAGAATGTGGAGCAGATCATTGAGGCACGGGAGCTTTCTCATGCGGTGAACGCCTTTCTCCATACGCTTTCCCGAAACGACCGGATCATTTTCACCGCCCGCTACTATCTCGCTCTTCCCGGCCCGGCGATCGCCGAAAGGCTCGGCTGCCGGGAGGGAAGGGTACATACCTCGCTTTGCCGCAGCCGGAAAAAGCTGCGCGACTATCTCATTAAGGAGGAATTGCTGTGAAAGCGCTGGATATTATGGAAGCGGCCGGCGGGATCGACGACGAAATCATCAAGGAGGTCACATCGGCTATGCAGGAAAAGAATACAGGAAAACCCCTTCGCGCGAAGCGGACGCTTCGCACCGTGCTGATCGCGGCGGCGCTCGTGCTCGTGCTCGCCGGGAGCGCCCTTGCCGCCGGGCGGCTTATCAACAGCCCCGCGCAGGCGGTCAAGGTCGCGCGGCAGGAAATTGCGAAAATGCAGGATATGGGCATTCTCTCTTCGGAGTATCGCTTTTTTGACGGCGAACCGGACTATCTCGGCGAAGCACCGAACAAGCGCGTGAGCGACTACTGGTTCGGGCGCATTTTCCCCCACAGCTACATTGTCCGCGGCGGGACCGACGACGGAAAGTATTACATGAACCTCTTCGTCGATACGATGAGCGGAAAGATCGTTCAGCTCACCGTAGAGGCCAAGGCGGACGAGACGGACACGCCCTTCCCCGGCGGCGATGTAACGGTGGAAACGGGCAACGGAAAGGAGACGTTCCACACCTACAACAACTATGACGACATCCTGCCGGATGGCATGACCGTGGATGAGTTCTGCACGCTGCTGGCAAAGTACTGGGGCTTTTCCGGCTACCGTCTCGCGCAGACGGACGACGCCATGTTCCACTATGCCCAGCTCAATCCGGGCGGCGGTGAACTGCTGACGGACTTTGCCGGCGCAAACAGCTACCTGACCGTATACTTTGACGGCGACCAAAGCGGCACGCCGATGTACATCAGCCTTGACCGGTTCCCCGGACGGGTGAGTGTGCTCTTCGGAATGCTCCATCAGGTCGGCTGATGCGGTGATCGTTCCGTTCTTCTGCCTGCTCCTTTCGCTGTTTCTCCTCTTGATAGAGCAATAAAAATACCCCCGCTCTTCGGATCGTTCCGAAAAGCGGGGGGCGAGCTTGTCAAAAAAGTATTTTTGACAAGCTCTCAAACGAGACCCA
>ERZ773146.237-NODE-237-length-38488-cov-17.408945_pt1 | contig 38488 bp, 37 predicted proteins | sample MGYA00580847_ERZ773146 | MGnify/ENA primary metagenome ERZ773146 (study PRJEB29015, sample SAMEA2737830) | human gut metagenome | biome: human gut; feature: human-associated habitat; material: faeces | place: China | collected 2012 ...
GCTCTTCCGATCTTAATAAACAAATTGTGCCCATCGAGCGGGCACGAAAAAACCCCATTCTGCACCCATAAAAGGAGACTCTTTCATGGCAGAGCGATACACCCGACATATGAACGACCGGCGGGAAGGCCGCCAGCTCTATACGCTTCCCGCCTACGCCCGCATCCAGCCGTACATCCTCCGCCGCCGGAGCGACGCCGCCTGCTTCCTCTCGGACAGCGTGGAAGTCACGGGCGTGGAGAAATGGCTGCGGGAAAAGCGCGCCGGCGGCTGGGCGAACCTCGGCTTTCTGCATCTGATCATCGCGGCTTACGTCCGCACGGTGTCCATGCGTCCGGGCATCAACCGGTTCGTATCCGGACGGCGCATCTATGCCCGCAGCGACATTGAAGTCGTTCTCCCCGTCAAGCGCAGCGCCTCTGTCACCGCGACGGAGACGAGCATCAAGGTCCGCTTCGCGCCGACCGACACGGTGTTCGACGTTTACCGCAAGCTCACCGAGGCCACGGACGAAGTCCGCGCCGACATTTCCCTGAGCGCCCCGGAAAAGCTCGCCAACACGCTCATGCGCTTCCCCCGCGTTCTGCTGCGCATGGCGATGAGCATTTTCCGTCTGATGGATTATTTTGACTGGCTGCCGCGCACCTGGCTGGATGTCAGCCCGTTCCACGGCAGCGTAACGATGCTCGATCTCGGCAGCTTCGGCGTCCCGCCCGCGGATCCGCACCTTGCCGATTTCGGCAACATGCCCTGCGCCGTTTCGTTCGGCGCGCGGCGCAAGGTGAACGAGGCGGACGGCACCGCCTCCGGCGTCGAGCGGCACTATGTCGATCTGCGCATCGCCTGCGACGAGCGCATCGCCGACAGCTATTACTTTGCCAGCGCTCTCAAATGCCTGAAATATTTCCTGCGCAACCCCCACCTTCTGGAGCTGGCTCCGGAGTCTGTGGAGGAGGACGTGAACTGATTTTTTTCACGGGCGGAAGCTTTTTCCGCCCGATTTCCCTCCGCTGCCGGATTTTTCCGCGAAAAATGCTGCGGCGGGGGCTTGCAATTTTCCCGTCTTGTGGCATAATATTATGTTAACAGGTCTATCTGTATTTATAAGGTACATACCGGGAGATACTCCATGAAACAAAAGATCCTTTCTCTGATCCTCTGCTGCGCGCTGCTCTTCTCTCTCGCCGCCTGCGGCAAGACCGAAGCGCCGCAGCCGACGGCAAGCGCCGGAACGGAGACCGCTCCGAACAGCGAAAACCCCGCCGCGGCGGAGGGCATTTCCTATGCCGATGCCTACGCGCAGTACACCGCAATCTACGGCGCGCTGCTCAACGCCGTGCAGCAGCGGCTCGACACGCACGACGCCAGACTCCAGGCCGCGTATCCGGACAGCTACTACATGAACTCCGATTACCTTCTGCTCGTGTACGTTCCGTTCACGACGGCGTATCCGTCGCTCGGGCGCGAGCTGCGCGCCGACAATCTGGACGCAGCGCAGACGTCGCTCCGCGAAACGTTCCCCGACGCCGTGCTCACGATGACCGCGCCGGGACGCTTCGAGGCAGTATACACCTATGTGGACAAGACCTCCGGCACGGAGGTGCAGCGCGAGGGCAAATGCCAGTGGGACTGCGACGGGCTGACCGGCGCGATCCGCGTCCGCGCGTACATTGACGGCGAGCTGACCGAGTTCACCGAGTTTGTCCCCCTCGGGGGCAGCCGGTACCTGCTCTACACCGCGACCGACAAGGCGATCGTCGAGTACATCGAGGGCGAGATCACCGCGCTCTGGCATGCCCACCGCATCAGCGAGCCGGCGCAGGGCCTGTTCCCCGGCGACATGCGGCTTATGAGCCTTGCCGAGCAGGACTTCTTCCCCGGCGAGGGCGCTTCCTTCTCCGGCACGGACTGGATCACCGGCGATGCCGACGCGCAGTATGTCATCACGCTGCAAAACGGCGAAATGGTTTATACCGGCAAGATCTCGCAGGATCTCGTTGATCAGGACGGCAACCGCACCGGCATCGTCTGGCAGGACATCGCGCCGATCACGCTTCTTGCGTGAACGGATCGCCCCGTCCATGCGTCATTATTATGGGTAAACCGATACGAACGATTTTCCAAACTACGCGACCCCCGCGCGGGGTCAACGGAGGGAGAAAACTGATATGAAAAAACGCCTTCTTTCCCTGCTGCTGACCGTATGTCTCGTTGCAGCGCTCTTCACCGGTCTCACCGGCACGGCGAATGCCGCCGACGACAAGGTCGTGGGCTATCTCACGAGCTATACTCTCAAAGCGGGCGACACGATCTACGGTGTGTGTGAAGCGAAAAAGATCGACTTCAACGCCAACCTCGCCATGATCGGCAAGATCAACGGCATCACGAACTACAACTACATGATGCCCGGCAAGGTCCTCTGGCTGCCGACGAAGACGGCCACGACTTCGGAGTCGTATTATTCTCTCCTCTCGCACACGCTCGTCGCCGGGGAGACGCCTGCCGCGCTCTGCCAGAGCTACGGCATTGACTACAACGCCAACTACAAGCTGCTCGCCGCTCTCAACAACAATCTCAACGTGTTCATGGCAGGCCAGCAGTTCATTCTGCCTCTGTACGTAACGCCTGCCGGCGCCGCGACGCCGACTCCGGCCCCGACCTCCGGCACCTCTGCCGCGCCGACCGCCACGCCCAAGCCCGGCACGACGCCCGCCCCGACGGCGAACGTTCCCACCGGCGACACGGTGAGCTATTATCTCGCGCAGCACACGCTGCAGTACGGCGAGACCGTTTCCGGCGTCTGCGCCGCGCTCGGCGTGGACTTTTCCTCGAACGATGCGACGATCCGCAAGATCAACAACATCACCAACTACAACTATATGATGCCCGGAAAGGTCATCCTCATTCCGACGAAAACGGTCCCGGGTTCCGGTTCTTACTACAAGATCATGGCGCACAAGATCGTCTCCGGCGACACGCTCTACGCGCTCTGCGCCTCCTACGGACTGGATTACTACGCCTATTCCAAGCTGATCTCTCTGCTCAACCCCAACGCGGCCTATTATAACCTGCTCCCCGGCAATATCCTTTATATGCCGCAGTATGTCGCCGCCTCTACAACGGTGAAGCCCGCCGCAACGCCCGCGCCGGCCGCCTCTGCCGGTACGACGGCCGCCCCGGCTGCGACGCCTGCTCCGAGCGCGTCTGCCGGCACAACGGCTTCCGCCGCGCCGAGCGCCACAGCCGCCGCTTCCGCCAAGCCCACTACGACGCCCAACATCCCCGCCGAGGATACGCTCAGCTATCTCATCATTCCGCACAAGATTCAGGCCGGCGACACCGTCATGAGTATCTGCGATAAATACAAAGTGGACTTCGCTGCGAACGACGCCGCGATCCAGCGTCTGAACCCGAGCGTGAGCTACAGCTACCTGCTTCCCGGCAACATCATCCTCATCCCCTCGACCACGTACCCCTCCTCCGGTCCGTACTACAAGATCATGGCGCACAAGCTCGTCGCAGGCGACACGGTCTACGGTCTCTGCCTCACCTACGGCCTGAGCTATGAGAACAACATCACCTTCCTGCAGCGGCTGAACAACCGCGACAATCTTGCCACGTACTACGTCGGCCAGACGATCTACATGCCGCTCTACGTTGCCGGCTGAGTCTCCATTATCCGACAAGCAAATGCCAAATCGCTGCGTCGGTGCATCAAGCAAATACCAAAAACCGCTGCGTCGGCGCATCTCTTCGGAATGCGTCGGCGCGTTTTTTTCTTCCGGTCTGGAAGGAATGCATAAAGGACCCCGAGCGAAACTAGCAGATTATTACAAAGAAAACGAGGTAGGGCAGAGTAACCTTCACCCGAGGGGAGGGTTTTTTATTCGTGCAATCTTGACAAAAGATTTTCTTTCTGGCTTACTGATTATAGTGAAGCTGACCATTCTAGATAAGCAGCTGAGAAACCCAAAAGGAGAACGGCGTAGGAAGGAAATCTGCACGGCCATTTCCTGCCGGATGGCGGAAGCGGCTCGTCAGCAGACAGTGCTCCGGAGCATATGACGATATCCTCCGGAGACCGGATCATTACAAGGTTCCACCCCCCCAGCAGCGCACCCCCTCTCTTTCCCGATATTCGGGCGCACAACAAAGCACATCTCCGCATCCTGCTGCACAGCGAGTCCGTTATTCAAGGCGGCCGGCGGCTCGGAAAACGGGCAGCCGGCACAGACCACGCGCAACTTCAGGAGAACCATGTGTTTCAAGCAACGCAAAAAAGAAGGAGGCATTCTAACATGGGTAAAGGCAAATACACTCTGAGAAGTATCATCGTCCGCTGCGTTGTCATTATGGTCGGCGTCTTCATCACTGCCTACGGCGCCGAAGCGTTTGTTCTGGCCAATCTGGGTTCTGACCCGGTCACAGCGTTTGTACAGGGACTCAGCAAGGTGCTGCCCTTCGTGCATGGCGACTTTGGCATGGCCATGAACGTATTCAACGTCCTCTGCTTCGTCGTCATCCTGATCGTGTACCGGAAGGGCATCGGTGTTGCCACGGTCCTGTACACCTTCACGCTGGGCACCTTCTGCTCCATGATGGAGCCCTGGATCATCGCTCTCATCGGCCCCACTCCCTCTATGGTCACCCGCGTCATTCTGGTCATCACCGGCACGCTGGCTCTTGGCGTCGGCCTTGGCAGCTATCAGGCCGCCGGCTACGGCGCAGGCCCCTCTGACGGCTTCAACCAGTTCATGGCCAAGACCCTGAAGATGAAGCTGAAGTGGTGGCGTATGATCTTCGACGCCATCATGGTGGTAGGCGCTCTGATCATGGGCGGCGTCATCCATGTGGCCACGCTGGTGGGTATGTTCTGCGTCGGCCCCGTTTTGGGTCCCGTGCTGAACAAGCTCTCGCCTCTGGTCAACAAGTGGGCAGGCAACGAAGACCTGGCCTACGAAGAAATCTGATATTCCCTGTCGGATCCAACCACAGCCCGGAGCGGCTGTCCGCTCCGGAGAAAAAATTTGCCCCTGCAAAAAAATCGAAAAGTTTTAGAAAGGCGGTAATTTACTATGGCTGAAACCATGAAGGGTTATGTGTTTAAAGACGTTAACGATCTTCGTCTGGAGGATCGTCCCATTCCTACCATTCAGGATCCCCGGGACGCCATCGTAAGGGTTGCTCTGTCCTCCATCTGCGCCAGTGACTTCCATATCAAGGTGGGCGCCGTGCCCTCCGCCAACAAGGACATCATTCTGGGTCATGAGTTTGCCGGTGAAGTGGTTGCCGTGGGCGATGCCTGCAAGAAAATCAAGGTGGGCGACCGCGTCGTCGCCAACGTGGAGACCTTCTGCGGCGAGTGCTTCTTCTGTGAACGCGGCTATGTTAACAACTGCGTAGAGGGCGGTTGGTATCTGGGCCACAAGATCGACGGCTGCCAGACGGAGTATGTCCGCGTTCCCATCGCCGACAACGGTCTGGAGCTGATCCCCGATAATCTGACATACAAAGACGTTCTTGCCGTCAGCTGCGTGCTGCCCTCCGGCTATTTTGGTGCGGAGCTGGCTGAGATCAAGGAAGGGGACACCGTGGTGGTTCTCGGCTGCGGCCCCTGTGGCTATACTTCCATGATGAGCGCCCGGCTGTTCAAGCCCGCCCGCATCATCGCGGTGGACCGCCATGACGAGCGCGGCCAGTTCGCGCTGGATCACGGCTGGGCCGATGTGTTCATCAACTCCAAGAAGGAGGACGTAGAGGCCCGCGTCAAGGAGCTGACCGAAGGCCGCGGCGCCGACGCCGTTATCGAGGCCGCCGGTAAGGACGGCACCTTCCAGCTGGCCTGGAAGATCGCCCGTCCCAATGCGGTCATCTCCCTCCTCGCCATGTACGAGGAAGATCAGGTTCTGCCCCTGCCCAGCATGTATGGCAAGAACCTCACCTGGAAATCCGGCGGCGTAGACGCCTGCAAGGATGCTTATCTGGTGCAGCTGATCTCCGAAGGAAAGCTGGATCCCACGCCGTTGTTCAATAAGGAATACACTCTCAATGAAATCGCCCAGGTCTATGAGGACTTCGCGGTCAAACGCGATGGTTTGATCAAGCCGGTCATCAAGCCTTACGAGTACTGATCTTCTTTTCTCTCCCCTTTCCCAGTTCTCCAAATACCCCCGCGGGAGCTCGCTGCAAAGCGAGCTTCCGCGGGGGTGTCTTTTACGCGCTTCTCCGTTTTTTTGATTCTGTATCCGCCGTTATCGCGCACGGCCTTTGCGTCCGCACCGCTGCCTGCTCTTCTCCGCCGCCTGTCGGCCGATTTCGACCGTCTGTCGCAAAATAGTGGACGTTTTTTCTCCGCTCCCTTATTATATGTCCATGGAAGGAAGGGGATCGGATGAAGATCGAAATCCAAATCGACGAGAGCTGCGACGAGCCGAAGATCGTCGTTATGACACGCAGGGTGACCGAGGAAATCAGCGAAATCCTGAAAAAGCTTTCGGAAGATCCGTCCGAAATGCTGGCAGGCTTCCGGGACGAGCGGGCAAGCATACTTGAGCCCAACCAGATTTATCGGGTGTATGCCTCGGGCGGCAAGGTTTATGCCGAAGCGGATGGCGGGCCCTATCTTCTCCGGATGCGGCTGTATGAAGCGGAGCAGCGCCTTGCAGGCCGTTCCTTCGTGCGAATATCAAACGGCGAGATCGTCAATCTGAAAAAGGTTCGGGGATTTGATCTGAGCTTTACGGGAACCATCTGTGTTTCTCTCGCAAACGGAACGGTTTCTTATGTTTCCAGGCGGTACGTTTCAAAAATCAAACAACTATTGGGATTGTGAGGCGGTAAAAGTGAAAAAGAAAACTATACGGCGCGGGCTGTTCGGATTACCCATAGGAATTGCCATTGGATTTGTAATAACGCTGATTATTTCTGCCTGCGTTGGGGACGGATCTTTTTATCCTGTCACGCCGGAGCTCATCGGCGCAATGGGAAACGAGCTGAATGCGGTCATTTTGCAGACCGTACTGTGCGCAGTTGTGGGTGCAGGCTTTGCGGCGGCGTCGGTTATCTGGGAGCTTGATTCCTGGAGCCTTGCAAAGCAGAGCGGCATATACTTTCTGACCATCAGCATCATCATGCTGCCGGTCGCCTACTTTGCGAACTGGATGAAACACTCGCTTGCCGGTGTCCTCTCCTATGCGGGGATCTTCACGGCGATCTTTGTTGTTGTCTGGATCTCCCAGTACCTTCTCTGGAAGCGGAATATAAAGAGGATGAACGCCTTCGTCAGCGAGGAGGCCAAGCATCGCCGGAAATGAGCGCCTCCGCAAAAAGCAGCCGGCAAGCGTTCGGCCGGATCGCGGAAAACGGTCTCTTTTGCCAAACGTCCGCCGGAGAAAAGCGATCACAAAAAGCTGTGGGAAGCCATCCCTTCACGGATGAGCCTCCCACAGCTTTCTATTGGAATCGATATTAAGCAATGGTCATTCGCCGTTGCCGCGCACGGCCTTGAGCGCCTGCGCGAGCTGGTCCGGGCAGGACGTCGGCTTCATGCCGCAGCGGATGCCATCGAGCCGGTCGATGACTTCGTTCACATCCATGCCCTCGCAGAGCTTCGCAACGCCCTGCGTGTTGCCGCTGCAGCCGTTGATAAACTGCACGTTGTGCACCTTTCCGTCTTCCACCTCGAAGAGGATCTTGCGGGAGCAGGTGCCCCGCGTCGTATATTCGTGTGTCATGTCCTTATCTCCTTATCGAAAAACTAATATGCCTCGCAGAGTTTGTGCCCGCAGGCACAAATGAGTTCCCAATCATTTTCTCCGGCGGCGTGTACGTCGGAGAAAATTCCCCTCGGCTCGCAAACGTGCGAGCGTAAGCGAGTGCGCTGCGGCGAGCCGCAGCCTTTTCAAACGAACCCCTCAACGAAGTGGGGTTCGTTTGAGAGCGAAGCTCAAAGCAAGGTGCTGCCGTTGTAGCTGACGATGTTGACATCGGAAACGCCTTCGTTATCGAGCAGCGCTTCGAGCGAATCCATCTGCTTCTGACTGAGCTTTGCCTCCACGACGAGCTCGGTCTCGGCGAGATTCATCGTGCGGCTCTTGAGCTTATATTTGCCGAGCGTGCCGAGCTTGGAGCGCACCGCGCTCTCCCCCTCCGGCGTATAGCGCATAACGACAAGATACGAGTTGGTGTGCAGCTTCCCGGAGAGCAGATTGAGCGCCAGGAACAGCGCGCCGAGCAGCAGCGCCGCGAGAATGGCAACCGTGATGTACCCCGCGCCGGTGATGATGCCGATAACGATGCTCCAGAACATGAACACCGTGTCCATCGGGTCCTTGATCGCCGTGCGGAAGCGGACGATGGAGAGCGCGCCGACCATGCCGAGCGAGAGCACGACGTTGGAGCGCACCGTCAAAATGGCGAGCGCCGTGACCATCGAGAGCATCACGAGCGAGAGCGCAAAGCTCTTGCTGAAGCTGACGCCGCCGTAGGTCACGCGGTAGATCACCAGCACGAACAGACCCAGTGCAAAGCTCAGCAGGAGCGTCGTGAGCAGCGTGCCGACGGAGATCGCGGTGAATTCCTCAACGAATTTGTTTTTGATGAGATCGGAAATGCTCATTGGTTTTTACCCCTCTTTATTCCAGAATGTCTAAGCATTTGGTGTACTTGGAAACGGCGCAGCGCTGCTTTGTCACGCCCTCGAGCAGCGCGCGGACCGGCGCGGGAAGGAACGCGTCGTACTTGACCTCCAGCACCGCCTCGCCCTCATCGAGCACCGGCACAGTGAGCGCGCGGTCGTCGAAAAGGTTGGTTTTGAACGGCGCGGTGCGAAGCTCCGTGTCGATCGTGACGCGGACGTTGCCCGTCGGATAGACGAACGGATACCGGACGTAATCGACCAGCACTGCGGGCTTCCAGCCGTTCTGCCGAAGCCGGGCAAGCTCTCGTGCGAGCTCTTCGGTATCGCGCAGCTCCTCGCCGCCGGTGAGGAACGCCTCCGCAAGCTCGCGGGAGATGCGCACCGATTCCTTGCCGGAGAAGTCGCCGTCCTTGCTCTTCTTTTCGAGCGTGATGCGCGAATCGTCCATGTTGTAAAACCGGATGCGGTACTTGGTGCGTTCCTTCACGCCCGCGATCTTCTCGTGATAGGCGCGGTAGTCGGTATCGTCAAAATAGAGACTGCGGATAAAGTAGCTGCCGTCGGCTCGGACGTGCGGGTCGGGCCGGAGCAGGGCGCGCAGCCGATATTTCAAAAGCTCCGCCTCCCGCAGGGAGATGATGTATTTGATCTCGTGGCGTTTGATCTCTGCCATGGCTCTCCCCCCTTACCCGTTGGCCTTCCCCGGCGTGGGGGAAGCGCATTCGCGCCAGTCGGAGCCGATGCGCGCGAGTGAGGCGTCCGGCTCGGTCTGCGTGAGCTCCACGCGGTCGGCGGTGCTGCCGATCGGCGTTGTCAAAATCACGCTCTCGCCCGCGGAGAGGGCAAAGTCCGTGTGTAACTCGCCCTGCGTCCGGTTTTTGCCGGAGGCGAAAATGATGTAATACTCGCCCGGCGCGAGCGTAATGTCCGGGATCCGCCAGCGTGCCGGCTCCTCCGGATCGTCGGAGAGATACCAGCCGTCGAGCGATACGCTCTCCGTTCCGGCGTTATAAAGTTCGATCCAGTCCGGCGAATCGCCGTCGGCGTCCCGCAGGCCGGCTTCGCTGCGGAGGCAGACCTCGGTGATCTGCACCGCAACGTCCCCGAAGCCGCGCGAGGCGGCAAAGGCGGCGTAGCCCTCTTCGGTGTTCGCAAAGCCCGGCGTCGGCCGGTTCGTGACGCACCACTCGCCCGAAACGCGGGCATACGCCGTGTCGTCCGCGAGGAACGGCGTCTGGATGCGGTCAAGCGCATTGCCGTCGGCGTCGGTCAGAATGACGCTCTCTCCGGCTTTGGCAAGGCGGATGGCGGCGTAGTCTGCGCCCTCCGTCCCGTCGCCGGAGCACCAGACGACCGTGAACGCGCCCGGCGCGAGCAGCGTTCCCTCCGGGAACGTGTAGCGCGCCTCGCCCGCCTTGTCGGTGAGGTGCATGCCGGAGAGATCGGCGGTCTCGGAGCCGGTATTTTCGATCTCGACCCAGTCGCAGAGCGCGCCGTTCGGCGCGGTGAAGAGCGTTTCCGCGGCCATGATCTCGCTCAGCCGCAGCGCGCCCGTGCCCTGTCCGGAGGCAGCCAGATACGCGGTGTATCCCTCATCGGTATTCGCATAGCCCGGCGTCGGTGCGGCGGAGACGGTAAAGCTGCCGTCGGTCTCCCGCACAATGGACGTGTTCTTCCGGCAGCGGAGCGTTTCGATCTCGTCGAGCACCGTGTTGGCGCTGTTCATCAGCAGAAGCGTTTCCCCGCCGAGCCGCCGCAGCGAAAACGGCACGTACAGCCCGCCGGATGTCTCCGGGTCGCAGTAGACGACGATGTACCCGTCCGCGGGGATCACCGTCCCGACCGGGAAGGCGTATTTGGCCTGCGTCACGTCGTCCGAAAGGCGGTAGCCGGAAACGTTGAAGGGCTTATCGGACGTATTGTGTATCTCGATCCAGTCGCAGATGCGCCCGTCAGCGTTCGGATACGCCGTGTTCGCGCTCATATATTCACTGATGCGCAGCGGGTGCTCCCCGCTCTGCACGCGGTCGCTGCCCGCGCCGCGCGAGAGCAGCAGCGCCGCGGCCAGCACCAGCGCGAACACCGCGAGCGAGGCGATGAGGATTGCGATCTTTGTTTTCTTTTTCACCGGAACCATAGCCGTGCTCCATTCAAAGAAAGAACTGTCATTCAAGTTGGATTTTACCCTATTTCTCCGCCGTTTTCAACCCCTCGGCGTTTATACGATCTGGAAGAGATAGAATTTCAGATAATCCGTCTCCGGCACGCCCCAGAGGATCGGGTGGTCGGGACTCTGCTGCCGCGCCTCGATCTGGCGGAGCTGTACGCTCGCGTCGCGCGCCGCGTCCGCAAGCATGGCGCGGAAAAGCGTGTCGGTCATAAAGTGCGAGCATGAGCACGTTGCCAGATACCCGCCCCGCGGCAATATCTGCATGGCGCGGCGGTTGATCTCCCGGTAGCCGCGCCGCGCGTTTTCTACCGTCGCGCCGCTTTTCGTAAAGGCGGGCGGGTCGAGGATGATGTAATCCCAGGGCTTTTCGCCGCTCTTTCCGAGCTCCGTGAGAAGCTCGAACACGTCCGCCTGCCGGAACTCCATGCGCCCTTCGAGCCCGTTTCTCTCGGCGTTGCGCCGCGCCTGTTCGAGCGCGGACGCGGACACGTCCACCGCCGTGACACTCTCCGCGCCGCCGGCCGCGCAGTGGAGCGCGAATGCGCCGGTGTGCGTGAAGCAGTCAAGCACGCGCCGCCCATGGGCCAGCCGTCCCGCCGCCGCGCGGTTATATTTCTGGTCAAGGAAATAGCCGGTCTTCTGGCCGTTTATGTAGTCCACGTCGAAATAGATGCCGTTTTCGCAGATCTCCGCGTGGCCGGAGGGGTTTGTCTCCAGACCGGGCGCGGCATACGGCCCCTTGCCGCAGGTCATGCCCTCCTTTTCGCGGATGAGCGATTCGTTGCGCTCATAGATGCACGACACGTTCACGCCGAGCGCCGCGAGCTCCTCGCGCAGCAGCGCATAGAGCATTGCGCGCCGCCGCTCGATGCCGAGCGAGAGCACCTCGCTCACGAGCACGTCGCCGTAGCGGTCCACCGTCCAGCCGGGGAAGCCGTCCGCCTCGCCGAAGATGAGGCGGCAGGCGGCAAAGTCCTCGCCCATGACCTGCTGCCGGTAGGCGAGCGCATACCGGATACGGCGGCGGAAAAACGCCTCGTCCATTTTGTCGTTCGTGTTGCGCGAGAGAATGCGCACGCGGATGAGCGAGCGGCCGTTATAGAATCCCGCGCCCTGCCAGCGGCCCTTTTCGGTATATACGTCCACGATCTCCCCGTCCGGGCAGGGGCTTTCTTTCGTGAGCACCTCCCCGGCGAACACCCAGGGATGCCCGCCGCGCAGAGCGCGCGCGGCCTTTTCCGTAACGGTAACGCTTGCAAACGGTCTTTCCATCGTCTGTCCTCCTGTGTGGTAACGGGTCATTATACAATATAATTCCTCGTTTGGCGAGAGAAAGTTGCGGCGTATGAAAGAATAAGCCGCTGGACATCGATCCGATATCCAACGGCTTATCCTTTGTAAAAAAGAGGAGAAAGAGAAGAAGAAAAAGAGAAACATGAAACAGGCGGTTTCTTGCGAAGTTTCCACCAGAGCATTTGTAATCGAACACAATCCCCATTATGTTCTAATAACAAACACATTTTTATTGGTTCGCCCTTTTCGGTTCATATACTACCACGTTTCGTCAAATAACGCAACCATTTCTTTATTAATGTTTTGTGAACTTTCCCGCCGCGCGCCGGAGCTTGACAGCGTTTTTTTCGCGCTTTATTATTATAGTGTATCTTCTCCCCGAAAGGCAGGGCAAAGCATGACGAACATTCTCGTCGTTGAAGACAACGCCGGGCTTCGGCGGCTGATCGGCATCCATCTCCGCCGCGCCGGATATGAGGTATCGGAGGCCGCCGACGGGCAGGCGGCGCTCGATCTTTTGGAGCACAGCCGCGTGCATCTCATCATCACCGACGTGATGATGCCCCGGCTCGACGGCTACGGGCTCATCCGCGAGCTGCGCGAAGCGGGCGACACGACGCCGGTGCTGATGGTAACGGTAAAGAACTCCTTTGACGATATGCGCACCGGCTTTCACGCCGGGGCGGACGACTATCTCACAAAGCCCGTGAATTTTGAAGAGCTGCTGCTGCGCGTGGGGGCGCTGCTGCGACGCTGCGGCATCCAGCACTCCGGCGAGATCGCCGTGGGCGGGTGCACGCTGCACGCCGACACGCTGCTCGTCACCGGCGAGGGGTTCTCCTATGAGCTGCGCCCGCGGGAGTTTGCGCTGCTGCAAACGCTGCTCGCTGCGCCCACGAAGATCTTCACGCGCCAGATGCTCATGGATGAGCTCTGGGGGTACGACAGCGAGTCTGACCCGCGCACCGTGGACACACACATCCGGCGTCTGCGCGAAAAGCTCGCCGGCGTTCCGGATTTTGAGATCCAGACCGTCCGCGGTCTCGGCTACCGGGCGGTGATCCGATGAGGCGCGTCCGCTCGCGGCTGACGATCCTGCTGCTGATCCTCGTGATCGTCACGTCGCTTTTCTCTCTCACCTTCGGCGCGCTCGTGCGAAACGGTATCATCTTCCAGCAGCGCGACAACATACGCTATCTTGTTTTCGGCTACGCCGCCAAGGACATACTGCTTCTGCTCATCGCGGTGGCGGCCGTCGCGGTGCTCATCACGGTCACATCCCGCTCGACGACGAATCCCATCCGCGAGCTCTCCCGCGCCGCGCGCGAGATCGCCGGGGGCAATTACGACGTCACCGTGCCGGAGCGCGACCGCGTGGAGGAATTTGGCGAGCTTGAGCGCAACTTTAATCTGATGACGGCAGAGCTCCGCTCCAACGAATATCTGCGCAAGGACTTCATTTCGAGCGTATCCCACCAGCTCAAAACGCCGCTCTCCATTCTCAACGGCTATGCCCAGCTTCTCGCCGAAGGCGGGCTTTCCGATACCGAGGAGCGCGAGTACAGCCAGTACATCGCGCAGGAGTCTGACCGGCTCGTCGGGCTCATCGATGACATGCTGCGCCTCTCGCGCATTGACCACCGGGAGATCCATCGAAAGGCGGAGATCTTCCCGCTCGGCGAGCAGCTCCGGCGCGCCGTACTGCAGCTCGAGCCGCGCTGGACGGAGGCCGGGCTTTCCGTCTCCGCCGACATTCCGGATCTCGACTACGTCGGCGACAGCGAGCTTCTCTATCAGGTATGGGTGAATCTGCTGGAAAACGCCGTGAAGTTCACGCCCCCCGGCGGGCGCATCGGCATCTGTCTTGCCGCCGCAGCGGATACCGTCACCGTGACGGTGTGGGACACCGGCTGCGGCATGGACGCGGAAACGCTCCCGCGCATTTTTGAGCAGTTCTATCAGGGCGACACCGACCGCCGCGCCGACGGCTGCGGGCTGGGTCTCACGCTCTGCAAGCGCATCGTGGAGCAGCACGGCGGAACGATCTCCGCGGAGAGCCGTCCCGGAGAGGGCAGCCGCTTCAGCGTCGTGCTGCCGGCAAAGGCCGCAAAATTCATGTAAAGAGACTCCATAGCAGGGGAATGTTTAACGTTAAGTTCACATTCCCCTGCTATGTTAATATCCAGATTTTTATATGTTAGCGAGGCAACACCGTGAAAGCTATCAATCCAGGACACTTTCTTCTGACCTGCCGGCTGGACAACTGGGTGCATCTGCTGGAAGAGAACCACTTCCATATCGCCCGCGACCGGCTGCCGCAGGCGCTGTACATTTCCGCAACGGCGCTCGCGCTCGCGCCCGCGGCGGCGGCGGAATCGCTCATTTACCGCAAGCGCATCCGTGAAACGAAGATTGAAAAGGACCCGATCTTCATTCTCGGCCACTGGCGCAGCGGCACAACGTATCTGCAGAACGTCCTCTCGCGAGACGAGCAGTTCGGCTGGTTCGATCCCGTGAACACGATCGGCCTGCCCTACTCGCTGCTGCTCGGCCGGCTCATCCAGCCGCCGATCGAAAAGGGCATCCGGAACGGCCGCCCGCAGGATAACGTGCAGTACTCGCTCGATCTCCCGATGGAGGAGACGTTCGGCGTGCTGACGATCTCGCCGTATTCGATCATCCACATGATCGCGTTCCCGGAAAATTATAAAAAGTACATCGAAGGCGCGTTCGTGAGCGACCTTCCCGTGGAGGAACTGCGCAAATGGGAGCGCAGCTACGATTACGCCGTCCGCAAGCTCACCTACATCAAAAAAAGCAAGCAGCTCATTCTCAAAAGCCCGGACAACACCGCGCGCATCCGCGAGCTGTGGGGCATGTATCCGGACGCGCGGTTCATCAACATCCACCGCGACCCCTACAAGACCGTCCGCTCCACGATCCACATGTTCCGCACCGAGATGGACTCGCTCCGGCTGACCGAAGAGCCGGATAACATCGACGAGCTCATCGAGAACACGGTCATCGATATTTTCGAGCGCATGTACCGCGAGCTTTTCGAGCTTGAGGGCTTTTTCCCGAAGAACCGGTACGTGGACATCGCATACACCGATTTCTGCCGCGCCCCGGTCGATACGCTGCGCGATATTTACCGGCGTCTGGAGCTCTCCGGCTTTGAGGCGGCCGCGCCGCGCTTTCAGGCGTATGTCGATTCGCAGCGCGGATACCAGAAGAATAAATTCGACATTTCGCCCCGGCTCGTGCGCAAGATCAACGCGAAGCTGGGCTTCTACATGGAACACTACGGCTACGAAATGCGGGAGGTTGAGGAAGAATGAGAGATCATCTCGATAAACTGGAAAGCAAAAGCGTGCACATTCTGCGCGAGGCCTACGCCGCGTTCGGCAATCTCTGCATGCTTTGGAGCATCGGCAAGGACTCCACGGTCCTTCTCTGGCTCGCGCGCAAGGCGTTTTACGGCCACGTCCCCTTCCCGCTCGTCCACATCGACACACATTATAAAATTCCCGAAATGATCGAGTACCGCGACAAGCTCGCCATGGAGTACGGTCTTTACATGGTCTACGGTGAGAACCGCGAAGCGCTTGAAAACCACGAAACGTTCCCGGACGGGAAGTGCTCTCGCGTCGAGTGCTGCCGCCGGCTCAAAACCGAGGCGCTCACCCACACGCTCGACGGCACCTGGCCGCGCTACCGGCTCAATCTTCAGACCGGGAAATACGAGCGCGACACGAACACCGACGCCTACACCGGCGTCATCGTCGGCGCGCGCGCCGATGAAGAGGGCTCGCGCAGCAAGGAGCGCTATTTCTCCCCGCGCGACAAGCACAACGACTGGGATCTGGACGACCAGCCGCCCGAGTTCTGGAACCAGTTTAAAACCGACTTTGCCCCCGGCACGCATGTGCGCATCCATCCCCTGCTTGACTGGACGGAGCTGAATGTCTGGGAATACATTGAGCGCGAACACATCCCCACCGTGTCGCTCTACTATAACCAGGGCGACGGCACGCGCTACCGCTCGCTCGGCTGCGCGCCGTGCACAAAGCCGATCCAGTCCGAGAGCCGGAACGTTCACGAGATCATTGAGGAGCTGCGCACCGGCGCTCTTTCCAACATTGCCGAGCGCAGCGGCCGCGCCCAGGACGCCGAGGACGGCGGCGGACTCGAAACGCTTCGCCGGGGAGGGTACATGTAATGGAAGAAACAAGAAACGTCTGGGAAAACGAGGAGCTTTTGAATATCGTCACCGTCGGCCACGTCGATCACGGCAAATCCACCGTGATCGGCCGTCTCCTCGCCGACGCCGGAGCGCTGCCGAAGGGCAAGCTCGAATCCATACGGGAAAACTGCCGCCGCAACTCGAAGCCGTTCGAGTACGCCTTCCTGCTCGACGCGCTGCACAACGAGCAGGATCAGGGCATCACGATCGACACGGCGCGCTGCTTCTTCAAGTCTGACAAGCGCCGGTACATCATCATCGACGCGCCCGGCCACATTGAATTTCTCAAAAACATGGTCACCGGCGCTTCCCGCGCCGAGGCCGCGCTCATGGTGATCGACGCCGCGCGCGGCGTGGAGGAAAACACCCGCCGTCACGGGTACTTTCTCTCCATGCTCGGCATCCGCCAGGTGGCGGTGCTCGTGAACAAAATGGATCTCGTCGGCTACTCCGAGGAGGTCTATCGCTCCATCGTCACGGAGTTCACCGAATTTCTCGCCAAAATCAACATCTCGCCCGCGGCGTTCATCCCCGTGAGCGGCATGGAGGGCGACAACATCGCCATCCGCAGCGAGCGCACGCCGTGGTACTTCGGCCCCACGGTGCTCGAGCAGATGGACGCTTTTGTCCCCGTGCCGAGCCCGGAAAACCGCCCGCTGCGCATGCCGGTGCAGGGCGTTTACAAATTCACCGAGGGCGGCGACGAGCGCCGCATCGTGGCCGGAACGCTTGAGGCCGGAAGTCTCCGCGCGGGCGATAAGATCGTATTCTACCCCTCCGGGAAGAAAACGACGGTCGCCTCGCTCGAGGTATTTTCCGCGCCCACGCCGGAGAAGTTCATCGCCGGGGACGCCGCCGGCTTTACGATGACCGAGCAGATCTTCGTCCGCCGCGGCGAGATCGCGTGCTTGGAGAGCGAAGAAGCCCCCTTCGTCGGCGTGCGGCTGCGCGCCAACGTGTTCTGGCTCGGCAAGGAGCCGCTGCGCCCCGGCAAGCGCTATTTCTTCAAGTGCGGCACCGCCAAGGTGGAAGCGCGGCTCGAGAGCATTCTCCGCGTCGTAGACGCCTCGGAGCTGGATAGTCTGGAGCGCAGCGAGGTGCAGAAAAACGAAGTCGCCGAAGTGATCCTCCGGCTCGACCGCCCGACAGCGTTCGACACCGCCGACTCCGGCTGCGACGGCACGCGCCGGTTCGTTATCGTGGACGATTACGAGATCGCGGGCGGCGGCATCGTCACTGAGGCGCTGCTCTCTGAGGATTACGATAAGCGCAACATCCGCTGGTCGGCCGAGGCCATGACCGGCGCCGAGCGCGAGCAGCTCACCGGGCGGCGCGGGCTCGTCGTATGGATGACTGGGCTTTCCGGCTCCGGCAAAACGACGATCGCGCAGGAGGTCGAGCGGCGGCTCTGCGAAAAGGGCGTTGCCGCCTACATGCTCGACGGCGACAAGCTGCGCCGCGGTCTCTGCGGCGATCTCGGCTTCTCGGATGACGACCGGATCGAAAACATCCGCCGCGCCGCCGAGGTCGCGGGGCTCTTCCGCGACGCGGGGCTCGTGACGCTCTGCACGTTCATCTCCCCGTTCGCCGCCGGGCGCGCCGAGGCGCGCCGCATCGCCGACGGGCGCTTTCTCGAAGTCTGGGTGCGGGCCGGTCTGGAGACCTGCAAGGCGCGCGACCCGAAAAAGCTCTACCAGAAAGCTCTCGAGGGAAAGATCCGCTCGTTCACGGGCATAGACTCTCCGTATGAGGAGCCGACCGATGCCGAGCTTGTGCTGGATACCGAGGTTCTCAGCGAAGAAGAATGCGTCAACCGGCTCACCGATGCCATTTTTGACTATCTGGAAGGCGGAGACACACTGTGAACTGGGGTAAATTTCTTCTTTTCATCGTCATCGGCTTCGCCGCGCAGATCATCGACGGCACGCTCGGCATGGCCTACGGCGTGAGCTGCCGGACGTTTCTCAAAACCGTGGCGGGGCTTCCCTCCGCGCTTGCGAGCGCGGTCGTCCATGTGGCGGAGGTCCCGACGACGCTCGCGTCCGGTCTCTCCCATATCAAGCTCAAGAACGTGGATAAGTCGCTCTTTTTCCATCTGGCCATCCCCGGCGTGATCGGCGGCGTGGCGGGCGCGTGGTTCCTCTCGAGCGCCGGCGACGCGCTCGAGCCGTTCATCGACGCCTATCTCATTATCATGGGCGCTGTTATTCTGCGCAAGGCGTTCCTGAAAAGCCAGAAGGAGCGCCACATCGGAAAGGGCATTTACCCGCTCGGTCTCGCCGGAGGCTTTCTTGACGCCACCGGCGGCGGAGGCTGGGGCCCGGTCGTAACGTCTACGATGCTCGCCGTCGGCCACGACGTGAAAAAGACGATCGGCACGGTGAATACCGCCGAATTTCTCGTAACGCTCGCGGAGACGACCACGTTCGTCGTTCTCATCCGCGATTTTACGTCCTACTGGCAGACGATCCTCGGTCTCATCATCGGCGGGGTGTGCGCAGCTCCCCTCGCGGCGTGGATCTGCAAGAAGATCCCCGTCCGCCCGCTGCTCGCCGTCGTCGGCATCCTCATCATCGTGCTCAATCTTTACAGTCTCCTTCACTATCTGGCTGTATTTTAAAAAGGCGGTATCACCATGACACAGATGTCCGCGCGGCAGCGCTTCGCCTCCGTCCGCGCCCGGCTCATGGAGCTGGGGCTTTGGGACGCTGATTCGCTCGTGATGACCGCGCCCGGCGCCGTATGCAGCGCCGCCGGAGAGCCGGTCGAAGCGGCGCTGTTCTCCGCCGTTTCCGCGCCCATGGCGGTTTTGACCGCCGGGCGGTACGCCCGCGAATTTGCCAAAGATCCTCACGCGCTTTGCGCCGAGACCGACGACGCCGCGCAGATGTTCGGCGTGCGCGTGCCGGTAAGAAGCGCGCCGCGGCGCGGCGATACCGCATGCATCGTTCCGAACCGCGGCTTTGTCGTGACGGCGCGGTTTGAAAACGAGCTCATCGCCGCGTGTATCCTGCTCGAAAAGCTGTGCATGACGGCGCGGCTCTCCCCTCGCATCGGGACGCCGAAGCCGCTCGCCGCGCCGCTCTGCCTTATAGAGCACGCGGTCTATACGAAAAAATACTCCCGTCCGTCGCTCGCCGCGGCGCAGGGCGAAGAAGCAGCGCCGGGGACGCGGGAGGTATCCGATCTCGCGCTGCGCGAGTCGGTCATTGTCTACGGGAAAAAGCTCGTGGAAAACCGCCTCATTCAGGCGACGTGGGGGAACGTCTCGGCGCGTGTCGATGCCGATCGCTTTCTCATCACGCCGTCCGGCGTGGACTATGACCGCATCCGTCCGGAGGATATTGTGGAGATCCGCATTGCCGACGGCAGCTTCGCCGCCGGGCAGCGCCCTTCCAGCGAGCGGGAGATGCACCGGCGCATCTATGCCGCGCGCGGCGACGTGCGCGCCGTGATCCACACGCACTCCGCGGCGCTGCAAACGTTCGCCGCGTGCTGGGAGAGTCTGCGCACGCCGGAGATCGACGCCCCCTGCGCCGCCTACGGCGTGAGCGGCTCGAAGAAGCTCGCGGAGAGCGCGTCCGAGGTGCTGCGCTCTCACGATCTCTGCATCATGGCAAATCACGGCTTTACCGCGGTAGCAGCGGATCTTGAAACAGCGCTCTCTCGCGCCGTCGTCGCCGAAGAGGCCGCAAAGCGGATACTGGAATCGGAATAAAAATTGGCAGCGCTGCATTCTGCGGCGCTGTCGAAAATATAGGAGGGCGGACTATGGGAGAACATTTTGCGCGGGGCCGGTCGGCGGAGATATTCCGCACGGAGGACGGGAAGATCTTAAAGCTCTTTTTCCCCGACTATCCGAGGGAGTATGCCGAAAAGGAATACAAAAACACGAAGATCGCCGCATCTCTCGGCTGCACGGGGATGCAGGTCTACGATATGGTCGAGCGCGGCGGACGCTTCGGCTTCGTAATGGACTGCATCGACGGCGTTTCGCAAAACGACATGCCGGGGAAAAAACCGGCGTATCTTTTTGAGGCCGGCAGAGACCTTGCCCGCTGCCACGTCCGCGTGCAGAAGGCGCACACGCGCGAGCTTGACGACGTGCGCGAGGTATGTCTCGGTATTCTTGGCGAGGACTGTATGGCGTTTCTGACACCGGAGGAAAAATCGCGCGCCGCCGGATATCTCCGCTCTCTCCCGGATGACGACACGGTGCTCCATCTCGACTTTCACACCGGCAATGTCCTCGTGGACAAGTCCGGCGAGTGCAAGATCATCGACTGGATGACCGCCGCGCGCGGCAATCGCGCCGTGGAGGAAGCGCTCATGGAGTTCTTCTTCTCGGAGGCCGAGCTGTTCCCGGAGGCGAGCAAAGCAAAAATTGCCCTCTTTTCCGCCATCCGCGGCTCCATCGGGAAGGGCTTTTTCAAGGAGTACCAGAAGCTCTCGCCGCTTTCCGCGGAGGAGATCGACCGCTACCGTCTCGCGGCGCTCATCCTGCGCCGTCACTGGAACATCGCGTTTGAAGAGGCGTATCTCACAAAAACCATCCGCGCGCTGATTGAAAAATACGGCGCGGAAGAAAAGGAGACGATCGAATGAAAGTCGTATGCATCTGTGACGCCGGTGTGCCGGAAATGCTCATGCAGTACATGAAAAAGCTCCCCGGGTGCGACGTGACGCTCTATACCGAAAAAACGCTCACGGACATCAAGTCCCTCACGACGTGCGAGCGTACCGCCGAGCTTCGCGGCGCGGAGGCGTGCCCTGTGAGCGCGGAAATGCTGGAAGCCGTGCGCGAGGCGGAAATCCTTGTAACGCACGTTGCGCCCGTGAACCGTGCGGTGCTCGACGCCGCGCCGAACGTGAAGATCGTCGGCGTGCTGCGCACCGGCACGGAAAATGTCAATCTCGACCTCTGCCGTGAGCGCGGCATCGCCGTATACAACGCCGAGGGGCGCAACTCCACCGCCGTCGCCGATCTCGTCGTGGCGCTCATGCTCTGCGAAATGCGCAACATTGCCCGCGCCCACGGCGCGCTCGTGCAGGGCAAATGGGTCAAAATGTTCCCGAATATCATGATGAACCGCGATATGTGCCGCTGCACCGTCGGCATCATCGGCGTCGGCAAGATCGGCACGATGGTCGCCGCGCGGCTCAAGGGCTTCGGCTGCCGCATTCTCGGCTGCGACATTTTCCTCTCCCCCGAGGAGATCGAAAAGCGCGGCTGCGAGCCGGTATCAAAGGAAGAGCTGCTGCGGCAGTCTGACTTCATCACCATCCACATGCGCCACGAGGCCGGGCAGAACGCCCTCATCGGCGCGGACGAGCTTGCCATGATGAAGAAGAACGCCATTCTCGTCAACTGCGCCCGCGCAGGGCTCGTGGACACGGCGGCGCTCATCGAGGCGCTGCGCGCCCACCGCATCGGCGGCGCGGCGATCGACGTGTTCGACGAAGAGCCGCTCTCGCCGGACTCTCCCCTGCTCACGCTCGACAACGTCACGCTCACGCCGCACATTGCCGGCACGACCGTAGACGCCTTTGCCAATTCCGTGGAGATCATGCTCCGCCAGCTCTCACTCATTCTCGCCGGCAAGGACGCGCCCAACCGCGTCGTCTGACCGCCGCCCATACGCAAAACCGCCGAAGGAAAAATCCTTCGGCGGTTTTGCGTATGCGGTTTTCAGCTGTTTATGATCCGCTCCGTGGCGGCGCGGGCATGGGCGACGATGTCCTCCGGCGATTCGCCGACGTGGTAAACGCCGTTCTCATAGAGGATCTTGCCGTTTACCATCGTGAGGAGCACGTTCGAGTTCGAGCCGCTGTAAACAAGGTTTTTCACGGTGTTGTGCTCGGGCTGCATGTTTGCCTGGTGCAGGTCGATCACAACGAGATCCGCGAGCTTGCCGGGGGCGATGCAGTCGGCGTCGATGTGCATGGCGCGCGCGCCCGTGGAGCACGCGGCGCGGAGAATTTCGCGCGCGTCGCACGAGGCGGCGTCCTCCTCCCGGAGCTTCTGCAGCACCGCGGCGAGATACATTTCGCGGAACATGTTGAGTGCGTTGTTGCTCGCCGGGCCGTCCGTGCCGATGGCGAGGGGGATCTTCCGGCGGAGAAATTCGCTCACCGGCGCGATGCCGCTCGCGAGCTTCGCGTTCGAGGCCGGGCACGTCACGGCGTACAGACCGCGGCGGGCGAAAATGTCCATGTCGGTCTCATCGAACCACACGCAGTGGAAGCCGCCGCCGCCATGCTCGAAGAGGCCGTTTTCCTCGAAAAGCTGCGTCGGCGTGAGGCCGTGGCGCTCGATGCATTCCTCCACCTCGCGCTTCGTCTCCGAATTGTGGGTGAAAAACGGCATCTTGTACTCGTCCAGGAGCATTTTCATAAACATGAGCAGATCGAGATTGGCCGTATACTCGGCGTGGATGCCGGGGATGTAGGAGATGAGCGGGTGGAGATTGTTGAACTTGATCGTGTCCATCTCGCCGACCGTCCAGTCGTCCCCCGCGGCGAGCGCGCCGCAGAGCACCATGCGGAAGCCGCAGTCGATGGCGGCCTGCGCGAAGGCGTCGCGCTTATAGTACATGTCGAACGCGCTCGTGATTCCGCCCTTGAGATATTCGAGAATGGCGAGCTTTGTGAGAGCGTAAATATCGTCCGGCGTGAGCTTTGCCTCCAGCGGGAACACCTTGTCGAAAAGCCAGCTCTGCAGCGGCAGATCGTCGGCGTAGGAGCGCAGGAACGTCATCGCGCTGTGCGCGTGGGCGTTCTTGAAGCCGGGCATCAGAAGATTGCCCTTGAGGTCGATCTCGCGCTCAAACGGCGGGTGCGCGCCGATGGCAGGCCCGACATAGAGGATCATCGATTCCTCGACCCAGACCTCCCAGTCGGAGATCTCAAATCCGCCGCTGAGCGAAAGGAGCTTGCCGTTATAAAAGCGGATCATGCCTTCTCCTCCGCATGCATGGCGGCGATGGAATCCCACATGAGCTTTTTGAACTTCGGCGCGGCGGCGTTGGCCGCTTCGATGACCTCGTCGCCGTCAAGCGGGCGGTCGGAGAGACCGGCGGCGAGATTTGCCACGCACGAAACGCCGCACACGCGCATACCGGCGTGGTTGGCCGCGATGACCTCCACGACCGTGGACATGCCCACGGCGTCCGCGCCCATCGCGCGGGAGGCGCGGATATCGGCGGGCGACTCGTAGCTCGGGCCGGTGAACTGGATATACACGCCCTCCTTGAGATCGATGCCGTCCTTCTTCGCCGTTTCGCGCAGAATGGCGCGCAGGCCCTTATCGTAGGCGTTCGACATATCCGGGAAGCGGACGCCGAGCTCGTCGATGTTCGCGCCGATGAGCGGGTTGGGGATGAGCGCGCTGATGTGATCGGTGATGCTCATAAGCGTTCCAGCGGTGAGATCGCCGCGGATGCCGCCCGAGGCGTTCGTGACGAAGAGGATCTTCGCGCCCATGGCCTTCATAAGGCGCACGGGCAGCACAACGTCGTGCGGCGTGTAGCCCTCATAGAGGTGCACGCGCCCCTGCATGACGACGACGGGCGTTTCCTCCACATAGCCGAACACGAACCGTCCGGCGTGGCCGGGCGCGGTGGACACCGGGAAGCCGGGGATCTCGCTGTACGGCACAACGGCGGTCTGCTTCACCATGTCGGCAAAGCCGCCGAGACCGGAGCCGAGCACGACGGCGACCTCCGGGACAAAGTCGGTGTGGCGCCGCACCGCGGCGAGACAGTTCTGGATGCGTTCCATTTCGGGATGCATAAAAGAGCCTCCTTATGTTGTTATTCTCTGTTGTTTATTCTTCGGTGAGATCGGCGAACTGCGCGCCGACATAGCCTGCCAGAGTTTCGGGATCGATCCCGATCTGCGCGCCGAGCCGTCCGGCGCTGCAGAAAAAGGCGTCCGTCAAAAGCGCCGTTTCGTCGATCCAGGTGGGAAACGGCTTTTTCATCCCCACCGGGGAGCAGCCGCCGTGGACATAGCCGGTGAGCGGCAGCAGCTTTTTCTGCGGCAGCATGGCGATGCTCTTCACGCCTGCCGCCTTCGCCGCCTTTTTGAGCGAGAGCGTTTCCGGCGCGGGGATGACGAACACGAAGTGTTCGCCGGTATTCGCCTCCGCCACAAGCGTTTTGAAAACGCACTCCGCGCTCTGGCCGAGCGCGGCGGCCACCTCCGTGCCGGAGGCGAGCGAGGCGTCGTAATAACGCGGCGTATACGCAATGCCCGCCTGATCGAGCAGACGCATCACGTTCGTTTTTTCGTTTGCCTTATCCGATTTTGCCATGAAAGTATTCCTCGATTTGTTCACGGGAAGCAAGAAGGCTCCCCTGGATCATGCCCGACGCGCCGCCGCCCCGGCCGGAGAGCGCGGCGTTGATGCTTCGCGCCGCGGCGCGAAGGTCAACCGTTTCCGACGCCATCACGTACCGGTATCCCCCGTCCTCCGCGCAGAACGCGGCGCAGACGCCTGTGCAGCGCGTCTTTCCTCCCTCGGCAAGGGCGCGCAGCGCGGCGGGCGAAAGGCTCTCTTCAAAAAAGAGCAGATTTCCCTCGCACGGTTCCATTGCGGCGAGCCGCGCCTCGACATACCGCCGCTCCGCGGCGGCACGGGCGTACTTCTCCGCTTCCAGCTCGCCGAGCACGCGCTCGGCGGCGGCGCAAAGGGCGTTCTGCGGCGCGGAAAAGAGACGGGAGAGCGCTTCGGTCTCGGCGGCGCAGAGCGCGGCGTCCTCATAGGCCGCGCGCCCGGCGAGCATCGTAAAGCGCACGCCGCCGCGGTGACGCATCCGGTCCTTCAAGCGGATGAGGCCGATCTCGCCGGTGAAGCTCACATGCGGCGCGCAGCACGCGCAAAGATCCACGCCCGGCACCTCCACGATGCGCACCGGCATCGCGAGCGCCTTTTTCTGCCGGAACGGCATCGCCGCAAGCTCTTCCTCCGTTGGCCAGAGGATGTTTATCGGAAGGTTTTTCCACACATCCTCGTTTGCAAGACGCTCGAGCCGCAAAAGCTGCTCCGCGTCAATCTCGCGGTCAAAGTCGATCGTCGCGCCGTGCTCGTCCATGTGGAAGCCGATGTTCTCGCACCCCCAGAGCGCGTGCGCATGGCCGGACACCAGATGCTCGGCCGAGTGGATCTGCATGCGCGCAAAGCGCGTTTCCCCGTCAAGCTCGCCCGTCACTTCCGCGCCGGGGACGAGCGGAGCGTCGCAGAAATGGACGATCTCGCCCTTTTCCTCGCGCGTATCCGTCACACGCACGCCGCCGAGCGCGCCGGTATCGCCGCTCTGTCCGCCGCCCTCAGGGAAAAAGACGGTGCGGTCGAGCGTTACGGCAAAGCGGCCGCCGCGCTCTTCGCACGTGAGGACGCGCGCGGTGAATTTTCGCATATGCGCGTCGGCGTAAAACAGCTTTTCGGTCATGGGATCAGAACTTAAAGAGATTCAGCCCGGTCACATCGTCCTTGAAGCGGTCCACCGCGCCGTCGATCACGCGGATGACCATCTCGCACGTCGCGCTCACGCGCGCGGCGTTGAGATGCCCGCCGACGACCGCGCCGGACTCGTTCGCGGCGCTCATGTGCAGATGGCTGTAGTATTCGCCGTTCATCGTGTTCACCGTGCCGGTCAGCGACACGATCTCGTGCGCGCCGGTAAAGGTGAGCGCGTGGTACTGATGCTCGTCCACATTGTATACGCCGACGGTGAACTCGTCCGTCGCGCCAAGCGCCTCAACGCTCGCCAGACGGATATTTTCCTTTTCGCACAGCGCGCGAAGCTGCGCCGTGATCTCCTCGCCGCGGTCGAAACGCGCGACGATCGTATTTTCAAAACGCCGGTAGTCCATAGTTTGTATCTCCTTTGCATGGGATGTATCTGTATTATAGCCGCTCGGCGAGCGTAAATCAAGGTTGTCAAGGCCCGGTCCTTCGCGTATAATATCCGGAGAAACGAAAGGATCGGCCTATGGAAAACTTTTCCCGTCCGCTGGTGGACTGGTACAAAAAAGAGGCGCGCCCTCTCCCCTGGCGGGAGGAGCCGACGCCGTACCGTGTGTGGGTCTCGGAGATCATGCTGCAGCAGACGCGCATCGAGGCCGCGCGCGAATACTTCAACCGCTTCACGCGCGCGTTCCCGACCGTGGAAGCGCTCGCCGCGGCGGAGCTTGACGATGTGCTCAAGCTCTGGGAAGGGCTGGGGTACTATTCCCGCGCGCGGAATCTCCACAAATGCGCCAAAACCGTGTGCGAGACTTACGGCGGCGTATTTCCCCCGGACGCCGCGGCGCTGCGCGCGCTGCCCGGCATCGGGGACTATACCGCCGGGGCGATCGCCTCGATCGCCTACGGACTGCCGGAACCGGCGGTGGACGGAAACGTGCTGCGCGTGCTCGCGCGCATGGATTGCTTCGGCGAGAGCATCGGCAGCGACAAAGTGAAAAAGCGCTTCCGCGAAGCGCTCCGGGAGATCTACCCGGCGGGCGAATGCGGCGCTTTTACGAGCGCGCTCATGGAGCTGGGCGAGACAGTCTGCACCGTCGGCACGCCAAACTGCGCGCGCTGCCCGGTCGCGGCGTACTGCGCGGCGCACCGCCGCGGCGAGGAAACGCTCTACCCCGTGCTGCCGGAGAAAAAGCCGCGCCGGATCGAAAACCGGCGAGTACTGCTTTTGCTCTGCGGCGATACGTGCGCCGTGCAGCGGCGTGCGGATACGGGGCTTCTCGCCTCGATGTGGGAGCTGCCGAACGACCTTTTGCCGGACGCGCCGGAAACCGGCGAGCCCTGCGGCGAGGCGGTGCACATTTTCAGCCATGTAGAATGGCATATGCGCGGGTACATCGTCCGCTGCAGGGAGAAGCTTCCGGGCTATGTCTGGGTGACGCGAGCCGAGCGCGAAGCGCTCGCCATGCCCACGGCGTTCCGGTATTACCGAAAAAAACTGGAGGAGATGGGATATTGAATATCTGTGTATTCGGCGCGGCACGCGATGAGATCGGCGAGGACTTTATGGCTCTCGGCACGGCGCTCGGCCGCGAGCTCGCGGCGCGCGGGCATACGCTCGTGTTCGGCGCAGGCGGCCACGGCATGATGGGCGCCGCGGCGCGCGGGGCCTACGAAATGGGCGGGAAGATCATCGGCGTCGTGCCGTACTTTTTCAACACTCCCGGCATTCTCTTTGAGTACTGCACGGAGCTTATCCGCATGGAAACGATGGCGGAGCGCAAAACGATCATGGAAGAGCGCTCGGACGCTTTCATCGCCCTGCCCGGCGGCATCGGCACGATGGAGGAGATCTTCGAGGTCATCACGCTCTCATCCCTTGGGCGGATGCAGAAAAAGAGCGCGTTTCTCGATGCGGAAAGCTATTGGGAACCCGCGGTCGAGATGCTGCGCGGCGCGGTGGATAAGGGCTTTGCGGGCAAGGAGCTGAATGAGCACTATGCGCGCTTCACGGATGTGAAAGCGTGCCTCGATTATCTGGAAAAATAATGCAGCGGGCGGAGCAGAGCCCCGCCCCTGCGGAAATTTTCAAAGAACGTCCGCATACATTTCTCCCTCTTTTTCGGTGCTGCCGCGGATGGAGGGAGTTTTTTTATGCCAGTCTCTGCTGCATATACGCAAGCAGCGTCTGCGCCTCGACGGAATTTGTCGTGCGCGCGAACGCCAGCCCGATCATCCGGCAGCTCGTCGGCGAGAGCAGCGGCGCGGCGTTCCGCCGCAAGCGGCTGTACGCGGTCATGGTGCGCTTCGTCGTGCCGGTAATGATGCTCATTCTCTTCCTCCAGTCCACCGGCATCATGGCATAAGAAGCTCTGATATATACAAGTATCCCCCATTTGCCAAGCAAATGGGGGATACTAATCTTTATCTGTGAACTGCCGTGCGGCGGGATTTGGCGAAAAGCGTCGTCAGCACCGCGAGCCAGAGGAATGCCAGCGCCGCTGCTGCGGCGGTGATATAGGAAACGGTTCTCACCGTTTTCCCCTCCTGCGCGCTGAACACCGCGCCCGCCTCCACGCTCTCGCCGTTCGAGAGCGTCACGGTGAGCATGCCGTTTTCCCTCACCTGCACGGAGGAAATGCCGACGCCGGGCGCGCCGTCCTCTCCCGTGATCTTGCCAAGATTCGTTTCCGTTCCGTCCGTGAGCGTAACGATCAGCTCCCCGGAGTCGTTCAGCGATACCTCCCGGATGCCGACGCCGTCTTTTCCGTCTTTGCCGTCTTTGCCGTCCGTACCGTTTCGTCCGGCGGCGCCGGTCGCTCCTGTGGCTCCGGTCGCACCCGCAGCGCCCGTGGCTCCGGTCGTTCCGGCAGCCCGCACACCGGTGTCCGTATTGCCCAGCCACCAGTTGCCGTTGCCGCCGATGGAGGGCGTCAGGCCGGGCGCGCCCTGCGCGCCGTCCTTGCCGTCTTTTCCGTCAACGCCATCCTTGCCGTCGATGCCGTCTTTTCCGTTTGCTCCGTCCTTCCCATCGACACCGTCTTTACCGTCAGCGCCGTCTCTGCCGTCCGAAGCGGCAGCTTTTACGCCGGTATCCGTGTCACCGATCCACCAGTTCCCGTTTTCGCCGATGGTCGGCGTCAAGCCGTCCGCGCCATCCTTGCCGTCCGCACCTCCGGCCTTTACGCCGGTGTCGGTATCGCCGATCCACCAGTTCCCGTTTTCACCGATGACGGGTGTCAGTCCGTCCGCGCCGTCCTTGCCGTCCGCGCCATTCTTACCGTCGACGCCGTCCCGTCCGTCTGTACCGACCGCTTTCACGCCGGTGTCCATACTGCCGATCCACCAGTTGCCGTTCAGACCGACGGAAGGCGTCCGGCCGTCCCGCCCGTCCTTTCCGTCCTCTCCGGTGGCTTTCACACCGAGAGATTTCCACGTGGTCCCGCTGTCGTAGGATACCTCCCACTCGTTCGTAACGGGATTGACGCGCAGCTTTGAACGGAACGGATCGTCCATCTGAACAAGGCTCAGCGGCATTCCGCCCGGATAGGGACACGTCTCAAAGATAGACGGCATATAATCCCTGCTGAGATCTGTTTTCCAGCGGTAGAACTCCGCGCCGATATACAGTTCCATCTGGCCGCCAAAATGCGTATTGGCGGTAAAGCACCCGCCGTTAAAATAGAGTCCTCTCTCCGATACAGAACCGCTCACCGGCCGGAGATCGTCGGTGATGAACGTGCCGCTATCCATCGTCAGCTTGGTGATGTACGTTATTCCGCCGACCAGTGTAAGCGAACCGCTGCCTTTGATAATAACGTCCCCAATATTGATCGGCACCGAGTTCCCGTCCGGTACGGTAAGCCGGTTTTCGCCGATCAACTTTATCGTGATCGGTATACCAACCATTGTATAGGCATAAAGGATGGTGGATGCCGGCTTGGTTCGCGTCAAAACCGCGTTGCGAAGAACCAGCGTCCTGCTGCGGGCGTCATAGTAAAAATTGTAATCCTCTTCCGTGGCTTCGGAATAGCCGGTAGGTGCGGCGAGGTCACTTTTATAGTATGTGTTTTCATCAATGTTCACGTCATTGATGCGAAGTATGCTTTGCGTTCCCTGGACAGCGGGAACTGCCGCCGCTTCCAGCGGCTGTTCCTCCGACTCTTCCACAATTGGCGCGGGCGTTGCTTCCACCGGCGCGGGCGTTGCTTCCACCGGCGCGGGCGTTGTTTCCGCCGGTGCGGGCGTTGCTTCCACGGGTACGGGTGTTTCCGCTTCCGTATCGTCGGCCAGCGCCGGAACACAGAGGCTCGTCAGCGCAAGGCAGACGCAGATCATGGCGGCAAGAATACGATGCTTCATGGTTTTGTTCCTCCCTGTTTCTGTCTCTCGGGCGGGTCTCCCTATATCGGGCGGTTCTCCCTGTATTTACTTTGTATTATGCAGGAACAGCGCACGCTTTGCAAGATATTTTGGCTCGTATGCCGAAACGGGTAAAAAATCGGCTGTTTTTCTTCGAAACAGCCGATTTTCGCGCTTATTCGATTTCCGCCGGAGGCAGCAGGCGCGTCATGCTCCGGAGACTCACGGTGAGCGTATACGCATTGTGCAGCAGCGCCGAGGTCGCCGGGGGCAGGATGCCCGCCACGCCGAGACAGATCAGCATAAAGTTGAAGCCGATGATGTTTCGGTAATTCGTGTGGATCCGGTCCATGAGCGCGCAGCTGAGCCGCCGCAGTGTCAAAAGCGAATAGAGGTCGTTCGCGCCGATGGTGATGTCCGCCACCTCGCGGGCGATGGCCGCGCCGTCGCGGATGGCGATGCCGGCGTCCGCCTCGGAGAGCGCCGGGGAGTCGTTCACGCCGTCGCCGAGCATGATTACGCGCCGTCCGGCCTCGTGCTCGCGGCGGATGAAGTTGGCCTTATCCTCTGGAAGGACCTCGGAGTAGTACTCGTCCACGCCGACCGCCGCCGCCACGGACTTCGCCGTGCGGTCGCTGTCGCCGGTCATCATAACAAGCTTCGTAAAGCCGAGAGAGCGCAGCCCCCGGACGACGTCGGCAGCTTCCGCACGCAGCGGGTCTTCAATGCAGATGACCGCCGCGAGCACACCGCCCGCGGCGAGATAGAGATGCGAATACTCTGCCGGGAGCGATTCAAACTTTTCCTCTTCCCCCGCGGGGATGACGCACTTCTCGTCCTCAAACACGAAGTGGTGGCTGCCGATGATGACCTTTTCGCCGTCCACGCTGCTTGCGATGCCGTGCGCGACGATATAGCTCACGCTCGAATGGCGTTCCTCATGGGAGATATGGCGGTTTTCCGCCTCGGCCACGACGGCCTTGGCCATGGAGTGCGGGTAGTGCTCTTCAAGACACGCAGCGAGCGCGAGCATGTCGTTTTCTTCCTTGCCGCCGAACGGCACGACTGCCGCCACGCGCGGAGCGGCATGGGTCAGCGTGCCGGTCTTATCAAAGACGATGGTGTCCGCCTGCGCCACCGCCTCCATGAAGCGGCCGCCTTTGACGGAGATATGATGGATGCCGGCTTCCTTCATGCCGGAGAGCACCGCGATCGGCATGGAGAGCTTGAGCGCGCACGAGAAATCGACCATCAGCACGGCGAGCGCGCGGTTGACGTTGCGCGTCAGCAGCCAGATAAGCCCCGTCGCGCCGAGACTGTACGGCACGAGCCTGTCCGCCAGATGCGAGGCCTGCGCCTCGGTGTCGGACTTGAGCTTTTCGGATTCCTCGATCATATGGACGATGCGGTCGTAGCGTCCCGAGCCCATGCTCTTATCGACGCGGATCGTGCATTCGCCCTCTTCCACGACCGTCCCGGCATAGACGTAGCTGCCCGCCGTGCGGCGCACGGCCAGCCCCTCGCCGGTGATGGACGCCTGGTTGACCATCGCTTCCCCCGCGACGACATGGCCGTCGAGCGGGATCATGCCGCCGGTGCGGACGATGATCCGGTCGCCGGGGCGCACGTCGCCGACCGGCACGGCCACGCTGCCGTCCGTCGTTTCGAGCCAGACCTTGTCCACCTGCAGCGCCATCGTCCCGGCAAGGTCGGCGACGGACTTTTTGTGCGTCCATTCGTCGAGCAGCTCGCCGATGCCGAGCAGGAAGATGACCGAACCCGCCGTTTCAAAGTCTCCGCGCAGGATCGATACGGCAATGGCTGTCGCGTCGAGCACCGGCACTTCGATCTTCCCGTGCAGTAGACAGCGGATGCCGTCGCGCAGGAAACGGAGCGAGCGGATCACGGTACGGATCGCGCGCAATGGCGCGGGCAGGATGAGCTTCAATGTATACCGGCGGACGATGCGGAAAATGAGCTTTCCCTCGTACTCGCGGTTGAGCACGCGGACGCTGTGCTCCGGCGCGAGCGCCGCCGACTTCTCATAGGAAAACGCGGCGAGCGCCGCGACGATGGGCGCGCGCTGACCGGTATAAAGAATCGTAGCGTTGCCGGTGCGGTCGTGGACCGTCACATCGGCAACGCCGGGAGTATTTCGCAGATACGCCTCCAGAATGTCCGCTTGGAGCAGCGACATGCGCGGCTGCTCCAGATGGACACGGATGCGTCCCGCCGTATTGTGCAGGATCGTGCATTTCATGGCGAATTACTCCGCGGCGTCCTCAATCGTCTCGGGCGCGTCCTCCGCGGCATACTTCTCGTTGAGCGCCTTCGCGTCGGCGAGAATGTCGTCCGCGCCCTCGCGGATATTCGTCGCGGTTGTCATGACGGCTTCCTTGGCGCGCAGCGCCGCCGCGGTCGTGAAAGCGTAGACCTTCTTCGCGTCGCGGCTGGTGAGGATCTTGATGCCTGCCGTGCCGAACAGCACGCCGCCCGCGAAAAGACCAACTTTACCCCAATTCATGAAAGTATCCTCCTTATCTTTTTGGGATTTCGCCCGCATTTTATCTTTATGTTCCGGCATTGTCAATAGATTTTCTGTTAATATTTGCATTTTTCAGCAAAATATTAGCACAGGCTTCCTTTAGTTAGTCATAATTAACTCATTGACTTCGGAATGGCGGACTGCTATCATGCATCGCGGAGGCGATACTATGAAAACGTTACTCAAGGAATTCAAGGAATTTGCCGTAAAGGGGAACGTGGTCGATATGGCGGTCGGCGTCATTGTCGGCGGCGCGTTCGGGAAGATCGTCACATCGCTCGTCAACGACGTCATCATGCCGCTCGTCGGCGTGCTGACCGGCGGGATCGACTTCAGCAATCTTTTTCTCCCGCTCGACGGGAACACCTACGCCACGCTCGCCGAAGCGGAGGCCGCGGGCGCGGCGGTGCTCAAATACGGCTCCTTCCTCTCGCAGGTGCTCGATTTTCTGATCGTTTCGTTCGTGATCTTTATTTTTGTAAAGAAGATCATGGCGCTCGGCCGGAAGAAGGAAGCTCCCGTGGAGGAAGCGCCGAAAACGAAGGTCTGCCCCTACTGCAAGAGCGAGATCGCCATCGACGCCACGCGCTGCCCGCACTGCACGTCCGAGCTTCCGTAAGAAGTTCACCACGATTAACTACAGTTCTGGAGGTGACCCATGCAGACATTTGAGACCGAACACTATATTTTTCACTATGGCGCCGGTACGGCGGCGGAGCGCGATATCGCGAAGATCGCCGCGCTGCAGGAGGGCTGCTTCTCCCACATCTGCGCCGTGCTTGGCCTGACGCCGGATTTCAAGATCGAATACTTTCTCTGCGATTCACCGGAGGAGGTAGGCCGCATCTGCGGCGACGACGAGCCCTGCAACGGCTTTGCCGACCTGCCGAGCCGCATCTACGCCGTGTATAACGAGACCGTCCAATGCGTCGGCTTCCACGAGGATGCGCACCTCATCAGCTTTGTCCGGAACCGTCCGGTCTGTCCCGCCGTGACGGAGGGGCTTGCCATGTACTTTGACCGCAAGTGGTGGGGTATCGAAAATCTGGACTGGACGGGCTATTATCTCAAGACCGGGCGGTATCTGCCGATGGACAGGCTGCTGGAGCGGGAGTTTTTCTTTGAGCACGACTGTGCCTTCACCTATCCCATTGTGGGCACGTTCACCGACTGGCTGCTCACGGTCTACACCAGAGAGCGGTACAGGGAAATGTACTCCCAGCCAAACCCCGCCGCCGTCATGGAGCAGGTATATGGGAGATCCCCGGCGGAGCTGAACGCCGAGTTTGAAGCATACGTCCGCCTCTTCCGCACCGACGAAGCGCTGGAAGCGCGGATGGAAGAGCTGCTGCGGCAGGAGGGCGTTGAAGCCTGACCAAGCAAAATTCTTTGGCTTACAAAAATGGCCGGATGCGTCTGCATCCGGCCATTTTATTGCTCTTTATTTCTTTTTCGCCGCCCTGCCGAAGCGGCGTTTGACAGCGCCGGAAAGCGTGTAGCCGCCCGCCGTAGCGGCCGCACCGCCGGCGGCCCAGAACAGCCCGCTTCCCGCGCCGGACGTCTTGGCCGCAAGGTCCGGCGCCGACGTTGGAGCCGGTGTCGGGGTGGGGGCAGGCGTTGGTGCGGCTGTCGGCGTCGGGGAAGCCGACGGAGACGGCGTACTGTCCGCCTGTCCGCTCCCCGCGAAGGCATGCCCCTCCCGCTCCTCGCCGTCCAGACTCGGCGGACAACACACCTTGCAGGCGCGGTAGCCGCGCGCGACGGCGTCCGCAAGCGTTATTTCGATCTTGCTTTTTTTGAGATACCGGCAGGAGCCGGTATGATAGCACTCGCCGGTGCGGGTGATGTAAACGACCGTATTGCCGCCCGCCGCCAGCGCCGGAGAAACCAGGATAAAGACCGCAAGGAAGAAGCCGAGGAGCTTTTTCATAGTTCTTTCACCGCCGGATCCAATATAGCAAAGCCGGCGGAATAAAGCAAGCCGCTGCCCGCCGCTAAACCGGATACAGAAAATCGTAGCCTGACGGCGCACTTTTTTCATTTAAATTGACAATTGACTGGTTCGTGAAGTGCGGCTATAATGACGCCAACAAGAAAATACCAGCGAAACCTTTGAGAAAGAAGAGTACCCTTGCAAAACCGGGCCTTCAGAGAGCTGCCGATGGTGTGAGTGCAGCGGAACGGCGTAAGGGGAATGGACTTTTGAGGGCGGTCTGAACACATTCGTATGGATGCAAGTAGGAGCCGACGGGTGCCCACCCGTTATCCACCGGGATGCGTATGATGGTGCGCATGAGCGAGCGGACGCGAAAGCGTCAATTTGGGTGGTATCGCAGGAGTACAGCTCTTGTCCCATAGGGGATAAGGGGCTGTTTTTTTATACTCCAAATTCAGCCGTTGGCAGCGGCTCCTCCATCCGCCACCCGAAAATACCATGGCAAAATGCCAAAAATGGAGGAAATCACCATGAAAAACCTGAACCTGAAAAACCTTGCCGTCCTCGTCCTGGTCTTCGCCCTGCTGCTGATGACAACGGCTTGCGGCGCCGGAGAAACCGTATCGGACGCCTCGTCCGATACACAGCCTGCACAGACTGCGGACGGTGCCTCCGGACCGGCGGCGGAGCCGCAGTCCTTCCGCATCGGCATCTGCAACTATGTAGACGATGCCTCCCTGAATCAGATCGTGGAAAACATTCAGGCGCGGCTGGAGGAGATCAGCGCGGAGAAGGGCGTGCAGTTTGTGATCGACTATGATAACTGCAACGCGGACGCCACCGTGATGGAGCAGATCATCGCAAACTTCCAGAGCAGCGGCGCCGATCTTCTCGTCGGCGTTGCCACGCCTGTCGCCATGCGCATGCAGACAGCCACGGAGGACAGCCAGACGCCCGTTGTTTTCGCCGCTGTTTCCGACCCGATCGGCGCGGGTCTTGTGGAGTCGCTGGAAGCGCCTGGCAGCAACGTGACCGGGACATCGGACTATCTGGATACTGCCGCCGTCATGAAACTGATCTTCGCGGCTGACCCGGATGCATCGAAAATCGGCCTTTTGTATGACGCGGGACAGGATTCCTCGACGGCTGCCATTGCCAGCGCCAAGGCCTATCTGGACGAGAACGGGATCGAATATGTTGAACACACCGGCAGCACGGCGGACGAAGTCATGCTGGCTGCGCAGGCCATGGTTGCCGACGGCGTTGACGCCGTGTTTACCCCGACCGACAACTCCATCATGAAAGCCGAGCTTGCCATTTACGAGACGTTCATCGATGCGGGCATCCCGCAGTATACCGGCGCCGACTCCTTTGCGCTCAACGGCGCGTTCCTCGGTTATGGTGTGGACTACGCAAACCTCGGCCGCGAGACGGCGGACATGATCGCGGACATTCTTTTGAACGGCGCTGATCCGGCTTCCACGCCGGTACGGACCTTTGATAACGGCACCGCCACCATCAACACGGAAACCTGCGCCGGGCTGGGTCTTGACTTTGACGCGCTCTCCCAGGCGTTTGCGCCGTACTGCACCAAGATCGCTATGCTGACGACGGCGGAGAGCTTCTCGTGATCCCGATCTGAAGCCGGATCCGGCAAAACAAATCGATCGCCCGGAGCCGGTCGTATATCCGGCTCCGGGCAAATTTCAAAAAAGCAGAAAGAGGAAAACCACCATGGATCTATCGAGTGTTTTCGGTCTGATACAGACGGCGCTGGAGCTGGGGCTGATCTGCTCCGTGACCGTATTGGCGCTGTATCTGAGCTATTCGATGCTGAACGTCTGTGATCTTTCCACGGACGGCTGCTTCACGCTGGGAGCGGTGACCGGCGCAGTCACCGCGATGGCCGGGCATCCGATACTGGCGATTTTCACGGCAATGGCCGCGGGGCTGCTGTCCGGGCTGATCGTTTCCGTTTTGCAGACGCGCATGGGCATCAACAGCCTGTTGGCCGGCATCATCGTAAATACGGCGCTGTATTCCATCAACATTGCCATTATGGGCGGTGCGTCGCTGCTGAGTCTTAACAAAACGCAGACGGTGTTCTCTCTGATGAAATCCGCGCTGGCCGGCACTCCGCTGGCCGGGCAGTATAAGCTTCTGACCGCTCTCGCTGCGGCGGCGCTGATCGTCCTGTTTTTGACGCTGTTCCTCCGCACCCGAATGGGGCTTGCGATCCGCGCTACCGGCAACAATCCGGACATGGTGCGCTCGTCGTCCATCAACCCGGCGATAACCACAACGGTCGGGCTGTGCATCGCGGGCAGTTTCACGGCTTTGTCCGGCTGTCTGCTCGCGCAGTATCAAAAGGCGGCGGATATCAACATCGGGCAGGGCATGGTGACCATTGCGCTGGCCTCGCTCCTGATCGGCAGCACCGTCCTCGGCCGCGGCGGGATCTTCCTGCGCGCGGTGGGCGCGGTCTTGGGTGCGATAATTTTCCGGCTGGTCTATACCGTCGCGCTGCGGCTGGATATGCCGGCATTCATGCTGAGGCTCGTTTCGGCTGTCATCGTCGTGCTCGCCATTTCCGTTCCCTACCTTAAAACGCAGCTGCCGGTCATCCGGCGCCGGATGCAGAGAAAGGCGGACTGAGACGCATGCTGGAGCTGAAGAGTATTTCCAAAACTTTCAATCCCGGAACGGTCAACGAGAAATGCGCTCTGCACGATCTGTCGCTCAGCGTGCCGGACGGAGATTTTGTCACCATCATCGGCGCGAACGGCGCCGGAAAGTCCACGCTGTTCGGAGCGATCGGCGGAAACTTTCTGACGGACAGCGGAAAGATCCTGCTCGACGGCCAAAACGTGACGTTCTGGCCGGAGCACCGGCGCTCCAAAGTCATCGGCCGTCTGTTTCAGGATCCGATGCGCGGCAGCGCGCCGGGCATGACGATCGAAGAAAATCTGGCGCTTGCCGCCGGGCGCGGCGGCTGGCTGGGGCAGATCCGCCGTTGTGACCGCGAATATTTCCGCGAACAGCTGCGCGAGCTGGATATGGGGCTGGAAGACCGCCTGCGGCAGCCGGTGGGGCTTCTGTCCGGCGGTCAGCGCCAGGCGCTGACGCTCCTGATGGCGACGATAGCAAAGCCCAAGCTCCTTCTGCTCGACGAGCACACGGCAGCGCTCGATCCGGGTGCGGCAGAGAAAATTCTGGCCATGACTACGCGCATCGCGGCCGAGCAGAAGCTGACATGCCTGATGGTAACGCATAATATGCGCGCCGCGCTCGCTCTCGGCAATCGGACGCTGATGATGAATAACGGCCAAATCGTTCTGGATGTCAGCGGGGCGGAGCGCGCTCATATGGAGGTAAACGATCTGCTCGAGCGCTTCAAATCCGGCACGGGCGCCGCGCTCGATAACGACCGCATTCTTCTTTCCTGATGATGACATTCTCTTTGCCGCGAAAAAACCATAGAAAGAAATAAACCCGCATCGTAAGATGCGGGTTTATTTCTTGGTGGGAGCGGGTGGATTCGCCCGCACGGCGGTGCGGGCCGCCTCGCGGCTCTGGAGCGCCCCGGCGCTCCATTCACTCCCGCTCGGATCGAATCCCCCGCCGGGACAATACTAGAAAAAGCCCGCATCTTGCGATGCGGGCTTTTGGTGGGGGCGGGTGGATTCGAACCACCGTAGGCATTGCCAGCAGATTTACAGTCTGTCCCCTTTGGCCACTCGGGAACACCCCCATATGCACTTGACCCACCGAGAAAAAGTGGAGCTGGTAGACGGATTCGAACCCCCGACCTGCTGATTACAAATCAGCTGCT
>ERZ773146.284-NODE-284-length-36119-cov-6.914707_pt1 | contig 36119 bp, 35 predicted proteins | sample MGYA00580847_ERZ773146 | MGnify/ENA primary metagenome ERZ773146 (study PRJEB29015, sample SAMEA2737830) | human gut metagenome | biome: human gut; feature: human-associated habitat; material: faeces | place: China | collected 2012 ...
TCGAATCGGATCAGTAGCTCCAAAGTAAAATCCCCGAAAAGTGGCTTCACGCCTGACTTTTCGGGGATTTTTGTTTGGCTGGGAGATAGCCTTCGGAGGGGAATGTGGGCGCTAATTGCCCTAATTTCCCGGAAAGTTTTTTTGAAATGCAAGTCAAGATGCAAGTCAAAAAGGGCAAGAAACAAGTCAGCCGGACTGTGTACAGGACTTTTTGAGGTAAGTGTCCAGACGGTTTATTTTCTTCTTCTTGAATTTTTTGTCGAGGGCGGTATAGATGCCAAGCGTGACCGAGATGTCTTTGTGGCCCATCTGGTCGCGGGCGGTCATGACGTCCACACCGGCAAAGTACATCAGAGTGCAGAAGGTATGGCGGAGCTGGTGCGGGGTGAAGGTGTCGATGCGCATGGGCAGGCCGCCCGGGCGATTTTTGTTCTGCTGGCCGTCGTAGCCGTACTTGACGTTCAGGTCGCGCATATAGCTTTCCCACAGACGCTTCCAGCCCTGCTCGGTCATCTGCTGGCCTTTGTAGTTGTGGAGCACATAGAAGCAGCCATCCTGCTGGGTGCGAAGATAATCGACAAGAACTTTGGGGATGCTGACGACGCGGACGCCGGCAGGGGTCTTGGTGATCTTGACTTTCTTGGCGCGGAAGTCGTAGCCTTTGTTGACCGTGATGGTGGCGTCGTCAAGGTCGATGTCTGCCCAAGTGAGGGCGGTGGCCTCGCTGCGGCGGAGGCCGGAGTAGAGCAGGAGCATGGCGGCTCGCTGGGCGGCGTGGGGTGTCTCACGGATCCAGCGCTGCTGCTCTTCGGTGAGGGGGTCGCGCGGCTCCGGCGCAGCCCCGGCGGGGGTGATGGTCTTGACCAAAGGGTTGTACATCACGATCTCCGGGATGGCGAGGTCATACGCGGCCTTGGCGCTGCCGCGCAGGTTGGTGAGGGTGAAGTGGGAGAGAGGCGGCTTGCCGTTGTGCCAGTCGGCCAAGTTGTTGAGCACCTGCTGGAAGTCGGCCGCGCGCAGCTCAGACGCCGGGACGTCCACCAGCTCGCCCCAGTGGGCCTTATTGGTCGCCAGTCGGTCAATGCTTTTCTGGCCGATGCCCTTTGCCTTTTTGGCGGCAATGAGGTTATCGTACAGGGTGCCTAAGGTGGCTTCGGCCTGCTCCGGGTCCATGCCCTTGCTGACGGCAGAACGGAAATCATCCGCAGCGGCTTTGGCCTCACGGAGAGTCGAGCCATAGAAGGTCTTGTATTTGCGTTTCCCGTCCGGGCCTTTGCCGAGGTAGACCTGACAGGAATACCGTCCATCGGCACGCTTTTTATTTTTGGCCATAAAAACTCCTTTCCGACTTGCTTGCCGATGCACATGAGGTATGGTATACTGGATGTGTCAGCAGGCAGAGAGTCATTGACTACGTTTTTCTCCGACATTGTCCCATGCGCGCCCCGGCAGCTTTTTCGTACAAGGCTGCCGGGATCTTTTTTTACACAAACGCCCCCGCTGGTGGAAACACTGGCGGGGGCGTTTGGTTATGTATCGGCGCTCAGGAGGTCGGCAGGTCTGATGTGCAGGATGTTACAGAGTGCAAAGAGATTATCTGTTTTGGGCTGGCCTACGCCTCGCTCATAATAGCCGATCGTACCGGTGGTGACATCGAGCTTCTCCGCCAATTCCTTCTGCGTCAGCCCGGCGGCCTGCCGTGCCTCCCGGATGATGCGGGCAGATTCGGGATGGGGACGGGTGGACATAAATAAGCACCTCGATTCAAAATGTTGCAGGAATGTATACTACTTTTGAGAAGGCGGAGATTCGAGCATTTGACGTACCTTTTCTGCGGTCCAATGACTATCGGACTCAGATAAGGACTCCTCTTTGGAGTAGCCTTCGCTATAACCGTCTTCATATCCAGCCTTATAACCGACACGCCGGCCAACCTTAAACCCGTTGGAATATCCGTCCATATGGGCGGTCTGGGCGGATTCTTGAATTTCGTTAATAAAAGGGGAAGAAGGCGTAAAGTGTGGGGCAAAGTACCCTTCGCCCATAAATAGTCCAATAAAGAAAAGTAGGCAAGCCGATACAGAAGTTAAAAAGAAAAGTTTTTTATATTTAAGTAATATTCTTTCAGCTTTATCAGTTTGACCACTCCAGTATACGGCATCATGTCCGCCAATTTCAGCTGAATCAAGACACGCCGCAAGATGAATGTTTGCTGAACGAAGTTGAGAAGATAAATTTGTATTTTGAGTTCTTCTGATTCGTAAAATCCTGCCCACTCTTCTGCGGTATGACCTTTGAATTGAACAGGATTTGTAATATTGCCGTCTACCTCTTCCAGAGTGCGCTGATTATAGTCGGATTCTTTTTCTTTTAATAGTCGGTCTGTTCGTAGATACTCATTGAACCAATATTCTACAGTGTGGCCTTCAAACAACTCAGGTTCGGGCTCGGAAGGAGCTTTTTGCCGCAAGTCCGCTACTTCGGTACGGAGGTCGGCAATCGTTGACTGATACAACGCACAGTTCTTTTCAAGGCTCAAATATTTGTCACGCCATTCAATGGCGCTGTAATCATCCGGCATCTGAGTCTGTGTTTGTGATTCAAAATATCTATCCGCCCAATATTTTGCGCCATGACCAAGATAAGAACCGGCCATGATAAAACCCTCCTCAATTCAGTCTTTATGCTTCTTTCGTAACCATGACATTCGGAGACTGTTTTTTATAGTAACCGGTGCGATTCAAATCCTCAGCATAGCCGATAACTTTTTCCTGCCCCTCTTCATTCAGCTGATCAAAGACAGCTAAAAGAGTGGACTGCTGGGGAGTGAGCTGTACATTGGCCTGCTGTGCAGAATCCTCCATGCCCATCAAATAAGTTGGAGTAGTATCCAGAACGATGGCGAGTTTTTCCAAAATAGAGCGTTTAAGATTGACGACAAGGCCGTTTTCATATTTATAAATGGCCGCTTTCTGTACACCAATTCTTGCGCCCAATTCTTCCTGTGTCATCTGGTGCTCGATGCGAAGCTGGCGTATCCGTTCGCCAGTGGTCATGAAGCATCACCTCTTTTGTTTGTTGTGTCTTAATAATACCACATAAAATCTAAAAAGCAAGAAAAAATATCTTGACAGGATTCGAGAAAGATGCTAATATCTAAGTATCCTAAAAAGATACGGAGGTGGTAGAGATGAATAAACGGAAATTGAATGCGGTGATGCAGTTACATGGCGAGTCACAACAGAACTTAGCAGATTATCTGCAAATGAGTCTTTCCCGTCTGAATGCTAAAATCAATGAGTACCGTGGGGCGCAGTTTCGGCAAAATGAAATTGCAGCGATTCAGGAGCACTATGATTTGTCAGCGGAAGAGGTTAATGAAATATTTTTTGCTTCGTTAGTATCTCAAAAAGATACCGACGACCCGCCGAAGAGTGCGTGAGGGAGGAGGAAAGATGGAAGAAAACAAAAAGCCCTGCGCTCCTGTGGAAGAGGAGGGCAGGGACTACGATGCACTGGGACTGTTCCGCCGCGAGGGAGACAACGAGACCCTGATGGCGGCGATGGGCCTGTGGGAGTTTCTTCCGGCATGGATGGACGCCCGACGGATGGCGCTGGTTGACCCGGACTATAACCGGAAAATATCGGCTATGGTCGCTGATCTGGCCGGAACGGTGCAGAAAGCAGCTCAAGAGATGGCCGAATGGGGGGATAAGAGTGCTTGAACTGCTGCTGGATGTAGTAAAGGACACGAGGCCGGAGGACGTGCTGGTGCTTGAGGTTGCGACCATTGGACTTTTAGTGACACTTGGCGCAGTGGTAACACAAAACCCTGTGCTGACACGAATCGCACAGGGTCTCGGGGTGTTAGGATTACTCCTACTTATGTATTTTCATATCGGTTAGTTCATGGCGAAAAGCAAATAAAACTGCATTATGAGTCTCGGGTGAAGCTGACCCAAGGATAAGCTCACGACTATATCGCTTAACCAGTGTAGCAGTAGCCTCTGAGCAAAGCAGTAAAACTGCCGCCTCAGCTGAACGTAGGTCGATGATATTCTCCACGGAAAGAGGCGCTGAAAGTTCGAACGACAGGGAGATAAATGTTTGAAAAGCTTTGAGCTTCTCTGACACGAGGAGTTTGTCGCATTCTAAGCTGCGGGAAGTATGATGGCCATATACAGCAATCCAGAGCTGAACAAGTATGTTGACACAACTGGCTATTACTGAAAGGGCCTGTATCACTCCTGCCATCTCCTTGCAAAGAATCGCTAAAACGATTATATCATGCCGGAAAGCGAAACAAAAGCTGGCTAAAATCGGATGTAGGCGCTGTGTGGCACAAAGTACCGCTGTGTACTGCAAAGGGCATTTGATTTCACTGGAATTTCACACTATCAATGGATACGGAAGGAGAAAAGCATGGAAGAAATGCTGAAGAATCTGAACGGGCCGTGGAGCAACGCGGCCTGCATTGGCTACTGCTTGATCGCAATGCGGCGGGCGGGGCTGAGACCCACGGCACAGAGCCGGGTGCTGCGGGTGCTGGAAGGTGTGTTTGACGATGTGAGCATCGAGGACGCTGAAAAGGCTGGATATGACAATAAGGAGGCGTAAAAAATGAACCGTTACATGATCGTGATCCCGGCGAAGAACCGGAGTTTTGTGCTCAAGTGCGACGAGGGGGACGGCGCGAAGCTGGAGACCCTGCAGAAGCTGGTGAGCGGATATGTGGAGACCGTGCCGTCGGCACTGGACGCCACCTGGGCGCGGGAGAAAGCCGACCGGCTGGTGCTGCTGGTGGACGAAGAAGGCCGAATGAAGTGCAAGCCTGCGAACCAGAAGGCCACGCAACTTGCCCCGGCGGACTTTACGGCGAACGGCAAGCTGCCCATCGTGGGCGCTGCCGTGCTGATGTTCCAGCGGGGCGACGAGCTGCTGGGGTTTACAAAGCACGTGGCCGACACCATTTGCAGCGAGTGGCTGTGAGGAGGGGATGACCATGCGGAAGGCAAAGGTCTGGGACGCGAGGCAGCTGCCCGCATATCTGACCGTGGCGCAGTACGGCGAGCTAATGGGCATCTGCCCGAAGACGGTGCGGCGGATGTGTCAGCGGGGCGAGCTGCCCGCCCACAAAGAAGGGCCGAGGCTGTGGCGCATCTGAGCCGCCTGATGGCGGAGACGGGTGAGCCGTAATGCAACGGCGACGACCGCCGCCAGTGGCGGAAACAGGGAGGAGCTGTTGGGGCAGCGGCCAGCAGGATGCAAGCGGAGCGAAGCAGACGCTGGGAACCGCAACCCGGGCTCCTTTTACGAAACAGTGCATCCACGTTTTTGAGATAACCCGCCCGGGGTGCCTGGCGTGTGCCGGGCGGGATGAGAAGTGCAGGGAGTACAAGCGAAATGAAGAAAAACAAAATGAGTCTCACGACAGAGCTTGATCTGACGCGGGAGGGGACGGCGGAGATGACGAGGTGGTGCATCCTCATCGCGCTGCATCAGAGCTTTGGCATTGGCGCGGCGCGACTGAACAAGATTCTGGCCCGGGCGGAAAAGCTGGGGCAGGAAAGCCTAGACATTGCCATGATGGTGAACGACCGGGGGATGCCCTCGACGGACAGGAGCCTTGCTTTGCGGCGCAGCTGGATGCCGAGGAATGTAGATCCCGACTTCCGGGTGCCGGTGCTGCGCAGCCCCCGCACCCGGCGGGAAGAGCAGCTGCGGATGGCGGGCGACGTGGCAGCTGGCATGGTCTGGACGCTCTGCGCCAAAGCCTGCATGGACGAGCTGGGTTTCAGCACGGAACGACTGCTCCGCCTGAAGGAAGAGGCGCTGGCCAACTACCGGCAGGTGAACGAAGAAGGCCACGCCGACGGCCTGGATGTGGCGATGGAGCATCTGCGCCGGTGCGCGCAGGCTGCGCTGAAGGAAGACATCGTGGTGGAGAATCAGCCGGACGAAGACCGGGTCCGGCAGAGCGAGCGGGACTACGAGGAGCAGAAGCGGGCGTTTTTGAAGCGGGCCGTGATGCAGCAGCTGGGGCGAAAGGCCGGGAAGGGCGGGCTGCGGGTGCTGAGCGAAAAGAAACTGGAAGAAAAGGCTACGGCTGCAATGGCACAGCTAAAGGAGAACACATGGGAAAAGCGAATCTCTACACCGTGAAGGACTACCAGACCGGGGAAGTCCTCGCAAAAGGCACAGCCGGAGAGCTGGAAGCCAGCGGCATCGTGCCGAAGGGCTACCACACCAGCGAGTGGGCCAAGCACGAGAACCAGAAGCGGCGGAACCGGAAATACGCAATCTCTTTTGAGGAACGGCAGCCGGAAGTGAAGCGCGGCGAGAAAGGCCGGATGATGAGCGTCTACACCTGCTACAACGCAGCCGGAGACGTAATAGGCGAAGGCACCGCACAAGGGAACTGTGGGAGGCGGGCGTCTTCAGCAACGACAACGCGGCCTACTATACCTACAAAGAACAGGGCGGGCGCTGCATAAAGCGCGGCATCGCAAAAATGACCTGCCGAAAAGAGATGCGGAAGGTTGGCCAGAACAATGCCCAGGGTGAAAAGGCAGACTGCGCCGCAAAGAAGCCGGAGCGGCCCGTCCTGCGGAAGATAAAAGACCCGACGCCGCTGGACTACGACGTCCACGACCTGATACTCTACAACGCCATCGCCAGAAAGGAAGGCCGGCCGGAGTTGACCTACGGCTACTGGGCAGCGGCGGGAAAGCCGGCAAGACCATAAAAATACAGACAGGTAAGCCCCCGGTGGAAAACCATCGGGGGCATCTTCGACAAAATATAAGGCGAGATGGGTGCTGCCGAGGGAGCTCGGCGGCAGGCATATCGGTTTATATAATCCTTTTTATAAAAAAAGCGTCCGGGCGGGCGCTTTGGGGAGCTAGTATACCCGTTATCCCTGTGACGGTGATGGGCCACAGGAAAGAAAACTACACTACCAGCTCAAGGCAGCAGGAGGGTACAGGATGAAGAAGAGATATACCCGGGAGAAGAAAACACTCTGCGGAGAGGGGTACATGGAGGTGGACCTCTACCACATCACACCGGAGGAGCACGCAGCCAAGCGCCGGAAGAAGACGAGGCCCAGCAGCGAGCGGCAGAAAAAGCGGAACGCCCAGCACGCACACCGGTGGAGGGTACAGAAAGCCAACGCAAACTTTACCGTGCTGGGATTTTATCTGACCCTGACCTACATAGACACCTTTTTGCCGGAGAGCATGGAGCAGGCCCAGCGGGATCTGCGCAACTACATCCGCCGGGTGAAAGCTGCCATCGCAAAGCTATACGGCGCAGACGTGGAGCTGCGGGTCATGGGCCTGACCGGCTGCGGACGGAAGAGCGGGCGCTACCATCATCATCTGCTGGTGGAGTGCAAAGGGCTGACCATGCGGCAAAACGCCGACTTCCGGCAGCTGCTGGAAGACAAATGGGCCGTGCGCTGGCCGGACGGTAGCGTGGAGAGCCTCGGCACGGCCAACGCCGACCGGTTAAATCTGCAAAACAGGCTGGATGACCTGATCACCTACTTCGAGAAGCACGGGCAGATGCGGTGGTATGAGACGAGGAATCTGACACTGCCGGTGGAGCACACCCCCAACGACACCCGATGGAGCCGCAAGCAGCTGCGCAAAGGCTGCACCGACTGCAAGGACAACGCCTACTGGTGGGAGCAGAGATACCCGGGCTGGAAGTTCGTGCGGTGCGTCGTGCCGGAGCCGGAAGCGCTGGGCGACGAAAAAGAGGGCTGGGACGCGGACGAGCTGCGCTGCTATGTGGTGATGGTGAAGCGGGAGGGTGCGAAAGTTCGCACCTGACAGATAAAATACCGGTATTTTGCGTTTTGATGCGCGCGAAAGAAAGGCGGCGAGGAATTGACCAGAGAGCAGAAACAACGGGTGCGGGCAGAGCTGCGGGCTTGTGGGCAGGGAAAAAGCGACTGGGCGGGCGTGATCGCGCTGGCGATGGACTACTACGAGGCCGCAGACCCGGTATGCAAACGGCTTTTGCAGATGCGGTATCTGGACGGGATGCCGGAGGAGCGAGTGGTGGCGAAGCTGCACATCGGGCGGACGACCTACTACCACAAGGAGCTGGAGGCGCTGAGCACCGTGGGGATATACGCAGCGGCGGCAGGGATGTTATAGCATTGCCATAGCGTGATGAGGCTGGGGAGACCCGGCCTGTTTGCCATACAAGAAACTACTGCGGGCAAAATGTCTGCAGCGGAGGCGACCGCCGCCAGTGGCGGAAACAGGGAGCCGAGGCTGGGGCAGCGGCCAGCAGGATGCAAGCGGGAGCGCAGCAGACGTCGGGAGCCGCAACCCGTGCTCGCCTGCGGCGAGACCTTGCAAAACTACTGCGGGCAAAATGTCCGCAGTAGTTTTGTTTTTCCGGTGGCTGTAGACTGGGAGGGAAGAACTACAGAGGGGAGGCAGAGCATGGCAGGGCGCAGGTATTGCAAAAACACGGTGAAGGGCTCCCGGCGGGGACAGAAGTACCCGCCGAAGGTGCGGGCCGAGGTGCTGATGGCCATGCTGTCGTCTGGCTCCATCTGTGCGGTAGCCCGGCGGTACGGCGTACCGGAGAGCACCATTCGCAGCTGGATGGCGGAGGAGGCCAGCCGGGGCGACGCCTTTGCAAAAGAGCGGCAGGCTGCTGCGCGGGAGATAGCGATCCGGGCCAGCCTCGGTGCGAGGGCGCAGGTGAGCTATTTGCAGAGCCGTGTGGACGAGAGCCAGCGTGCGGCCCAGGTAAGAGCCAGGCTCCATCGGAAACTGGACGAGGACACTCGCGCACGTTGCTTCGCGGTAGGCACACTGCTCAAGAGTGATGCCGAAGAGCTGGCGGACGCCACGGAGACGGGGCTTGTGCTGTACGCTGCCGAGGACAGCTACGACCGGCAGCTGGACAGCGAAGAGCGAAAACTACTGGACGCTCAGCTCGAGCGGTACGGCGAGCGCGTGATGAGCGACAAGAACGCCGCCGCGATGGCTACCGTGCTGATGACTGTGGCCGAAAAGGCTGCGGCAATGGTACCCAGCCAGAGCCAGAGCGAGGGCGATGCCCCACCGCTGGTGGAGATCGGGGCCGAGGGCCGAGAAGAAAAAGGGCCGGAGGTGATGGTGGATGGAGCATAAAACATATCACGGACGCCCCGTAATCTGGTCGCCGCAGCCGAGGCAGGCAGCTTTTATGGCACGCACCGAGGACGAAGCTCTGTATGGGGGCGCTGCTGGTGGCGGGAAGAGCGACGCACTGATTATCGAGGCGCTGCGGCAGGTACACATCCCACACTACCGGGCGCTCATCCTCCGCAAGACTTACCCGCAGCTTTCGGAGCTCATCGACAAGACCATGCGGTACTACAAGCCGGTATTTCCAAAAGCGAGGTACAACGGTTCGAGTCACTGCTGGACCTTCCCCAGCGGGGCGAAGATCTACTTCGGCAGCCTGAACCACACACAGGACAAGTACAACTATCAGGGCAAAGCGTTCGACTTTATCGGTGTGGATGAGCTGACCCACTTTACCTGGGACGAATACAGCTATGTCATGAGCCGCAACCGCCCTTCCGGCCCCGGCACCCGGGTCTATATCCGGGCCACGGCCAACCCCGGCGGCGTGGGGCATGGCTGGGTGAAGGCACGGTTTATCAGTCCGGCACCTGCCGGGACGCGGATGGTGCAGCTGGTGAAGGTGAAAGCGCCGGACGGGGAGGAGATCACCCGGCGGCGCACCCGCATTTTTATCCCGTCCACCGTCTTTGACAACCCGGCGCTGTTGGAAAATGACCCGGGCTACATCGGCACACTGGCCTCGCTGCCGGAGGCCGAAAAGCAGGCGCTGCTCTACGGAAACTGGGACAGCTTTTCAGGGCAGGTGTTCACCGAGTGGCGGAACGACCCGAACCATTACAAGGACCAGCGCTGGACCCACGTCATCGAACCGTTTCCCATCCCGGAACACTGGAAGATATGGCGGGGATACGACTTCGGTTTCTCGAAGCCGTTTTCTGTGGGGTGGTATGCAGCGGACGAGCGCGGGCGGCTCTACCGTATCAAGGAGCTTTATGGTTGCACCGGCACACCCAACGAGGGCCTGAGAAAGGACCCGATGGAACAGGCACGGATGATCCGGGAGGCAGAGGAAAATGACCCGCTGCTGAAAGGCCGGGTCATCCTGGGCGTGGCCGACCCGGCCATCTTCGACGAGAGCCGGGGCGAGAGCATCGCGGACATGCAGGAGAAAAGTCCGAACTTTCTGCACTGGATGCCCGGCGACCACACCCGTCTGGCGGGAAAGATGCAGTTTCACTATCGGCTGGCTTTTAGCGAAGACGGCAGGCCGATGCTGCAGGTCTTCAACACCTGCAAGCACTTCATCCGCACCATCCCGAACCTCGTCTATGACGAGAGCAATGTGGAGGACATCGACACCACCCAGGAGGATCACATCTACGACGAGTGCCGGTATGTGCTGATGGAGAACCCCATCAGCGGCGCAAAGCACACCCAGCCGCCGCCCATGCTGGACGACCCGCTGGATATGGACCCGAGGAAGGACAAGACGAGGTTTATGAGGATCTGAACAGGAACGCGGAAAGGAAAATGGGATGGAATTTGGTAAAAAAGAGCTTGACCTGACAGCAGATAAAAGCCCCGGCGGCGAGAGTCTGGCCGGGGTGCTGGATAGTGAACCGGCTATCGGCGAGAAGGAGATCAGCGAGGCGATGGCCATCCTCGAAAAGTACAAGTCGGCCAAGGCCAGTCTCGACAAGCGGATCATCGACAACGAGGAATGGTACAAGCTGGGCCACTGGAAGCAGTACGGAAACCGGGTGATGGAGGGCAAGCGCGCCCCCAGCACGGGGTGGCTGTTTAACTCCATCGCCAACAAACACGCCGACGCCATGGACAACTACCCGGAGCCGAACGTGCTGCCGAGGGCGCAGGACGACGAGGAGACGGCGAGGCTCCTCTCCGACATTCTGCCGGTGGTGCTGGAACAGGCGGACTACGAGAGCGTGTACAGCGACACGTGGTGGCGCAAGCTCAAGCAGGGTACCGGCGTCAAGGGCATTTTCTGGGACCCGGCGCTGCGAGAGGGCCTTGGGGACATCGCCATCCGGAGCATGGACCTTCTGATGCTCTACTGGGAGCCGGGCGTGGAGGACATCCAGGACTCGGCCAACTTCTTCTCGCTGGCGCTGGCCGACAACGACCGTCTGGCGGCCCGGTGGCCTCAGCTCGAGGGCAAGGCGGGCAGCAGCGGCATCACCGTGGGGCAGTACGTCAGTGACCAGAACATCGACACCAGCGAAAAGAGCGTGGTGGTGGACTGGTACTACAAGCGGGAGAAGCCCGGCGGCCAGACCGTGGTGCATTACTGCAAGTTCTGCAACGGCGTGGTGCTCTACGCCAGCGAGAACGACCCGGCGATGGCCGAGACCGGTTTCTATGACCACGGAAAATATCCCTTTGTGTTCGATCCGCTCTTCGTAGAGGAGAACAGCCCGGCGGGCTTCGGGTACATCGACGTGATGAAGGACACCCAGGACGCCATCGACCGGATGACCCAGGCCATGGACGAGAACACGCTGGCGGCCGCCAAGAAGCGCTACCTCATCGCGGACACGGCAGGCGTGAACGAGGACGAGCTGCTGGACACGGCAAAAGACGTGGTACATCTGGTGGGCCGTCTGGATGAGCGGGGCTTCATGGAGCTGGAGACCGCTCCGCTGCCCTCCAACACCATCGCTTACCAGCAGAACCGCGTCGCAGAGCTGAAGGAGATCAGCGGAAACCGGGACGTGAACCAGGGCGGCGCGACCAGCGGTCTGACCGCTGCCTCGGCCATTGCGGCGCTGCAGGAAGCAGGCTCGAAACTGAGCCGGGACATGCTGAAGAGCTCTTACCGCTCCTTTGCCAAGGAGTGCTACTTCATCATCGACCTGATGCGGCAGTTCTACGACGAGAGCCGCGTCTACCGGATCACCGGCCAGCAGGGCGGCACGGAGTACCGGGAGTTCTCGGGACAGATGCTGCGGCCGCAGCCGGTGGAGAGCGTGGGCGGCGTGGAACTGGGCGCCCATGAGCCGGTGTTCGACATCACGGTGAGCGCGGCCAAAAAGAGCACCTTCAGCCGCCTCTCACAGAACGAGACAGCGAAGGAGTGCTACCAGCTGGGATTCTTTGCCCCGGCCAACGCCGACGCTGCACTGGCGTGTCTGGACATGATGGACTTCGAGGGCATCGAGAAGGTGCGCCAGAGGGTGGCCCAGAGCGGCACCCTGTACCAGCAGCTGCAGCAGGCCATGGCGCAGATCCAGCAGATGGCGGCGGTCATCGACCAGCAGAACGGCTCGAACCTGAGCGAACAGGCCGGTGCTGCAGCCGCTGCCATGACCGGCGGCGGGGGCGGTGGAGAGACCAGCGCGAAGACAGTGACGAACTCTCTGGGCGGACAGGTGGGCGGCGGAACGAACCCGCTGGCCACGAAGGCTGCCGAGAGGGCGATGAATATCAATGACCCGAATAAGTGAGGAGGTTCTACATGATCAAAATTATTTATGTGGCAGACCCGGAGGGCGGGAAGCTGACGATGAGGGCCGAGGGCCACGCGGGGTATGCCCCGGCGGGACAGGACATCGTATGTGCTGCGGTGAGCTGCCTGATGCAGACGCTGGCGTACAGCGCTGTGGAGGACGAGAGAACCTCGAGCTGCATCTATCAGGGCAAGGAAGGCCCGGTGGTGAGCGTAGAGGCAGGCGACAGCGTCCTCATGCGGGACAAGTTCGAGCTTGTGGCCGACGGTCTGGACCTGCTGGCCGAACAGTACCCGGAGAATGTGAACTTCAAGAAAAGATGCAAGTGCAGCCCGGCGGTGGACTTGCAGCTGTTTGCAGCAATGGCGACGACCGCTGCCTGCGGCAGAAGCAGGGAGGAGCTGTTGGGGCCGCGGCCGGCAGGATGCAAGCAGAGCGCAGCAGACGCCGGGAGCCGCAACCCGGGAAAGCCTTTCGATTTGCAGCTGTTTGCGGAAGGCGGAGACGGTGCCGGTGCAGCAGAAGGCACTGGCGAAGCTGCGGCGGAAGAAAAGGCGGCGTCTGCCCCCGCCCAGAGCAAGGGCCGGGAGGCTGCTGCCGCTGAGGTGGATGAGATGCTGAGCCCGGCGGAAGAGCCGGACGCGGAGGAAGATGTTGCTGAAGGCGAGGAACAGGACGGTGCGGCAGACAAGAGCGGCACCGACCCGGAGGCGCACCGGAAAGCGTTTGGCGAACTGATGAGGGGCGAGTACAACCGGGAGTTTGGCGAGATGATCGTGCAGGCCACCCAGAAAGCCTACGACAGCATCCTGAACGAGCAGGGGCCGGTGGGGCGTATCCTGAACGCTTTAGGCCAGAAGTACGGCACTACTCCCGGCGACTACGAGGCACTGGCCGCTGCGGTGGAGGGCGGCGTCGTGAAGGACGACGCCTACTACGAAGACATGGCCATGAAGAAGGGCATCAGCGTCCAGCTGGCCAAGGAGATGGACGCGCTGGAAAGCGAGAACGCCAAGCACCGTGCCGCCGAGCAGCAGCGGGCGGAAGCCGCCAAGATGGAAGCCATCCAGCAGGAGTGGGACGCCGCCGTGGAGCGCATCCGGGCCGAAGACCCGGACTTCGACATCAAGACGGCGCTGGCCGACCCGGACTTTGCCCAGATGCTCAAGCTGGGCGTGAAGATGGAGGACGCCTACAAGGCCCGCTACTTTGACGACATCATGGCCCGGAAGACTGCTGAGACCGCCAAGAAGACGGAGAGCGGCGTGGTGGAGCGTATCCGCCAGCGGGGCGCACGGCCCAGCGAGAACGGCACGAACCCCGGCGGCGCGGCGGTGCTGAAGACCGACGTCTCCAAGCTGACGCCTGCCCAGTGCGAAGAGCTGGAACGCCGGGCCATGCGGGGGCAGATCATCACTTTTTAACCGGAAGCTGCCGCTGCCCGGAAGAAAATCTCTCAGCTTTACAGTCCGCCTGACGGCGGCGCTGCAAAGCAGCTCTCCTAGAAAGGAGAGCCTTTCTCAAAGGAAATGGCGGCTCTCAATAAAGCAAGACACGAAAGGAGAACACAAATGAAAATCCACATGAATCTGCAGCTGTTTGCGCAGCCTGCAAACCACACCGGCGCGACTGGCATGAGCGCCGAAATGAAGACCTACTACGAGAAGCGTCTGCTGGACCAGGCAGAGCCGCTGCTGGTGCATGACCAGTTTGGCGACAAGTATCCCATCCCGGCCAACAACGGCAAGACCATCGAGTTCCGCAAGTACGAGAGCCTGCCCAAGGCCACCGAACCGCTGACCGAGGGCGTGACCCCCAATGCACAGGCCCTGACCGTCACCCCCATGACCGCCACCGTGAAGCAGTACGGCGGCTGGGCAGCCATCACCGACGTGCTGCAGCTGACTGCCATCGACAACAACATCACTCAGGCGACCAAGGTACTGGCATCTCAGGCGGGCCGTACGCTGGACACCGTGACCCGCGAGGTGCTGGCAGGCGGCACCAACGTCATCTACGCGCCGGCGGGCGACACCGCCGTGACCAGCCGCGCCAATCTGACCACCGCCAGTGTGCTGACGCCTGACCTCATCGACCAGGCGGCCACCGCCCTGAAAGCCCAGAATGCCGACGCCATCGGCGAGAGTTACGTTGCTATCGTCCACCCCTATGTGGCCTATGATCTGCGCCGCAACCCGGAGTGGATCGACGTCCACAAGTATGCTGCCCCTGAGAACATCTACAACGGTGAGATCGGCAAGCTGGCCGGTGTGCGCTTCATCGAGACCAGCGAGGCGAAGATCTGGACCGGCAGCGGCTGCCCGAGTGGTCTGGCCGTGTTTGGCACTCTGGTGCTGGCAGCTCATGCCTACGCTGTGACCGAGGTGGAGGGCGGCGGCCTGCAGCACATCGTCAAGCAGCTGGGTGCGGGCGAAGACCCGCTGAACCAGCGCGCATCCGTGGGCTGGAAGGCCATCAAGACTGCGGAACGTCTGTGTGAGCAGTACATGGTCCGCATCGAGAGTATCAGCCCGAAGTACAGCGCGAAGGCGAAGGCAAACTAAGGAGGAAATACTATGGCTACGAAGAAAGAACCTGCGGCCCAGGCCGTGGAGAACGCGGTGGAGACTGTGGAGAAGGTCGAGGCAGCGACCGAAGAAAAGGACGACGGCATGGTGACTATCCATCTGTTCAAGGATGACGACCGCTATTCGGCACCGGTGTTCGTGGGCGTCAACGGCGACAGCTACCTCATCCAGCGCGGCATGGACGTGAAGGTGCCGAAGGCTGTGGCCGAGGTGCTGGAACACAGCATCAAACAGGACGCCGAAGCGGCCCGGAAGAGTCAGGCCATGCAGGCGGCGGCCGGAACCCAGATGATGACCATTTGATATTTCCCCCGGTACAGCTTGCAGGCGCTTGCTGCGCCGGGGGATTTTGTTTTGGAGGTTTTTTATGACAGCAGGCGAAGCGATAAAGATGGCCGACGAGCTGAGGCCGAACAATCATTTTGAGAACCGGTTGAAGCAGCTATGGCTGCGGCAGGCAGACAGCGGGATGCGCCGGAACATCGTGGAGCGCAGCCAGACCGGCGGCGACTTCGAGGACAAGGGCGCGGATATTCTGTGGAACGACGGGCTGGAATATGACACCCCGCTGCTGGCCTGCTGTGCGGCAGAAGCACTTTATCCGCACTGGCTGGCTGCGCAGATGGACCTGGCACTGGGCGAGACGGCCCGGGCGGCGAATGAGCTGCAGCTCTACACGAGTTATGTGCAGGAGTTTGCGGTGTGGGTGAGGCGGAACTATATGCCGGCAGGCGGCGGGAGGCTGATGACGTGACGAACCTGAACCAGATAAACAGCCAGCGGCAGCTGCTGCGGGTATTCGGCGGGCTGAACGAGGGATATGCGTGCAGCGAGGCAGAGCTGAGCGAAGAAAAGAACTTCTCTTCGCGGGGATACCCGGCCCTCGAGACCCGCAAGCCCCGGCGGAAGGTGCGGGAAGCAGCCGGGATGAACGGGATGTACCATCTGAACGGCCTTTTGACCGTGGAAGGCACGACCCTGCGGTATGCCCCGGATGACGGCAGCGCCGCTGTGGAGCTGAAAGGCGCCCTGAGCGACAACGAAAAGAGACTGGTGGGCATGGGGACCAAGGTGCTCATCTGGCCGGACAAGATGTCCTTTGATACTGTGAGCGGAACGCTGAGTGCGCTGGGGTCCAGCTGGCAGCAGGGCGGAGTGAGCCTGACCGTGACCCCCTGCGATGCTGCCGGTGTAGTGTACACGCCGAATCTGTTCGGTGCGACCGAACCGGAAAGCCCGGAGAACGGCGATGTCTGGCTCAAACAGGCCGAAGACGCCCCGTGGAGCTACCGCGACGCCCTGAAGCTCTACAGCACAGCGGGCGGCTGGCAGAACATCCTGCTGAACTACTGCCGCGTGACCTGCAAGGGGCTGGGCGAAGCTTTCAAAGCCGGGGACACTGTGACGCTGACGGGCATCCCGTCTGTGGTGAAGAATGCCTACTCTTCTGATTTCAGTGGGGACGTAGTGGTGGACGACGTGGCCGGAGACTCGGTCATCCTCTCCATCGCGCCGGACATCGAGAGCGTTTTGTATTACGGCACCTGCGTGGTGACAGGCCAGAGCGTGGTGTGGACGGCCATGGACGGCAAGACCACCCAGACCTTCGACGGGCCTTTCCCGGACGTGACGGCCCAGCGGCGGGTGCCGGATCTCGACTGGCTGACGGAGCACAACAACCGTGTATGGGGCTGCTCGAGCACCGAAAACGTCATCTATGCCTGCAAGCTGGGCGACGCCACCAACTGGTTCTCCTACAGGGGAACGGCAGCGGACAGCTACGCCGTGACCGTGGGCAGCGACGGGGCCTTTACCGGTGCGGCTACCTGCATGGGATACGTGCTTTTCTTCAAGGAGAACGGTCTGCACAAGCTGTACGGCACCAAGCCCAGCGACTACCAGATGAGCAGCATCCAGTGTTCGGGCGTGGCCAAAGGTGCGCACCAGAGTCTCTGCGTCATCAACGAGACGCTGTACTACCTCTCGATGGACGGCGTCATGGCGTGGGACGGCAGTCTGCCCACCAAGGTGTCGGCCTCGCTGGACGAAGAACGCCTCAGCCATGTGACGAGAGCCGCCGCCGGCGGGCTGGTGGGCCGGTACTATCTGCACACCGAAAGCTCCGACGGGCAGCGGCTGCTGGTATACGACACTGAGAAAGGGCTTTGGCACGAGGAAGACGCCACCGGCTGGGCCATGTGCAGCACCGGGCGACAGCTCTATCTCTGGGACAAAGAGGCCATCTGGGCCGCAGACGGAAGCCGGGAGGCCAGCGGCGAAGAGGACACGGTGGAATACGAGGCTGTGACCGGTGACATCGGACTCGGGAGCCCGGACGACAAGTATTGCAGCCGGGTGACGGTGCGGCTGGACGCGATGGAGCGGACCGTGGTGACGCTCTGGGCCAGCTTCGACGGCGGCGAGTGGCAGGAGATGGGCCGGGTGGACACCGCAGGGAAGCGTGTGAGAGTGAACCTGCCCTTCGTCCCGACCCGTCACGACACCATGCGGCTGCGCCTGACCGGAAAAGGGCAGATCGCAGTGAGGAGCATCGCCATGACGCTGAGCAGCAGTGAGGGCGGAAGAGTGAACGGAGGTGTACCGAGACGTGGCTAGTATCGTAGGGCTTTCGAAGATCTCCATGCCGAGGATGGAGGGACTGGATACGGCCAGCGCCCGGGAGCTGAGGAATTATCTGTACCAGATGCAGGAGCAGCTGGAATATATTCTGAGCAACATTGACACCGAGAATCTCTCGGGGGACTTACAGGAGAAGCTGAAATGAGTAATTTGAGCAATGCAAGAGCGCAGCTGGAGGAGTGGGAGGCGAAGAAGCCGGAAGACTACACCAGCAAATACAAAGACAGGATAAATGGCGTGATGGGTCAGCTGGACGGGATGAAGGATTTCAGCTATGACCCCACTCGGGATGCGGCCTACGAGCAGTACAAGAACAGCTACACCCGACAGGCAAAGCTGGCCAACGAGAACGCGCAGGCCAACGCCAGCGCCATCTCGGGCGGGTACGGCTCGAGCTATGGCACGCAGGCGGGCCAGAGCGCCTACCAGAACGCCATGGCGGGCTTGAGCAATGCCACGAACGGGCTATACAGCCAGGCACTGAACCAGTACACCCAGAAAAAGAGCGACCTGCAGAGCCAGCTGAGCGGATACCAGCAAGCCGAGGCGCAGGACTACGAGAAGTACCAGACCAACTATCAGAACTGGGAGAACCAGCGCAACTACTATCAGAGCGTGTACAATCAGGCAGCCAGCGAGGAACAGGAGAAAAAGAGCCGGCATACGGACATCTTTGGAACCATCCTGAGCGTTGCCGCAAGCCTGCTGCCGCTTCTGCTGTGAAAATAAAGCGCCCGGCCCGGAAGGGCAACGGCGACGACCGCCGCCAGTGGCGGAAACAGGGAGGAGCTGTTGGGGCCGCGGCCAGCAGGATGCAAGCGGCAGCGCAGCAGACGCTGGGAGCCGCAACCCGGACAGCCAAGATGAAACAGAATTAAAAATGCCCAGCCCGAAGGGGCTGAGCTATCAAGAATTATGCAAGATGGAGCTTTTCCTTCAAGGCGTCCTGAAGAACGCCGGAGAAGTTGATGTGTGCGGCCTCGGCTGCATCATTGAGCCAAGCGGGGACGGAGAGGGTCTTTTTAACAGGGCGGAACTGCTTTTGGTAAGCAGCCATATCAAAGGGGACCATGACCACAAAGTCTCCGGCCTCCACCGGAAGAGAGGAAGGAACGGAAGGAGTGGGGCAGACAGCGCACTCTTCCAGCATCAGGCCGATGGCATCCTGTGCCATCCGCACAGCCTCATCCATCGTATCGCCCTGCGTAAAGCAGCCCTCGATGTCGGGGACGGTGACAGAATAACCCGTTTCTTCGGGGTGGAACACCGCGGGATAGAAAACAGCGTTCATAGAAATGCCTCCTTATTTCTTCAGACCGGCCAGTTTGAGGATATTTTTCTCTGTGCCGGGTTTGAGGTCTTTGGCGTGGAAAGGGACGATAGTGGTCTTGCCGGTGGTGGGGTTGTGGTATTTGCGATGAGAACCGTTGGAGCTGACGAACACGAAACCGTTCTGTTCGAGCAGGCGAACGATCTCTTTGGGGGTCATTGGCATGAAGATGCACCTCCGAATCTGTAATTATAATATATACGTGTTTTACGTATTTGTCAAGAATGGAGATTAGAAAATGGGCGTATTCAAGAGATACAAGAACGCGCAGGCGGCGCAGAAGGACGCGGAGAATGCGATGCCGGGGGCGTACCAGAGCAACTACACCGACCGAATCAACGAGGCGCTGGACAGCATGGGCGCAGCCAGCAATGCGGGCTATGACGTAGGCACGGACAGCGAACTCTACCGGCAGTACCGCGCGGGCGCACAGGCGAATGCCAGGGCGGCGGCTGAGAACGCCGCTGCGGGCGCTGCCGCGCTGAGCGGCGGGTACGGCTCGAGCTACGCAAACAGTGTGGCCCAGCAGGGCTACCAGCAGGCCATGGCGAACGTGGACAGCGGGCTGGCCGGGCTGCGGGACAAGGCCCTGACTCTGTACCAGCTGAAGCAGAACGGCCTCTCGGGACTGCTGAGCGCGCTGCAGAATCAGGATAGTCTCGAGGCGGCAGAGCATCAGGGGGCCGTGGCCAACGCGCAGGACTGGCGGGACTACAAGAAGAGCCGGGCAGACCAGGCGGCGCAAGAGAAGAGCGATTTCCTCTCGAACCTGTGGGAGATGGCGAAGAGTGTGGGCAGAGCCGGTCTGACGGCCTACGACACCTACAAGGGCTACACCCAGCAGCAGTGGGAGAACGAGTTTGCCCGGGAACAGTGGGAGTACAACAAAGAGCGCACCGGCCAGAGCGATGCACTGAATGCCTACGAGCAGGCCTTCAACCTGTACCAGCAGGGAGCGGGCGATGCCGCGAACGCCGTGCTGGGCCGGTATGGTCTGGATACCGGAATCTTCGACAATTACAGCGGCGCACCCATCACCCGCGCAGACAAGGCGGGTGCGCTCACGACCGCAGCCGGGCTGGCAGGCGGCGGCAGCGACGAGGCTGCACGGGCGGTGCTGGAACTGTACGGCCTGGATCCGAACTCTGTGGGGAATTACAGGACGATCGCAGGACGGCAGCTTGCAACGGCGCTGGCAACAAAGAGCGCAGGAAGCACAGGCGGCTCTTCGGGCAGCAGGAGCAGCAGAACGAAAAGCAGCGGGAGCAGCCCGACCTATGCCCAGCTGCTGAGTATGTCGAAGGAGTTTGTCACAATGAAAGCGAGTGACCCGCGATATGATCACTACAAGCGGACGCTGACGGATGCGGGCTGGATAAAGGACGACACCCCGAACCTGTTGGAGACGAACCGAGGTCTGACGGGGCAGAGCTGGAAAGGAGACCCGGCAAACAAGTGGGGTACTGGGACAAGTAACAGACAGAGCCAGAGCACCGGAAGAACGGCAAGCCAGTCGAGTGTCCCGCAGCGGGCGCAGGTGGCGGCGAACGCCATCAAGGGCCAGAGAAACCACGGCTCGGATGACCAGACTCTTTTTGACAGCCTGAAGTATCAGGGATACACGGACGACGAAATCTGGAAAGCCTTTGAACTGGCAGGGTAAGACAGAAAGGACAAACAAATGGCAGTAACCAAACAGCAGCTCGCACAGTGGAGCAGGGAATTTGCCGCAAAGAACCCGGACAAGGTGAGTGGGGCGGGCAGCACTGCGCAGAACACCACCACAAAGAAGAGCAGCGTCACCAAGGAGCAGTTGAGCCAGTGGAGCCGGGAGTTTGACAAAAAGGAAGCACAACGTCAGGCAGAACAGGAGCAGAACGCCCGGGCCAAAGCCTTACAGCAGTACACCGAGCGGCACATAAGCGACATGGGGGAGGTGGATGCGAGGAACGAGCCCTCTCAGGCAGCTTCGCCCACAGCCACGGAAAACATCAGCGGGCGGAAAGAAAACCTCTCACCGTTCCCGTCGGCTGACGCCGCGCGAGAACGGAGCTCCCCTATCAGGGGAGCCCTTCTTAAAGGAAACCCCACCGAAAGGGCGCTAGACATGGGGCGGAAGTGGGGCGTACCTGCGAAGAGCGGGAACGTGCTGGAGAACGTGGGCAGCGGGGCCATGGCCTACGGCACCGGCCGGGCGCAGGAGCTGAGAGCCAGCTTTGCCAAGGACAGCGTACCGGACGAGTTCGACCGGATCAACCAGTGGATGGACACCGGGGACAACAAGAATCTGGCCGACGCGGTGCGCCGGGTGGACAACACCCACGGCGCGTACACGGACGCCGACCTTATCCAAAAGGGCGGCTGGACGCAGGAGCAGATCGACGAGGCCCGGAAGATGAACGCTGCGCTGGACGCCATCCCCGCATGGAAGCGGTATGCGCGCCGGGCGGCGAACACCATCGGCGGCATCGGAGACACGGTGGCCGCTGCCCCGGTGCTGGGCGCGGAGTACGGCGTACAGGCGGGAAAGAACATCGACGCCACCCTGAAGAACTGGAAACAGGTGGAGCAGGAGGTAAAGGGCGACGAACACGCCCAGAGTCTTTTTGACCTTTTGACCGACGTGGACATGGATTATAACCCCACCTGGCCGGAGAGCCGGAACCGGGAGCTTATCTCGATGGGGTACAACTCCAAGGAAATTCGGGAGATGCGCCAGAAGCTGGCGGGGCTGGAGGTGAGCGACGGCATCGACAAGAACCAGAGCGTGGGCTACCAGCTCTACGACCGCGGGCAGCAGCTGACGGCTGCGGCCCAGAGCGGCCTGAGTCCGACCCAGCGGGCCGTGAGCGGGGCTGTGACCAGCGCTGCGGAGAATCTGGCCGTGGCGGGCGTGAACCCGGCGGCAGTGCTGCCCGTCCTGAGCGCACAGGGAGCGGCAGAGGCCATGGGCCAGAGCGCGGAGAAGGGAGAAGGAGCAGGAAAAGCGCTGGGCGGCGGCCTCGCCAAGTTCGGCGCGGGATGGGCCATCAACTCGGTGGGCGCAGCTGACCTTGCAAAGACCATGGGCTCGGACTACGCGAAGGACACACTGGCAGGACAGATCGCGGACTGGGTGCAGGGGCTGGCGGGCAGCTCGGAGCTGGCGCAGCGCTACCCGGCGGTGGCTGCGGCCATCTCGGGCGGCATCGACAACTCGATGCAGGCCTTTGCGGAGACCTATGCGGACATGGCCATCGACGCTGCGCTGGGGGACAGCGAGGCAGCAAAGAACCTCTTCAGCAAAGACACCTTCCTCACCGCGCTGGAAAGCGGACTTTCCGGCGGCGCGTCCGGCACGTTGGGCGGCGCAGTCGGCACGGGGCTGGCAAAGCTGAACGGAGGAGACGCAAGCCTGCTGGGGCAGACAGAGTATTATGACCAGATGGACCGGATGGAGCGGGCTGCCGCCCAGCAGAAGGAATGGGAGGCCCGGGCGGCAGAGCCCTCTCAGTCGGCTGCGGATAGCTCTGCTGATAGAGCGCTGGCAGGGCAGGACCTCTCAGTCGCTGACGCGACAGCTCCCCTTAAAAGGGGAGCCACTGGCGTGCCGGGCAGCTCTGAGCTGGACGCTGGAAGTGCTGCAGGGCGTGAGATGGCGGGCCTTGCGACAGAGGGAAGCGGCAGTGGACCTGCGCAGCAGACACTGGGAGCCGCAACCCGGGAGCAAAGCGCCTTTCTTAAAGGAAACTCCACTGAAAGTATGCAGCGGGCGGAAGCAACTGCCGCAAAATCGGAAAATTCGGCGGTGCGGCAGTTTGCCGAAGTGGCGGCGAGCGACAGCCTGACGGGTAAGACCATCGGGCTGTTTACACCGAATGCCGAGAACCGGGAAAACCGTGTGGCCTTTGAGCAGGCTTACGGCGTGACGCTGCCCGACACTGCGGGCGCGACCCGCCGGATGCTGCGGGAGATCGCTGCACAGCAGAAGGCGAAAAGCGAAGCGGTGCCTGCCGTACAGAGCGCAGAGCTGCCCAACGAAGCTGTGAGTGCGCTGCAGACGGTGCAGGATGCCCCCACAGAAAGCGCCGACGCCATGCCGGAAACGGCTGCGCCGGACAACGTGCGTGAAGCGACTGCCGCTGTAGGTGAAACCGACAGCTACGAGAACGCCCCGCTGCGGGAGACTCTGGGGGAGACTCTGGGACTCCGGCCGGAAGCGCCGAAGACCCAGCGGGAGGCCGAGGTGCAGCGGGCGCTGGAAGGCTGGCGGGTGACGGACAAGGCAGCCGAGACCATCAGCAAAAATATGCCGGACAGGGTGGACGCCGACCGGTACGCGGCCGCAGCGTCGCCGCTGTACCGGCTGGGCCGGAGCGGTGCAGACACCTTTGCGCAGGCGTTGGAGCTGGCTGGCAGCATGAGCGGCACGGCAGAAGACATCAACTACATCCTGAGCACCGACGCCGGGCGGACGGCCCTTGAGATCGCCTACACCCAGGGTAAGGGCGAACGGATGCTCTATGCCGAAAAGATGACCGAACTGGGCGGCGCGCTTGGCAGCGAGAGCACCAGCGGCAGGGGCGAGGTATACGCCAAGGGTACGATGCGGCAGGAGAGCGACCCGGCCAGCCAGATCATCAGCCTGAACGCAGCGGCCACCGGCACGGATGCTATCCTGTACAATGTGCTGCAGAACGACCGGAGCATCAGGGCCTATGTGGACACCGAGACGGCCCGGATCTTCTTCGGAGACAACGCGCAGGACATCTTCGGCACCGTGCTGCACGAGGACTACCACTGGTACAACGCGCTGGACGCCGAGGGCGCAAGGACTTTGCAGGAGCACGCGCTGGAATATCTGGCGAAGAGCAGTGGCTACGAAAGCCTGGACGAGATGATCCGGGCGAAACTGCGGGATTACAGCGCCCAGAGTCTGACCTACGAGCAGGCAGCGGAAGAGCTGGTGGCCGACGCATGGCGGGGCATCTTTGACAGCGAGGAGAGCTTCAAGCGCTGGGTGACGTTCCAGCGCGGGCAGGCAGAGAAGAACGCAGGCAAGAGCGGCGCCATCCACAAGGTGATGGAGCAGGTGCGGCAGATGCTGGACACGCTTATCGGCCGGGCAAAGGAAGTGCTGACCGCAGACCCGGACGACCGCGCCGCCCTGAAGGCGAAGCGTCTGGCCGAGGCCGAAAAGCGCACCTTACAGGACGAGTATTTCGCCCACGCAGAAAAGGCCATGGACAACCTGCGGGCGGCAAAAGAAAACGCCGCAGCCCTCAAGACCGAGAGCGCGGCGGAAAAACAGGGGGTACGATTTTCGATTTTGAAGGATAAGGCCGGAGAGACTTATATCAAAATCGACGAAGATATTCTGAAGGATGTCCCGCAGGAAGAGTGGAAGTCTACGGTCAAGCAGGCCATCAAGGAGCGTTTCCCGAACGGCTTTGAGCGGAACGGCTGGACGATTCTGAACCATAAAGACGGGCGAAATGAATTTGTCTGGTCAAAATCGACCAAAGCGCTTCAGTGGGAAAATGCTGAAGCTTATGCAGACAAGATGCGGATGGCATCGAATTTGGATGAAATTATCAAAACGGCAGATGAAGTTTACCGGGAACCTGCCCACCACAAAAATGCAGAAGCATTCAACCGCGGCAAAATTAAAGTTATGATCGGGCCGAATGCTTATGAGGCGGATGTCCTGACAGCTATCAGGGCGGATGAACGGGAGATTTTCTATGACATTGTAAATGTTCAGCCTACAAAAATAGAACCCTTCGGTGGTACCCACGTAGAATCCGAAGATTCAAGGAGTAGATTGCCGAAGGGTTCTATTTATCAGGAAAGCGGCCTTACCTCGGTACTCAAAACCGAGCAGGGCGGTGAAGCCCCTAAGCCACTTTCTAAAAATAGTATAGCACAACCCTCCGGCGAAAGCAAGAGAACCGACGAGCCTGTGAAGAAAACGGTGCGGTTTCAGCTGAGCGAATCCCGGCGAAACCAGAGTGAGCTTCAGAAAGAAAGCCGGGAGCTGGAACGTCAGCGCCGCGCCCTGAAGGAAGAGCGTGCAAACTGGCAGGAAAGCAACGAAGTGCGGGCTATCGAAGAAAAGAAAAAAGTCTATGGTCTGTTCTCGGAAAAGGGCAAGGCATTCAGGGCCAGCGAAGAGTACCAAAGCTATCTGGAAAAGCGCAAGGAGTTCAACCGGCGCGGTGCAGAACTGGAAAGCCGCATCGGCGAAGTGAACGATAAGCTGCGGCAGGCACAGGCCGAAGTGGAAAACGCCCGACAGGCCGTGAAGCAGGAGCAGCAGAAGGTGTATGATACCAAGGCCAAGGCGGCGGGCGGAAAACCTGAGTACCGCCGGAAGTTGGCCGTGGAGCAGTTTGGAACAACAGACCGTTTTGAACAGGCAGGGTATATCCTGCCTGATGGCCGGATGCTGGATTTTGCACAGAATGACAGCACCCGGGACACCGACCACAGAGAAATACTGGGAGTGTTCGGTCCGGCGGAGGTGTCCAACGGCACAGAGGCCCTGAACGAGTTTCTGGCAGACGGCAATGTGCGTGTGATGGCTGAGGCCCCGGGCGTTGACATTGCGGCAAAGACCCCGCCGACCGAACAGCAGCTGAAACAGATCCGCGCGATGGTGGAGCAGCTGGGCAGCGAGAAACGGCGTTTCACCCTCGACATCTCCACAACCGACGGGCGGGTGGCTGCCAGCAAGGAGTACAGCGGGAAGGTGGATGCCGACAAGGTCGTAAGAGAGATTCGGGAATACTACAAGACCGGGGAACTCCCGGCAGAGAGTGAGCTGGCACGATTCCGCTACCAGCGGGCCGAGCAGGCCGACCGGGAGGCGAAGCAGAACCAGCAGCGGCAGGCCAGCCGGGTACTGGCGGAGAAGGCAGCGGCCTTTGACACCCTGAACCAGTTCTTCGGCCTGACGAAGAACACCCGGCTCTCGGACGCTGCCCTCGAGAGCCTCGCCATCCGATGGACGAAGACCAACGGCAGCAGGGCCGACCGGACGAAGCTGGCAAACGAGACGCGGGCGCTGGTGGAGTATCTGCGCTCGGAGGGCGCGGACATGGCCAAGGCGCAGGGACTGGCCGAGACGCTGGCGGGCGAGGTACTGGACGAGGCCACCTACCGGAACACGGAGCTGTGGAACCAGTACCCCGACCTGCATGACCTGACCTACACGGTAGACAAGAACGGCAAAGCCAAGGCGGAGCTTGTAAAGCGGTACGGAAATTGGACAGAGGCGGTAGCCGAGGCCCGGCGCCACGGCGTGAAGCTGCGGCAGGCAGAGGGATACCGGGACGGCAACCCGGCGGAACAGTACGAGGCCATCGTGAACGACACCCGGGCCGTGGGCGGCATGAAGGAGAGTGCGGCGGCACTCTTCCGCTCAGCGGCACAGGAAGCGGGCGTGGCGGGCGCAGCCAGCATGGAGAGCACGGAATGGCTCGACGTGCTGATGAACGTACACGACACCATCAAGCCCAAGATGATGAGCCGGTTTGCGGACGTGGCCGAATACGAGGACGCCAAGGTGGAGCTGGCGGGCCGGATGATCGGCGACATCATGAGCCACCCGGAGATGACCGACGCCGAGGCGGTGTTCGAGGGCATCTTAAAGCACAACCGTGAAGTGGCCGCAATGGCCGCCGGAAGCGAGGAGCGTGCGGCTGAGGTGACGAAGGGGCTGAAGAGCGTGCAGCAGACCCAGCGGAAGGCTTTTGCCGACCGGATGCGGGAAAACAGCCGCAGCCAGAGCGCCGAGGTCAAGAGCGTGAGCCAGGCAGAACGACAGCTCAACGAGAATCTGGAAACGCTGGGCGCACAGGTGAGCACAGCAGCGGGTCTCGACGAGAAGATGACCGCTCTGCGGGAAGCCTACGAGCGGGAATGGAAGGCCGAAAAGAACCGGATGAAGCAGGCCCGGCAGGAGATGCTGGACGAGATAAAGCTGGAGCGCCGACAGCTGCGCTCCCAGATCAACGACCTTTCCCGGCAGGTGGCCGGAGAGCAGCGGAGAGCCGACCGGGCGGAGCATCAGCTGCTGGTACAGGAAAACGAGATCATGGAGTGGGAGGCCGAGAACCAGCGCAAGGCGGAAGCGTGGCAGGAAAAACAGGCCCAGAGGAATGCCATTGCCATTGAAACGGCCCGGCAGCAGCGGGACGAGGACGTAGCCGTGGCAAAGGCACTGGCCGAAAAGCGGGTGCAGAAGGCCCGGGAAGGACGGAAGGCGGACGAACTGAAACGGAGCATCCGGAACAATGCCGCCCAGCTCAACCAGATGGTGCTGCGGCCGAAGCCCGGGAAATATGTACAGAAGAGCCTCATCGTGCAGGCCGCTGAGGTGGCGAAGCTGGCAGACACGGCAGTGCTGAACAACAACGCCCTGACCAAGCTGACCGCCTTGCAGGACAGCATCCGGCGCAGCGGAGAGATGGACGTCGGCATCCACGCCGACTGGGAGAACAGCGGCGTGGAAAACCTCATCCAGACACTGCGGGACGATATGAACGCCAGCAAGCAGGCAAAGCTCGACCGGCTGCGGCAGCAGCTGGAAGAAGCCAAGGCCCTGCCGGACGGCGACAAGGCCGAACAGCTGCGGGACCGGCTGCGCCAGCGCATCCGGGAGACGGAGAACCGCACCTATCTGCCCATGACGGTAGACCAGCTGCGGATGCTGAAGGCCATTACGGCCAGCACGCTGCACATCATCCGGACCGAGAACAAGACCCTGAGCCTTGCGAGGGCAGAAGAGGTGGACGGCATGGCCATGAAGGCCGCCCGCGAGGTGCTGAACTCGGAGGGCAACGGCTTCGGAGAGAAATTTGAAAAGGCGAAGGGCGCGATGAACCGCTACCAGCTGGACATGCTGGGCGGCACAAGAATGTTCCGGCGCCTGGGCGGCTACATCAAAAACGGCCAGATGGAGAAGCTGGGGCAGATGCTGAACGACGGCCAGCGGCGGCAGACGGAGATCCTCGTGGAAGGCGAAAGCCTGTTTGCCAACGTGACCGGCAAGGAACACCTGAAAGAGGTGGAAGCTTTTGCCGGGCCGGGGGCGGAGCTGGTGGACATCGGATTGAAGGACAGCAAGGGCAATGCCGTGCCGCTGAACCACGCACAGCTGTGCAGCCTGTACATGCTGCTGCGCAACGAGGACAGCCGCCACCACCTGATGACCGGCGGCCTGACCCTGCCGGACGCTGCCCAGTACGCCAAGGGCAACATCGAGAGAGCCTACCAGCGCAGCCAGACCGTGATGCTGGGGACGCTGGTGAACGCCGACGGCACCCCGATGGCCGACACCATTTTGCAGACGGTACAGGACGCCATGACGGACTATGACCGAAACTGGTGCAAGGACATGGAGGACTTTTTCGGGCGGTACACCACGAACCTCATCAACGAGACCAGCATGAAGCTGCTGGGCTACGACCGGGCCACCGTGAAGAACTACTACCCCATCGCGGTAGACCGGAGCACGCTGGCGACGGAGATCGAGGGCGTGAAGATGGATGCCACCATCGAGGGCAGGGGCTTTTTGAAGGAGCGCGTGAAGAGCGACAAGCCCATTTTGCTGGAAGAGTGCCAGAATGTCGTGAACCGGAGCCTGCGTGACACGGCGGCCTATGCGGGCCTTGCCGCGCCCATCCGGGACGTGCAGCGGGTGCTGAACAGCACCGTGGAGACGGCGGAGGGCGTCGGTGTGCTGAAGGACAAGATCATCGGCGAGAAGTGGGGAAAGGAGACGGTGAGCTACATCAACGACCTGCTGACCGACCTACAGACCACGCGGCGCAAGCGCAGCAGCACCATGAGCCGGGCGCTGGACAGGATGCGGGGCAACTACGCCGGAGCCATCCTGACCGTGAACCCGAGCGTGGCCATCGCGCAGGCAGCCAGCCTGCCCACGGCGGGCGCTGTGCTGGGAGCAGACACCATGGCGGCGGTACTGCCCTTCGTGAAGAATTTCTCGGGCAAGCAGCGGGCCGTGGTGGAAGCAGAAATACGCCAGCACGGAGACGCCCTGCTGCAATACCGACTGCGCGGCACCAAGCGGGGAGAGATGAGCTCCATCGGCGCGCACAAAAACCTTGTGGCCAAAGCGTCGGAAGCCATGCCTGCTGTGACCGGCTGGATCACCGGCATGGACGAGATCACGGTGGCCGCGCTGTGGGAGGGCTCAAAGCGGTATGTGGAGCGCCACGCAGCGGAGTTCGGCGAGGGTGCCGCGGAGAAGGGCAGCGAAGCCTACTGGGAAGCCGTGAACAAGATGTACCAGCGGGTCATCGAGGAGACCCAGCCCAACTACACCACCATGCAGCGGGCGGGCATCCAGCGCAGCGACAACGAGTTTGTAAAGACGCTGACCATGTTTACCACCCAGCGCTTCCAGAACTACGGCATCCTGGCCGACGCCGTGGGCGACTACAAGGCCCAGAAGGCGCGGTACGCTGCCGACCAGAGCGCCGAGAACAAGGCCGAGGTACAGAGGGCTGGGCAGAGCCTGCGCCGGGCGGCGGCAAGCCAGGTGGTGCAGACGGCGGTATTTGCCCTGATGAAGATCGGCGCGGACTTTTTGCTCCACCGGTGGGACAAGGAGCAGGACGAGAACGGCGACATCACGGCGGCCAGCGTGGGCAAGCGGTTTTTCGACCTGTACACTGAAAGTGCGGCCGGAAACTTTTTGTACGGCTCGGAGATCTACAGCGCCCTGACCAACGCCCGGGACGGCAAGGACTATGACGTGGTGAGCGCCACCAACATCAGCGCGGTGAACGACCTGTTTGCTGCCTTTACCAAGACCGTCAAGCTGCTGCGGACGGACACTGGCGAGATGAGCGAGGAAGAGCTGACAGCACACCACCAGAAGCTGAACAAGGCGGTGCTGAAGGACATCCAGTGCGGCCTTGAACTCTACGGCGTCCCGGCGGCGAACATCCGGAAGGTGATGCAGGCGTTTGAAGGCTACTGGGAGGATGCACAGGCCATCGGCAGAGGCGAAGGGTTTAGCTTTAACTCTGCACCCTCTTCGGCCACCGGGCAGTACGACCGGCTGTACAACGCCATCCAGAGCGGGGACAGCGAGGAGGCTGCGGCGGCGATGAAGAAACTGGAACAGATGAACAAGACGGACAAGGTGGACGGCGAGCTGGCAAGGCGGCTGAAGCAGTACGACGCCGACGTGCTGGCGGCGGCCAAGGCCCGGAACGCCGGGAAGGCCCGGGCCGAGGAAAAGGCCCGAAAGGCCGTATTTGAGAAGCTGCGGGAGGGGCTGGACGTCGCCCCTGTGACAGACAGGGCCAAGGGCAAAACGGACGCGGCCCGGCGGGCGCAGCTCATCGACCTTGTGAACAAGGCGGTGGACGGCAAGGCAGACGAACTGCTGGCGGGCAGCAAGGACGGTAGCATATACGACGCGCTCCTGGACGAAGTGAAAAATGGCCGGGCGGAGGACGCGCAGGAGGAGCTTGACCGCCTGATGACGGCAGGCAAGGACAAGGGGAGCATCAAGAGCAAGATTACGGAGAGCGTGAAGGAAGAGTATCTGGCCGGAAGCGACCGGGACCGGGAGAAGCTGGAGAAGAAGCTGCTGGCCCTCGAGGACGCAGAGGGAAAACCGCTGTACGAGGAAAAGAACTTTGCACAGTGGGTAAGCGCTGCGGACAAGAAGGCCGAGAAGGCGAAGGACGAGAAGAACTGGTGGGAGGGGGTGAAATAAGATAAGAGCAGACGCTCTGGTAATGAACCAGGGCGCCTGCTCTTTTTGTTTGTTTGAATAAGTCCGCAGTAGTTTTGTTACGAGGGGCGTGGTAGGCTTTTTATAGAGTGCTTGCCCTACTGAGAGCGGCAGCGGACCGGAAGGAAACCTCTCAGCTTTGCAGTCCGCCTGACGGCGGCGCTGCAAAGCAGCTTCCCTGGCGAGGGGAGCCTTTCTCAAAGGAAGGAGCTTCAAAGTGAAAGTAAGAGTAGTGAAGGACCATTTTTGCGGGACAAGCTGGCGGGCGGAGCCGGAGACGCTGTACCTGGGCGGCGTGGGCGCCGTATACGTGGAAAAGCTCGAATTCGAGCTGCCGGAAGAGTGGGACGGGCTGGCCGTGACGCTGCACATCGAGCAGGAGGGCGGGACTGTGCCGCAGCCGATGCTGCTGGATGGAAATAATAACGCTCCGGTGGACGGGCGTTTCACGACGGCGCGGCAGGGCCTCTGGATGCTGATGGCCACGGACGGCGAAGGCCGGCGCGAGATGACCATGCCCGGGAAATATGTGTGCTACCAGACGCTGGAAAACGGCGAGGGAACTGGCGCAGACGGACCGGCGATGCCGCTGCGGTATCAATATTTACAGCTGGTGCTTGAGCAGGAAGCCCGGGCAGCGCTGGAAGCACAGAGAGCCGCCCGATACCGGCAGTGGGTGGCCGACCGATGCGCTGCAAAGGAACACGCGCTGCTGCTTGAAGCGCTGAGCGGAATGCGTTACTCCGACGCCAGCGCATGGGACATGATAGCGCAGCTGAAGCAGCGCTGGAACAGCCCCCCGCCGGAGCAGGCAGAGCCGGTGGCAGTGGAGAGCATCCGGCTGGACAGCAAAGAGCTGAGCATAAAAGTGGGAGAGTCCTGCCCCCTGAAAGCCACGGTGCTGCCCGGAAGCGCACCTCAGACCGTGGAGTGGATGGCCGAACCGGAAGGCATCGTGGAGCTCCGGGAAAATACTCTGACCGCCGTGAAAGGCGGCACAGCGCTCCTGACGGCCATCGCAGGCGGAAAGCTGGCACAGCGCAGAGTGCGGTCGGTGGCTGTATCGCTGGAAAAGCTGGCGCTGGACAAACCGTCCGTAAAGCTGAAACAGGGCGAGTCTGTGACTCTGACCGCGACTCTGACGCCAACCCAGTCCACCGTGACAGCGGTGAGCTGGACAACGAACAATGCGACGCTGGCCGTGACGAAAGACCAGACGACCGCCGTAGAAAACGGAAAGGCCGTGAACACTCTGGCAGCCCTGAAGGACGGCAGCTGCATCATTACTGCTGCCGCCGGAGGAAAGAGCGCCGTGTGCAGCGTCACGGTGGAAAAGAATGGACAGAGCGGCGGGGATGGACCTGCCATCGTGATGTATGCGGTATCCAACCGGCTGAACGGGCTGAGCACGAGCCGGGCGGACGTGGTCGTCCAGAACGGCAAGGCGTACACCGCGGCTCTGACGCTGAACGAGGGATACTGGCTCATATCCATCAAGGTAACGATGGGCGGCGAAGACGTGACAGCCACCGCATGGAACGAGAAAAAGATGACCGTCTCCATCCCCGATGTGACGGGAAACATCGTCATAACGGCAGAGGCGAAGCTCCCGATGCTGAAGGAACTGGCGGTGGGAGCGGTGACAAAACTGGTGGAAAAGGACGGGGCAGCGGCGGAAGAATTCGTGGTCATAGCGCAGGACTACGAGAAAGAGCTGAACGGCGAAGGCCGGACGCTCCTTGCCCGGCGGCACGGTATCACCGGGAAAAAATGGAACACGACATGGTGTACGTATGCCGACAGCCTGATCGACGTCTACCTGAACAGCGAATACCTGAAGGACGCCCCACAGGCGCTGAAAGACATTCTGACGGAGACGAAATTTTACTACACGCCCGGCTACTCCGGAAGCGGCAGCAGTTATACAGGAAGCCACACGGTGACCACGCTGAGCCGGAAGGTCTTTTTGCCCTCGTGCTATGAGTTCGGATTCGAGTCATACGGATACACTTCGGCCAGCAGCCCGAAATACTACCACCTGGAAGGCTCGACCTTTGCCGATGCAAAGAAGCTTGCTCTGGCGCTGCTGGCGGCGGATGCCGAAACGGCGGGGAGCGTACCGAACACTTATTTCCATTTCTGCCTCTGGACCCGGACGCCGGTACTGAACGACTACGGCAGCGGCCTGACCGGAAGTGCGCTGAAAGAGTATCTGTACAAGAGCGCTGAAGCGGTGTGGGCGCAGATGCTGACGGCACCAGATAAGCTGAACTGGGGCGGATACAAGGTGAACGAACCGGAAAACATGAGCTGGCCTGACCTTTACAGGTGCTGGACGCACCCCTGTTTTACACTGCCGGGAAATACCGTTATCGACGCAAAGGGAAATATCGTGGAGGTGAGAGAAGAATGAGCACGGATAATGCACTGGACGCCCTGACGGCGCGGATGCTGGAAGCCGTAAAGAACACCCGCGAAAGCGCGGACTCCGCTGCAGTCAGCGCCCAGCAGGCACAGAAGATGGCGGAGGGAGAGATGCAGGGAACGTCGCTGACTGGCGCAGAGAAAAAGCTGCTGGTGCAGATATTGCAGCTGGCGGCGAACAAGAACAGCGAGATGCAGCCCGCGGTGGATGAGCTGAAAAAGCTCTGGAAGGAGAGTTCCTGATGATAGAACGCAATATCTCCCTCGCCTCGACGGGTTCGGCGCGGACATCGGGCTGTGACAACCAGCTGCGTCTGGGCTACAGCAGGAACCGGGGGATATACCGGCTGAACATCACCCAGACCGGCGAGTGGGAGGGAATGACCATCCGGGCGCTTTGGCACACAGAGCGGGGAATGCTGTTTTCGTCGCTCGTGGAGGACGGAAAAATAGAAGTACCCGCCATCGTGACCTCTACACCCGGGTGCGGCAGGCTCGTCTTTGAGGGAAGCGACGGAACCCGCACCCTGACCAGCGCGGACATCAAGTACAGCGTGGCCATGAACAGCGGCACGATGGGGGACATCCCCGAACCGCCGGTGCCTGCATGGCAACAGCTGGTAGCCCTCGTGGAGCAGGCAAAGGACGAGGCGTGGCAGGCCGGAGAGGACGCCAGACAGAGCGCCGCAAAGGCCAATGAAGCATATGAAAACACCATCGGCGCAAAAGACTCGGCTGTAACGGAGATACGCAAAGCCGAGACGGATGCACTGAACAATGTGGAGGCATCAGCCGGCCCGGCGGCGTCTGCGGCTGCGGATGCTGCCGCAGCAGGCGCAAAGGAAAAAACCGAAAAGGCCATTCAGGAAGTAAAGGACAGCGCGGTAAAGGAAGTGAAAGATGCTGCAGCAGGGGCAGCCGCCCGCGCTGCCCAGTCGGCAACGGATGCGGCCAGCTCTGCCGCCGAGGCAAAGAAGACAGCTCAGGACATCCAGGGCTACTACGACGGCGTACAGGATCTCGTGACCGACACGCTGCGAGACTACACCGGCGGCTACTACCGCAGCTATGATTTGACCATCCCGGCGGCGGGCTGGAAAGAGATGGCCAAGTCTGTAGGACGGTACTGGTACAGCTGCGACGTGGCCATCGAGGGGTGCGACAGCTCTTACGTCCCGATGGGGACCCTGACGCTGGACACGGCCGGAGAGGTTGAAAAAGCAAACCTTGCGACTGTGCTTCAGACCGTGGAGGGCGGTGTGCGGTTCTACGCTGCCATCCCCCCGAAGGTGAACATCCGTGCCTTTGTAACGCTGTTTGCAAAGGGAACGGCATCGATGCAGCAGGCATCCGCTGAAGAAGTGCAGAGGATGCTTGACGAAATTTTTAATGGATAAAAGAAAGAGAGGAAAAAACACATGGCTAGTTATGATTTGACCCGTATCCCCGCGCTGCGCGACCTGCAGGAGCTGGGCCGCCGCCAGAAGAATGTGACGGACGGTCTCGGCCAGCGCGTATCTGCGCTGGAGACCAATGCTCCCACCAAGGTGAGCGACCTGACGAACGACAAGAAATATCAGACGGAGACGGAAGTCTCCGCCGCCATCAACAAAGCTGTCGCTGCGGCGGACCACCTGAAGCGCAAGATCGTCACCTCGACCGGGAACATCGACCTGAAGGCGGCAGATGCTGCACAGTACATCTACATGGTCCCGAAGGGTACTGCCGGTACCTCCGACAAGTACGACGAGTACATGGTCATCGACGGCGTGCTGGAAAAGATGGGCGACTGGAAAGTGGATCTGAGCGGCTATGTCCAGAAGGAAGCCGGCAAGGGTCTCTCGACCAACGACTACACCAGCGCGGACAAGCAGAAAGTGACCAACATGGAAAAGACCATGGACGCCCGCATCACCGCCAGCATGGCGACCGACACCGAAGTAAACGCGATGCTGGATGAACTGTTTGGCTCTTAAAGGAGGACAAGATGGGGATAACGCTTGCTCATCTGAAGGAAGCCGTGGACCGGCTGCTGGACAGGATCGCGCTGGTGGCTAAGACGGCCTCCAAGAGCATCGAAGAGATGGGAAAGACAAAGGCAGATAAGGTGAACATCATGTCTTTGACCATCCCGGCCAGCGGCTGGTCGAGCGACAGCACTGCGGGATGTCCGTATTATCTGGACATCCCAGTGTCCGGCCTGACGGCAAACGACTGTGTGGCCGTAGTGGTAGCACCGACCTGTGCAAAGACCGCCCTGACGGCAGGACTCACATCGACCGAAAGCTTTGCAGGAAAACTGCGGCTGCGAGCGCAGCAGACGCCGACAGCTGCCATCACGGCAGTTTATTACATTGTGAAATAGGAGGGATGGACCTATGGCATGGGGTCCCATATCGGTCGGCGGCAGTGTGAGCGGTTACACGCTGCCGACAGCAACGGCCAGCGTCCTTGGAGGCGTGAAGACCGGCAGCAACATCACCAACTCCGGCGGCACCATCAGCATCACCAAAGCCAACGTGACGGCAGCGCTGGGTTATACGCCGCCCACTGCCAACACCTGGCGCGGCGTGCAGGACAACCTGACCAGTACGGCCACCGACCAGAGTCTGAGCGCAAATCAGGGCAAGGTGCTGAAAGGCCTCCTGGACGGCAAGGCAGCGTCCAGCCACACCCACGACGACCGGTACTACACCGAGAGCGAGATGAACACCAAGCTGAATGGCAAGGCGAACGCAAGCCACACCCACGATGACCGGTATTACACCGAGAGCGAGATGAACACCAAACTCAACGGCAAAGCCAACAGTTCCCACA
>ERZ773146.291-NODE-291-length-35820-cov-54.680610_pt1 | contig 35820 bp, 24 predicted proteins | sample MGYA00580847_ERZ773146 | MGnify/ENA primary metagenome ERZ773146 (study PRJEB29015, sample SAMEA2737830) | human gut metagenome | biome: human gut; feature: human-associated habitat; material: faeces | place: China | collected 2012 ...
CTTCCCAACCACACTGGCTGGAATCAGAGGTGTCTACCTAACGGGGGTCAGGTCCATCGCAATCGCAATCATCGGGCGGCTCCATGCCGGCAGTTTGCCGTACAGCGTCTGGAAGCCAAGCAACGAGCGGTTCATCAGCGAACCAACCAAACCGGCCACCAATCCCAACGGAATCAGCCACACATACTCTTCCAACGACAGCTGACCGATATCACCGAAATCCAAAACCGGACGCAGACCGAAACAGTATTTCGAGACGAAATCGGCGGTCAGCGATGCGGCAGTGGCGCCCATCAGAATCGCAGGGGAAAAACTCCGATGCACCCCTTCCAAAGCGAACATCATGCCGGACAGCGGCGCGCTGAACGCGGCGGACAAGCCTGCCGCGGCACCGGCGGTGACCAGATAATGCTCCTGCATGTCCTCACGGCGGTGGCCGCGCAAACGGTGGGACACACACTGCGCTCCCGACGCACCAATCTGAATGGACGGCCCCTCACGGCCGAGCGACAGACCAAACAACGCGCCCAACAGTCCACCGACGAAACGGACTGGCAGAATCGTCTGCCAACGCATCTTCAAGCCGCATATCACCACGCCGTTGGTCTGCGGGATGCCGCTGCCACCGGCCATCGGCTCCTTGACGACCATCCACGCGATCGCCAGCGCGGCCGCCACCGCGGCAACCGCCCACGGCGCAATCAGCCACGGGGTCTCGCGAATCCGCGCATATATCCAGCGGGACGCATCCGTGCCGTATTCGATGCCGAGACGGTATACGACGACCAGCAATCCTGAAACCAGACCAATGACTATGCCGGCCGCCGCCATCTTCCACTTCAAGTGGTCGAATCGCGGAATCAGCCGGCGGATATCATGTGCCGCGTCGTTGCCAGTCAAGCCGGGAAACTCGTTGCCGACGGTCAGTCGACCAGCGAATTGATCTGGATGATATGGTCGCGCTGCGGGCCGGTGCCGATCACGGAGATACGGCAGCCGGACAGTTCCTCAAGACGCTTGACGTAATCCTGACAGGTCTTCGGCAGATCATTGAAGTCGTGGATTTGGGAAATATCCTCGTCCCAACCCGGCATGGATTCGTAGATCGGCTTCGCTGCCGCGAATTCGGACTGATCAGTAGGCATATCGTCGCGGCGTTCGCCGTTGACATCATAGGCCACGCACAATGGGATTTCCTTCAGGCCGGTAAGCACGTCGAGCTTGGTGAGCACGATGTCGGTCAGGCCGTTGACCTGAGCCGCATAACGATTGACGACCGCATCGAACCAGCCACAACGACGCGGACGGCCGGTGGTCACGCCGTACTCGTGGCCCTGGGCTCGCAGCCATTCGCCCTCCTCGCCGAACAGCTCGGTCGGGAACGGTCCTTCGCCCACGCGGGTCACGTACGCTTTGGAAACGCCGATCACGCGGGTGATCTTGGTCGGGCCGACACCGGTACCGGTGCATGCGCCGCCGGCAGTCGGGTTGGAGGACGTGACAAACGGATATGTGCCGTGATCCACGTCGAGCATAGTGGCCTGGCCGCCTTCGAACAGCACGGTCTTGCCTTCGTCAAGTGCCTTATTGAGCACCAGCGAGGTGTTGGCCACGTACGGCTTCAAACGTTCGCCGAGCTTGAGCAGCTCATCCGTGGTTTCGTTCACATCAATCGGACGACGATTGTACAGCTTCACCAGCATCTGGTTCTTCTGATGCAGGCTTGCTTCAACCTTGTCGTGCAAATGCTTCGCATTGAACAGGTCGTGCACGCGGATGCCCACGCGATTAATCTTGTCGGCATACGCAGGTCCAATGCCGCGACCGGTGGTACCGATCTTGTGCTTGCCAAGGAAACGTTCCGTCACCTTATCAAGCACACGATGATACGGCGCAATAATGTGCGCACCCTCACTCACCAGCAGTCGGGAGCAGTCCACACCGCGGCTTTCCAAGCCGTCGATCTCTTCGAAAAGCACTTCAGGATCAACAACAACACCGTTGCCGATAACCGGAGTCGCGGTCGGGCTGATGATGCCGGAGGGCAGCAGGTGCAGCGCATACGATTCGTCGCCGACCACCACGGTATGGCCCGCATTGTTGCCGCCGTTGAAGCGGGCAACATAGTCGACCTTCGTGCCGATCAGGTCGGTCGCCTTACCCTTGCCTTCGTCTCCCCACTGGGCACCGATCAAAACAATTCCAGGCATGTTGTTGCACCTCCGCGCGTATGCGATTTCGCCTCAAAGCCTTACCAAGGCCTTACAAAGACTATCCTGCGCCCTCTACCGGATATCTGCCGGATATGCACCGATCGGCCGTTGAAACTAGTCAGTTCCATCGTTTTCGTCTCATACAACGCGACACACCCACCGTGCCGCCACACGCCGCATGCATTACGCGGCGCGTGCGGCATCACACTACTTCAACGCCTTGCCCGCGCTGCCAAGCTGCCTGCAAGCCTCCACCACGCGTGCGGCCATGGCGCTTTCCGCTTCGCGCCCCCACGAACGCGGGTCGTACATCTTCTTGTTGCCCACCTCGCCATCGATTTTGAGCACCGAATCATAGTTGGAGAACATGTGACCGGCCACCGCACGGCTGAATGCGTACTGCGTATCGGTGTCGATGTTCATCTTCACCACGCCGTAGCTCACGGCCTGCGCGATCTCCTCCGGCGCGGAGCCGGAACCACCGTGGAACACCAGGGCGAACGGCTTACCGGGAGCGACATCCAGCGAGTGCGCGGGGTCGGGCATTTCGCCGGCCTTAATCGCGAGCGCGACCGTGGTCTGGATTTCGTCGAGCAGTTCGGGGCGCAGTTTCACCACGCCCGGTTTGTATGCGCCGTGCACGTTGCCGAAGGTGAAGGCGGCCATGTAGCGTCCGCGCTCGCCAAGGCCGAGTCGTTGCGCGACGGCGATGCCTTGCGCGGGCGTGGAATACAGTTTGTCGTTGATTTCGGCGCTGTGCCCGTCTTCTTCGCCGCCGACCGCGCCGATTTCGATTTCCAGCACGGTGTGCGCGGCTTGGGATTTGTCGAGCAGTTCTTCTGCGATGTCGAGGTTTTCACCCAGCGGCACTGTGGAACCGTCCCACATGTGTGACTGGAAGGTCGGTTCCTGACCGTGCTTCACCTGTTCGGCTTCATGGTCGAGCAGGGGGCGCACCCATTCGTCCAGATACTGTTTGGCGCAGTGGTCGGTGTGCAGGGCGATGGTGATGTTGGGGTATTTCGCCGCGACTTCGTGCGCGAAGGCTGCGAAGGCAAGCGAGCCGGTGACGCGGTCGTTGACGCGTTGCCCGGAGAAGTAGGCGGCGCCGCCTACGGAGACCTGGATGATGCCATCGGATTCCGCCTCGGCGAAACCCTGGAGTGCGGCGTTCAGGGTCTGTGTGCTGGTCACATTGATCGCGGGATAGGCGTAACCGCCGCGGCGTGCGGCGTCCAGCATTTGCGCATAACGTTCCGGCGTTGCAATAGTCATGCCTCCATTATCGCCCGACCCTATCCCACTTATCATGTGACAACATTCGCCATCTTTCCTTTCCGTTTTCCCGACCGTCCGCTCCATATCCAGGTCGCCCGCCCCACTAGGGCCATATGCCGAGCGTTTTCGTCTCATATCCCGACATTTGCGGGACCGACCATTAAACAGGGCGAAACCATTGCGATCGTTCCATCGGAAGTCATAGAATATCCACCGGATCGCGCGACGAAGAGCCCAACCGGGTATTCCCGCACGGGCATGCCGCCGCACGTAGATGTTGCGACCAATACCCGCGAGGAGGCTTGATGCACCAGGTTTTCGCCATCTTCCTTCGAGACGTGAAACGCATTCTGAAGAACCCAGTGGCGCTCGTCGTCACGCTGGGTGTGGCCATCATCCCATCACTGTACGCATGGTGCAACATCCTCGCCAACTGGGACCCGTACGCGAACACGGGCAACATCCAGGTCGCTGTGGCGAACGAGGACAAGGGCACAACCTCCACGCTGGTCGGTCATCTCGACGCTGGCCAGCAAACCGTCAACCAGCTTAAGAAGAACCATCAGCTCGGCTGGCGTTTCGTTCCCGAGCAGCAAGCCATCGAAGGCGTGGAATCCGGCAAATACTATGCGGCGATCGTACTGCCGGAAGACTTCAGCTCCAGACTCATCGGCACCGTCACTGGTAAAGGCGACCGACCGTCGATCACCTACTACATCAACGAAAAGCTGAACGCGATCGCGCCGAAAATCACCGATACGGGTGCGACCACGATCGACGAGCAGATCAACACCACTTTCGTTTCCAGCGTGGCCGACGCCGTGGCGAAGGAAGTGAAGGAGGCAGCGGGAGAAACCACCGGCAGCATGAAAAGCGCGCAAAGCGACGTCATCAACGATCTGACCGACACCATCAACCAGCTCGAAACCGTCCAACAGCAGCTGCGCGGCACGCGTTCCACGCTCGACAAGGCCCTCACCACCATCGATTCGGCCAAACAGTCCAACATCGCGCTCGCCTCGGGAATCACCAACTCGCTTGACACCGTCGGCAAGGCGTCCGACTTGCTGAGCGAGACGCGCACACAAACCGAACGATTCTCGAACACGCTGGTCGGAGCGCTCGACAACGGCAGCACGCAACTGTCCGGTCTGCAGGTCAACGTGAGCAATGCCACCGGCACCGTGCTCAGCGGACTGAACACCACGCAGGACGCGCTCGACCAAGTGTCCAGCACCATGCATCACGTCAACACCACCACCGGCAATGTGCTCGACGGCGTGGAGAAGGCGTTGCAGGCCAGCCAGCTGGATCCGAACAGCCAAACGTATAAGGATCTTTCCGCGCAACTCGCCGAAGCCCGCAAACAGCTGACGTTCCAGCAGCAGCGCATCGACGCCTTCGATCAGGACACCACGGCTGCGATCAACGCGGGGAAGAACACCGCGAACGGGTTCAACGACGATGTCACCACGCTGGCGAAAAACGGCACGGCGTCGATGGCGAGCGCACGCACGACCATCACCGGCACGGTCATGCCGAATCTCAACACCGGGCTCGATACACTCAGCCTGGCCAATGGGTCGCTGTCCGGCACGCTTACCACGCTGCAAAGCACGCTGGAACAGGGCAACGGGCTGCTCGACCAGTTGTCGCGCACCGTGACCCAAACGAACACCACCATTGCTGGCACGCAGACGCAGCTCGCCAATCTCGCCAAACAACTCAACACCACGCGCACCGATGTGGCCGCGTTGAGCAGTTCGGCGATGTTCCAGCAGCTTTCCCAAGCGCTCGGACTTGACGCGAGCGAGGTCGGCTCGTTCGTGGGCGAGCCGGTGCATTTGGACGAACAGGTCCTCTACCCGGTCAAAAACTATGGTTCCGCGGTCACGCCGTTCTACACGAATCTTGCGCTATGGGTCGGCGGATTCGTGCTCGTCGCGATCTACAAGCTTGAAGTGGACCGCGATGAGAAGATCCGCATGTACACGCCACGCCAAGGCTATATGGGCCGTTGGCTGCTGTTCGTCACGGTCGGATTCCTGCAGGCGATCATCGCCACGATCGGCGATCTCGCGCTGGGCATCCAATGCGAGCATCCGTTCCTGTTCATCCTCGCCGGCATTTTCGCCTCGTTCGTCTACGTGAACATCATTTACGCGCTCGCCGTGGCGTTCCGGCATATCGGCAAGGCCGTCGCCGTGATTCTGGTGATTATCCAGATTCCGGGCGCGGCAGGCCTCTACCCCATCGAGATGATGCCGGAATTCTTCCGCCGTCTGAAACCGTTCCTACCGTTCACCTACGGCATCAACGCGATGCGCGGGCCGATCGGCGGCATGTATGCCAACCATTATTGGATCGACATGCTCTCGCTGTTCTGGTATCTGCCTGTGGCGCTGTTCATCGGCTTGGTCGTCCGCAAGCTGGCGTTGAACCTCAACCGCCTGTTCGACAACCGTCTGGCGGACACTGATCTGATGATCACCGAATATAACGAAGGCACGGTGGAACCGTTGCGGCTCACCGAGACCGCGCAGCAGATCGCCGAGGAGTTCCCCGAACTCGCCCGCAGACGGGCGATTCATTTCTTCCGCCTGTACCCGCGCCTGGTGCGCTGGGGATTCCTCGCGCTGGCGGTACTGCCGTTCGTGTTCCTGCTGTTGCTATTCATCACGCGCATGAAGCTCGCCATGCTGCTCGGTTGGATCATTTCGATCATCGCCATCGACACGTATCTCATCGTGGTGGAGTATCTGCGCGAACGGTATGCGAATTATCTGGGCGAGGAAGCGATGAGTGCGGAAGAGTTCCGCAGCGCGATCCTGCACGAGAACCTGCTGTTCCGGCCGGGCATGCATTACAAGCCGATGCATGCCGTACGTACGAGGCTGTATGAGGCTGCGCATGGTGGTTCGGCCGGACATGCGCCTGAACATGCGGCTGGAAACACGGACGGAAATGCTGGCAGGAGTCTGCGTGAGGAGGGGAACGAACAGTGAAAATGATCTGGGGCATCTTCAAGCGGGACATGTGCCACGCCACCCGCAACGTGATCGCCGTGATCGTCTCGATGGGTCTGGTGGTGGTGCCGGCGCTGTACGCCTGGTTCAACATCGCGGCCAGCTGGGACCCCTACGGCAACACCAAGGCATTGAAGGTCGCCGTGGCCAATAACGACAAGGGTTACAAGTCGGATCTCATACCGGTGCGCGTCAACGTAGGCGAAACCATCATCAGCACACTGCACGCCAACGACCAGCTGGACTGGCAATTCGTGAAAAGCGACAAGGCAATCGACGGGGTGAAATCCGGCGAATACTATGCGGCGATCGTAATTCCGAAAGGTTTCAGCGCCGACATGATGACGCTGTTCTCCCCCGACATCAAACACGCGCAGCTCAAGTACTATCTGAACGAGAAAATCAACCCGATCGCCCCGCATATCACCGATCAGGGCGCGACAACCGTGGTCAACACAATCGACAAAACCTTCGCCAAAACGATCGCGCAAGTCGGACTCGACCTGGCCTCAAGCATCCTACACTATTCGCAAAGCCCGCAAATGGCCGAATACATGCGCAACCTCAACGGCAATCTCACCGCTATGGCGGATACGCTGAGCGGCGCATCGCAGCAGGTAACGTCGTATTCGCAACTGCTCGGCTCGGCGAACGACATCGTGGATTCCACGGGCAAACTGCTCGCCTCGGCGACCAAGGCGGGCAAACAGGCCCAGAACGCGTTGAAGCAAGGCAAATCAGGCGCCACGTCGTTCACTTCGGCAGGTGCGAACGTCACCTCCTCAGTGAACACCGCGCTCGACCAGGTGTCAGGCGCGTTCGACCAAGTAGCTGCCAAGGTGAACAAGGCGTTCGATGCGATCGGCAAGGACTCAGACACCGCAGCCAGCCAGTTGACAACGTTGAGCGAACAAGTCTCCAGCAGCGAATCGCTGTACGACACGTACATCACAAGCCTCAACCACATGCAAGAATCGGTGGAACAACTACCGGACAGTGATTCCGCGAAACAGGCGCTGCTGGAAGCCATCGACCGGGAGATCACGCTGCTGGAAGCCGCCAAAGGCGATTCGCAGAAGCTCGCGCAGCAGCTGAAAGACGCTTCCACGCAGGTCACGCAGGATACCGCAGCCGCGGAACGCTCCCGCAAGGAGATCCTGAACCGCATCACCTCCGCGAAGCAGTCGATCAGCAATGTGCGCGACGATTACGCCACGAACGTCAAGCCGAAAATCGACGCGCTCGCCTCCACAGTCAGCACGCTGATCTCCCAAACCGACAGCATGATCACCCAGCTGAGCGGCACCGCCGACGATCTGGACGATGTGACGGGCGATGTGGGGACGAATGTGACGTCCATCCGTTCCGCGCTCGGCGCGATCGCGAAGAAACTCGACTCGTCGGCAGCGACGGTGAAGGAGCTGATCACGAAGCTGGAGACGGGCGGGAACGCCGGTGACGGCAACAGCGATGGTGGCAACGACGCCAGTTCGTCCGATTCGGGTGAATCGGACGAACTACGTGCACTGGCCACCGCCAACGCGTCCACACTGTCCACACTGATTTCCGCGCCCGTCGCACTGCATCGCGTCTCGGTGTACCCGATCGCGAACTACGGTTCGGCCATGGCGCCGTTCTATACGATCCTGTCAATCTGGGTGGGTGCGATCATCCTGTGCGCCATGCTGAAAGTGACGATTTCGGACCGCGAGAAGGCGCATGTGCTGGGCTTGGGCGACACGCTGCCGCGCGTCCCCGGCCCGTCCGGCCCGGGGAACGCCTCACGTTGGGGACTGCGCCTCGACCACGAGTATTTCGGACGGTACGCGATCTTCGCACTGCTCGCGTTGCTGCAGGGCACACTGGTTTGCCTGGGTGACATGTATTTCCTTGGCGTGCAGGCGAATCATGCGCTGCAGTTCCTTGCCGTGGGGTGGCTTGCCGCGCTCGTGTTCTCGAATATCGTGTATACGCTGACCGTGTCGTTCGGCGATATCGGCAAGGCCGTGGCCGTGGTGCTGCTGGTGATGCAGGTCGCCGGTTCGGGCGGTACGTTCCCTATCGAGACACTGCCGAAGTTCTTCCAAATGCTCTACCCGTTCCTACCGTTCCCGCACGCCATCGATGCCATGCACGCCGCGATGGCCGGATCGTACGGCAATGAGTACCTGCTTGACATGGTGTATCTCGCCTTGTTCCTGATTCCTTCGCTGCTGCTGGGATTGGTGTTGCGCAAGCCGGTGATCCGGTTGAACAACTGGGTGAGCCGCAATCTGGAATCCACCAAGGTGATGTGACGAGGCGGATTTGAACGGGCTGGTTTAAGCCGGTTTAGATCGGTTTCGGCTGGTACACGGTCTGGGAGTCCGATTCGGGAGAAACGGACAACCAAGATGGGCGCATTACACCTTAGACGTCCGATTCTGCAGAATCGGACAATCAGCGGCGTCGCGCAAACCACACGTTGATCAGCGAGCCGACCACCACCAGCGCGACACCGATCCAGAATGGCATGCCCAACGTCACGCCCAATAGGAGCGTGCTGGAAGCAGTGGAGAACAGCGGCGTCGCATACGAACCGATCGCAAGCGTTTCCATACTGCCATGTAGCATGCCATACCCCCAGCACGCGTAGCCGCCAGCAATCGACGCGGCACATGCGAGCAGCGAAATATAGCCGCCGATGCCAGGCGCTACAGCTGGCAAACCGTCGCCCGAAACGAAATGGATAATCCACAGCACAACAGCAACGCAACAGAAGAAAATCGTCGTACCATCGTAACCATCGGACATCGATGGCGTCACGGTCGCGTAAAACGCCCAAATAAAGGCGCCTGCGAACGCGAGCGCGTACGGCAATGGATTGCTGGCGATATTGGCAACCGCTTCCTGCACGTCAAGGTTTTCACCGCCGACCGCCATTGCCACGCCGACGGTGGCTACGATTGCACCCGGCAGCGCTTCGGAGACCGAGCCGCGTTTGTGCGACACGGCGGCGGTCATCAGTACCAGCAGCGTCGGCCACAAATAATTGACGAGGCTGACTTCCACAGATTGCGCGTTCGTTGTGGCCAGACCGATCGACAGCGAGATCGACGCCTCGTATGCGATGAACATGAGTCCGCCTGCGACGAGGTACTTGCGTGGCGCTTGGCTAATCGGTTTCGGCCGTCGCACGATGAGCAGGAGCATGCCGCCGACAGTGTAGATGAGCGCCGAGCCGAGCGTGGCGCCGAACGATTCGGAAACGAGTCGCACGAGGCCGGCCATGAAGCCCCACAGGACGATTGCGAACAGGCCGATGAGTGTCGCCGCGTGTGATATGGCATGACCAAATAGGGGGGTACTGGGGCGTTCGCCTGCGGATTCGGCGGGAAGTTTCTGATCCGTATTCACGGATTCCAGCCTACCTGCCGCCCACCCCGCATGTCCGATTCTGCAGAAACGGACACTATTTGTTGGTTTACCGCCGCCTGGCCTCCTTAACCAATGGCACGATGATGCCCACGACGCCACACAGCACACCGCCGATCGGCCACGGGACCCAGAACACCTTCATCCACGCGTCAACATCACTGCCCGCCGTTCCAAGAAAAAGCATAAGCAACGCGATAACAGTCGCTAACAACATGATCACGCCACAAATTGCACTGGTAAGTCTTCTGTAAAATCTGTCCGACTCGCTCATCGTCGGGTGCGGCACGGAACGTCCCTCGCGCGCGCTTTCCTCTTCGGCTTCACGATTGTATTTGTCCACATTCACCTTGTCATGCGTCATCCCAGACATAATGAAACAGAACACCGCCGCGGCCACGCAAGCCAGCAGAACGCTGTCCGGCCACCCCGCGTCTCCGTCGGCAACAAACTCGTCACAAAACACTCGCACGCACACGCCCGCCAAAATCAGCACGGCACCAATCGCAACACCAATCGCCAATACGACCGACGCACGTGACTTGTCCTCATTCGTGTAAAAATCCTGCACATACGGGTGGCGACGGCGGAAATCGCCATGCATGATTCCGGCCGGTATCAGCAAAGCGAGACCGACCATCGCGCCAACCAACGTGCATACCGTGACCAGCACGTCGTTCACCGGCGACGGCCCCAAGACAGACCCCTCCGGCGAAAACAACATGCCAACCGCGACGCCGAGGATGATTGCGGCCACACCAATCGCAATAAGCCACGCAAAACGCCTCATATGACTGTCGTAGCCAACCACATCCTGCACGATATGTCGGGGCACGCTTTGCGGAATGTCCGTCCCATCTCGCGTGTCCGATTCTGGAGAAACGGACAATTGAACACCGGTTTTGGCACCTTGTGCGTCCGATTCACCAGAAACGGACGCACAAACATTCGGATTCGTATCCCTCACGTCCGATTCACCAGAATCGGACATTCCTGCGACCTGTGATGCCGCAAACCCGATTACCCCCGGAACCGCGCCAACAGCAGCGTCGGCCACCCCAACCGACGCGGCCACACCATCCGTATCAGCAGCCAAGTCCACGCGTCCCGCACCCCCACAGCCTGCCGACGCGCGCACGTCGCCCATGACCAAATCATCCAACGTCACGCCGAACATGTCGCAAAGCATCAGCAGCTTGTCCATTTCGGGGTATGCCTTCTCGGACTCCCATTTCGAAATTGCCTGCCGGGAAACGCCCAGCAGCATTGCCAGCTGTTCCTGCGTCATGTTGCGCGAACCGCGCAGATACTGCAGATTCTCTTTGAAACTCATGTCCGCCCTTTCGTCGAGTTTCCATATCGCCTCGACTTGCGATTATTGGCGATTGCCAAGCAACAGCTTGTCATAAGCGTCGCGTTCCACGCCACCATCTTTCGGTTGCATTGCGATTCGCAACCAAATTTTGCGACGCAACCGACAGTTGCGCGGCGCGAAGTTGACTTCACGGGTCTTTTACGGCAATAGAAAAACCCTTGGAATTCCAACGATTCCAAGGGTTTTGAATGGAGCGGATGACGGGAGTCGAACCCGCCTCTAAAGCTTGGGAAGCTTTCGTTCTACCGATGAACTACATCCGCAAGGTCGTGCCTTTTGGGCACGAAACTTCAGTTTAGCACGCAACGGATGCGTATGCGGACACAGACCGACATGCGATACCAATTTTCCGCAATATCACGGATGACTCAACCACGCGGCCGCTGCGAATAGTCGCGAGAATATCTGCCAGCCGAGCCGCCCGAATCATGCGCGGATCCATACTGCGTTCCAAATTGCGGCCCACCGGCACCAGCCATCGCAGAACGTCCGCCTTGCCGAATATCCGCCGCCACAACGCCGCTCGTGGCATAGCCACCGGCCAAATATCCGGACTGCACGCCCTGCTGACGCATCTCCTGCCCCATCTGCATCAACCGGGCAATACGATCCTCAGTCGCCGGATGCGTGGAAAACAAGCGAGAAAAACCTTCCGCAGAAAACGGATTCGCAATCATCATCGCAGCAACCGACTGCGTACCAGCAGTCTTCTGCATCGGCATCGTCTCAGCGCCGTTCGAGATCTTATTCAATGCGGACGCGAGCGCCTCCGGATCTTCCGTAAGCATGGAACCATCTTCGTCGGCATCATATTCTCGCGTACGTGAAATCGCCATCTGAATAAGCGAAGCGGCGATTGGCGCAAGAATCGTGCTCAACAGCACACCCAGTAATCCAAGACCATTAGAGGACGAGTCATTGCGGTCATCGCGCGAATTGCCACCACCGAAATACATGAGCGAATATCCGAGATACGAAATGACCGTCGCCATTGCGGACGCGATTGCAGACGTCAGGATATCGTGATTATACACGTGCATAAGCTCGTGCCCGAGCACGCCGCGAATCTCGCGTTCGTTCAGCATCCGCAGAATACCCTGCGTGCAGCAAACCGCCGCATGACGTTCATTGCGTCCTGTTGCGAACGCATTGGGACTCATGGTTGGGGCGATATAAATACGCGGCATCGGCTTGCCCGCCTTCGCCGACAGTTCGCGCACGATTTTGTACAGTACCGGCGCTTCCTGCTCGCTGACTTCCTGCGCGCGCATGGATGCGATCGCGAGTTTGTCGGAAAACCAGTAGGATGCGAACGTTGAGCCAAGTCCGATGAGAATGTAGATACCAAGCGTGCGCTGGCTGCCACCGGTCGCCCACCAAATGAGCATGATGACACCCCACATCAACGCGAATAACAGCGTTGTCTTCAAGCCATTGCAATGGCCATGCACCTGCAATTTGCCGTTCATGGTCACCAGCGTAGAAACGGAGTCTGAGTTTTTGCTGGATATGCGCTGGAGACTGGGCTGCGGAAAAGGCTAGGGGGCAGTTGCGGAAGTTCGCATGCTCAGCTTCTCCCCGGATGTCCGATTCTGGAGAAACGGACATCCGATGCATGCCAAGAGGCCTTTGGGTGACCGAATCGGGAGAATCGGACAAGTAGCAAGTCCTTCGTCCACATCACATGTCCAATTCACCAGAAACAGACATACAGAACATGTTTCGGACACTCCAGATGTCCGATTCACCAGAAACAGACAAGCACAGGATAAAAAACGTCTTGGGTGACCGATTCTCCAGAATCGGACACCCAAGACGCATAAAAGAAGCTTGAAACCTATCGGACCGGGTTCCAAACACCCACCTTAAGCGTGAGCCAGGGCGCGCATCTGCTCTGGATCGATGACCTTCTTGTGCTCGCGACCTTCCTTCGCACCCTCGGCGCGTTCGAACGCATCGATCTTCTTCCAACCGGCGAAGTCGATCGGCTTGACACCGCGCGACTCCAGCAGTCGGTCGATGGACTCCGGATCACGATCAGCAGCCACACGGCCACCCTCGGCAGCCTTCGACAGATCTTCCAGCATATTGGTCACGATCAGCAGTGCGTCGGACTTGGTGGAGCCGATCAGACCAACCGGACCACGCTTCGCCCAACCGGTCGCATACAGACGCTCGCGCACTTCATCCGTGGCTTCAGCGGCCGTAGTGATACGACCGTCACCGTTTGCGTTCGCCAAGTGCGCATGACGCTCGTCGTACGCGATGCCCGGCGCGGTGGCCGGCTTGTAGCCGATCGCATGGTATACGGCCTGCACCGGATACTCCTCGAATTCGCCGGTGCGGCTCATCTTGCCGTCAGCCGACGTTTCGGTCTTCTCCACGCGAATGCCAACGACCTTGCCGTCCTCGCCCAGCACTTCGACCGGAGCGGAATTGAAGTGCACGTAATATTTGCGGTCAGCCGGATTACCCTCATAATCCACGTCACCGTCATCTTCCATGTCTTCCGCCATCTCACGAATCGTGAACAGCTCTTCGACCATCTGACGAGTCAGCTTGTCTTTGCCGGCCTCTTCAATCGTGTCTTCATCCAAATCGAAATCGTCTTCGTTGATGATCAGCTGCACTCCCGGCAGCTTCTCCATCTCACGCAATTCCTGCACGGAGAACTTGGCCTGCGCCACACCGCGACGGATGAACAGGTGAAGCACACGCGCCTTGTTGGACTTGATGCCCTCATATACGTTGTCCGGAATGTCGGTGCGCTCCTTCAGATCATCGGCATTGCGCATGAGCTCGCGAGCCACGTCCATGGCCACGTTGCCACCGCCGATCACAGCGACTTCCTCAGCCTCAAGCGGCCATTCGCGAGCGCCGGTCGGATAACCGTCGTACCATTCCACGAACTTGGCTGCGCCGTACACGCCGTCCAGATCGGCGCCCGGCAGTCCGAGCGGCTTGTCTTCGACGGCACCGGTGGCGAACAGCACGGCATCGTAACGTTCGAGCAGTTCGTCGAGCGTCACGTCCTTGCCGAATTCCACGTCGCAGTACAGGTGGATGTCCGGATTGTCGAGCGTCTTTTCGAGTGCCGACGCGATGAATTTGATGGACGGATGATCGGGGGCCACGCCGTAGCGCACCAGACCGAACGGCACCGGCAGCTTTTCGAACAGGTCGATGCGGGCGGCAGTGCCGAGGCCGAAATCCTCGCCGAGCTTCTTCAACTGGCGCAGGAAAATGTCAGAGGAGTAGACGCCTGCAGGGCCGGCGCCGATTACAGCAATACGAAGTTCATGAGTTTCAGTCACGCGCTCTAGCCTAATGCATTCCCTGCATTTGCAACAGGGGTGCTCATGTACTTTCTTACGACTTCTTCGCCTTGTTTTCTTCTGGTTTCACCCTTTGGATTTCTGGGCACGTCCCATTCGTAGCTTTTTCTGTCTCTTGGATGTCCGATTCTCCAGAATCGGACATCCGGAATCAAAACACGTGTTTGGTTGTCCGATTCTGCAGAATCGGACAACCTGGCGTTGGAAGAGGGGCACGGACCGTGGCCACTGACGCACTATGAGCGGAATGTCAACAAACGGTAAAGAGCCGTCCATATAATGTATGCGGCATTCACACAGGGGTAGCAATTATGACGTCGGTGCGGCCAGCTTTCGCGAAACCGCTTCGCCGGAACAGCTTCACGGAACGACTTTCGTACAATAGTTCCGTCGGAAAATTGCGACGTTACAGTCGAAATAAATAAAAGAAAACCAGAGGAAATAGAGAAAAGAACTATTACTATGAGTAATTCCAATACCTCGCCAAGCGCGACGCAGCAGTCGTCTGCGCAGAAGCAGGATAAAAGTGACGCGGGCTATGCGAAGGATTTGAAGCCGCGTCATATTCAGATGATCGCGATTGGCGGTTCTATTGGCACCGGCCTGTTTTTGGGCGCTGGTGGCCGTCTTGCGCAGGGTGGCGCAGGTCTTGCGATCGCATACGCGGTGTGCGGTATTTTCGCGTTCCTGATGGTTCGCGCGTTGGGTGAGCTTGCGATTCGCCGTCCATCGTCGGGCGCGTTCGTATCGTATGCCCGCGAATTCTTGGGTGAGAAGGGCGCATATGTGACCGGCTGGCTGTTCTTCTTGGACTGGTCCGTTACGGTTATGGCTGATATCACCGCTGTTGCCGTGTATTTCCACTATTGGAAGGCGTTCCAGGGGGTGCCGCAATGGCTGATCGCCTTGTGCGCGCTGGCATTGGTATTTGTGCTGAATCTGCTGAGTGTGAAGATGTTCGGCGAGGCGGAATTCTGGTTTGCCGCCATTAAGGTGGCCACGATTATCGCGTTCATGGTTATTGCGATTTGGGCGATTGTTACGGGCGCTCCGGTTGGCGACGCGCACGCCGGTGTTGCGAATATCACCGACAATGGCGGTCTGTTCCCGAATGGTATCGCTCCGGTGTTCGCGCTGACGCTTGGCGTGGTGTTCGCATTCGGCGGCACTGAAATGGTTGGCGTGGCGGCCGGTGAGGCGAAGGATGCCGACAAGGTGCTGCCGAAGGCCATTAATTCGATGATTATTCGCATTTTCGTGTTCTATGTGGGTTCCGTGGTGCTTATGGCGCTGGTGCTGCCATACGCCGCCTACTCGTCGAATGAGTCCCCGTTCGTCACGTTCTTCTCCGGCATTGGCATTCCGCATGCCGGCGATGTGATTCAGGTTGTGGTGCTCACCGCGGCGCTTTCCTCCCTGAATGCTGGCCTGTATTCCACTGGTCGTACGTTGCGTTCGCTGGCTGTGGCCGGATCTGGTCCGAAGTTCGCCGCACGTATGAACAAGCATCATGTGCCGTATGGTGGCATTATCATCACGTCCGCACTTGGCCTGATCGGCGTGGTGATGAACGCGGTACTTCCTGCCGACGCGTTTGAAATCGTCATGAATCTGGCAGGTATTGGCATTGCCGGAACGTGGGCGGCCATTCTGGTCACGCATCTCGCGTTCCTAAAGAAGGTGAAGGCTGGCGAGGAGACTCGTCCTGACTATCGCATGCCGGGCGCTCCGTACACGAATTATATTTCGCTCATCTTCTTCGCGGTTGTTGTGCTGTCGAATCTCAACAGCGCTGCCGGCCGTTGGACGCTCGCCATGTTCGTGGTGGTGATCATCGCCATGGTTGCGGGCTGGTTCTACGTGCGCGGCCGCATCAACGGCGATCTGATGGACGAAATGCTCGACGACAATGGCAACGACGTGCCTGACGTGCTTGAAACCACGGAAGTGCCGGGCAAGTAGTCGCGAAATCGCAGTTCAGCTGGATTTGGCCGGATCTCACTAAATCAGGTCAGACCAGGTCGAATCCAGCCAAACTCATCCAACGTACGTCTGCACCAATCGCACGCAACAACGTACGGCAGGCGCACGTACAATCGCAAGTAATTCAAGTAATCGCAGAATCGCAAGCAAGTACTTATTAAGTACCAGGCAATCGTAAGAAGGTGGCAATGCGCATTCACATCACATATACCGGCGGCACTATCGGCATGATTGACTCGCCGAACGGCCTGATTCCGGGCGCCGACACTCGCGGATGGCTGTTCCGTCTGCTGGAGGACGCGCACATGGACGCGAGCCTGTTCACGTTCACCGAGCTTGATCCTCTTATCGACTCGTCGAATGCGACTCCCGACAATTGGCAGACGATGGTCGACGATTTGCGTGCGCACCGCGATGATGCCGACGCGTTCGTGGTGTTGCATGGCACCGATACGATGAGCTATTCGAGCGCCGCGCTTGCGTATGCGTTGGCTGATTTTGGCAAGCCGGTGATTTTCACGGGTTCACAGCATCCGCTTGGCAAGATCGAGTCGGACGCCACTGCGAATGTCACGGGCGCGCTGAATGCCGCGATGAGCGGACGATTCCACGGTGTGGGACTGTTTTTTGGACATCATTTGTTTGCGGGCAATCGTGTGAGCAAGTCGTCGAGCTGGGCATTTGAAGGTTTTTCGGCGCCTTCCGTCGGCCCGCTGGCACGCACTGGCACGCCATGGCATTGGTATGCGGGCGATTCCGCTGCGGTTGGCTGCGGTTGGACGTCGCCTCAGCCTTACTCTCGCCATGATGTTGCGGTGATCGATATGGCACCCGGCATTTCCGCGGCACGGTTGGAAGCGATGCTTACGCCGCGGCCGGAAGCGGTTTTGTTGCGTGCGTACGGCGTCGGCAATGTGCCAAGCGACGAGCCTGGACTGACTGACGTGATTGCCGACGTGCTGCATGATGGCGTTCCCGTTGTGATTGCATCGCAGTGCCAGCAGGCGGAAGTACTGCTCGGCCATTACGAGACGGGCGATGCGATCGCACGCGCCGGCGCAATTGGATCTGGCGATATGACGCTGGAAGCCACGTATGCGAAAATCATGTTCCTGCTGTCTCAAGGCGTGACCGGAGCCGACTTCGGCAAGTGGATGCACACATCGATCGCTGGAGAAATCTCCCCGAGCTCGCTGTAAACAATCCCAAAACTTCCGATTCTGCCTTATATATGCCTTATATATGGCAGAGCTGTTTTGAGAAACCGGACTTAGAGGGTGTATTCTCGCCCCCTAAGTCCGGTTTTCTCATATGGACCTGCCATATATAAGCGAAATACTTGCTGACAGACCTCCAAATCTGCCATATATAGGCGAGATACGGGGTTTCGAGGCGCAATCAGGCTGATTCGCCACGGTCGAAAAGCACGGTGAGCGCCCACAGAATGCTGACAACATCAATCGCTTCCTGCATGAACGCGCCGACAACCACGGGAATCAGATTGAACGCGGCCGCGATCATGCCGATAATCGCAAGGCCGAGGCCGATCAGCACCGCCTGCAACATCACCTTTTTCGTGCGGCGCGCGATGGCGATGGCCCGCGGAACGGAAGCGATGTCGTCATTCATGATGACCACTTGCGCAGATTCGGAAGCCGCGGTGGACGTGCCGTCGGTCATGGCCATGCCGATATCGGCAACCGCAAGTACGGGGGCGTCGTTGACGCCGTCACCGACCATCATGGTGATTTGACGATTCTTGGATTCGCCGGTTACGCGTTGCTTGATGCGATTCCACAACGACAGCTTCTGGTGCTTGGATTCAGTGGCGCTCTTGACGGCGGCAACCTTGTCTTCAGGGAACAGTTCGGACTGCACGTCGTCGATACCGACTTCGTTTGCGATGATGCGGGCGGACGCAGCCTTGTCGCCGGTAAGCATGGACAGTTCCTTGACACCCAACTCGTGCAGGCGAGCCAAAGAACGCTTCGCATTCTCGCGAGGCACGTCACGAAGTACGATGCGGGCGGCAAGACGGCCGTCAATCGCCACGTATGCAGCCATTTCGTCAGGAGCGAGCGGGGCAAACAGCGAGTTTGCGGTTTCAGGCTTGCGAGCGGCGGATTGGGTTGCGACGGACGCGGAAGTAGAGGGCGCGGCTGCAGGCTGCGCATCGTCAGGCACCCCGTTCCTCACTCCCATAGTGTCCGATTCTGGAGAATCGGACAAGTAAACACACGTTTTAGCCCTCTGGATGTCCGTTTCTGGTGAATCGGACATCCGCAGCGCATTCTGAGTCTCCCGTTTGTCCGATTCGGCAGAATCGGACACGTGATACGTCGCATCCGGCATATGCAGCACCGGCGTGAATCCGGATTCGTCAGCCGTCACGTATGCGAACCGCCCCACGCGCACCTGATGCCCGTTCACTTCGCCGGATATACCCTTGCCAGACTCCTCTACAATGTTCTTCACCACCGGATAGTCGCGCCCGTGCCCCGGCAAATCGCGCTCGACGCACAGCCTCTGCCCCGCCGCATACCGCGCATACAAATCATCCATAGCCTTGCGTCCGGCCGCCGCGATGCCTTTCGACAGAATGTGCACCGAATAGCCTTCCACCACGCTGGCCATCATGAGAATATGGTCCTCATTGAACGGCGAACTCGTCTCAAACGGCTTCTCTACACGTACGACCTGCGGCTGCTTGACGGTGAGCGTGCCGGTTTTGTCGAAGAAAATATGCGATACGCGACCTAGATTTTCCAGCACATCCTGCGCTTTGATCAGGATTCCCGCTTTGGCAAGTCGCCCGGTTCCAGCCACATATGCGACCGGCGCGGCAATCAACAGCGGACACGGCGTAGCAAGCACCAATACTTGCGCAAATCGCAGCGGCAATCCGGAAATCGCCCATGCAATCCCAGCAATCGCAAGCGAAAGCACGGTAAACGGCACTGCAAGCATATCCGCGGTCTTCACGACAGCGGGGCGCGACTCTTGCGCCGACGAGACCAGCTCGAGAATCTTCTGATACTGCGAATCCTGCGCAAGTTGCGTGGCGCGCATGGTCAATGTTGTGGAGCCGTTGACCGCACCGGACATCACGCGAGCGCCCGCATATACTTCGCGGGGAACGGGCTCGCCGTTGATGTTGCTTAGGTCCAACGTGGCCACGCCCGACAGCAGCTCACCGTCGACCGGCACCGTTTCGCCGGGCAACACCAGGATCACGTCGCCGAGCTGTACCTGATCAACGGGGACCGTTTCGAAACGCTCTCCAGCCGCATCATACGTCTGCGCGGCACCTTTTGTGTCCGTTTCTGGAGATTCAGACGCAAAAGCACGCTTTTCACCGTCTTGGTTGTCCGTTTCTCCAGAATCGGACACTCTGACAGTACGAAATCCGTCGGCGGTCACGTCGGCCGTATGCTCGCTGCCCGACGCGTGCACATGCCCCCGCATACCGGGCAGCACGACCACGTGCGCGGTTCGCGGTGCCGCGTCGATCAGCGCGGTCAGGTTGCTTTCGGCCTTTGACTGCGCGAATTCCTCGATCGCCTCGCCGGACGAGATCATCAGCACCACGGCCCATGCGGCCCAATATTCCTGCACTGCGACCGTCGACGCAATCGCGACGACCGCCAGCAGATCGACGCCAACATGCCCGTGCCGCAGATCGTCGATCATGCCGCGTACCGTCACCACAATCGTGTACGCAACCAACGCGATCACAATCCACTGCCCAACGCCCGGATTGAACGCACTCAACCCGTCAACGCCGACTTGCGAAATCCACGAATCCCACGCAGCCTCGCCCCACGGCTTCCACTCCCCCAGCAATGCCAACGGAATCGCAGCAAGAATAGTAATCGGCAATAGCGGAACCTGCTTGCACAGTCGCCAGCAAATATCGATGATTCTACGCATGAGAATCTCCTTACGCTCGTATCGGACGCCTTGTTAACCCATCGGCGCCTCGCCCGCGCGAGCCATCGATACACGGCGTAAAAAGATATTTTCAGCATAGCAAATATTTGCGATTTTTTGTCGTAATTGCCAAAAAATAGAAAAGCAGGACTGTACGATTGTTCGCACAGTCCTGCTTCTGCTTTTAACTTTTATCGGTTTTCCGCGGTTTTACCGTTCTCGCGATGACGTTCACAAGACGTTCTTGCGATTAAGCAACTCCAGTTACGTCTTCGCCGTCAGCCTATCGGGTGGTCGCCACCTGTATTGCAGCCCGCCGTAGCCGATCGCAACCATCCACGGCCAACCGCGGCGGTCTGCCGCGCTTTACCACAGGCCGAACGGGTCGAACAGGCCGCCACCGTCACCGTAGCCGTTGCTACCGTTGCCGTCGCTCTGTCCATTTCCGTTGCCGTTGCCGTCATTACCGTAACCGTTGCCATTGCCGTTCTGGCTCTGGCCATCATTGCCGTTGTTCCGCTGGTTCTGGCTGTTGGAGGAGTTCGTTTGGGATTCCTCCTGGTCGAGTGTCACGTCAAGCTCCATGGTATTGCCGTCGCGCACGACCGTCAATGTCACCTTGTCGTTCATGGCGGAGGCGCGCACGTAGCCGAGCAGCGAATAGTTGTTGTTCACCGCCTTGCCGTTGAACGCCACGATGGAGTCGCCGGCCTTCACTCCGGCCTTGGCCGCCGGGCTGTTGTCGACCACGGACTGCACCTGCGTGCAACCGCGGGTCACGCCGTCCGCCTCAACCGTGGAGCTCTTGATGGTGACGCCGAGCGCCACGTGCTGCACGGTGCCGTTGTCGATGATCTCGTTAGCCACACGCTTTACCAAGTTCGACGGAATGGCGAAGCCGATGCCGATGGATCCGGCGGTGCCGGAAGACGTTGTGGTGGATGCGATGGACGAGTTGATGCCAATCACCTGGCCGGCCGCATTGAAGGTCGGACCGCCGGAATTGCCTGGGTTGACGGCCGCGTCAATCTGCACGGCGTTGGTAACGATGTCGTTGTTGTTGTCATCGGACACGGTCACCGGGCGGTTGAGCGCGGAAACGATGCCGACGGTTGCGGTGTCATCGTAGCCGAGCGGATTGCCGATGGCCATCACGGATTCACCCACGGCAAGATTGTCGGAATCGGCAAATTCCGCGGCTTTCAGATTGCTCGGCGGATTGTCGAGTTTGATTACGGCCAGATCGGTGGTGGTGTCGGTGCCGACGATTTGCGCTGAGTAGATGGTGCCGTTGGCGAGCGTCACTTGAATCTGCTTCGCACCGGAAATCACATGGTTGTTGGTGACGATGTAGCCTTTGTCGCTGATGATTGCACCGGAGCCTTTGGCGCTGCCGTCGCTGGTTGCCACATCAATGGACACCACAGAATCGGACACTTCCTTCGCCACCGCGCTCCAGTCCGCGGCCTCGCCGGATTTGGCTTTCGCCGAACCGGATCCGGACGTGTTGGACTTCACGCTGGTCAGTGAGCTGGAGGTGGGTACGGTCACCCATCCATTGGTGATTGCCGCGTAGCCGACGCCGAGGCACAATGCCGCGGAGACGAGGGCCGCCACCACGCCGGTCATCACATGCCCGGTCACGCCGGAAGCGGACTTCGGCTTGGTTGCTGCGCCATTCTGCTGCGGGGCACCGAACGGATTACCGTTATTCGGATTCCCAAACGGGTTGCCGTTATTGGGAGTATTCGGCGCTGCTGGCGGCACGTTGGCTCCGCCTTGCGCAGCGGGCTTCATAAATGGATTGCCGTTATTCGATTGCGCGTTCTGCTGATCGTTCTGCTGATTTCCGCCCATATACGGATTTCCGAAGAAAGGATTGCGACGCTGCTGCGGCTGCTGTCCGGAAGCCTGCCCGTAGGCGCCATATTGTGGCTGCGGAGGCATGTTCGGCGCGCCATTCGCGTCTGCCGGCGGCGTCGGTACCGGTCCGTATGCACCATATTCCGGTGCCGGACGGTACTGCTGGGTCGGCGCATCCTGCGCGGAACCGCCAACTACCGTGCGTTCGCCCGCTGCGGAGGCATAATCCGGCGCATCATCCGCCGTAGCCGCGGACCCCGTCGAAGCATCACCGTTCGCAACGGGCATGGCAGCCGTCGGCTGCTCCTCGGTACCACTCTGCAGGTCGATCGGCTCGGTGGCCGGCTCGGCGGCATACGGCTCGCCCGTATAAGCTTGCGTCTGTTCCGCATCAACCGGCGACGTCGGCGCGGTCTGCTGCTCGTCATTCTGCGGCTGCACGGCGTTCTGGTCGTTCTCTTCAGCCATTTTCGCTCCTTATTCGTCTCGCGGCATTTCACAAATCAGCAATCGTGCCGCTCGAACTGCTATCTATGAGTAAAGATACTCGCTCTGGAAGTTTCCTGAATGTTTGTTGAAAGTAGCAATCAAATACGTTCAACATCGATAATGAATCTGAAGATCACGTAAATTGCGATTCGCGCTTTTGCCGCATTTCTTCGAATCTTCCGTATCTTCATTTCACCAAACGCGTATTTTGCAGCACTTTTAAGAATCGGCGCTATCGCATAAAGTATTTCGCATGACAAGCCTTAACGAATCATCTATCGGCACAGCGCAAGACTCGCAAAATGCGGCAGCCTCAGTGCCCGAGAATCTCATCGAGCATCCGCGCGGAGCGGAACCGGGCAAGCCGGGCCGCCGCGACGCCTTCTATTTCGAACAGAAAACCCGCCTTCCCGACGCGGCCGACGGCAAGGGACGCGGCGGCGCACGATACGGCCGCACCGGCACCATTCATACCCCCCACGGCGATATTCACACTCCGGCGTTCGTGCCCGTGGCCACGCAGGCCGCGATGAAAGCCGTACTGCCCGAAACCATGAAGGACCTCGGCGCGCAATGCCTGCTGTCCAACGCGTTTCACCTGTATGAACGCCCCGGCGAGCAAGTGCTCGACGAAGCCGGCGGTCTCGCCAAATTCATGAACTGGAACGGTCCGACCTTCACCGATTCCGGCGGTTTCCAAGTGCTTTCGCTCGGCGCAGGCTTCAAGAAAACCCTCGCCATGGACGTGACCGGCATGAAATCAGACGATGTGATCGCCGAAGGCAAGGAGCGCCTCGCGTTCGTGGACGAGGACGGCGTAACGTTCAAATCGCCGCTCAACGGCTCACTGCACCGTTTTTCCGCCGAAATTTCAATGGGAATCCAGCATAAGATCGGCGCCGACATCATGTTCGCGTTCGACGAGCTGACCACACTGATGAACACGCGCGGCTACCAGGAGCGTTCCGTGGAACGCACCTACCGTTGGGCGCAGCGTTGCGTTGCCGAGCATAAGAGACTTACCGAAGAGCGCGTCGGCAAGCCGTATCAGGCGCTGTATGGCGTGGTGCAGGGCGCGAATTATGAGGATTTGCGCAGGCATGCGGCCGAACAGATCGCTTCGTTGGACTTCGACGGCGTCGGTATCGGAGGCGCGATCGAGAAGCGCATTATCGGCGACACTTGCGCTTGGATTTGCGATGCGATGCCGGAAAGCCGACCGCGCCACGTGCTCGGCATCGCTGCAGTCGACGATATTTTCGCATGCGTCGAGAATGGTGGAGACACGTTCGATTGCGTCGCACCGGCGCGTTGCGGCCGAAATGGCGCGATTTTCACGCGCGGCGGACGTTACAACATCAAGCGCGCGCAATTCAAGCATGATTTTGGCCCACTTGAAGAGGGCTGCGATTGCTACACATGCACGCATTATTCGCGCGCTTACGTGGATCATGCGTTGCGTGCCCGCGAATTCAACGGTTTCACATTGGCGACGATCCACAACGAGCATTTCTTCGTGAAGCTGCTGGACGATATTCGCGCGTCTATTGACGGCGGATATTTCGACGAATTCCGCGACGAAACCCTGGCCCGCTTCTACGCCAACGGTTCCCGCGGATGATGCGCTGCCAGATGTTCCGCCCAAACGGACGCTAGGCCACACTTCCACATTTCAAGGCACCGACGAACAAACCCGTCGGCGCCTTTTCATGCATGGCGAGCCCGCACTCGCCGTCTCGTTCTCAGACTTGTCACCAGATGTGTCCGATTCTGGAGAATCGGACAACCACACCACATGTTTCATGCCCTACATGTCCGATTCGGGCGAAACGGACAACCACAATGCTTATCTCACGTTCTACTTGTCCGATTCTGGAGAAACGGACAAGTAAGCAACCTAAAAACACTCGCTGGATGTCCGAAACGCCAGAATCGGACACACAGAGCGTCGCGCCGCTTGAATTTTCCTACGGAAAATGGCGGGATCAAGGATGGCTCCGTCGTACGGAAGCCCACAGGGCTTCCTCCCTCCTCGCGTCGCGCCGCTTGAATTTTCCTACGGAAAATGGCGGCGCGACACGCCGATTTGAGGTTGCGCAGGTTTTGGTGTAAATTAGTTGACTGTCTGCGAGCGTGGCGGAATGGTAGACGCGCTGTCTTCAGGTGGCAGTGAGTGTATGCTCGTGGGGGTTCAACTCCCCCCGCTCGCACCATGGTGAAAGGCCGGAGCCGAAAGGTTCCGGCCTTTTCGTTTCCCAAGCGGCAGTATGGCTCAGCAGCTCCCAACATTTCCGGCAGGAATGCTCCAGGATGCCGAATCCCTTTCATCTGTCATTGGTTGTTTCGGCGGATTGCACGGAGTACGGACTCACCGGTGAGGAGTTCACCGTCAATGCCGCCGGGCAGAGCTACATCAGCTACGCGGATTACGCGATCGCCGTGGTGAATGAGGCCGAGCAGGCCGCGCACGTGGGCGAGCGCTTCTCCGTGTACGCCAAGTAGTACTTCCCTCTCCTGTGCCGTGCATGTCTGATTCTGCAGAATCGGTCATCCGCGGCACATTTTTTATGCCCTGGATGTCCGATTCTGGAGAAACGGACAACTGTGGGGCAGTTTTACCTGTTTAGTTGTCCGTTTCTGGTGAATCGGACAACTAAGGTATGGGTTTTGCGTTCTGGATGTCCGATTCTCCAGAATCGGATAGTTTATGGCTATGGCGAGCGGTCAGCGCACGAGGAAGACCATGATGATGATCATGGCGAAGCCGGTCAGGTCGGTGAAGGTGAACGTTTCGCCGGCCCATGCCACTGCGGTGATGGTGGCCATGACCGGTTCGCTGGTGCCGAGCATGGTGGCACGTACCGCGCCGACGCGCATCACGCCTGCCATGTAGAGCCAGAACGCGAGGAACGTGCCGCATACGATGGTGTAGAGCAGCAGGAGCACGCCTCGCGCGTCCAGTGCGGGAATGTTCGCCCACGGTTGCGCGAACGGGCATAATATGAGTCCGGACATGAGGAATGTGATGCCGTTGATGGTCATGTTGCCCCATTTGAGCATGAGCACGACCGGCAGGATGGACATGGCCGCGGTGCTCACCGCGTCAACCAGTCCCCATGCGAGCCCCTGCCATGGCAACGACAGCGAGGCGAAGTTGCCGCCGGTGGCGATGAGGAACGTGCCTGCGAACGCCAGGAGCACGCCGACCAATTCACGCTTGAGGGGCAGTCGTTTGCCGCGCAGGCATACCCAGGCGAGCACGAAGATCAGGTTGAGCGTCTGCAATACGGTGGCGGTTCCGGAGTTCGTCCAGTCGATGGTCATCAGGTAGGAGACCTGCACCAGAAGCACGCAGATCAGTGTCGTGACCAGATATTTCGGATACGATTTGACGTCTTTGACCGCTCCGGCGAGTTTCTGCGGTGTGGTGATGGCCGATCCGACCAGGAAGATCAGGCTGGCGAATAGCGCGCGTACGCAGGAAAGCCAGATCGGATCCAGCTGGTAGTCGCGCATCAGCAGTTTGGCCACGGTGCTGTTCATGCCCCACATGGCACCGCCCAGCAATGTCATGCCAGTGCCGATGAGCAGGCTTTTCGGCGTCTGTTCCAGCACATGTTCCGTTTTTTTCGTAGTTTTTTTCGCGGTTTTTTGCGATTCGGAAGTTTTCTGCGATTGCGACGCCTGTCCCGACGTTTGCTTTGCCACGGCCTGTCCTCGCTCTCTCCACGGCTTTCACGGCAAATTCACGGCGATTGTAACGCACACGGTACGCATATTAAACGTCAGTTATGCAAAACAGATTTATTCCGCCAAGCTTGCGTTCGGCGCTGACAAAAAATCGAGGATTTTGCCGAGATATGATCCGAGCACAGCATTCGGCATGGAGAAAATTTCGTGCAATGACTGGCTGTATCGCACTTTTTCGATGGAACCGCCGCCTTCTCGCACACGTTCGACGAAGTCATCTTGTGGTCCGTTGAGCACCCACACGTCGCGTCCGGCTTGGAATAGCAATACCGGAGCTTCGATAGCTCCACACATGTCAGGTTTGAGCACGGCTCGGGAAAGCGCCATCGCCTGGTTTGCCCAATCGAACGTGGCCGCGTTGGTCTGGCACGTCACGTCCGCCAAACGTTGCTTGTGGAACCAGCGGATGCGTGCCTCCGAGGCCCCGCGGTAGTCGTCGAGATTGAGGTTGCCGTCGAAATCGGCATGCCCGAACACACGCGATTTGCCGAAGCCAAGCCCGCAGATTACGCCGACCACAATGCGTGCGGCCCACGTCGGCATGCCGACCACCGGCGCGATCATCGGCGCGGACAGCACCGCCTTGTCGAACAGCGACGGGTAACGTTCCAGCGCGGCCGCGCCGATGCCGCCGCCCATGGAATGGCAGTACAGGTACATTGGGCCACCATCCGCCGCCTCACGCCCCACAGTCTGTGCAAACGTGGCGAAATCGGCCACATATCGCCGCCAATCGTCAATCCATACCAAACTTGGATTGCTCATATCGTGCGCGGAATGGCCATGCCCGCGATGCTCGAACACGCACACCGAATAGCCGGCCAACAGAAAGTACCACACCATTTCGCTGTATTTGCGTCCGAATTCGGTGAATCCGTGCGAAATGACGATCGTGCCACGAAATACGCCCGAAGCGCCTTCCTCGCGCAATGCGTCGAATGTGCGCGCGTCGTAGCGGTAGTAATGCAACCGGCCGGGGCGCTCCAACTTGGGCAACGCCTTGCCTTCCCAATCGACGGTGGCCGGTTCCATCCAACCTTCCGTCATGCAAGCCTGCAGCGCAGGCAGCACCGTAGCGTCCATTTCGGCGTCATAGCGCGCCTCGTCGATGAGCGTGATAGTCATGGTTCCATCTTAGGCGAACGGCGCCAAGACGAAACTAAGCACAGGCATACGCGCTGTATAACGATGCGTCAGTGCATCAACGGCGTACCGGAACAACCGAATCGTCACCCCCGCGCGCCATCCTCGCATACTATGGAGATATGAAGTTCGTTTCACTGCTGATGGTGGTAACGCTGTCTCTCACCGGCACACCAACGTATGCGTACGCGGCGGCAACTCCCGTTGACAACAACGGTGATATCTCCGCTGCCCAAGATTCCAACTGCCCAACATGGCTGCAATGGCTGTGCGGAAAAGGAAAATGATCGCATGATGTCCACGCGGGAAAAGCATCCCAAGATTCACCGCATCGCGCTGGTCGACAATGATCCGCGAGCGCTGGATTCGCTCAGTGCCGTCATTGCCAGCAAAGTGCCGACCGCGTATGTGGTGTGGACGGCGACTTCAGGCTGTGAGGCGATAGAACGTTGCCAGGATGCGAACGGCCATGTCAGTTTGTTGATTCTCGATATGTCGATGGAGGGATTGCAAGGCCCCGCCACGTGTCGTCGGTTGCGTTTGATGGGCCAGCGCATGCCGATTCTCGGTGCAACCAGTTTTTCCATCAATAGTTATCGGGACAAGCTGGTTGAGGCTGGTGCGCAAGGGTTGGTTGGTAAGGAGAATGCCGACCAGTTGGCGCAGATTATTATGCGTATGTGCAATGGCGAGGTGATGGAGGGATTTGAGCCGCCTGCGTTGGCCAATCTGCGTATCAGCAGGGAGGCTGAGACCACTCCCGCGCTTACCGTTCGTGAGGAGCAGATTATTTCCTTGTGCGCGGAGGGCATGCTTGACCGGGACATCGCCGAGCGTTTGGGGATTTCCGAAGCCACCATCCGCAAACATATGCAAAGTATTTTAAGAAAACTCAACTGCAAGACCTCGCGTCAGGCAGTGGCACTGTGGGTGAGGTCCAATGCGCTCTAAACCCGCAACTCAGTACATTGCGTGGCGCAACCGTATGCGCACGCAGCATCCGAACCTGTGGCATCCAATCCGTTTCGCCATTATGCTGATCGTGCTTGCATGGACCATATACGGCGTTTGCTACGAGCCTCCTACCGACATATTTGGCGTGATATGGGTTGCGATGCTGGTTACGGCGCTCGTACTGTCTCCGCTGTTTCTGAAAAGTACATCGGTGGCGATTCTCGTGATTGCCTCCATAGGCGATCTGTTTACTCCCTACGCGCATTTGGGAAATTCTCTTCCCGCGCAGCTTTACGCCTATGGCATGCTCGCATACAGCACTAATGCCATTATCGTGGCAACGTTACTCACATATTACGTTGTTAACATTCTGCTGATTGACCCCCCTGACCCAAATACCAACCCCGTCGCCATGGTCAGCATGTATGCCATGGTGCTACTGCTTGGTCGGACGTTGAGTTGGAGCGAAAAAACAACGCAGAAAAGCTTCGAAGCGGCGCAGAACAAGAATCGTCTGCAGGAATTGGAAAGCCGCGCACGCATTGCCGATGCCATTCACGATGCGGTGACGGGCGATTTGTCAGCAGCGTCGTTTGTGGCGCAACGGCATATCGGTGGCAACTCTAGCGGCCCTGGCGTCGCTGCTGACCCTGCCAACGCAACCACAACTACGGCAACCACAACAGCCGATGCCGAAGACTGGCGTCAAATCAACGAATATATTCTTTCCGCATTGACGAACGTGCATCGCGTCATCGACGAATTGAATATGGACGCCACCACTCTCCCCGGCGACGCCGACGGCGAAGCGTTGGCCAATCTGCTGCGAGCAACACTGGATGACGGCGATCGTCGCTTGCGCAAGCTTGGCTTCAATATCACGTCCATCCGGCACTGCGCGGGCGGCAAGCCGAGCGCATCGCAAGCAATCGCCGAACTTGCCAATAATCTGCTGCGCGAGATCTATGCGAATATCGCACGCCATGCCGCTCCGGGAAGCAAGGTCGATCTTTCGGTGATGCTCCGGCCGAATGCCATCGAAATCACGCAAATCAATCCCATGAAAGAGGACATGGCTGGAGCTGACGAGCGCGATGACGAACTACCGGGCGGCCACGGGCTCGCCTCGTTCAAGAAGCAGCTCGAATCGTATCAGGGCACGCTCACCACGTCTGCGCAGGACGGCAGTTGGACGTTGTTTGCGTACATTCCGGTGACCGTCATCGACGATTCGCCCGGTTTGCTTGAACAAGTGCAGGTTTGACCATAGCTGCGGATCAGGGTTGGGACGAGCCCGATCCACCGATTTCCGTCTTTTTCAAGCCCAGATTTTTTTTGGGGGGGGGGTACACAAATGTGGTACCCCCTCGCTTGCGAAGTCGTTTTCGCCTGTTTTATGTTGGCATTCGAGAAGGGAACGCGTTCGCCCACGACGTTCGGATGCTTGGCAGTCCGGGAGTCGCAGGGGAACGCGTTTTGTCTTCCTACGGCGCTTTGCAGCACTTTCGTTTGCGATGTTGCCGTTACCGTTACTGCACTGTCGTCACAGTGCCGTCACCCCAACGCTTCCGCAAGGAAATCGCGCTGCAGGATCAGCAGATTTTCGGCAACCGTCTCGTCGTTGGTCATGTGCGTGATGCCGGTCAGCGGCAGGAACGTGTGCTTACGTCCGGTTGCCATCAGCGCCTGGCTCAGGCGCAGGCTGTGCGCGATCGTCACATTGTCGTCGGCGAACCCGTGGATGAGCATGAGCGGGCGATCAAGCTGCGGCGCGTCGGCGATGATGCTGTTGCGTTCGTACACGGCCGAGTCAAGGCCGAGATAGCGTTCGGTGTAATGCGTGTCGTACAGCGTCCAGTCGGTCGGAGGCGCGCCCGCGCAGGCCGCGGCGAACGTTTCCGGCGCCTCCAACACGGCGAGCGCGGAGAGGAATCCGCCGTACGACCAGCCGATCATGGCGACGCGGCTGAGATCGGGTTGCGGAACGTTGGCTGCCGCATTCTCGCCAGCCAACGCTTCCAACGCTTCCGGCAGCGCGCGCACGGCGTCGATCTGGTCTTCGAGCGTTACGGATTTCATGGTTTCGTAGATGGCGCGGTCCCATTGCGGGCCGCGTCCGGTGGTGCCGCGTCCGTCGGTGGTGACCACGATGTAGCCCTGGTCGGCCCACCATTGCGCGTCCCAATAGAAGGATTGACTTTCGATGACCTGTTGGAAGCCGGGGCCTCCGTAGGGTTTCATGAGTACCGGCAGGATGGCTTCGTGCGCGTATTCACTATCGGATGAGGGCAGCACGATCGCCGTGTACAGCTCACGTTCGCCGAGTCGGGTGAAGTGCACGTTCGGCGTGAATCCGGGGGTTTCGGCATGGTTTTCGATTGGTGCGACCACCATTGACGCCATATCAGTACCATTTTCGTCGGTTGTGACGATGTTCATGCAATGCTGCATTTGCACGGTTGCGTCGTCCATGCCCCGTCCGGTCACCACGCAGCCGTTGCCGGCGCGAGACATGCTCCACTGGCCCGGCGTGTAGGTGAGCGGCTCCCATGTGCCGTCAAATCGGATCGACACCACGTCGAAGCTGCGGGCGTCATGGTCGGCGGCATTCGACTGCCAGAGGAACGGCAGGTCGCTTTCAGGCAGGATTTCAGGGGTGCGCTGCACCACGCACAGCACGTCGTCGTCGGTCACGTCGAGCACTTCGCGCACCTGCAGTCCGGCCGGAGTGAAGGGCGTACCATCAACGGTGAGTCGGTTCGTATCGACGTCCATGTCGTTCATCGCGCAGATCAAGCGTCCATCCGGAGTGAATGCAGGGGTACCGTGGATGAGGTCGAGCCAGTAGTCGTTGCCGTGTTCCTCAAGCACGCGCGTGGTGCCGGGGCGTTCGCCTTCCGCGTATTCGGGAATAGCGATGGAGAAGGTTTCGACCTCGTCGCCATTGTCGTCGGTGAAGCCGTTTTCCGCGTCACGCATGGTGGCGATCGGCTCGCCTACATGGATGGCGAGCACCTGATCGTGCTGCTGGAGGCGGTCTTGCACAAGGATGATCGGATCGTGGCCTTCACGCCAGCTTACGGCGGCCAGATATTCGTAGGATTCATGGTCCCACTGCACTTCGTTGGCGATTGCCCCGTAGCAGCAGTTGTCGCTGTCGTAGCCGAGTTCCAGCAGGGTCAGCCGCACGTCGGCATTGGCGGTCAACGCTTGCGGATAGCGGTTGGCTTGCGCCGGATTGGTTGGATTCGCGGGGTCCGACAGATGCCAGATCGGTTCGGGGGATTCGTCGTAGGTTTCGAAGAGCACGTATTTGGAGTCGGGTGACCACCAGAAGCCGTCGTAGCGGTCCATTTCTTCGCCTGCGGCGAATTCCGCCAATCCGATTTTCCATTCGCCGTTCTGCGGTGCCGAGGCGACCACCGAAATCGCGTCGCCGGTTTCTTCATCGTTGGCGAGATCCACGTCCACCAGATACGTGCCGGTGGTGTACATGATGTGCCGTCCGTCGGGACTGATGCGCGGGTTCAGCACCGGTTTGAGTTCATCTTCCTCTATCGTGATGGCTCGCGTCGCGCCCGCCGTAAGGTCGGTGAGGAAAAGCTGCCCGTTGATGGTGAAGGTCACGCGGTTGCCGGCACCGTCGACGCAATACGAGACGATGCCGGATCCGCCTTCGCGCGCACGTTCGCGTCGCGCCTTCTCTTCCGCCGGAACGTCCTCCGCGTCGGCGTCGGCAAGCAATACGCGCGGATCGGCGAGCGGAATCTCACCGATGTTGCCGTCTTCGTCGATCACGCTCATCCACAGCGAGGTGACGGTGTCTTCCGGACCGTCGGAACGCAGGAACAGCGCGCGGGAGCCGTCTGCAATCACGCGCGCCGAACGCGGAGCGCCGCAGGAAAATCGCAAGGTACGTGCTTTTTTACGGGGGAACTGTCGAATCGCATCTGTCATGCTCCCAACCTAGCACCATCCCAATTCCACCTTCCGTGAATTCGTGCATCGTGGAAATCGGGGGCGAAGGTAGTCATATTCGCGGATAAATACCCCCTAAATGATGCTGGGGCTGGATTTATGCATGAAATTTTTGCAATTAAAGGACTTACGAATTGGCGCTCGGCGCTCTACCGCGTAGGATGGGTGAGGATAGAAAGGGACAAGCATGAGTGTTCTCGACCGATTTGAGAAAAGCGTGGAAGGCGCCGTCAACGGGGTTTTCGCCAAGTTCGGGTCCAAGGACCTGCAGCCCGTCGACCTTTCCAGCGCGCTGGAACGTGAGATTGATAAAGAGGCCATGCCCGTCACGCGAGACCGCACCGTGGCGCCGAACGAGTACCGTTTTAAGCTCAGCACACCGGATTTCAACAACATCGTCGATTGGGGTGCCGAAGCGCTGGCCAACGAGCTGGCCGACAACCTCACCCAGTATGCGAAGGACCAGCATTATGCGTTCGTAGGCCCGGTCGTGGTGATCTTCGAAGAGGACCTCGACTTGACCAAGAGCAACTTCAAGCTGACGAGCGAATCCGTGCAGGGCAACACCGTGCCCGTCACCACCGAGGCGCAAACCGAGGATTGCCCGATGCTGGAGATCGGCGAGCACCAGTATCTGCTTACGGAAAGCAAGACCATCATCGGCCGCGGATCCGACTGCGACATCGTGATCGACGACCCGGGCATCTCCCGCCGCCATATGGAGATCGACATCACCGACAATGGCAGCACCGTCATCGCGCGCGATCTGGGCTCCACCAACGGCATGTATGTCGAAGGCCACCATGTCGAGGCGGCCACGCTGCTCGACGGCAACACCATCACCATCGGCCGCACCCGAATCCTGTATTGGGCCTCTTCGCAGGATCAGGAGTAACCAACCCCAACCTCGGGAGTTGCCTCTATGCTCACTGAACTTACTTTCGCGATCCTCAAGTACGGCTTCCTCGTACTGCTTTGGATCTTCGTAGCCTGCACGGTGCGTTCGCTGTACAGGGATGTGGAAACGCTCAGCCCGCGCAAGTCGCGGGCTCATCGCCGTAAGGAACGTCGCGCGCGCAAGGCCGTCGAAGCACCAGCGCCCGTGGCCGCCCTCGCGCCGGTGGTCAACGCCACGTCAAGCGCCAAACCCACCTTGCTGGTCATCATCGATGGCCCCCTTGCCGGCAGTTCCGTCCCCCTGACCGGCAACACCATCACGCTTGGCCGTTCCGCATCGAACACCGTGGTCTTGGATGACGAATTCGTCTCGTCCCACCATGCGCGCGTCTACACGGATCCCGCCACCGGCAAATGGGCCGTCGAAGATCTGGGTTCCACCAACGGCACTGTGGTCAACCAACAGCGTCTGAACGCGCCGATGATCCTCGGAACGCGCGTTCCTGTGCGCATTGGTGCAACCACCTTCGAATTGAGGTGACCCGTTTGCCGACTTCCCCCGCTTCACAACCGCTGTTCATGTATTCCACCGTCGTTTCCGACGTGGGTACCGTACGTTCCAACAACCAAGATTCCGCGTTCGCAGGCGAGCATCTGATCGCCATCTGCGACGGCATGGGAGGCCATGCGGGAGGCGACACCGCCTCCACCATCGCCATCCGTTCGCTGGCCCACATCGAGCAAGACAATGTGCAGGGCGATGTCCAGATTATTGCCCGTATGCTGAAAACCTCGGTTATGGCCGCGCATGACGCGATCGTTGGCAAAGCGAAGCGCGAACGTCGTCTCGCGGGCATGGGCACCACCGTCACGTCGGTCGCATTGGTGGCCGGATATTGGGTTTTGGCGCATATCGGCGATTCCCGCGCATATCTGCTGCATGACGGCCGTCTGATCCGCATGACGTCCGACCACAGCTATGTGCAGCATCTGATCGACACCGGCCGCATCAGCGAGGCCGAGGCGCGCAACCATCCGCAGCGCAACGTCGTGATGCGCGTTCTGGGTGATTTCGATATCGATTCGAGTCCGGACATCGCCATACGCAAGGCACATCCGGCCGACCGCTGGCTGCTCTGCTCCGACGGCTTGTGCGGAGTGCTTGAGGATTCCACGTTGCAGGAGGTGCTATCCACCTGCTCCGATCAGGAAGAATGCGCTCAACAGTTGGTTTCGATGGCGCTTCGTGCCGGCAGCACCGACAATGTCACCGCGGTCATCGCCGACGCGACGCTCGCCCTCGACGCGGACGCGTTCGACCTGCCGCATCAGACGCCGCTGGTTGGTGGCGCGGCCAGCGCAAGCCTCGAACCGATCGCCGACATCATCAACGAGCCGGTCGCATCCGCACCCGCACTGCGCGAAGGCAAGAAGTCGCCGGCGGCCCGTGCGGCGGCATTGCGCAACGGCAAGAATCCCGGCGAAAACGACAATCCCCCGGAACAGCGCGTGGCACAACCCTCCACGGTACGCGAGGAAAACGGCGACCGCACCAATCCCGATACCGGAGAAATCCCCGTCGTGCAAAAGGATGACGGCCGTATTTCCGCCGATCCAAACGATCCGGAAGTCGCCAAGGCCATCCGCAACGAGCATATCGAGCAACGCAAGACGAAGCGATCACGCACCCGACGCAACCGCGTGATCGCCATCATTGTCACCATCGTGATACTGCTGGGGCTGGCGGGCAGCGCTTTCGCAACCTACCGCTGGAGCCAAACCAAGTACTATATCGGCGACAATAACGGCGAAGTGTCGATTTTCCAAGGCGTGCCGACCAGTCTGTTCGGCTTCCAGCTATCGCATGCCATCACCGACACCAATATGAAGACGAGCGAACTGCCACCAAGTTGGCAGGAGCAGCTCACGCAGGGCATTTCCTTCGACACGTACGGCGAGGCGAAAACGCATACACGCCTGATCAAAAAGCAGCTGCAACAGCAGCAGGACGCCGAAGCGCAGAAGGGGCAAGACAAGACGAACAGCGGATCCGACAGCAAGTCGTCAAGCAAATCCTCTGATACGACTTCCGGCAAATCGTCAAGCAAATCAGGTGATTCGGGCAACGCTTCGGCAGACAAGTCAGGCGGTGACCAGTCATGATGGCAACCCGTCTGAAGCAATTCGGCCTG